>Ga0068853_100001984_pt1 | contig 15097 bp, 17 predicted proteins | sample KBSCornC32_FD_65655 | JGI IMG/M metagenome (GOLD analysis project Ga0068853, IMG submission 65655) | Corn rhizosphere microbial communities from Kellogg Biological Station, Michigan, USA - KBS Corn C3-2 | ecosystem: Host-associated > Plants > Roots > Rhizosphere > Soil ...
GCTTAAATGACCTGGTTAAATAAAAGTATTATGAAGAGATATTTACTTTTTATTATCGTGCTGTACAGTTCCTGCCAAACAAAGCAGGATAACAAGGCTACCAAAAGCGATTGTGAAAAATTTAAAACGGGCAGGTTTCTACACCAGTCGCAGGGCGACTCCCATATATATACCATCGAAAGAAATGATTCGGTTCAAACGGAGATCATAGGTAAAACCGGCGAATTTGTAAACCTTAAGATCAGCTGGACAAGCCCATGTAACTATGAACTTACTTTTTTAAACCAACATATCAATAGCCCCGACTCCATCCCTGAAGCCAACAAGGATCTAAAAGTAAAAGTTGAGATAACCAGTATCAGAAACGATACCTGTTACGTGATCACAGACAACGGGATAAACAAATTACCGGGCATTGTTTACATCGACAAAAGATAAGCAGCGCCATGGTTTAATATTTGTTAAGATCATTGTCTTCCACTTTACCTCTTTCCCCGCAACAAATTAATAGCTACTTTTGCGCAGTTTAAAGCAATTTTATATGCATACTATTTTACTGACCGGTGGTGCGGGTTTTATCGGTTCTCATTTAACCAGGTTATTTGTGCGCAAATATCCCAATTATAAGATCGTTAATCTTGATAAACTAACCTATGCCGGTAACCTTGAAAATTTAAGAGACCTTGAAAACGAACCCAATTACCATTTTGTAAAAGGTGATATTACCGATCTTGCCCTGTTGCGAAAATTATTTGATGAGTATAAATTCACGGCTGTATTGCATTGTGCGGCCGAAAGCCATGTAGACAGGTCAATTACCGACCCGCTGGCATTTATAACCACCAATGTTTTGGGTACGGCTTCTTTGCTGCAGGCAGCCAAAGAAGCCTGGGCCGGCGATATGGATAATAAGATATTCTACCATATTTCAACCGATGAAGTATATGGCTCACTTGGCGAAGAAGGGTTTTTTACCGAAGAAACGCCTTATGATCCCCGCAGTCCTTACTCTGCATCCAAAGCCTCATCCGATCATATTGTAAGGGCATTTTACCATACGTATAAATTACCGGTGAAGATCAGTAACTGCAGTAACAATTACGGGCCTTTTCATTTCCCCGAAAAGCTGATACCGCTATGTATTCACAATATCATCAACAATAAACCGCTCCCCATTTATGGTAAGGGAGAAAATGTAAGGGACTGGTTGTATGTGGAGGATCATGTGCGTGCCATTGATGTGGTTTTTCATACCGGCAAGGTTGGCGAAACCTATAATATCGGCGGACATAATGAATGGACAAATATTAACCTGGTAAAAGAATTGTGCAGGCAGATGGATGAAAAACTGGGCCGTGAAAAGGGGACATCTGAAAAGCTGATCACTTATGTTACCGACCGTGCCGGGCACGACCTGCGGTATGCCATTGACGCTACAAAATTAAAAAATGAATTGGGTTGGTTGCCATCCTTACAATTTGAAGAAGGTATTTCCAAAACAATTGATTGGTATCTTGCAAACAGCGAATGGCTGCATCATATTACAAGTGGGGATTACCAGAAGTATTATGAGCAGCAGTACGAAAGGTAAAGTTTAGGAAGTTTAGAAGGTTTAGAGAGTTTAGTTGGTCATCAATTATATAATCTAAATTTAACCTTATGAAAGTTTATTCTTTTGAAAAATTGGAATGCTGGCAACAAGCAAGACAATTAGCGGTTTGGACTTATCAGGTAACCAAAACATTTCCTGCAGAAGAAAAATTTGGAATGATATCGCAAATGCGAAGAACTGCTGTTTCAATTGCTTCTAATCTGGCTGAAGGGTCTTCCCGCAAAACTGAAAAAGATAAAAATCATTTCAGTACTATGGCATATAGCAGCGCAGTAGAACTATTAAATGATGTTATTATTGCTAAAGATTTAAAATTTATGTCCGAAATATTGTATATAGAGGGAAGAGAAAAAATAGAATATCAAACATTTTTGATTGCTAAGCTGCGTTCATCCCAGCAGTTTCTCCCTAAACCTTCTAAACAATCTAAACCTTCCTAAACCAAATTCATGAAAGGAATCATTCTCGCAGGCGGCTCCGGCACCAGGCTTTACCCGATAACGAAGGGCATCAGTAAACAGCTGATGCCGGTGTATGACAAGCCGATGATCTATTACCCGCTAAGCACGTTGATGCTTGCAGGGATAAAAGAGGTATTGGTGATCACCACACCCGAAGACCAGGACCAGTTTAAAAGATTGCTGGGCGATGGAAGCCAGTGGGGCTGCAGTATTCAGTACGCCAAACAGGAGATACCTAACGGGTTGGCACAGGCTTTTGTGATCGGTGAAAAATTTATTGGTTCGGATAGTGTGGCCCTGGTACTGGGCGATAATATTTTTTATGGCAGTGGCTTCAGTAAATTGCTGCAGCAGAGTATTGATCCAGCCGGCGCTGTGATCTTTGCTTACCCGGTGAGCGACCCCGAGCGCTATGGCGTGGTGGAATTCGATGCAGATAAGAATGCCATCAGCATTGAGGAAAAGCCAACAGCCCCCAAAAGTAATTATGCTGTACCCGGATTGTATTTTTATGATAATAGAGTAGTGGAGATCGCAAAAAATATAGCCCCCAGTCACCGCGGCGAGTATGAAATAACGACCGTTAATGATCATTACCTGCAACAGAAACAATTAAAGGTGGCCGTGCTCGACCGGGGCTTTGCCTGGTTAGATACCGGCACTTTTGAAAGTCTTGGTGATGCGGCAGAATACGTAAGGGTAATTGAAAAAAGACAGGGTTTAAAAATTGGTTGCCCGGAAGAGATAGCCTGGCGCATGGGCTTTATCAATAAAGAAACCCTTTTGCAACAGGCCAAAGAACTTGAAAAGAGTGGCTATGGGGAATACCTGAAAAAGATAGCTCAATAAAGCTCAGTATGTTTAGGGAGGTTCAGAGGGTTTAGCTGATTGAATATTATTGAGCCTTCTAAACTTTCTAAGCCTTCTACCCCAATTAAACTATTCAACATGAATTACTTCGTACATCCGAGTTCCATCATCGATGAAGGCTGTGTTATTGGCGAAGGCACAAAGATCTGGCATTTCTCTCACGTGATGCCCGGCGCAGTTATTGGCAAAAATTGTAACCTCGGTCAAAATGTTGTGGTAGGTAATAAGGTTGTTTTAGGTAACGGGGTCAGGGTACAAAATAATGTAAGCATTTATGAAGGTGTTATTTGCGAGGATGATGTTTTCCTGGGACCCGGTGCTGTGCTCACCAACGTGATCAACCCCCGCAGCGCCATTAGCCGTAAGGACCAGTTTAAAGCAACGCTCATTAAAAAAGGCGCTACTATTGGCGCCAATGCCACCATTGTTTGCGGTAATACCATTGGTGAGTATGCATTTATCGGGGCCGGTGCAGTAGTTACCAAAAATGTACCCCCTTATGCCTTGATCATGGGCAATCCCGGTCGCCAAACCGGCTGGATGAGCGAACATGGCCAAAAATTGCAATTTGATGCCGGCAAAGCCATTTGTCCGGAGAGTGGCCAGCTGTATTTACTTAAAAATAATACAGTAACAAAGGTTTAAAATTCTTAAAGGGTTAATCTTCAATGATCTTCGCCCATATTTATTTATTTTTTCTCCCTTCACAACTAATCAGGCAAAAAATACGTCTTAGGGTTATAAAATAATGATAAACCACTTATCTTTGAGTAGTTTATTTACTCAATTTCAATGATCGAAGCACTCATTTCTTCTAAAACACGTATAAAATTACTGCTCAAGTTTTTTTTAAACAGCAGTAACCGGGCCTACCTGCGTGGGCTTGAGGAGGAATTTGGTGAAAGCAGCAATGCCATCCGCCTTGAACTGAATAAACTTGAAAAAGCCGGCATGGTCAGCAGCGATGTGCAGGGGAATAAAAAATATTTTACCGCCAATGTTAAGCACCCGCTGTTCTTTGACCTTAACAGCATCATCCGGAAATATGTGGGTATTGATACCATTATCGACAATATTATCTCGCAGCTTGGGGAAGTAGAAAGAGTGTACCTGACGGGCGAATTTGCCAAAGGTAATAATGCCAACATGATAGACCTGGAACTGGTGGGCATTGTAAATACCGGGTACCTTACCGAGCTGATCCAAAAAGCAGAGCCGCTGGTAAAAAGAAAGATCCGGTATGTGATCTATTCTCCGGAAGAATTTGCGGCATTAAAACAAAGTAAAAATATAAATGAGAAACTGTTGATATGGAGCAGGTAGGTTGAAGGGCGGAGACAAACTTAAACGAACTTGAACCGTATTCAACGGGCTACTTACAGATAAACAACAATATTTATAAAATGCATACAAAACCACATATCATTGAGTTTCCCAAGATAGGGAACAGTGTACAGGGGTATATTTCTGTTGCAGAAAACGATATGCTGCCTTTTGAAGTTAAAAGGATATACTGGACCTATTATACACCCGAAAGCGTTGAACGTGGTGGTCATGCACATTATGACCTGCAGCAGATATTGCTTGCCGTTTCCGGAAAAATAATTGTGAACATTGAAATGCCCGATGGCAGCAAAGAAGAATTTGTGCTTGAACATCCCAACCAAGGATTGTTTATACCAAAAATGACCTGGCGAACCATGAAATACACCCATAATGCAGTGCAGGTTTGCATTGCCAGTATGGCGTTTGCAGAATCGGATTATATCAGGGATTATGAAAGTTATTTAAAAGCATGCAGGTAGAATGCCGGACATACAATGGTTCCATGGAAAAGGAGTGGGATTCTTTTATAGAAAAAAATAAAAGAAACGCTACCTTCTTGCACAGCAGGCAGTTCTTTAAACATAATCCTTTGAACCGTGTGGATGATGCATCACTGATGTTTTATAAAAAGAATAAATTAAAAGCTGTTTTACCAGCAACCTTGTATAAAAAAGAAGACGGGTTAATCTTTCATTCTCATCCGAGGAGCACGTATGGAGGATTTGTTGTTGAGAATGCTGCGGGGGTGGAAGAGGCGGTTGAAATAGTAGAAGCTACAGTAGAATTTGCAAAACAGCAACATGTAAATGAGATCATTGTGCGCAACCCGTTTCGCATTTTTCAGCAGGTGCCAACCGATGAAACAGACTATGCCATGTGGTATCATGGCTTCGTTATAAAATCAAGAGAACTGGAATGTGCCGTTAAGCTTGATGCATACGCTTCGTCCAGGTACGAGAATGGTGCAAAGTATAATATAAAAAAAGCTATAAAGTCTGTTGAAGTGAAGGAGACAGAAGACTATGCCCGCTTTTGGGAAATGCTTACCCATAATCTTTTGGAAAAACATGGCAGCAAACCTGTACATACCCTGGAACAATTTCAGCAACTCATTAGCTTAAGCGGCCGGGATAAAGTGAAATTAATGGGCGGATTTATTGATGGTAAAATGGTATGCGCAGTATTGCTGTTTGTTTGTGCACCAATGGTATTGCACGCGCAATACATAGCATCAGACAATGAGTACCAGGAGATACGTCCGTTGAATGCAGTGATCGATCATATAATAAACTGGGGAACTGAGAATAAGTACAGCTACTTTAACCTGGGTACGGCCAATGAAGAAGCAGGACGTAAAATAAATTACGGTTTATTTCATTTTAAGGAAGGATTTGGTGGCCGCGGCATTCTCAGGGAAACAATGCACTTAATTTTAAAATGATAGATAATGAAAAATAAAAAACTGGTTATTTATGGCATTGGCGAAACAGCCGATATTGCTTACGAGTACTTTACACACGACTCTGATTACGAAGTTGTGGCTTTTACCGTAGATGCTGAATATAAAAAAGAAGAAGCCCATCTCGGGTTACCGGTGGTTGATTTTGCTTTATTAGAAAAGGAATATCCTGCAGTTGCATTTGAGATCTTTGCAGCATCAACTTATAATAAATTAAACAGGGTGCGTACCAAAATGTATAAAGCCGCAAAAGCAAAGGGTTACACCTGTGCAAATTATATAAGCTCCAAAGCATTTGTATGGCATAATGTACAGTTGGGCGAAAACGTAATGATCTTTGAGAACAATGTGATTCAGCACCTGGTAAAGATCGGTAACAATGTAGTGTTGTGGAGCGGTAACCATGTGGGGCATCAAACCATTATTGAAGACAATGTTTACCTGTCATCACATTGCGTGATCTCGGGCTTTTGTGTGATAGGTGCCTATTCCTTTTTAGGGGTTAACTGTACCTTCAACGATAATATAAAACTTGGCAAAGATAATATTGTCGGCAGCGGCGCCCTGATCGTTAAGAATACCGAAGATGGCAAATTAATGATCGGTAGTCCGGCCAAACCAGCACTGAAATCGAGTTACGAGGCTTTTGCTGTGGCAGAAAATGAAATTTAAATCAAGCAGATTGATATGATGCATTGGGAAAAATTAGGGTTAATTTATAAACCAGATGGTAAAACCGGCTGGAAGCTTACTTCTGCATTAACACCAACACCAATAATATTGGAAGACAGGATCAGGGTGTATGCTGGTTTCCGGGATATAGACGGTGTTTCCAGGATTGGGTATGTAGACCTGGATAAAAAAAATCCGTTGACGGTTATTAAAATTTCAGAAACTCCTGTTTTGGATATTGGTGTTGGCGGAAGTTTTGATGACAATGGAATAATATTGGGCGACGTGATTTGGGTTGGCGATAGATTATACATGTATTATGTGGGTTTTCAGCTTGTGAAAAAGGTCAAATTTCTGGCGTTTACCGGTCTCGCTATTAGTGATGATTGTGGAGAAACCTTTACAAAATGTACAGACGTGCCTTTGTTAGACCGTAAAGCAAATTCACTATATTTTAATGCTGTGCATACCGCCATGCATGATGATTCAGGATTTAAGTTCTGGTTGGGTGCCGGTAGTAATTGGGAAAAAATCAATGAAGTGTTCTACCCATCCTATAATGTAAAGTATATTGAATCGCCGGATGGGGTAAGGTTTATAACGGAATCAACGGATTGCTTACAGTTTTCCCGTGAACGTGAATACAGGATGGGGCGGCCCCGGGTTTATAAAACCACAACCGGCTATGAAATGATCTTTACCTGGGGAGACCTGACCGGCAATTATCAAATGGGGTACGCTGTTTCAAGTGATGGAAAGGAATGGCACCGGAATGACGCAATGCTTAATTTTCATCCATCTGATGATGGCTGGGATGATAAAACCGTATCGTACGGAGCTCTTTTTACGATAGATGAAATTACTTATATGGTTTACAATGGCAATCAAATGGGCAAAGACGGATTCGGGCTGGCCCGCTTAATAAATAAAAATTAAACTTAGGAATATGTCAAATTACACACCCCACAATAAGACCTCCAATACCCAGAAAACAAACAGGGAAAAACTTTATGGCCTTTATAAGGATAGTCCGCTGCCACTCGATGAGATGCTCATTAATACAGGGCTCTACACAAGAAGCTCTGCACTTTCAAAATTTTTTTTCCTGGGAGAAATTTATGAAATGATCATAAATATTCCCGGTAATATACATGTTTTTGGTACCTGGTGGGGACAAGATGTTGTACTGTTACACAACCTGCGGGCTATTTTTGAACCATATAATTTTACCCGAAAAGTAGTAGGTTTTGACACCTTCAGCGGCTATCCCGTTTTATCGGATAAGGATACGCAGTCTGATACTTTAAAAGAAGGCGCTTATAATACTTCAGCCAATTACATTGATCATTTACAAGCCTTGCTCGATTATCATGAACAGGAAAATATAATGTCGCATATCCGGAAGTTTGAATTGGTAGAAGGAGATATACTAAAAACGCTCCCTGATTACTGTGATAAAAACAAACATGAACTGATCTCACTTATTTACATTGATGTGGCCCTGTATGAACCCACAAAAGCGATACTTAAAAATTGCATTCCGCAACTTGTAAAAGGCAGTATCATTGTCTTTGATGAATTAAACGCAAAGGAATATCCAGGCGAAACAATTGCATTAAAGGAAAGTGGCCTGCTCAACAACTGTTCCGTCGTGCGGTCTAAATTTTTGCCGGATAGAACAATACTGGTATATAATGGCTAACAATTTCGTTACTCAAAAGATTAAACCTGATGATAAATTTTCTAGACCTGAAAAAAATAAACCTCCGCTACGAGGAAGAACTTGTTAACAGGTTCAGGGAAGTGCTGCAAAGTGGATGGTATATACTCGGACAGCAGGTTACTGCTTTTGAAAATTCATTTGCAGCCTATTGCGATGTTAAGCATTGCATAGGTGTGGCCAACGGATTAGATGCATTGATATTGATACTCGAAGGGTATAAGGAACTCGGTATTTTAAAACCGGGAGATGAAGTGATACTGCCATCAAATACTTTTATCGCCAGTATCCTGGCTGTTTCAAGGGCGGGTCTTACACCTGTACTTGTAGAGCCGGATATTAAAACTTACCTGGTAGATCCGGCTTTGATTGAAGATAAGATCACAGCAAAGACAAAAGTTATTATGCCTGTTCATTTATACGGGCAGTTGTGCGATATGGAAAGCATCAATAAAATTGCCCGCAAACACAACCTTAAAGTAATTGAGGACAGTGCGCAATCGCAGGGTGCTGTTTCTGCAGGTGGCCGTAAGAGCGGCAACCTGGGCGATGCAAGCGGCTTTAGTTTTTACCCCGGCAAAAACCTGGGCGCACTTGGCGATGCCGGCGCTGTTACCACAAACGATGATGAACTGGCCGAGGCAATAAAGGCGCTGCGCAATTATGGCTCGCACATAAAATATAAGAATCTTTATAAAGGATACAACAGCAGGCTGGATGAATTGCAGGCTGCATTCCTGTCGGTAAAACTGCAAAGCCTGGATGCAGATAATGAACTGCGTCAACAGGTGGCCCAACAATACCTTGGTAGAATTAACAACGAAAATATCGTCCTGCCCCAATTGCCCCAAACCGCGGCAAGCCATGTATGGCATGTGTTCCCGGTACGGGTTAAAGAGCGGGAAAAATTTCAGCAATACCTTATTTCAAAAAATATACAAACCATTATCCATTATCCCATTCCCCCGCATAAACAGGAGGCCTATAAAGAGTGGGAAGCCCAATCATATCCAATTTCCGAATTGATACACGGGCAAATAATATCGTTACCAATAAGCCCCGTTATGGAGCCGGCAGAAGTAAGCTATGTGGTAGAAGCAGTTAATTCTTTTTCATTGTGAAATTAATAAAGACAAGTTTATACACTTCTATTTCCACTGCTATCACTTTTATCAGTGGCTTTATTGTTACGAAGGTTGTGGCGGTAAAAATAGGACCTGAAGGGATCGCCTACGTTGGCCAGTTTCAAAATACGGTTACCATTTTTGCATTGGTTTCCACCGGACTTATAGGCTCAGGGGTTGTTAAGTATATTGCCGAATTTTACGATGATATACCAAAACAACAACGCGTTATCGACATGGGCTACAAGATAGTCCTGCTTAGTTCTATCATAGTTTCCATCATTGTGCTCGCAACAAGTTCCTGGTTATCGCAACTCGCTTTCCACAGTACCGAATACACCGGTGTTTACCTCATGTATGGCCTGTTCATTATACTGATGGCCTTAAATACATTTTTCAGCACGGTGTTAAACGGGTTAAAGCTGATCCCAAGGTTAACTGTTGTAAATATCATCGGCTCACTGAGTGGCATTGTTTACACTGTTTTTTTTGCATACAAATGGGGTGTTAAGGGCGTACTGATAGCGGGTAACTTTACGGCACTAACGGTTTTTATCATCAACATTATTTTTCTGCGTAAGCTTAAACGTATCCGCTGGAAAGCAGATCTTTTTAAGTGGGACCGGGAGATACTCAAACTTTTTTCGGGTTTTATACTGATGAGCCTGATGAGTTTTTTATTGCCGTTTACACAACTGATCGTAAGGGATACTATCATTAAAAGATTTTCAGTTGATGAAGCTGGTTACTGGCAGGCAGTTACAAAAATATCCGATTATTACCTGGCTTTTATCACAACGGTGATAGGCGTGTATTATATGCCACGACTGTCGGAGCTGAAGGAAAAGTCTGAATTGCGGAAAGAGATAGTTAATGCTTATAAGATCATCATGCCCGTGGTTACGGCTATGGCACTGGCCATCTGGTTTTGCAGGGCGCTCATTGTAAGGATATTGCTGGCACCCAAATTTTTACCCATGCTGCCACTGTTTAAATACCAGCTGATAGGCGATGTGCTGAAGATAGCCAGCTGGCTGATCGCATACCTGATGATAGCCAAAGCAAAGACAAAACTATTTATTGCAACTGAATTGTTTTTTACAGGCACTTATATTTTGTTCAGCATGTTATTTATCACCAATTTTGGCGTAATAGGCACTACTTATGCATTTTGCCTGAATTACCTGATATATTCCATTTCTATATTTTTCATCTTGAGAAAAAACATTTTTTAATTAATATGCATTATCCCCTCATAACAGTTACCATTCCATCTTATAACCACGCAAAATTTATTTTGAGTGCATTAAATAGTGTGCTGGCGGAGGACTACCCTAATAAGGAAATTGTAATTATTGATGATGGTTCAACAGATGGCAGTGCAGCTATCATACAACAATGGGTGGATGCAAATAAGGACAATATTCCAGTTACTTACCTGAGTCGTGCTAACAAAGGCCTGGCATTTACCATTAATGAACTTATTGCTATTGCTAATGGGGAATATATTGCATGGCTTGCAAGCGACGATGTGTTTTGCAATAATGGATTCACAAAAAGGATAAAAGCATTACAAGGAACAAATAAAATGGTCGCAATAGGAGATTGTATTGTTATTGATGATAACGGCGTTACAACCCATCGTTCCTGGATGAAGGATGTGATGAAGCGGGATGTTAATCAATATAAAACAGATGAAGGTATAATGAAAGAGATATTGCAAAATCCGGCAATAAGTGGATCTGTGTTATTAATCAAAAAGGAGGTGTATAAGAAAATAGGAAACTATCTTCAAAATTTTTATGCGGAAGATATATATTTTTACCAGAGATGCGCTGCCAAAAAGTACATTGTTTACATAGATGAGGTCGTTAGTGAGTACAGAAGGCATGATACTAATGCATCGGGCAGCGACCTTTCGAAGGGAAAGCGTATCATCAAAAGTATTATAAAAAGCTATTGGATGAACTGGCGGCTCTTTCCCGGACTTTATATGAAAGGTCTTGCACTAAAGCAGTTGCTTAAATGGAAGTATTCTTATTTCCGTACGTATGTAATTTCAAAAAAGTATAATAATTGAGCTTATTAAATTTATATAATGCTTTTTAATTCTTTTAGTTTTGCTGTTTTTCTGCCAATAATTTTTTGCTTGTATTGGTTTGCTACAAAGAGTATCAAAAGTCAGAATATTTTGCTGTTGTTGGCAAGCTATTTTTTTTATGCTTGCTGGGATTGGAGGTTTTTGTTTTTACTTGTTTTCTCTACCCTGTTGGATTATGTTACGGGGATAAAAATGAAAGAGTCAAGGGCTAAAAAAATAAAAAAAATATGGTTGATTATAAGCATAGGCATAAACCTGGGATTTCTTGGTGTATTTAAGTACTATAACTTTTTTGCGAATTCATTTGCTGAGGCAGCTTCTTATTTGGGATTGCATGTAAATCCTTCATCATTAAATGTAATTCTGCCGGTGGGAATTTCATTTTATACTTTTCATGGCTTATCCTATGTGCTGGATATTTATAATGACAAAATTAAAGCTGAGCGCAATTTTGTTGACTATTCCGTTTTCGTAAGTTTTTTTCCACTGCTTGTTGCAGGTCCTATTGAAAGAGCAACTCACCTGCTACCACAAATCAAGCGGGAAAGAACTTTTGATTATGCAAATGCGGTAAATGGTCTAAAGCAGATTTTATGGGGTCTGTTTAAAAAGATGGTTATAGCCGACCAATGTGCTGAATATGTAAATATTATATTTGCTAATCATAATTCCCTTGGAGGAAGCACTTTGGTGCTAGGCGCAGTTTTATTTGCATTTCAAATTTATGGTGATTTTTCAGGTTACTCAGATATCGCTATTGGTACAGCACGCCTTTTCGGAATAGATCTTTTGAGGAATTTTGCTTACCCCTACTTTTCCAGAAATATAGCTGAATTTTGGAGAAGATGGCATATCTCATTATCGTCATGGTTCAGGGATTACCTGTACATTCCTTTGGGAGGAAGTAAAGGAACTATGTGGGTAAAAGTCAGAAATGTATTCATTATTTTTATTGTAAGTGGATTTTGGCATGGTGCTAACTGGACTTTTATTATATGGGGTTTGTTAAACGCGATTTATATTTTGCCTTCTATACTTTTCCAAACCAACCGGGTTAATTTAAATATAGTAGCACAGGGAAAATTCTTTCCCTCGATAAAAGAGTTTTTAAATATAATTATCACTTTTAGTTTGACTGTTATAGCATGGATATTCTTTCGTTCAGATTCATTAAAAGAGGCAATAGCTTTTATATCGGGCATTTTTCATTCATCGCTTTTAAGTATGCCAGCTATACGTCCAATATATCTTTTCATCTTCCTGATTCTATTTTTAATGATTGAATGGATAGGCAGGGAAAAACCATTTGCTATTGAGGTTTTTTTTATAAAAAGGGCAAGAGTAGTTCGGTGGGCATTTTATATTGGTCTCGTAATTGCTATCATCAATTATTCGGGAGGACAACAACAGTTTATTTACTTCCAATTTTAGATCACGATCATGAAATTATTTTTAAAAAAATTGGGCGCTTTTTTTATTTTACTATTAATAATCTTAATAGCAGGTATTCTGTTGCCAACCACACCCAGGACTTCGGCGAATTTTTTATTTGCTCAGGCGAAAAAGGATTCTCTACTTAAAGAAACACCCTCACCACGAATTATTTTTGTTGGAGGCTCTAATCTTAGTTTTGGACTTAATTCTCAACTGATTTATGATTCATTACATATCAATCCTATTAATACTGCAATACATGGAAATCTTGGGTTGGTTTATATGATGGAGCATACATTGCCATTTATTAAACAGGACGACATAGTCATATTATCTCCGGAGTATCATCAGTTTTATGGCAATATGGCCGATGGTAGCGAAGAACTTTTAAGAACGCTGGTTGAGGTATCTCCTAAAGAAATAAAAAATATAGACGGGCAACAATTCATAAATATTATGTCTGAACTTCCCAAATATGCTTTTTCAAAGTTTAAGCCAAGTGAATATTTTACCAGGCCCGATTTGACTGGTATATACTCTGTAAACTCATTTAATAAATATGGTGATGCATACATACATTGGGGGCAACAATCGCAAACTGTCAACCCAGATCAACCAATAAAACAATCCTTGAATAAGGAAGTTATTAAAAACTTAAAAAGATTCGAAGAGCATTTAAAAGCTAAAAAGGCTTTGCTTTATATTACATTTCCTTGCTACGGAGCTACTTCTTATGCTAATAATGAGATGCAAATAGCAAAACTTTATGATGAAATAAAAAGCGAGGGTTTCAATGTAATAAGCAGCCCACAGGAATACAAAATGCCGGATTCTTTGATCTTTAACACAAATTACCATTTGACAAAGCAAGGGGTGGATATTAGAACAAGACTTCTAATTCATGATATAAAACAAATTAAGACCAGCCAGTAGGATAACTTCTGTGGGTGGAAAATTTATTAATTAATATGAAAATTTTAATAACAGGCGGGGCAGGCTTTATAGGATCAAACCTTGCCCTTAGCTTAGTAAGCAGGGGCCACGAAGTGGTTGTACTCGACAAGTTATCACGGCAGGTACATGGCGATGACCCTGGCACAACTTCTCCATTATATCAAAGTATTGTGGGCAAACTGAATTTTGTACAGGGCGATGTAACAATAAAAGCCGACTGGGAAAAAGTATTGCCGGCTGTTGATGTGATCGTACACCTGGCTGCTGAAACAGGCACCGGACAATCCATGTATGAAATAGAAAGGTATTGCCAGGTGAATATTGCCGGTACAGCGCTCATGCTTGATATACTGGCAAACGACAGGGGGCTGGCCGTAAAAAAAGTGGTGATCGCTTCTTCCCGTTCCATTTATGGCGAAGGCAAATACCACTCCGAAGAACTGGGTATCGTTTATCCCGGCCACCGGGCGGCTGCCGATATGAACAGTGGCAACTTTGAAGTAAAGTATCCGGGTAGCGGGCCCTTAACATTAATGGCCACGGATGAGTCATCTAAAATTCATCCTTCATCGGTGTATGGCATTACCAAGCAAAACCAGGAGCAGCTGGTGATGTGTGTTTGTAACTCAATAGGCATTGATGCTGTGGCTTTCCGCTACCAGAATGTGTATGGTCCCGGGCAGTCGCTCACCAACCCGTACACAGGCATCTTATCTATTTTTTCAACCCTTATAAAAAATGATAAGCCCATCAATATTTTTGAAGATGGTAAAGAGAGCAGGGATTTTGTTTTTATCAGTGATGTGGTGGATGCTACCATATTGGGTATAGAAAAAGCGGAAGCTGCCCATGAAGTATTTAATGTGGGATATGGTGCCGCAACAGATGTGATAACAGTTGCCCAAACCCTGTTAAAAAAATACGGCAAAGAAGTGCCGCTGCATATAACCGGTAATTACAGGCTGGGCGATATCAGGCATAATTATGCCGACATTGCTAAAATAAAAAACAGGCTTGGCTTTGTTCCAAAAATTGATTTTGAACAAGGGATAACCAGGTTTACCGCCTGGGTTAATGAACAGGAGGTGCAGGCAAGCAGGTTTGATGATTCGTTACAGGAAATGAAAGCAAAAGGATTGTTTAAGTAGTTTAGCATAAGTACACAGGGATGAAAAAGATTTTGATAGTAGGGCCGTTGTTTTATGGATATAGCAAAAGTGTTGCAAAAGCTTTCGGGCAACAGGGCTTTGTTGTGGATATCTTTGATGAATGGACAGAAGGTGCTGTAGATAATTTCCGGGAAAAGATTGTCTATAATTTTAGCAGGGATAAAAAGATTTTCTTCAATAAAAAATATGAGCAGT
>Ga0068853_100001985_pt1 | contig 15096 bp, 11 predicted proteins | sample KBSCornC32_FD_65655 | JGI IMG/M metagenome (GOLD analysis project Ga0068853, IMG submission 65655) | Corn rhizosphere microbial communities from Kellogg Biological Station, Michigan, USA - KBS Corn C3-2 | ecosystem: Host-associated > Plants > Roots > Rhizosphere > Soil ...
GCGAAATCCGATTCGAAGAATCCCTACTTCCGCGGACTGACGGCAGGCTCGCACGAAGCGCTCCGATCCATCAAGAAACCCGAAGAGCTATTCGCCAACGGCTCGTTTTCTCCGGCCGAATTGCCCGCGGTCGGATACACGCTCGTGAGCTTCATGCTGCGGTCCGGCGGCGAACCGCACTTCGTCAACTTCCTGTCGCAGTTGGCCCAGGGCAAAAAACTGCCCGACGCCTTGCGAAGCGTCTACAACGCCGACATTCCCACCCTGGCCCGCGGCTACGCTATGTACGTCGAGACATTGCCAGGTGCGAAGGCGGCGGGGAAAAAGAAGAAGTAGTCTGTCACACCAACAGATCCGTCACAACTTCCCCTGCCGGGACGACGCGGTGTGGGCGACCGAGCTGGTCGTGAATCTCGAATTCGGCGGGAATTCCCAGCGCGGCGTACATGGTCGAGATGATGTCGCCGGGAACGAGCGCGTTGCTGGCGGGGAATGCGCCTGTGGCGTCGCTGCTGCCGTAAATCTTGCCCTGTTTGAACCCGCCGCCGATCAGCATCAGGCTGTAGCAGAAGTTCCAATGGTCGCGCCCGGCGCCGTTGGCGTTGATACGCGGCGTGCGTCCGAAGTCGCCGAAGACTGCCACCAGCGTCCGATCGAGCATGCCCCGGTCGGCCAGATCGGCGACCAGGCTGCTGCACGCCGCATCAAGTTGCGGTAGCAACGTCGATTTCAGATTCTTGAAATTGTTCCCGTGCGTGTCCCAGGTGGCATTCGCATCGGGGGCCCATGAGACGGTCACCAGCCGCGTGCCGGCTTCGATCAGCCGCCGGGCGAGCAAGACGCTTTGACCATAGATATTGCGGCCATAGCGTTCCCGGTCGGCCGCGGTCTCGTCTGTGAGGCGAAAGGCATTCTGCGTGCGCTCGGAGGTCAACAGGTTCATGGCCCGCGCCTGCATCACCGTCATCTCGGAAGCCTGCGAACGGTCAGTACGATGGGGAAGTTCCGCCCCCAGCGTTTCGAAAAGCTGCCGCCTTTGGGCCAATCGTAACGTGGGGGTCTCGGCCAGCAGCGTGAGCTCGGGAACTTTGAAATCGGCCGCATTCGGGTCTTTCAGAACGAACAAGGGGTCATACGATCGCCCGAGAAAGCCGGCGAAAAAACCAGGCTGCGGCGGATTGCCCGCCCCTTCCTGCGTGATGTAGGGCAGGTGGACGTGCGACAAGACGTTGGGAGGCGTCGGACGGAGCTTGGCCAGCACCGCACCCATATGTGGATGATCCGTTTGCGACACCAGCCCCCCGACTTCGCCACGATCGAGGCCGGTCAGCGCCGTGTACACGGCTGCGCCGTGCGAATTGTTGACGGTGTGGTGCATGGAGCGGACGACGGTTGCCCGGTGCATGTGCTGGGCCAGCCGCGGCAGGTGCTCGCACAATTGATAACCAGGAAGCGACGTCGCGATGGGCTTGAATTCGCCGCGGATCCCCTCCGGCGCTTGCGGCTTCATGTCCCACATATCCAGATGGCTGGGCCCCCCGTCGAGAAACAGGAGAATGCAGTTGTCGGCCAAAGGGCGCAAGCCGTACTTTGCCGAGTCTGCGTCGGCCGCCAGCAATTGCGGGAGCGAGAGGCCAAAACCAGCCAATCCCAGCGTTCCCATTCGCAGCATGTCACGCCGCGACAGACTGTCCAATGCAAAGCGCCCCTGATCGCTCACACACGACTCCTCAAAAATCACGTTGGCCAACATTTCAAATCTCTGGTCAAATCGCTGGCCGCCACACGACCACAGATTCGACGCCGGAATGCATTTCATTATAAACACTTCGGGCAACCTGGCCACAGATCGAAAACTGGAAAGCGATGTGAGGCGCGTTTTTTGCACATTTGGCAGGTCAGGCCGCCATCCAACCCCCTGATTGAAAACACGGAATGCCCATGACGCACAGGTCGCTACGGGTGATTGTTGTCGACGACCAGGTCGACTTTGCCGACACGACCGGCGAACTGATTCGTCAGCTCGGACACGAAGCACGCGTGTTTCATTCGGCAGACGCCATGCTGACTGCGGTTGATTCGCAGAAGCTCGAAGCGGATGTGATCCTGGCCGACATCGGTATGCCCGGCATGGATGGCTGCGAGCTGGCACGGCAACTCCGGCAGCGGCCAGGCTTTAAGAAAGTCGTGCTCGCTGCCGTGACTGGCTTCGGCGAGGACGAACACATGCAGGCCGCGATCGCCGCCGGGTTCGATTACCGCTTCGTCAAACCCTTCTTCGCGGGCGAACTGGACGAATTCCTCGAACATGTCGCAGGCCGGGCAGACGTCGCTGCCGCGCGCGTCATCAGGAAATCGCCCGGATGAAAATTCGCCGCAGGCAGAACCGCGAAATCACCGTGCTCGACGGAAATCGACGAATAGACCGGCGAATCGACGAATCTCAGGAACACCGCGGCCACCTGATCGCGGTTCAGGCCCTCGCCAATCACGTGCCGGGAACCATTCGGCCCGAAGCCCACGATGCGGTACCAGGAACTATCGTCGTTGCGGCTTACCATTTCTCACTTCTCCCGGCCTGAGAGTCCCATTGCGGCGTTCTTCTTTTCCCTCAGCAGAACGCGGTATTTGTCTTCGGCCACGATGACCGCTTCGTCTTTTGACGTCGCTTCGACCCTGAGATCGTCGTCGGACGATGTGGAACCCTGCGTCGTTTCATGAAATGAAGCATCCCATCTGGTGCCAGTTGCATCGAACGGGCTGACTGTCATCAGAAATGTGCGACCTTCGAATTCAAAGGTATGATGCGTGTATTTCGCGATCATCTGTGCACCGGCATCCATAAAATCTGTCTCGTCTTCCATCTCATACCATCCGACGAGGCGCTTTCGTCACTCGACGATTTTGACTACTGCACCTTACATGCCAAATGGCCGACGTCCAATATTTGCGCTGTAGGCGTTCTTCCTACAATTGTCGGCCGAAGCCCACCGCAACGTACGGTTTTGACCGACAATCAACCACGCTGGAAGCGAAGCAAGCAGGCTCCGCGGCAGCCCTCGGTCGCGACAATCCGCATTCTGCCTCTATTTGACCGTGCGCCTCCACATGGGAACGAGAATTGCAATCGCCTACCCAAGACAACCGGGTACGCAGCCTCTCCCTCGATCGCGAAAGAACGCAACAAACCGCGATCCGGTAGCAGAGGCTGCGTAACTTTTCATATCGCCGGAAGCGAGGCAAACGGAATGGGATGAATTCCCGGCATCCCATTTGTCTGGCTTCGGGGGAGTTTCGCTTCGGGTACGCACATGCTCGTTCTAACTCGCAAATCGGGTGAAACAATTCTGATCGGCAACGACGTCGAGGTCTTCGTGTTGAATGTCAACCGGGGGAGGGTGAAACTGGGCTTCCGATCTTCCCGAGAAACGCGCATCCAGCGGGGCGAAGTGGGCAAACCCGATGGCCACCACTTGGACGGGTCGCAACGGGAGCGAAATTCGCTTCCAGTAAATAGCCCGGTCATGAGCCCGGCTGACGGGGTTCCCGTGATGCATCACCACGATGGCGAATGACCGCTTTTCAATCGGGGAGGCCCGATCATTACGGTTCAGAATCCCCCCTCCGAATATGAGGGTCAGACAGGCCCGAGCGTGAAGAGACAGGACCTGCAAAGTCCTGCCGAACTGCGCCCGACGAATGTTGCAGCCGGGCCGGCCGCCAAGACCCGCGGAGAAATCGAGGCGGCAATCTGCCGGGAAATCAACCGCTTCGAGCGCGACCACCTGGGACACGGTCCCGGCCAGATCCGCGCGCATCTCATCGGCGACCTATTGATCGTCCGTCTTCAGGGCGTGTTGACAGCGTCGGAAAAACAGTTGATCAAAACGCAATTGCCCGACCGGGGACGCCAGCTTCTCAAACAAGTGCGTCGGGCCATCATCGACACGACGCTGCCGCTCCTCGACGCCCTCGTCGAGACAATTACCGGCGTCAAGGTCTTGAATCTGCATCACGACATCAATGTCGAAGGCGAAGAGTTCATCGTGTTCACGCTGGCCGCCGCGCCCGAAGTCCGCCAACGAGCAGCGCGGAGCTGATTGTCGAATTCGGCTCGGGCGACGCCGAGCCGGGATTTGTATGTAATTTGCTTACAACCCGGACGAATTCGATTCCGGAAGCTGTGACGACTATTCCGTCTGCTCCGTCTGCGCAAGGCCCGCCGGTCGGTAACACGTCGCGCGGCGCGTTTTCCGGGCGATTTTTGCCGCAGATTCGGCCCCACATCTTCCGCTGACGGCAGCCTGCGTGAGAGGTTGGTAGGCCCGATTGATTTCTGATTAAGGATTCTAAGACACGCGCCGATTGTACCAGACATCGGGCCTGTACTAGCCGCAGGGAAAGCAAGGGGAGTACAGATGAGAGAGATTGAACCAATCATAAGACCGCCATCCGCCCGCGGCGCCGTGAATACGCCGCGCCGGATGTTCGCCGCCGCGGTCACATGCCTGTCACTCATGGGCTGCTGCGTCAGCCCGGAAGTCAGGCAGACGGCCTGCGACGCCGCTTTGACAGATATCCCGACCGAAATGCAGAAGATCAGCATTCCCCCCTATCGCGTCGAGGCGCCCGACATCCTCCTGCTCGAGGCGGTCAACAACATTCGACCGGCTACCGATCTGTTGCGAGCCGGCGACGATCTCATGATTCGCGCCAGCAATATTCTGCCTGTCGATCCCACGGCAGACCAGGTCGACAATGAATTCAAGCAGATCAGCAGTCTATACCGTGTCCAGACCGACGGCACTGTCGATCTCGGACCGGAATACGGGTCCGTGGTCGTCGGGGGATTGACGCTCAAAGAAGCGAAGATGGAAATCCTGGAACACCTTCGTGACGTCGTGGGCATCGCCGCTCCCAAAGTGGCCGTTTCGCTGCCTAATGTGAACGGCAAACAGTTGATTTCGGGTGAGCATTTGATTCGCCCGGACGGCACGGTCGCGTTGGGAATCTACGGCAGCGTGTATGTCAACGGAATGACGCTCGATGAGGTCAAAATCGCCGTCGAAGAGCACCTTGCGAAATTCATTCATCGCCCGGAGATTGAGGTCGATGTGGCGGCATACAACAGCAAGGTCATCTACATCGTGGCCGACGGCGGCGGCAGTGGTGAGTCGGTCGTGCGCGTGCCCTTCACCGGCAATGAAACGGTCCTCGACGCCATGGCGTCGGTCGACGGCCTGTCCGAGGTGGCAGCCAAGAACAACATGTGGGTCGCTCGCCCCGGTCCGCACGGAAGCGACGTGACGCAAAAGATGTTTGTCGATTGGCGGGCGATTACTCAGGACGCCGTCACAACCACGAATTATCAACTGCTGCCGGGAGACCGCATCTACGTGAAGGCCGATCCGTTGATTGCCACCGACACATTCCTGGCGAAGGTGATCACCCCCATGTCACGCGTGTTTGGCGTAACTTTGTTGGGGAACGGCACGGTACATTCACTGAAATCCGGATCCAGCACCGGCAACGGTTTCTTCTAACGATGCACGCGAATGTTGTCCAAGGGAGGTATCGTGATGCGAATTCTTAAATTTGGCCTGGGAGCGCTGGCCATGGCCGGAATGCTAGCCATGACCGCCGATCTGGCGATGGCCCAGATCGGGGGAATGGGGACGAGCACGATGGGGCGTCCAAAACGCAAACTGCACAAATCGAGAGCTCCGGTTCTCAGTCCAGCGCTCAACATGGTTCCGGGAGTGCCGACCAGCTTCGAAGGACAGTTCCTCTTGCGAACGCTGCCCCAGGAGCAGGCCCATCGAAATGCCCAGCTAACCGGCAAGGCGCTCGATAGTTTGCAGACCGAGATCGTGCAACAGGATAAGAACATCAAGAAAGGCATCGGGAAATCAGGCCACCGGGCGCGGTTCATGGACTACGGCGGCTACTTTGGAGCAGGCGGTGGAGCGGGCCGAGGGCGATGAATTGACCGCGTTATTCGCGATATTTCAGCTTCGCGGCACGACGTCACTTAAAGAATATCATGGCAAATCATGACGTCCAGGGAGGGACCCATGTCGACAGATAGAGTGTCCAGATACAGAGGATTGAAGTTTTGTGCGGTGCTGCTGTTGGCGCCGCAACTTCTGGCCGTCGGACAAGGCTGGGCCGGGTGGTTCGATCGCAAACCGGCGTCACCGGACGATACGTCTTGCCAGTGCATGAACTGCGGAGAGAACGACCATTATCAGCACTGCGTGCAACAGTGCCGAAAACAATGCAAATCGACCTGGTATCCTCGTGTTGCGCCCTACTGCCAACCCGGATGGGGTTGGACTCAACCGTGCTGGCGCCGCGCCGAGGATACTTATAATTGCCCGCCACTGCCCCCGTCACCGACGGCATCGCCGCGCAAGCCATACTTTGTGCCCGAGGCTCCTGCTACCGAGGAGGCTCCGAACCTGCCAGCCCCGCAAGGGACTGCGTCGGCGAGACGGTAGAAACCGGTTCCCCGCCTCCACGGGATGAGCCAGGTTGTCAAAACGCGGGCCGGCATAGCGAACACAACGCGCATATTCGGCGTGAAGATGGCGTACTTTGTCTCACGTTGCACGCCAGCCGATCAGCTCGACGGTCGCAAGTGGAAGCCGTGCTGGCGGTGGTGGAAAGGCTCCCAAAATATTTGCACGCCAACGGGTGCACTTGCGGCGGCCATTTCGCGGGCCTGCTGCGCTTCGCGGTGTCCACTGGCATAGGGTTTGCGAAGACCGCGTGTGCGGTACTGCCCCGAACGGGGCGGTAGGGGGGGCTGTGACGTTGACCCGCCTCGGCCCCTCTTTTTTTATTCTTTGCCCCCTCCCGACATCTTGACCCGCTTCGAACGTTGACCCGCCTCGACACGTTGACCCGCCTCGACCATTGACCCGCCTCGACACGTTGACCCGCCTCGACCGTTGACCCGCCTCGACAACTTCGGCCCGCCTCGATCCTAGAAACCGCCATACGACTGTCACTGGCTGCGCAAACTGGCCGTCAATGAATCACATTGGCCATGCGGCAGTCACTTAGATCGCGGTTCCGCCAAAACATTGACATCGTGAGGAATAACAGAAGTCACTGCGATCAATCAACTTGCGGTTCAAGGCACCAAACTCACGAAGACCGGCATTCAAAATGCTCCTCTAAAACATGGTACGCGGTTGTGGGGTCTTCAGCCGAACCCACGGGCACGTAGTGCGCGCAGATTTATGTTGTCCGGACGATATCGAGCGCGTTGAGCACCACATTCGGATCCGCCCCTCCGAGGTCTTGCAAGGTTAGAGTCAATTGTCCGTTGGTCACCGTGACCGAGTAGGTATGAGTGTAAAACTGGCCGGCGGCAGTGGTCACCGAATCGACCTGTATTCCTTGCAGAAAAACCCCTTGCAGGTCGTGCGAGAAGCCGGAGTCTCCCATCGTGACCGTCACATTATAAGTGCCGTTCGCAAGATCCACGGCAAAGGTGGCCAGGCGCGTGTAATCATATTGGTCCTCGACCGCCGTCAGCCCCAATGCGGTATCGTCGCGGCTCGAAATCGTGCCGCTCTGCCAGCCGTAACCAATGGCAGTGCTGTATGTGGTCGCTTCGTTGACAGACGTATATCCGGCGACGGTTGGCGACGTCTGGGTGCCGAAGGCGAAATGGAGATTCTGGACGGCAGCCGGCGCCGCGGCTGTTTGAACGATGTCGAGCGAGCTGATCACCACATTGGGATCGCTGCCTCCCAGGTCTTGCAGGTTGAGGACCAGTTGACCATTGGAGACTGTGGCCGAGTACGTGTGAGTGTAGAACTGGCCGGCGGCAGTCGTCACTGAGTCGACCTGAGTAGCCTGCAGAAACACACCCTGCAAGTCGTGCGAAAACCCGGAGTCTCCCATCGTGACCGTCACGTTGTATGTGCCGTTCGGAAGATTCGCGGCGAATGAGGCAGCCTTCGTGTAATCGTACTGATCCTCGACCGCCGTCAGTCCCGGTGCGGTATCGTCGCGGCTGGAGACGATGCCGCTCTGCCAGCCATAGCCGAGGGCTGCACTGTAAGTGGTCGCTTCATTGACCGCCGTATATCCGGTGACGGTTGGCGACGTGGGAGTACCGAACGCAAAGTGGAGGGTGGAGACAATTGCCGAAGCAACGGCCGTGGCACTTCCCCCTGTGGTGACCGGCGAGGTGGTTGGCGAGACGACTGGTGCTGTCGCTGTCGCAGCAACTGAAGAGATGGCTGGCGCGGCGGCCGATTGCACGATGTCGAGCGCATTGATCACCACGTTGGGGTCGGCACCGCCGAGATCCTGCAGAGTGAGAGTCAACTGCCCATTGGTGACCGTCGCGGAGTAGGTGTGGATGTAGTATCGACCAGCAGCAGTCGTCACCGAATCAACCTGCGTTCCTAGCAGGAAGACACCCTGTTGATCATGTGAAAATCCGTCATCTCCCATGGTAACGGTCACGTTATAGGTGCCGTTGGCCAGATCGACGGCGAACGTCGCGTTGCTGGTGAAGTCGTAGCTCAATTGGATGGGAGTCAGGCCTGTCGTCGTCATATCGTAACGGCTCGACACCGTGCCGCTTTGCCAGCCGTAGCCCTGGGCGGCGCTATAAGCGCTTGCCGGAGTCACCAGCGTATAACCGCTGGCAACTGGATTCCCCGACCCGAACTGGAAATGGTACGACGCGGGAGCCTGTGGCGCCGTGGTTGTGGTCAATGCTGTGGTTGACTGAGCGGTCAATGTCTGAGGTCCGACCGTACTCCCGGTGTAGCCGATTCCCTGCAACGGACTGGCGGGATTCAGCAGATAGTTTCCGGCTGCCGGGTCCTGGAAAAGCTGGTCGGGAGTAAGGACCAACGAATTGGCATCCTGTCCGGTCACGTGTTGCCAACCGGGCAGGGTCAAGCGGGTGTTGTCGCTATCCGCGCTCAAGTAGAGCGTCTTGCCCACCGGCACGTCGATCGCGTTATCGTTCGCCACGTATCCGGGAATCGAATCGGCATCCATCAACATACTGGAAAAAATGTTGTTCTCGACGGTGTTGTTGATAGATCCGTTGCGGATATTCAGCGCATAGAACCCGTCGGCTGCCATGACAACCGTGTTATTCTGCACGACGTTGTTCATGGCGGGCAGAGTGCTGGTGACGTGATACAGCGAGATGCCAAAGAAATGATTGTTATACAGCAGATTGTTCTCGATGGTTGAATTCTCGAGGCCGTCGCAACTGATACCCGACCCACCGCCCTTTCCGTTATCGTGGATCACATTGCCCTCGACCACAGCACCAACAATCGATTGATTGACGCCGCTGTTGATGTGGATTCCGTTGATGTTGTTGCCCCAGACGTCGTTATTGCGAATGACGGGGTCAAGGGTGGCGTGCGAGACGTAAATTCCGTGCTCATTGACCGAGCGGGACGTCGTGTTGTTCTCGATATCGACGTAGTCGCTGTAGGCCGTAAAGATACCCCACATGTTGTTCTGGTCGGCATCATTGTTCTGAATGATGACTCCCTGGTTGGTGACCGAGCGGATTCCCGCGCGCGATGCGCCGATTGTCGTGAAACCTTCGATCGTGACAAAGCTGGCCCCCTCGAGGTCGATGTCGTCGCCCGTCGGTCCAGGCGTGTTGATCGTGACGCCGGGTTGCGCTTGAAATGTGATCCGATTCGCCGCAGTGCCGCTGGTCGTCAATTCGAACCCTGCATAAGTGCCCGGTTCGACAATGACCTGGTCACCCGGCTTCACATGGTTGGCAGCGAACTGCAACGTCTGGTACGGCGAGCTTTGATCGCCCTTGCCGGCATTATTATCGACACCGTTTGGCGAAACATAGACGTTGCTCAACAGGACTCGCACTTCCAGCGCCTGGGCAGGCCCATACAGCGATGTCCCGTACAACGATGACGACGGTCGCAAGCGTAAGTTTTTCTGTTCCGGCAGACAACGACGCAGGAGTGCAGCGGCGAAAGACAGCGATCGCGAGAGCAAGTTCAGCATTTCGAACGTCCTTCCGGAACGCCGCGATTCCGTGTCGAAAGGAACACCGAGTCTGCTGAACCATTCGTGCTGCGACAGAGTCACCGCCCTGCATCCAGGCGCAATCCGCCTGCATGAAAGTTGTGTGCTCTGCGCAGTTCGAACGTCCGGAGCGACAGCCACACTGTAATTACAAACGAACTACAGGAACTGCGAAAGTGGCTGCGAACGGTAATTGTGGCACGCGCACGCCATTATGGCACGCTGCTGAAACCACGACCTCACCAGATCTTCGTGATTTACCCTATCGACGCGGCCAGCGTCACAAGAGGGGGAGGGGATAAAAATCGACCCGCTGGGGAGGCAGTTTAATTGAAATGTTTCGCGTGTCAACGTGATGTTGCCGAATTCTGTCCGGTTTTTCAGATTTCATTCTGCCCCCACCGTTCTGCCTTTGTTGCGTAGCTGAAGGCCGCACTGACCAAACGGGCGCGATGTTCGAGCGCGCCCGGCTTCACGTCCACCTGATCCCGATCTCCCGAACCTGAGCCATCGCCTGGGCGCTGACTCGGTTCGGGAGATTTTTTTTCGCGCTGATCGTCGCGAAATCACGGGCGGCGCTCAATGGACTGCCAGATCCCCGACGGGGGGCCGTCGAGATGGTCGATTTGGTTCCATGCTGACGGAGACCTCTCCAAATTTTGGTTCCCGACTGAGCGGTGCACTGCCCTTGGAATGTCCCATTCGAGAATTGCTCCGCAAGGGCGTTCGAGGCGGTTTTCCGCTGGAATCCAGTCGACCAGCGCCTCTCGGATTATTCCCGATAGGACCAATCGGAGAGGTCCCGATGCTGTCATGGTATGCGATTTGCCAAATGCCGTCGTCACCGTAACACCAAGATGGAGGATGTCGTCCGTGCCGATTCTTGCCGCCGAGCCGTCAACTTTTCCGGCGAACTTGTTTTCAATGATTGAGCGCGTAGACATAGAGGCACAGTGGTGGGTCATGCATACGCGGCCGAGGGCAGAAAAGGCCCTGGCGCGGCGTTTATTCAAAAAGCAAACATCGTTTTTTCTTCCGGTGTGCCAGCAGATCCGGAATCCAGAGCAGCGGGCGACCGCACATCTGCCCCTGTTCCCCGGATATTTATTTCTGCATGGGCCACAGGGGGCGCTGCACAACGCCCTGGAAACAAAGCTGGTGGCCAACTGCCTCGAGGTTGCCGATCAGGACCAGTTGACGGCCGATTTGCGCGATATCCAGAGGCTGATTGAATCTGGCGGCCCCCTGTCGCGGGAGTTTCATCCGCGACCGGGAACGAGAGTTCGAATGATTCGAGGTCCATTGAAGGGCGTCGAGGGAACCGTGACGCGGTCGGGTAAGTCACTGAGGTTTGTCGTTCAAGTACAGTTCCTGCAATCGGGGGCTGCCGTCGAAGTGGATGCTTCGATGGTGGAACCTGTTTAGGGCAAACGGCGCGGATTCCGGCGATTCCAGTCGCCGGCGGCGCGCGAAGCGGATGTGGATGCGGGCTTTGTCACGGATGCCAGTTATTGGGTTTCGAGTCAGGGGGGTTCGCAAAAACACCCACGGGCACGAAGTGTGCGCCGAAAACAATGTCGTGTGATTCTTCCGCGGTACGTTCCATGCCATCCCGCTTCCGACCAATTCGCAATCAGCAGCCGTCGTCTCGCAAACGGCCAGCCCGCAAAGGTGCCGCCGGCGCCGGTAGCGAGACAGGTTCTTTAGAAAGATCGGCCGCGAGCCCACTCGCTCCCTGCCTGCTTCTGGCACTGACAACGTGGGCCTGGTGGAATTCATTGACCGTAATGGCCCATCGCTGGAACCACGACGTTCAGTATTCACATGGCTATCTCGTGCCGCTGTTCTCCGTAGTGTTGCTGTGGAGCCGTCGGACGCAAATCGTGAATCGTCCGATGACTGGCGACTGGTGGGGCCTGTTGATGATCGTATCGGGCATTTCGCTGCGAATCGCCGCGGCCCTGTTGTATTCGGAATGGATCGATAACGTCTCGCTGCTCCCCGTGCTCATGGGAATCGCCTTGTTGTATGGAAGCTGGCCGGCCCTGAGATGGTCGTGGTCTGCCATCCTGTTTCTGTTCTTCATGATTCCCCTGCCCTACACGCTCGACGTGGCGCTACGGAGCCCGCTGCGCACAATCGGAACGACGGCGTCGACGTACCTGTTGCAGACCGCGGGGGTTTCGGCCTTCGCCGAAGGACACGTGATCACGGTGGCAGGCGAGCATATCGGAGTGGCCGAGGCTTGCAGCGGCATGCGGATGACCATGATATTTTTTGCCCTCGCGACGGCAGTGGCCCTGACTATCCGGCGAACCGCGCTCGAAAAGGCGGTCATCGTGGCCAGTGCCGTGCCGATCGCGCTGGCGGTGAACATCGCCAGGATCACGGTGACGGGCCTGTTGCATGCAACGGGACGTCCATTGCTGGCGGGTTGGTTGTTTCACGACCTGGCCGGCTGGCTCATGATGCCTCTGGCCCTGGTGCTGCTGCAATGCGAGTTGTACTACCTGAAACGTCTGTTGATCGCGGAAAAGGACGCGCCGATGACCGTGGGGCTCTCTTCCGATCGAATCGGCGAGAAGGTCTCGCGCACGGATGGCGTCTTGACTGTTGCGTGACAGGACACGTGACGGGCCGCTTGAAATAGGAAACCGAATCGAAATGAAACGCATCACAATGGAAGCCGTGGAACAACCGCGGGACGACGTGCAATTGACTGGCTCCCGGCCGACCGGGACGACGACGCTGGCCAAGGCGGGTTGGAATTCGCCCTGGGCGGCTCCTGTGTCCGCCATGACGCCCACCATTCCACCGGCCAGCCCTCGAGTGCTCTTCTGCGCGCTGCGGCGTCGCTGGCCCTTGGCGCTGGGTGGAGGATTGTTTCTCGGTCTGGCGACGGCATGCGCGGCGTGGTTTTTGATTCCGGCGCCCTACACGGCAGAGACCGAGCTCAAGATCAGCTCGGTGCAGGAAAAGATCATGTTCACCACGATCGAAGAACGTGCCAGCTTCACGACCTACAAGCAAAGTCAGATGAGAATGATCAAAAGCCCGCTGGTGCTGGGAGCGGCCCTGCGCGAACCCGATATCGCCAACCTGGCTCTCGTGCGGGAACACGTGCATCCGATTACCTGGCTGCAGGAAAAGCTGGCGACCACCTCGCCGGCCATGGAATTCCTGCAGATCGCCCTGTCTGGCGAGAACCCCCGGGAATTGGCCCAACTCGTGAACGCCGTCACGAACGCCTATCTGGAAGAAGTCGTGAACGACGAACAGAACAAGCGCCGCGAAAAGCAGGCCAGCCTGGAAAAGATCCATCGTGAGCTGAATGAGCGCATTCGATCCAAAGAAAACCAGTTGAAAAAACTGGCTGAGTCATTGAGCACGGGAGACTCGAAGACCCTCTCGATGAAGGAACAATTCGCAGCCGAGTATCACGCACGGTTACGGAATGAGCTGGCGCAAATTACGTTTGACCTGACGCGCACGCGAATCGCGCTGGCCGGCAAGAAAGCGGGCTCGCAGGCGATCCACGAAAAAGAGATCTCCGACTCGGTCGTCGATAACCATCTGTCGCAAGACGGCGAAATCCAGCGGTTGAAGGCCCGCGTGGCTCAACTCGGAGAATTGCTGACGAAATACGATGGCACGGCCCCCACTCATGCGAATGTCGCCGCTTATCGCAAGGAAATGGCCCGGCTGGAAGACCAGCTCCAGGAGGCTCGCGACAAGCAGCGCCCGACCGTGGTCCAGCGAGTGCGAGACGAAATGGCCGAGCGAATCGGCGCGAGCGAGACAGAGCTCGAAGAAAAGGTCGCCCTCTTGACGTCGACCGCTGACGAGCTCCAGAGACAACTGGACAGCCAGCAGAGCGAACAGAAAAAGACGGGAACGATGGCATTCGACCTGGCTGCCCTCAGCAAGGAGATCTCCCAGTTCGAATCGCTCGCCAAAACGATCTCCGACGAAATGAAGCGACTCGAGATCGAACTGACGGCGCCTCCGCGAGTGACAGTGTTGCAGTCGGCCCAGGTGCCTCATCTGCGCAACATGAAGCCGAAATACGCAGGCACGGCCTTCGCGGGCCTGGGCCTGTTCGGACTGGTCGTCTTCGGCGTCGTCTGGACGGACTTCAAAGCCCATCGCGTCAATTCGATCGATGAAGTCGCAGAACATCTGGGGATGCGCGTAATGGGATCGATCCCCCTGGTCCCCCGTTTAAGCTCGAGGGCCATTGGGACGGGGCGGCACGCCGCTCGTATGGAATTCTGGCAAACTGCTCTGAGCGAATCCATTGATTCGATTCGCACGATTCTGCTGCGCGATTCGTCGATCGAAGCGATCAACGTGGTCATGGTTTCGAGCGCAGCGCAAGGAGAGGGCAAAACAACGCTCTCGCTGCATCTCGGGCACAGCCTGGCCCGGGCCGGTCGCCAGACATTGCTGGTCGATACCGACATGCGGCGTCCGAGTATGCATGCGGTCTTCGACCAACCTTTGGCGCCGGGCTTCTGCGAGCTGCTGCGAGGCGAGGCGTCGTTGGCCGAAGCAATCCGCCCCACGTCGGCGCCCGGCTTATTTATTCTGCCGGCCGGGCAACTTGACGAAGCGTGCCTGCGGGCGCTGGCGCAGAACGCAGCCGCCGGAGTTTTTGAGCAGCTTCGAAAGCAGTTTGCGTTCGTGATCGTCGATTCATCGCCCTTACTGCCCGTAGCCGACGGCTTGCTCGTCGCCCAGCATGTGGATGCCGTGGTGTTTTCAGTCCGTCGCGATGTCAGCCGCTGTGCCAAAGTCACTGCGGCCTGCCAGAGGCTGGCGATGCTCGACGTGCCGTTTCTGGGAATTGTCGCAATTGGACTTGATGAGGGAGCGTTTCGGTACCCTAACCGCTCACCGTACGGGTCGCCGTTGCGGCGTGCCAACCCGGTCCCCGCGGACGCAGCAGTGGCCTCGTAGCGGCAATACGTTCCGATCAGTGACTTTGAAAGTGATGCTGTCAAATGCGAACTCGTGAACGATTTATGTGGCGAAAGTATTCGTGGA
>Ga0068853_100001987_pt1 | contig 15095 bp, 15 predicted proteins | sample KBSCornC32_FD_65655 | JGI IMG/M metagenome (GOLD analysis project Ga0068853, IMG submission 65655) | Corn rhizosphere microbial communities from Kellogg Biological Station, Michigan, USA - KBS Corn C3-2 | ecosystem: Host-associated > Plants > Roots > Rhizosphere > Soil ...
CGATTTCAGCCGCTCCTGATATTGGCGATAGAAGTCGCGGCCCTTGCCGAACGCGAAGCCATGGCCTTCGCCTTCCGGCACGAGGTCGGGCGTGAGGCCCTTGTTCTTCCACTCGTCGATCATGGCGGCCAGCGTGCGCGCGGGCCAGCGCTTCTCGTCGACATCGTTTGCCTGAAGGATCTGTTTCATCAGACGCAGCTGATCGTCGGCGTCGAGAATGGTGAAGTTGGATTTGAGTCCGGCAAGCTCTGCATGCCGGCGCAAAATCTTCGCACCGATGGAGTGGAAGGTGCCGAGCCACTGCATCCCTTCGACCACGCCGCCGATCAGCGCGCCGATGCGCTCCTTCATCTCGCGCGCCGCCTTGTTGGTGAAGGTGACGGCAAGGATCTGCCCCGGCCACGCCTTGCGCGTGGCGAGGATGTGCGCGAGCCGCGTCGTCAGCACGCGTGTCTTGCCCGTGCCCGCGCCGGCCAGCACGAGCACCGGGCCATCCGTGGCCTCAACCGCCTCGCGCTGCTCCTTGTTCAGACCGGCGAGATACGGCGGCTCCCTTTGCGGCGCGACCTCGCGCGGCGCTTCGGCGTCTTCGCCAAAGGCCTCATCCAACGGATCGGAATAGCGGTTTATTGTCATGATTCCGTATAATGTAGCAGGGCGTTAAATGCGGTGTCGCGCTTTTGTTCCGGAGGGGCGGAGATGCGCAAATTGGCGGCTTTGCTGGGCTCGATCCTGTTCTTCGTGATCGCGCCGGGAACCCTCGCGGGTTATATCCCGTGGGCGTTCACACACTGGCAGATGCAGGGCGCATTCTTCTCTCAGGAATGGATACGCGCCGTAGGTGTCTTTCTCGTGCTTGCCGGCTTGGTGCCGCTCATCAATTCCTTCTGGCGATTTGCGATGGAAGGTTTGGGCACGCCCGCACCGGTCGCGCCACCGAAACATCTTGTCGTCGGCGGCTTCTATCGCCACGTGCGCAACCCGATGTATGTCGGCGTCGTGAGCGTGATCCTGGGACAGGCTCTCTTGTTTGGAAACGTGGAATTGCTCTGGTACGCGGCGGTCATTTGGCTGGCTTTTCATCTGTTCGTTCTGGGCTATGAGGAACCCGTTCTGCGGAGCAACTTCGGCGACGAGTATGAAGGGTTCTGCGCACACGTTCCGCGCTGGCTGCCACGACTGAGTGCTTGGAAAGGCTAGAGCCCCAGTTCTTTTAATATCGCCGCGCGATCCGCATCGAGATCGGGCGCCGCGCGGCGGGTGTTGGCGTCTTCATGCGCAGACAGCTTGATCGGGTTGCCCTGCATGCGGATGGGGCCGATGTCGGGATCGAGCGACTCCACGATCATGTTGCGGGCGAGGACCTGCGGGTCTTGCATCACGTCGGCGACGTTGTTCAGCGGGCCGCAGGGGACGCCCGCGGCCTCGAGCAGCGCGAGCCATTCCTTCGAGGTCTTTGCCGAGAGCGATGTTTCCATCTCCGCCGCCATCGCATCGACGTGATCGACGCGCGACGGATTGGTGCGGAAGCGTTCATCCGTGATCAGTTCCTCGCGGCCTAACACGCGGCAGACGCGCGACCAGATGTCGTCATTGCCGGCGGCGATAGCGATGTGGCCGTCTTTGGTGGCGAACGCGGCGAAGGGTGCGATAGAGGGATGGCGGCTGCCGAGCTTGCCGGGCACCTCGCCGGTTGCGACATAGCGCGAGATCGCGTTCTCCAACACCGCCACCTGGCTATCGAGCATCGCGACATCGACCTTCTGTCCGCGTCCGGTCTTCTCGCGATCGTACAGCGCGGTGACGACGCCGATGGTCGCGAACAACGCCGCGGTGATATCGCCGGTCGACGTGCCGACGCGCGTGGGCGGCCCATCGGGATGGCCAGTGAGGCTCATCACGCCGCCCATCGCCTGCGCGATCATGTCGTAGGCGGGACGCTTCGCATAAGGCCCGGTGTGACCGAAGCCCGACACTGCGGCGTAGATCAGCTTGGGGTGTTTATCCTTCAGTGCGTCATAGCCATAGCCGAGCTTTTCCATCGTGCCGCCGCGATAGTTCTCGATCAGCACGTCGGCGCGTGAGAGCAGCGCCTCGAACACCTTGCGGTCGGCATCGGCTTTCAGATCGAGCGCGATGGATTCCTTGCCGCGATTGACGCTGATGAAGTAGCCCGACTTCACCTTGCCAGATTTCGCGGTGAGCCACGGGCCATAGTGGCGGCTGTCGTCGCCCTTCACCGGCGGCTCGATCTTGATCACGCGCGCGCCCATATCGGCGAGCATCATCGCGCAGTACGGCCCTGCCAGAACGCGGGTGAGATCGACGACGAGTAGTCCGGAAAAAGGGCCTTTGGCGGTCATGCCCCGTCTTTATCACGATCCAGCCGCTGGACGTCCAGATCATGCGCAGCCTTGTCGGCGCGCGCCTTGGCGAGGTCGCGCTCCGATTTCGGCGTGCCGAATTTGGCGCGGTTGGCGTCGGCCGCGCGGTCTTTGTCTCCGCGTGCCTTGTTCTTGCGCGCGCGGCGAAGGTTGACGATCTCAGCCATCTTCCCGCTTCTGCGCGCGCTGGAAAGCAGGCCGCGCGGTCAGGCGCTCGACATACGCATCGTAATGCTTGCGCGCTGGAAACAGCGTGCCTTTGAAATACATCGCAGCACTGCCATAGAGAATGTCGGCGGCTGAGAAATTCTCGCCCAGGATATAGGGCGTCTTCTCGAGCTGGGCCGAGATCACGCCTTCGATGTCCTCGAGCTTGCCGAAGCCGGTCGCAGCGCCGTCCTTGTCCCAGCCGCGGAAGCGCGCGGTCGCCGCCGGCTCAAGCGCGCCGGCATAGAAGAACAACCAGCGCACATACTCGGCGCGGTCGTTGTGTCCGGGCGTGGGTCCGATCTGCTTCTTCTGGAAGGCGTCGGTGAGATAAAGGCAGATGGCGGCGGATTCGTAGACGATCTCGGTTCCCAGCTTGATCGCCGGCACCTTCTTGAGCGGATTGATCGCCAGATAGTCGTCGGATGCGGGCGCGCCGCTGCCATCGCCGCGCTGGATCGAGGTAAGCTCGATATTGTAGGAGCACTCCAGTTCCTCGAGCAGCCAGATGATGCGTGAGGAGCGCGAGCGCGGCGCGTGGTAAAGCGTGATCATGTAAGCCCCTGTCGATTTTTCGGTTCGATGGTTTTCTGACGAATTGATGACACTTTGATGTCAGCGTGGCACGTCAGCTCTGCATCATCTTGGCGAAGCCCGGACGCGCCGTGATGCGCGCACAGTATTCCTTCGTCACGTCCGTCTCGGCCATCATCTTGAACTGGGTCATGAAGAATACGCCGCCGCCGACCATGATATCCGCCGCAGAGAACTCATCGCCGAGGAAATATTTGTTCTTCGACAGATGATCGTTGATCACCTGTTCGACTTCCTCCGGCGTGCTCCAGCCCATCGCGCCATAGACGTGCTGGATGTTGAAGCGGCGCTCCATGAAGGCGGGCTCCATCACGCCGGGGCGATAGAACAGCCACGACAGATATTCGCCGCGCATCGCATCGCCGGGCATCGGGCCCATCTTCGCTTTCGGGAATTTATCGGTGAGATAGACGGCGATCGCGCCGGTTTCGAAAATCGTGTGGCCGTCATCGGTGATCACCGGCACCTTGCCATGCGGATGCGGATTGTTCGGATCGCGCTTGCCGCTGCCATCCGGGCCGCGCAGGGATTCGACGATCTTGGTTTCATACGGCGCGCCGAGTTCTTCGAGCAGCCAGACGATGCTGCCGGAACGCGTCTGCGGGCGGTGATAGAGCGTGATCATGTGGGTCTCTCCGAGTTGTCGCCCCGGTTCTACTGCCAATCTGCTGACAGCCTTGTGTCAGCAGCAGGTTAGGGGGCCGATTTTGCCGCCGCAAGCGCGGCAAGCCGGAGCGCGCTGGCCAGCGGAAATTCCCCGCGCGACGCATCGATTTGCGACACGAAGGCCGCAAGGCTTTTGCCGGAGCGCGCCGCCTCCGCGTCGATCACCGCCCAGAATTCCGCCTCCAGCGCCACCGACGTGCGATGACCGGCGAGGGAGAAGGAGCGCTTTTTGAGCATCGCCGTCTATTTAGACTTCGACGCGTGAAAGGCCAGTACCTTCAGATCAGCGGCGAGTTTGCGGGCACCGACGGCGGGCGGCATCAGCAGGCGCGGCTTCTTGAGAGTGCGCACGCTGCCGGCGGCGATCACGGCATTGCGGTTCACGTATCCAACTGAGTCCAGCAGGCGCACCTCGCGCCAGGTCTTGCGCATGGTGCCCATCAGGCGCTGGGCTTTGGGATCGTCATCATCGGCAAGGATCACGTTCGAGAGCAGGATCGCATTGCGCGGACGCAGGCGCGACTTGGCGAGCTCGAAGAATGCGGTGGTGATGAGATGCTTTGGGATTTCCTCGGCGGAATAGGCGTCGAGCACGATGGCGTCGAAGCGACGTGTTTCTTTCTGAAGATATTTCTTTCCATCGGCGACATGACATTCGATCGTGTCTGGCAGAAGAAAATAGTCATGCGCGATCTGAAACGACGCCGGATCGATATCGACGATCACGACATTCACACCGACGCGATGCAGCATGGTGGCGAGTGTCCCCCCGCCGCAACCGATCATCAGCACGTCGCGGCTTTTGGCCTGCCGCAGCAGCCCGAACATCGCGTGGATGTATTCGGCGAGGCTGACGCCATTGCGGTCCGCTTCGCTGTGGTTGTCGCGCGCCTGCCAATAGGAGACGCGGCCGGTCGCGTTGTTCTGCTCGACGACCATGGCGCCGGTCTTCGCCGGATCTTTGCGCGGCGATGTCACGGCGTTATTTCGGATGGATCATGTCTTCCGGGCGGACGATGGCGTCGAACTCTTCCGCCGTCACCAGCCCGGTCTTGAGCGCTTCTTCTTTCAGCGTCGTGCCGTTCTTGTGCGCGGTCTTGGCGATCTTCGCCGCCGCGTCGTAGCCGATCTTCGGCGCCAACGCGGTCACCAGCATCAGCGAACGCTCAAGCCCTGCCTTGATGTTGTCGCGGCGCGGTTCGATGCCGACGATGCAATGCTCGGTAAAGCTGACGGCGCTATCGGCCATCAGACGCACACTTTGCAGGAAGCTATACGCCATCACCGGATTGTAGACGTTGAGTTCAAAGTGACCCTGCGAACCGGCGAACGTCACGGTGGCATGATTGCCGAAGATGCGCGTGCAGACCTGCGTCACCGCCTCGCACTGCGTCGGGTTCACCTTGCCGGGCATGATCGAAGAGCCGGGCTCGTTCTCCGGCAGCGACAACTCGCCGAGGCCCGAGCGCGGGCCGGAGCCGAGCAGGCGGATGTCGTTCGCGATCTTGAACATCGACGCCGCGACCGTGTTGATCGCGCCGTGGGTGAACACCATCGCGTCATGCGCGGCCAGCGCCTCGAACTTGTTCGGTGCGGAGGTGAACTTCATCTGGGTGATGCTTGCGATGCGTTCCGCCACCATCGTGTCGAAGCCGACCGGCGCGTTCAGACCGGTGCCAACGGCGGTGCCGCCCTGCGCCAACTCCATCAGCTTCGGCATCGTCTCTTCGATGCGCGCGATGCCGTTTTCGATCTGGCGCGTGTAGCCGGAGAATTCCTGGCCCAGCGTGATCGGCGTCGCGTCCTGCGTATGCGTGCGGCCGATCTTGATGATGTCCTTCCACGCTTCCGCCTTGTCGTTCAGCGCGTTGCGCAGCATCTGTAGTGCGGGCAGGAGCGCGTGCTGGATTTCTTCCGCGCAGGCGATGTGCATGGCCGTAGGATACGTGTCGTTCGACGACTGGCTCATGTTCACATGATCGTTGGGATGGACCGGCTTCTTCGATCCCATCTCCCCGCCCATCATCTCGATGGCGCGGTTCGAGATCACCTCGTTCGCATTCATGTTCGACTGCGTGCCGGAACCCGTCTGCCACACCGACAGCGGGAAATGCGCATCGAGCTTGCCCTCGATCACTTCTTGCGCCGCCGCGACGATGGTGTTGCCGATCTTGGGGTCGAGACGGCCCAGCGCCATGTTCACTTCTGCAGCGGCGCGTTTGACGATGCCCAGTGCGCGGACGATCGGAAGCGGCTGCTTCTCCCAGCCGATCTTGAAATTGTGCAGCGAGCGTTCGGCCTGTGCGCCCCAGTACTTCGAGGCATCGACTTCAATGGGTCCGAACGTATCGGTTTCCGTGCGGGTCTTGGTCATGGCACCTGATTTTAAAGAGATTCGGGGCGCAGTTTGCGCGGGGGGAAATAGCTACTTTTTGCGGAAAGAGTCGAGACTGACGACTTCGCCGGGGGCGGGTTTTTCGGCCGGGGGCTCAGGGACCGTGCCGCCTTTTTCTCGGTTCTGTTCAGGTGCCGGCGTCGGCATCTTCGGCGCCACACCCGGCGCGGCATCGCCCTCGGCGCCGCGGAACTGAAGACCGAACTGCACGCCGGGATCGAAGAACGCGGTCAGTGCCTCGTAGGGGATCACGAGCGTCGCGGGCAGTTTGCGGAAGGTGAGCGTCACTTCGAAATGATTTTCCTTCACGCGCAGACCGGAGAACTGGTGCTGCAGGATGATGGTCATCTCGTCGGGATATTGCTCGTGCAGGAATTCGGGAATTTCGAGTCCCGGAAATTTCGTTTTGAAGGTCAGGAAGAAATGGTGCGTGCCGATCAGGCCCTGCTTCTCAACGCGGCGCAGGGCCTCGCGCACGACGCTGCGCAACGCCGCGTCGGTCAATGCCTGATAGCCGATGAAGTCCTTGGCCATTCCCTGCCTGCTGGAAAGGGTGAAGACTAAGCGCCGCCACCACTGAGTCAATGCGAAAGCGCGCTTGCGGTTCGCGCGACGGATGTGTCATTGCAAGCCGCACATTCGGGCGCTCACCATGTCGGCAACAGAGGAACTTCAACGTCCTCAAGGGGAAAGGCTCCGTCCCGCAGCCCCGTTCCCGCATAGCCGCAATCTCTCGACCCTTCAGGTGTTGCGCGAATTGGGCCGCAACCCGGTCGCGGCCTTCGGCCAGAACGGCTATCGCGAGTTCTACGTTCACAGCCGCACCTTCGTCTCCGACTTCCTGATGGTCAGCGATCCAGAGGGCATCAAGTATGTCCTGCTCGACAATGCATCGAATTTTCCGAAAAGCATTCAGTCGCTGCGTCTGACCAAGCCCGCGCTCGGCAACGGGCTGGTGACATCGGAAGGCGCGAGCTGGCGATTCCAGCGCCGCGTTACCTCTCCCATGTTCTCGCCGCGCCACGTCGCGGAATTCGCACCAGTGATGGAAGCAGCAACGGAAGATATGCTCGCGCGCTGGCACGCGCTCGGCGACGGCGCGGTGGTCGATGTCGCCGAAGAGATGATGCGGCTGACCTATGACATCATCTCGCGCACGCTGTTTTCCAGCGACGTGACGATGCAGTTCAACAAGATGTCGGAGGCGCTGTCGGTATATCTCGAGACGCAGGGTAAGATCGACGTGCTGCGCACGATGGGTATGCCCAATTGGGTGCCGACGCCGAAGAACGTTCGCGCCTGGGGACCATTGCGATTTTTCCGCAGGGAACTCAAAGGCCTAGTGGATCGGCGCCGGGCGCAACTGGCGGCCGATCCGGCCAGCGCCCGCCACGATTTCCTGACCATGCTGCTCACCACGCGCGATCCCGAAGGTGGCGCGCTGTTCGGCGACGCGGAGGTCTTCGACAATGTGATGACGTTCGTGTTCGCGGGTCACGAGACGACATCGAATGCGCTGGCGTGGACATTCTATCTGCTCTCACAATTCGCCGACAGCGATGCGCGCGTAGCCGATGAAGTGAACAACACGACGGCGATCGACCAGCTCGCTTACACCCGAATGGTGCTGGAAGAGTCGATGCGGCTGTATCCGCCGGTGCCGATCATCAGTCGCGACTCCGCTGGTCCCGATGTTGTCGGCGGCATCGCGATCCGTCCGCGCACGTCGGTGATGATCGCGCCTTGGCTGCTGCATCGTCATCGCAAGCTGTGGGACGATCCGGAGTATTTCGAGCCCGACCGCTTCGCGCCGGGGCGTCGCGAGAAGATTCACCGCTTCGCTTATCTGCCGTTCGGCGCGGGGCCGCGCATCTGCATCGGCATGGGCTTCGCGATGCAGGAGGCGCTGCTCATCCTGCGCGCGGTCTTGAGACAGCACCGCCTGGAACTCGTCCCCGGTCATCCGGTCGAGCCCCAGGCACGCGTTACGTTACGCCCGAAACACGGGCTGAAGATGCGTGTGCTGAAGCGCTAGACGAGTGTCGCCAGCGCCTCTGGTGTGTAGGGCTTGAGCTGGTCCATCTGTCCGGCGCGGACCTTGTTCGGCCAGTCCGGATTGACGATCAGCGCGCGGCCCACCGCGACGAGATCGAAATCGCCGCGTGCGAGCATCTCCAGCAAACGCTCGATGCCTGCGGTTTCCGCGCCGGCTTTCGTAAAGGCGGTGATGAAATCGGCGTTCAAGCTCACAGAGCCCACCGTCATGGTCGGCACACCCGCGAGCTTCTTCGTCCAGCCTGCGAGGTTCATGTCCGAACCGTCTTCGGCAAACTCCGGTTCCCAGAAACGGCGTGTCGAGCAATGGAACATATCCACGCCCGCATCGACGAGAGGCTTGAGGAATTTCTCGAGCTCACCCGGCGTGTGCGCGAGGCGGGCGGTGAAGTCCTGCTGCTTCCACTGCGAGAAGCGCAGCAGGATCGGGTAGTCCTCGCCCACCACCTTGCGCACCGCGCGCGTGATGTCGGCGGCGAAGTTCGTGCGCGCCTCCAGCGATCCGCCATATTTGTCGTCGCGCTGGTTGGTGCCTTCCCAGAAGAACTCATCGATGATGTAGCCGTGCGCGCCATGTAGCTCGACGCCGTCGAAGCCCATCTGTTTGGCATAGCCCGCACTCTTCGCGAAACCTTCGATGACATCGCCGATCTCGCTGTCGGTCATCGGCTCGGCAACCTGCTTGCCGGGCTTGGAAAGGCCCGACGGTCCCATGCTCTTTTCGGCTGGATACGGACCGCTACCCGCATGGCGCACGATGCCCTGATGCCAGAGCTGCGGCATGATGTGGCCGCCCACGGCTTTCACTTCTTTGAGCACCTTCGCCCATCCGGCGAGCGACGCATCGCCGAAGAAGCCTGGCACATTCACATCGTTGGACGCCGATTTGTGCTCCGGCGATGTGCCTTCGGTCAGGATCAGTCCCACGCCACCGGCGGCGCGGGCGCGGTAATAGGCGGCGACAGCATCGTTCGGAATCTGGTCGGGAGATTTCGAACGTGTCATGGGCGCCATCGCAATGCGGTTCGGCAGCGAAAGTCCCTTGAGCTTGAAGGGTTGGAAGAGTACGTCGATGTCAGACATGGATACCTCGAGTTCGAATAGCGATAGGGCGGACGCAAGCACGCAACCGGTCCCGCTGACAAGCACCGCGCTGCCCGACGAAATCCCCGATGAGGTTGTGGGTACGCCGACCGGCGAGCCGCTGTCGGAGCAGGAGCTTGCCGATCTTGCTGAGCCATCGTCAGCATGGGCGTTGCTGAAAGTCTTCCGCCACCGCAACTACCGCCTGTTCTTCTCCGGTCAGCTCGTGTCGCTGATGGGCACGTGGATGCAGTCGGTGGCGCAGGGATGGCTGGTCTACAGCCTGACGCATTCCACGTTCCTGCTCGGCCTCACCTCGTTCTGTGCGCAGGTCACGGTGTTCTTCCTCGCGCCATTCGGGGGATTGATCGCCGACCGTGTGGACCGGCGTCAGATGCTGTTCTGGACGCAAGGCCTGTCAATGGCGCAGGCGATCCTTCTCGCGGTGCTCACGCTTACCAATACCGTGCAGGTGTGGGAGATTATCGTGCTCGCCTTCGGGCTCGGCTTCATCAACGCATTCGACATCCCGTCGCGGCAGTCGATGACGCTCGACATGGTGGGGCGCGAGGATCTGCGCCACGCCATCGCGCTCAATTCGATGATGTTCAATCTCGCGCGCGTCATCGGCCCGTCGCTCGCCGGCGCGCTGATCGCGATTGTGGGCGAGGGCGTGTGCTTTGCGCTCAACGCCGCTTCGTTCGGTGCAGTGCTGACCAGCCTGTTCCTGATGCGCATCCCGCAGCGTCCGCCGCGCGTGAACGCGCATGCGCTGCGAGAGATCGCGGATGGCTATCGCTATTCCTTCACCAATCAGCGCATCCGCGTCGCGCTGATGTTGGTCGCTGTGTCGTCATGTTTCGGCGCGGCTTATCTCTCGCTGCTGCCGGCGTTCGCGCGTGACCAGCTTCATGGCGATTCCACGAGCTACGGCACCCTGATGACCGGCATCGGAATCGGCGCGCTGATGGGAGCCTATGGCCTCAGCCGCATCCACGAGCGTTGGCTGACGCTCGCGCCGATCCTCGCGTCACTCTGCTTTGGTGCGGGCCTCATCGCGTTCTCGCATTCGCACGTGCTTTGGGTGAGTGTGCTCCTTCTGCTCCCGACCGCATTCAGCCTGATGATGCTCGGCGGCACGACCAACACCATCATCCAGCTCACCGCCAGCGAACAGATGCGCGGCCGCGTCATCTCGCACTACACGCAGTCATTCCTCGGCATGATGCCGTGGGGCTCGCTGATGCTGGGCAGTATCGCCGGACGCTTCGGCGTGTCTGACGCGGTCACGTTTGGCGGCGCAATTGTCATGATTTCGGCGGCCATCGCCTATTTCAACCGAAGCAAAACTGTTCGCGGCGAACCGGCTGCCGCGGAATAATACGGCCATTGAAATTAATGTTGGCGCGGCGATAGGCGCTTGCTCCTCAACAATAGATTGCGTCAGACTGCGGGCCTCGTTTGAGAAAGGATGTGCCATGAACAAATCTGCGCTTCTTCTCACATCAGCTATCAGCCTCACATTTGCGGCCGGCGCGCCGGTGTTCGCGCTCAACAAGACATTTCCGCATACCGGTGTTCTGAAGAAGACCAACGCACAACGCGCGCCGGGTGCGCCCGCAAAGCCGGCACGCCCAGGCTCAGGCAGCAGCCAACTGTTGAAAGAGCAATTCGTGGTTCATACTGCGAACAACGAACCTCAGCAGTTGCTTTCCGGCTTCAATGCCGATGGTTCAACCAGCGCCACGATCAAGTGCAAGAGCGCGTGCACGGTCATCACTGACACGGTGGCCCAGTTCTCGTCTTATTATTCGTACAACCAGTTTGCGATCTGCCCGATGGTCGATGGCTACTTCACCAACGGCGCGTGTACATATTTCACTGTGCCCGGCGGCCACGGCTATGTGAACGTGCCGTTCCGCTCAAGCGTCGCAGTGGCTTCAGGAACGCATTCGGCAGAGGTTTATCTCTATACCTTCACGCCCGCTTATCTCGGCGCACGCGAAACCGACTATCACGTCTACAAAGGCAAGTGATTTCGGCGAGGGCCTGGCGTCTAGCGCGCCGGGCCTTCGGCCAGCACATCCTTCACTTTCGCGGCGAGTTGCTTGAGGCCGAAGGGCTTGGGCAGGAAGTGAAGGTCCTCGGCCTTTTCGTCGTTCCGGCGGAAGGCTTCTTCGGCGTAGCCGGACATGAAGATCACGGCCATGTCGGGCCGCAGCTTTTTCACAGCGCGCACGAGCGTCGGGCCATCCATGTTCGGCATCACCACGTCGGTAACGAGAAGATGGATTCTGTCCTTGTGTGCATTCACGATCTCGAGTGCTTCTTCGCCGCCGGAGGCTTCGAGCACCTCGTAACCGCGTAGGCGGAGCGCACGCGCCGCGAAGCTGCGCACGGCATCCTCGTCTTCGACCAGAAGGATCGTGTCTTGGCCTGTGACGTCGCGCGCGACGGCGCGTTCCGGCTCTGCGACAGCGACCGCATTCTCATCAGCGCGATAGCGCGGCAGATAGATACGGAAGGTTGTGCCCTTGCCGACTTCACTGTCGACGGTGATGAAGCCGCCGGTCTGCTTGACGATGCCGTAGACAGTAGCGAGGCCGAGGCCTGTGCCCTGTCCCACCGGCTTGGTGGTGAAGAACGGATCGAAGATCTTGCCGAGATGCTCTTTCGAGATGCCGGTGCCCGTGTCGGCGACATCGATGCGCACATAATCGCCCGCCGGCATGATCGCGGTGCCGAGCGTCGCCGCGTTGGCGACGGTCTCGTTGGCGGTACGGATCGTGACGGTGCCGCCGTTCGGCATTGCGTCGCGCGCGTTGACGACGAGATTGATGATCGCATTGGAAAGCTGCGCCTCGTCCGCATGGGTCGGCCATAGATCGCTGCCCTGATCGAGCGAGAGATCGACGCCTTCGCGCAGCAGACGCTTCAAGAGAATCGCGAGGTCGCCGATAACGTCGCGTACCACCAGCACCTTCGGCTGCAAGGTCTGTTTGCGCGAGAACGCGAGCAGCTGCCCGACCAGCGCCGCGGCGCGTAGCGCGTTCTGATGGATCTCGTTGATCTCCTTGAATGATGGGTCGGCCGCCTGATGGCGCATCAGCAGGAATTCGCTGTTGCCGATGATCACGGTCAGCAGATTGTTGAAATCGTGCGCCACGCCGCCCGCGAGCTGGCCTACTGCCTGCATCTTCTGCGATTGCGCGAATTTGGTTTCGAGCGCTTTCTGCTCCGACACGTCGAGCAGATAGAGAATGACGCGGCCGTCTTTTGCGGGCTGCGCGAACAGTTCCGCCATGCGTTCGCTGTTCGAGCCGGCGCGGATTTCAACCGAGCCTGCGGTGCTTTTTGAAAGCAGATCGCTCAACCCCGCGCGGTCGTTCTGTTCAACCAGCTCCAGCAGGCTGCGTCCCGTGAGCGACGCTTGGGCGCCGAAGAAATTTGCGAACGCGCGATTGGCGTCGGCGATCATGCCTCCGCCATTCGCGAACGCCATGCCCATCGGCGCATCACGGAACATCTCGCCAGCGCTCGGCTCCGTCGAACGTGGAGTTGGCGCGGTTGCTACGGCTGCGGCAACCGCGGCCTGTGTATGTGCAGCGCTGGGCGCGAGGCGAGGCGTGAACCACCACGCGGTCTGCTTGCCGGGCAGCGGACGAACTGCCGCTACGATCTCAAGCCCGGGTGCAACGATGAATGACTCCTCACGCGCTACGGCTTCACCGGCAGCACGCGTCAGCCGATAAAGAACCGGCGTGGATGGCTCACCCGCAAGCGCCAGTTCCGGTGGCGGCGCGCTTTCACCTTGTGCCGCGCCGGACATGCGGCGGTAGACATCGTTGCAATCGAGGACTGCACCATCGATGCCGGTGATCGCCCAGGCGACGTTCGAGCGGCTGGCAGCCTCCGCAATACGTCGTGCGTCTTGCGTGCTCAGCGAGTCCCGCGGCCACATCGCATAGAGAAAGACCGATGCCACCGCGCCGATTCCCGCGAGCAGCATGACGCCGGCCCAACGCGACGCCTCCGGTGCCAGCACAGCCATCGCCGCGGCTGCGACCGCGATAAACACAAAGATCAGTGCTGCCCAGCGCCATGCGCCCCCGGGCAATCCACCACCATTTGTCAGGGAGAACCCCCGAGTCGCCATCATGCGCGGAGACTAAAGCAACGCGCCGCGAAACACCCGTCAGTTCGCGCGCATCTGCCCGTTGAGGCGCATGACGTAACCGATGACCTGCGCCACGGCCTTGTAATGCTCCGGCGGCACCGGCTCGTCGACTTCGACCGACGCGTGGAGCGCACGGGCGAGAGGCGGATTTTCGACAACGGGAACGTCATGATCCTCAGCCACTGCGCGGATGCGCAAGGCGAGCGCATCGACGCCCTTGGCCACGCAAACCGGTGCGGCCATTTTGCCTGATTCGTACTTGAGCGCGACGGCGAAATGGGTTGGGTTCATGATCACGACGGTCGCGTCCGGAACCGCGGCGATCATGCGGCGGCGCGAACGCTCAATGCGGAGCTGACGGATCTTGGCCTTGATGGCAGGATCGCCTTCCGACTGGCGGAATTCTTCCTTGATCTCCTGCTTGGACATCTTGTTGCGCTGGACGAAGCGGAAGCGCTGCAGGAAATAGTCGGCGCCAGCGATCACGGCCAACGCGGCCAGCGCCGCCATGAGCACCTTGAACAGTAGATGGCTCATGTCGCCCGCGACACCGGCGGGTGACAGTCCGAGGACCGATTCGAGCGTGTTGCGTTCCGGCCAGACCTGAGTCCACACCGCTGCGCCGACGATGGCGATTTTCAGCAGGCCCTTGCCGAGATTCATCAGGCCATCCATGCCGAACATGCGCTTCAAGCCGGCGCCGAGCGAGAGCTTGGAGAAATCAGGCTTGATGCGTTCGAAGGTGAAGACCGGGCGGTGCTGGATCATGTTGCCGCCGAGACCGGCCGCGACCATCAGCACAAAGAACGGCGCCAGGATCGTCGCGATGCGCGTGACGATTGTTTGCCCCAGATGCTCAAGATCGGTACCGCTCACCGCGAACTGATCAGGCTGTTCCAGAAACGCGCGCATCGTTCCGGCGAGGCTCTCCGCCGCCGAACGTCCGAACATCGCGATGGCGAGCGTGCCGCCGAGAAGGATGACGAAGGTCGACACTTCCGTCGATTTGACGACGTCGCCCTGTTCATGGGCTTGCTGGAGCCGCTTTGCTGTCGGCTCTTCTGTCTGTGTTGACTTGTCCTTCTCGTCAGACATCGGACTAGAGGAAGCTCCCCATCTGGCCGGTGTAGAAGTTCAGGAACAAAGTCATCAGACTGCCCAGGATCAGCGCCATCAGGATGAAGCCGATGAGAATGTTGGCCGGCATCGCGACCATGTAGATCTGCAACTGCGGCATCAGACGCGCCAGCACGCCGAGACCCACGGATAGCGCGAAACCGAAGACAAGGAAGGGCGCAGCCAACTGAAAGCCGAGCGCGAAGGAGCCACTGACGAGGCGAATAGTCAGTTCCGCCATGTCGCCCGTCGGCAACGTGCCGCCCGGTGGAATGAGATGATAGCTGCCCGCGACCGCTGCGATGGCGAGATGGTGCAGGTTCGTCGCGAAGATAAGCACGACGGCAATCAACGAGAAGAAGTTCGCGATGATCGCGCTCTGCTCGCCATGGCTGGTGGGGTCAACGGTGGATGCGTA
>Ga0068853_100001991_pt1 | contig 15076 bp, 11 predicted proteins | sample KBSCornC32_FD_65655 | JGI IMG/M metagenome (GOLD analysis project Ga0068853, IMG submission 65655) | Corn rhizosphere microbial communities from Kellogg Biological Station, Michigan, USA - KBS Corn C3-2 | ecosystem: Host-associated > Plants > Roots > Rhizosphere > Soil ...
AAGGCGCGATAGAAAAAGGATGACCGGCCGGTCGCCAATCCGAGGGTGTGCGGCCCGAAACGTTCCTGGTGCGGGGAGCGGCTCGATCTCGTCGACGAAGATTCCGTTCGGTAGGACCATCGTACGATTTCCAAGTTGCAGGGGAGCGATCAGCCGCGCCTCGTCGGAATTGAGCGCCAGGATGAACGAGGCGCCGCCGAGGGCGGCCCGGTAGCCCAGGAGCAGGCCGAGCCGCTTCTTGAGGCGCTTCTGGGAGAGACTCCAAGGATCGAGCATGCCGTGCGCCTGAAAGCAGTGAGCCACCCCGCGCTGGCGGGCCATTCCGGCGGCCGCTTTCAGGATGGCGCCCCACACCCCATGGATGTGCACGAAGTCAGCCGAGGGCACCAGATCCTCGAGCACGCGACGCGCCCGGCGCACGAGCAGCACCTCGCGCAAATTCTGATCGGCCAGCGGGTGAAAGCGGACATTCCCGTGGTTGGGGACCCGCTGGATGTCGGCCTCGGTGCGGGCACGATCCGCGCCGGTCGAGTAGTAGACGACGTGGACCTCGTGGCCCAGCGCGCCCTGTGCGGCGCCGAGCCGTAGACAGACCTGCGGCGGCCCGCCTGCAGCCGGGTCCAGAGTCCGCGCGACGTGGACGATCCTCATGGCCGCAGCGGCGAGACGAGACGGCTCCCGAAGTTAACGAGAGCGACCGGCGTCGGTTCGGGCGAGGTGCTCGCGGTACCACGCCACCGTCCGCTCCAGGCCGCCCTCCAGCTCGAACGTCGGCCGCCAGCTCAACATCTGCCGCGCCTTCGCCGCCGACAGGTATTGATGACGGATCTCGCTGCTGGCCTCTCCCAGGATCCGAGGCTCCAGCGACGAGCCCATCTTCTTGAGCACGAGCTGGGTGAGCTCGAGGACCGTCATCTGAATCTCGTTCGAGAAGTTGAAGGCCTGCCCCGCCAGCTCGGGCCGCGCCGCCAGCTGCTCCGCCAGCATGGTGTAGGCGATCGCGCCGTCCTCGACGTAGAAGTAGTCGCGGATGTAGTTCCCGTCAGAGCGAATGACGGGCCGTTCACCTCGCAGCACCGAGCGGATCGTACCGGGGACGATGCGGTTCCAGTTGAGATCACCGCCTCCGTAGAAATTCCCGCACCGGGTGATGGCGACCGGCGACCCGTACGTCTTGGCGTAAGTGGCGGTGATGAGATCCGCGCAGGACTTGCTGACGTCGTACGGGTGATTGCCCTTCAACGCGCAGCTCTCGTCGTAGGGAAGCGTGTCGTGCTCGCCGTAGGCCTTGTCAGACGACGCGATGATGATCTGCTTGACGAGGGGGCTCCGGCGGCACGCCTCGAGCAGCGCCCAGGTCCCCGCGATGTTGGCCTCGAAGGTCGAAACGGGGTTGCGGTTCGCGATCGTGACGATCGTCTGGGCCGCCAGGTGAATCACCGTGTTGACCTCGTACTCGCCGAGGACCCGCTCCAGCGTCGCCTGATCGCGCACGTCACCCCGCACCACCTTCACGGATTCGAGAGCGCCCGAGCGCACCACCTCGGATTCGGGCACCCAGTCGCGGACCAGGCACACGACCTCGGCTCCGAGAGCAATCAGGCGCTTGATGAGCCAGCCGCCCACCAAGCCCGTTCCTCCCGTCACGAGAGTCGGTCGATCGGTCCAGAATCCGGCGGGCGTCGTGGGGTGTTCTCCTGCGACGGTCTTTTGCATTGGGGTGCGGCAGCATAGCCCACGCCATGCGCCGAAAACAGAGCGACCGGACCGGGCGCGGGTCGAAGCCCCGCGTTGACGGCCCCTGCGCGCTCTGCTATCGAGCGCGCCGTGCGGTCTCCCGATTGCCGGTGGTTCGAGCGGTGAGGAAGACATTGCCGCGCCAAGAGGGCGAAGGGGGCCGGGCGCAGGACCTCTGGGCACGCATCTATCTGTGGACGGGGTTGCTGGGCTTCTTTGCCCTGGTCATCTACGTGATGATCCAGAGGACCGGGCCGCTTTACGACGAGCCCTTGCACCTGGCGCGGGCCCTGGCGTTCAACGCCAGACCGTCATTCAGTTCCTGGCTCATCAACAACACCAGCAGCGCGCCGGGCCCCGTCTTCTCACTCATGCACTACGCGCTGTCCCTCGGCCATGGCGCGCTCCCCGTTCCCTGGGTGAGGTTACCGAACCTGCTGCTCCTGGGCGCCATCCTGTGGCTGGCCGCCCGACACCTCGAACAGCTCGGCCATCCCCATGCGCGCGCGGTCGGCGTGTCGAGCATGGGTGTTCCCATGGTCTGGGTCCTGGCCGGTCTGGCTCTGACCGAGGTCCCGTCGATGGCCGGCGTCGCGCTGGCGCTGGTGGCGGCCTTCGAAGTCGGCCGCAGCGATCCAGCGTCGCGAGTCTGGCGCCAGGTGATCCTCGGACTGATCGTCGCGCTGGGTGTCGCCATCGCGGTGGGCGGGCGACAGACCTATCTGGCGATCGTCCCGTCCATCTTCTTGCTGGCGGCCTCGCGTCGCGCGACCGCCATGCAAGCGGCCATCGCGATCGGGCTCGGGTTGGTGCCGGCCGCACTGCTGTTCCTCACCTGGCGCGGCCTGGTGCCGCCCGGCGTGAAGGCAATCGTCCGTCTCGAGCGCGGGTATCGATCGGAGTTCGTGGTGCTGGCCTTCGGCTACGCGGGGATCACGGCGCTGCTGCTGGCGCCGCGCCTCTTTCTGCTCCACCCGAAGAAGGTCGCCGTCGCTGTCCTCGGCGCCGTCCTCGTCAACTCCCTTCTTTTGCGCGCCGAGATGATGCCGCTGCAATCCGTGGTTCACCGGGTCCATAGCCCCCTCTTCGCCCGCGTCCTCACCTGGGCGTCGGGGCAGATCTTCGCGGTGGTGGGGGGGGCCTTCCTGGCTTCGGTGGTCCTGGAGATGAGCGACCGGCGCACCGACCGGATCTTCGTCGCCCACGCCCTGGGCCTGGTCCTTCTGTGCTTCGAATGTGGCGCCATGCCCTTCGGTTTCTCGAGCCGCTACATCGGGATGGGGCTGCCCTTGCTGGTGCCGCTCATGTCGCGCTACCTCGTCTTCGGCCCCTGGGCCGTGGCGCGCCTCTGTCTGGGGATGGCGCTGGGGTTCGCGTCACTTCATTCGTATTTCCACCTGGTTTCAACGTCTTGACGGGCGCCGTCGGGCATCGAGACGCCTGCGCGCGACGGCAAGGAGCGGCTGGCGGCGGCTCACCAGGCGGGTTGGCCGAAGCCCCCTCTTGGTAGAGGCCCGGCCGGGTTGGTCGAAGCCCCCTCTTGGTAGAGGCCCGGCAGGTCAACTTTTGTCGAGGAAAATACGGACTTTGTTCGGTAAGGTACCGCGCTCGGAGAAAAACATGGCTCAACCTAGCAAGAAATCCCCTGACGGTTCGTATGACGTTTGTGTGGTGGGTGGTGCTGGCCACGTCGGCGCCCCCCTGGCCTTGGTGCTGGCGAAGCACGGCTTCCGAACGCTGATCTACGACATCAACCGGAACACGCTCGAGACGCTGGCCTCGGGCCGGCTGCCGTTCCTCGAGCATGGCGGGCCCGAGCTGCTGCAAGAGGTTTTGCCGACGGGACGGCTCGGCTTCTCGTCGAACCCAGCGGACCTGGCCGGAATCCCCAACGTCATCCTGACCATCGGGACGCCGATCGACGAGTTCCACAACCCGATGCTGCGGGTGGTGCTGGACTGCGTGGATGTGTTGCTGCCTCACCTCCGGGACGGGCAAACGATCATCCTGCGATCGACGGTCTTCCCAGGGGTGACCGAGCGAGTGGACCGCTACCTGCGCAGCAAGAACCGCCAGATCCCGGTGGCGTTCTGCCCCGAGCGCGTCGTGCAGGGCCATTCGATCAAGGAGCTGCAGACCCTGCCTCAGATCGTGAGCGGGACGACCAAGGAGGCAGAAGACGCGGCGGTGGCGCTGTTCTCGAAGATCGCGCCGTCGATCGTCCGTATGGTCACCAAGGAGGCCGAGTTCGCCAAGCTGATCTGCAACGCCTATCGTTACATCCAGTTCGCAGCGACGAACCAGTTTTACATGATGGTGTCGTCGGCCGGTCTCGACTACGACCGGCTGCTCGAGGGGCTGAAGCACGACTACCCGCGGGCGCGCGATCTGCCGGGCCCCGGGTTCGCGGCGGGCCCCTGCCTGTACAAGGACACGCTGCAGCTGGCGGCGTTCTCGAACAGCCAGTTCGGGCTCGGATATTCGGCGATTCAGATCAACGAGGGCTTGCCGGGGTACCTGCTCTCCGAGCTGGCCCAGAAGCACGAGCTGGCCGAGATGACGGTGGGCATCCTGGGCATGGCGTTCAAGTCCGAGAGTGACGACATCCGGTCGTCGCTGTCCTACAAGCTGAAGAAGCTGCTGCGCTTCCAGGCGCGCCAGGTCCTGACCACCGATCCGCTGGTCAAGGACGACCCCGAGCTCCTGCCGCTCGACGAGGTCCTGACCAAGAGCGACTTGCTCATCATCGGTGTGCCGCACCACGCGTACCGCGACCTCGACTTCAAGGGCAAGCCGTACCTCGACGTCTGGAACATGGAGCGCACCCGCGACAAGGCCCGGATCGGGTCGTGATCCGCGGGTTTCGAGTCGGGGTCGTCGGGGGTGGGTACGGGCAGGCCGTGCAGGTGCCGGCCTTCCGATCCGTCCCCGGGGTCTCGGTCGACGCCATCTGCGCGTCGACGGGAGAACGCGCGCGCGCCTTCGCCGATCGGCTGGGCATCCCACGGTCGACCGGGGACTGGCGCGAGCTGGTGCGCGATCCCGAGCTCGACGCGGTGGCGGTGAGCGTGCCGCCCCCGGTCCAGGCGCCGATCCTGCAAGCCGCCATCGCCGCCGGGAAGCACGTCTTCGCTGAAAAGCCCCTGGCCATGAGCGCCGCCGACGCGCGCGCCATCGTCGAGGCGGCTCGAACGGCCGGGGTCGTCGGCGCGCTCGACTTCGAGTTCCGCGAGCTCTCCGCCTGGCAGCGGACGCGCGCGCTGCTCGCCGACGGAGCCATCGGTCCCGTGCGCCACGCCTACTACTCGTGGCGGATCGAGACGTACGGTCATCGCGAGAACCTCGTCAACTGGAAGCGGGACGCGGCGGGGGGCGGTGGGACGCTGAACCAGTTCGGCTCGCACGCGCTCGACTCGATCGTCTGGCTGTTCGGGCCCGCCCGCGTCCGCAGCGCGCACCTCTTCCGCGCGAGCGCCGGGACCGCGGACGCCCGGGTCGAGGCTCTTTTGGAGGCGGGCGAGGGGATCCCGGTCTCGCTGTCCATGGCAGCGGACGCGCCGTCCGGCAGCGGCCACCGCCTCGAGATCTATGGCGACGCCGGAGCCCTGGTGCTCGAGAACCGTGGCAGCGACTACGCGTCGGGCTTCACGCTGGCTCTCGGTCGCCGGGGCGGCCCGCTCGCGCCGGTGGAGATCGAGCCCTTCCCGCCCGGCTCCGACGGCCGGATCGTGGCCACGGGCCGCGTCGTGCGCCGGTTCGTCGAGGCCATCACGGCGGGCGCCCGGACGGTCACCCCGGGGCTCGAGGATGGATTGCGCGTGCAAGAGCTGATAGATGCGATCCGCGCCGCGGATCGAGACTTCCCATGGCCAACCCAGAGCTAGACATCGTCATCCCCGTCTACAACGAGGGCGAGAGCATCGGCCCGGTGCTGACGTCGCTGCGCGCGAACGTCAAGACGCCCTTCCGCGTCCTCATCTGCTACGACCGGGACGACGACGATACCCTACCGGCGCTGGTGCCGTTCGAGCAGTCCGGAATGAGCATCGCGCGGGTCAAGAACCGAGGCCGCGGCGCCTTCGGCGCTGTGATCACCGGGTTCTCCGAGAGCACGGCCCCCGCCGTGCTCGTCTTTCCGGCCGACGACGACTACAACGCGCCTCGTCTCGACGCCATGGTCGCCAAGTTCAAGGAGGGCAACGACATCGTCTGCGCCAGCCGCTTCATCCCGGGCGGGCGCATGGTCGGATGTCCCTGGCTGAAGGCCTCCCTGGTCCGCGGCTCCGCGTTCGCGCTGCACTATCTGGCGCGCATTCCGACCCACGACCCCTCCAATGGCTTCCGCCTGTTCTCGCAGCGGGCCCTGCAGACCATCCCCATCGAGTCGACCGAGGGCTTCACCTACAGCATCGAGATCCTGCTGAAGTGCCACCGGCTGGGCTGGCGCATCGCGGAGGTCCCGGTCGAGTGGTACGAGCGCAAGGCCGGCCAGAGCCGGTTCAAGGTCCTCCGCTGGCTGCCGGCGTATTTCGAATGGTTCAAGTACGGTTTCGCGACCACCTACTTGCATCGCGGGCCGAGCACGGTCGTGGTAAAGGCGACCTCCTCATGAAAATCGCGGGTTCACACATTCTGGTGACGGGCGGCACCGGCTTCATCGGCAGCGCGCTGGTGCGGGGGCTCTTGCGGGCGGGCGCTCGCGTGCGGTCGCTCGACGACGATTCCCGGGGCGCCTCGTCCCGCCTCTCCGACATCATGGGCGACGAGCGGGCGCGCCTCGAGCTGGTCCCGGGCGACATTCGCGATGCGGCGGCGGTCGCGCGCGCCATCCAGGGCGTCGACAGCGTGGCTCACCTCGCCTACGTGAACGGCACCGAGTTCTTCTACAGCCGTCCCGAGCTGGTCCTCGAGGTGGCGGTCAAGGGCATGATGAACGTCCTGGACGGGTGCATCGCCCACGGCGTGAAGGATCTGATCCTGGCGTCCAGCTCGGAGGTGTACCAGACGCCGCCGCAGGTCCCGACCGACGAGACGGCGCCGCTTTCGGTGCCCGACGTGACGAACCCGCGCTACTCGTACGGCGGCGGCAAGATCATCTGCGAGCTGCTCGCCATGAATTACGGGCGCAAGCACCTGTCGCGGGTGGTCATCTTCCGGCCGCACAACTGCTACGGCCCCGACATGGGCGAGGAGCACGTCATCCCGCAGCTGGTGCGCCGCCTGCACGAGCGCGCCCAGGCCACGCCGTCCGGGCCCGTCACGCTGCCGATCCAGGGCACGGGCGAGGAGACCCGCGCGTTCGTCTTCGTCGACGATCTGGTCGACGGTGTGCTGCGCCTCATGGAGCAGGGCGAGCACCGCAACATCTATCACGTGGGCACCGATCGCGAGATCTCGATCCGTGACCTGGTGACGGCCATCGGTCGGGCGCTGGGCCGGACCGTCACCGTCGAGACCGGCCCGCTGCAGCCGGGCGGGACGCTGCGCCGCTGCCCGAACATCGGCAAGCTGCGCGCGCTCGGCTACGAGCCGCGGGTGTCCCTGGACGAAGGTCTCGCTCGCACGGCGCGCTGGTACATCGAACACGAGAAAAGGAAAGTCTCCCCATGACGACGACGAACAAGACGAAGAAGCTGGCGGCCGGCTCGGGCGGCAGCGTGGTGGTCGACGACTGCCAGGTGTGCGGCTCGACCGACCTCGATCAGGTGTTCTTCGCCGGCTATCTGCCGCCCGTGAACGGCATGCCCAACATCGGTGACCGACCCCACGAGCAGCCGGCCTATCCGGCGGGCGTGCTGGTGTGCAAGCGCTGCACCCTGGCGCAGCTGGGCCTGGTCGTCGATCCGGCCATCTTGTTCCCGCCGTCCTACCCCTACACCAGCGGGACGACCAAGATCCTGCGCGACAACTTCGCCGAGATGTACGCCGAGGTTTCTGCCCTCTATCCGCTGAAGCCGACGGACCTGGCGGTCGACGTCGGGTCGAACGACGGTACGCTGCTCTCCAACTTCCACAAGGGGGGCCACCGCGTCCACGGCATCGAGCCCACCAACGCGGGCAAGCTGGCCAACGAGCGCGGCATCAAGACCCTGATCTCGTTCTTCAACGAAGACTCGGTCAAGAAGGTCGTGGCCGAGGACGGGCGCGCGCGCATCGTCACGGCGACGAACGTGTTCGCGCACATCGAGGACGTGCAGTCGGTCATGAAGAACATCCTCGGGCTGCTGGCCGACGACGGCATCTTCATCAGCGAGTCACACTACTGGGTGTCGCTGCTCGAGACGCTGCAGTACGACACCGTCTATCACGAGCACCTGCGCTACTACTCGCTGACCAGCCTGAAGTATCTGCTCGAGGCGAACGGCCTCGAGGTGATCCGCGCCAAGCGCATCCCGACCCACGGCGGGTCGATCCGGGTGTACGCCGCGCGCAAGGGCCAGTACCCGGTCGACGCCAGCGTCGGCGAGATCCTGGCGGTCGAGAAGCGGGAGCTCACGCCCGAGAAGATCGGCCAGTTCCGCACGGGCGTGGTCAAGTCCAAGCTCGCGCTGTACGCGCTGCTCGACAAGATCCGGGGCGAGGGGCACAAGGTCTATGGCGTGGGCGCGCCCTCGCGGGCCAGCACGCTCATCAATTACGTGGGCCTCGACGACGGGATCCTCGACTGCGTGCTGGAGATCAAGGGGTCGTACAAGATCGGCAAGTACATCCCGGGCACCGTCATCCCGGTGCTGGAGGAGTCGCGGCTGTTCGAGGACCAGCCGAAGTACGCGCTGCTGCTCTCGTGGCACATCGCCGACGAGCTGATGCCGAAGCTGACCGCCCGGGGCTTCAAGGGCGACTACATCGTGCCGCTGCCCGTGCCGCACATCGTGAAGGGTGGCCAGGCCAGCTAGGGACCGCCATGGCCGGACCATCCTCATCGTCGTCGCAGCAAGAGGGCAGCCGCGAGGTCGAGTTCTTCGATCAGTTCGTGGCCGAGCACGGGGACTACGACGTCCTGGCGGAGCGGGCCTACGCCCGCATCCTCGAGGCGTTCGAGGCCAGCGTGCGGCCGAAGGCCGGCGAGCGATGCATCGATCTCGGGTGCGGCACCGGCGCCTTCACGCGCCGCCTGACGTCGTTCGGGCTGCGCGTGGGCGGGATGGACATCTCGCCGGCCTCCATCGCGCACGCGCGCAAGGAGCCGGCGGCGGCCGGGATCGACTTCCAGGTCGGTGACATCACGGCGACCGCGCTCCCTGATGGGTGCCAGGACATCGTGTGCTACTCGGGCGTCCTGCACCACTTCACCACGCGCGAGAGCCGGATCCAGGTCATGAAAGAGGGGCGTCGCTTGCTGGCCCCGGGCGGGCGTCTGTTCGCGTTCGACCCGAGCGTGCAGAGCCCCTCGATGTTCCTGTATCGCGATCCGCGCTCGCCGCTCTACTCGAAGAAGGGCAAGACCGACAACGAGGTGCTGCTCCACCGCTCCGAGCTCGGCGCCGAGCTGCGCGAGGCCGGCTTCACCGACTTCGACATCCGCGGCATCGGCGGCATCGCGTACCGTTACGTCGAGAGCAAGCTGGCCACCGTGATCCTGCCCCTTTACAACCTGTACGAGGAGCTGGTGCGCTGGTCCCCCCTCGAGGACCGCCTCGGGACGTTCCTGATCACCGTCGCACGCAAGAGCGCCTGAGCGCATCATCAATCGCCCCAGCGGCGTTTGTCCTGCCGGGGAAGGGCGTGATACCGTTCGGACCCCCGAATCGTACGCGGTCGCGTCCGGGCGAGGACGGGTCGGCGTTGTCGTCGATTGGTGTGGTGTTCAGGGAGTCCGATGCCAGAAGGTTCTCGATCAGGCACGAAAGGCAGGCGGCGCTCATCGGGGCGTGCTCTCCGGCCGGTGAGCATGGCGGTGTTGGTCGCCACGATCGCAGCGGCGCCGCTGCTGGTCGGCAGCGTGCATCGTCCGGCGGTGGTCGCCATTCTGGCTGGGGCCTCCGTGGCCCTTCTCTGCGGGCTGGCGGGGGAGGGGCTGCGCGGCGGGGCGTTGCGCGGGCAATCCTTCGCTGCCCTCTTCTGGCTGGCCCTGATTCTTCCGCTGGCGCAGCTGGTTCCCCTGCCTTCCGCCCCCCGCCGGGTCATCGATCCGTCCGGCGCGGCGCTCCTCGAGAACGCGCCGGGTGGGCTGCCTGCCGCCTGGCCCGCCAGCCTCGACCCCCAGTCGACCGCCGAAGAGGTCGCGACGGCTGTCGCCGCGCTGGCGGTCTTCCTGCTGGCCGTGAACGCTGCCGCCCGCCGGCGGTACCGGCGCGCGCCGATTCAGGCGGTGGCCCTGGCCGGCGTCGCGGCGGTGATCAGCGGGTTGATCCACAAGATCTTCGGGATCGATCGGCTCTTCGGGTTCATCGACGTCAACGCCGCCGTGCTGCCCGGGCCTTTCATAAATCCCAACCATTGTGCCGAGCTCTTCGAGCTGTCAGCGTTCGCCTCGCTCGCCCTCGCCATGGGCGCCGAGGCCGAGGTGCGCATCGCCTGGTACCTGGCCGCGGGCGTGAACGGCGCCGCCGCGCTGGCGACGCTCTCGCGCGGCTCCATGCTCGCGCTCTTCGCGGGCGGTGTCAGCTTCGTCGCGTTGCGATGGGCGGCTGATCGCGGCATCGAGGCCGATCCGGCGGCCCCGCCGCGGTCCTCCCCTCTGGGGCGATCCATCGTCTGGACGGCAGGGGCGATCATTTGTCTCGTGAGCGTGGCCATCGCGCTGGGGGCGATGCCCATCATCGACGAGCTGGCCCAGACCAACTTCGGGTCCGGCGCGGAGAAGACGACGGTCTGGAGGGACGCCTGGGCGTTGGTCCGGCATCACCCGCTCGGAATCGGTCGCCACGCGTTCGACCGGGTCTTCCCCGCCTACAAGACGCTGGCCGTCAGCTCGCGGTTCGAGTTCGTGGAGAACGCGCCGCTCGAAGCGTTGATCGATGTCGGCTGGCCGGGCCTGGCCGCGCTGGCCGTGGTGTCGGTCTGGCTCCTGCGCAGGGTCGCCAAGGTCTGGAGACCCGACTACGTGGGGGCCGCCCTCGCAGCGGCGCTCGTGGCCGTGGCGGTTCACAACCTCGCCGACTTCGGCCTCGAGACCCTGGGAATTCGCCTCCCGTTCGCCGCCCTCGCGGGGGTCATGATCGGGCGGGCCATCGCGCGCGGAGACGAGGAGCGGCGCGCGGCGCGCGATACGGGAAGGCCCTGGCGGGTGGCCATCGGGCTGACCGTATCAATCGGCCTCGTGATCGGCTTCGCGGGACAGGCGCGGACCAGCGCGGACGATCTCGAACGGTCGTGGCGCGGCACCTCCGCGGGGCCCGTGCGTCTGGCCCTCGCGGTCGAGGGGGGGCGGCGCTACCCCACCGACTACTACTTTCCGCTGCTGGAGTCGTATGACCAGGTCCTGCGTCCGTCGGGCCCCGGGCTGCCCTCGCCCCGGCTGGCGGCGTTGAACCGCGCCCTGCGCCTTTGCCCGGGTTGCGGACAGGTTCATCAGGAAGCCGGTCGCGCCCTCCTGGGCCTGGGGCGCCGCGCGCAGGCTCTGTCGAGCTTTCGGGACGCGGTTCGCATCCAGCCGCAATGGAGCCTCCCCGTCCTGTCCGAGCTCGATCGCGATCGGTTCAGCCCGGCGGAGCTGGCGTCGTTGGCCGTGGGGGACGGCGCCCAGACGCTGGCTGTCGCCCGGTATCTGGTGCCGAAGGGGGCGGCGGCCGAGCGGGAGGTCCTCGCGACGGTGGCCGAGGCGGGTCGGAAGGGCGTGCCGCCGACGGAGCAGCTGCTGGTCAAGTCGGACCTGGCCGTGACCTTGGGCCGCTTCGAGCAAGCCCGCGCGCTGCTCACGGAGGCGGCCGCCCTGTCGCCCCGCGATTCCCGCGTCGAGGCGGGACGGACCGTGGCGTACGAGCGGGAGGGCCGGCTGGCCGAGGCGCTCGTGCACGCCCAGCAGGGGGCCATGCTCTCGCCCTTCGACGTCGAGCTGGCGCGCCACCGCCTGCGGCTGGTCATCTCCCTGCAGCGCTGGAGCGACCTCGACAGCGCGCTCGAACAGCTCAAGACGGCGCTCCGCCAGGGTGGGCAGAACGTGACCGAGGTGCATCTGGCCGCGAGCCAGGCGCACGCGTCGCGCGGCAACGTCGCGCGCGCCTTGTCCGAGCTGAAGACGGCGGCCACGCTCGACGCCCAGAACCCGGCGATCTGGGCCGCGGTGGGCCGGACGTCAGAGGAGCGCGGCGACCTGACCGGCGCCGCGGCCGCGTTCCGCCAGGTGATGGCGCTCAAGCCGGGCGACCCCGAGGCGGCCAGCGAGCTGGCTCGCCTGGAGCGCGCCAAGGCCGACGCGCGGCTGATGCAGATGCTGGCTCCCGCGCACTGAGTGCACGAGCGGGCGCCCGGCCGCCGGCCCCACCGGGTCGCGCCTTGACGTCCGGCCGCTCGCGGTGCGAAGGAGGGAGGATGCCCGAGGCGACGATCGCCAGTCCTCCCGTGTTGCGGGTCGAGGTGTCCGAGGGGGTTGCCACCTTGACGCTCGATCGCACCGAGACGTTGAACGCCCTGACCATGGACACGTTCCGCCGGCTGCGGGACACGTTTCGGTCCTTTCAGGACGACCCGTTCGGAGATCCCGCCGCGCCCGGTCACGCGACCGCCGCGTCGGTGCGGGCGGTGATCCTGACCGGCGCGGGCGCCGGATTCTGCGCGGGCGCCGACATCGACGAGCTGCTCGGCCAGGTCACGCGCATGGGCAACGCCGACGTGCTCGCGTTCGTGCGCCTGTGCGGCGAGTTGATCCTCGCCATGCGCCGCCTCCGCAAGCCGATCATCGCGGCGATCAACGGCGTGGCCGTGGGGGCAGGCGCGGCCCTCGCGCTCGCCTCGGACCTGCGGATCGCGTCCGACCTGGCCCGCTTCGGGTTCATCTTTCCGCGCATGGGCTTGTCCGGCGCGGAGATGGGCACCACCTGGCTCCTGCCCCGGATCGTGGGCCTGGGCCGCGCCAGCGAGCTGCTGCTGACGGGCGAGATCATCGACGTGTACGCGGCCGAGCGATATGGCCTCGTCAACCGGGTGGTCCCGAGCGAGCAGCTCCTCGGGGCGGCGCGCGATCTGGCCCTGAAGTTGATCAGCGGGCCCACGTTCGCCCACGGGATGACGAAGGAGATGCTCGAGCGGGAGGCGCAGATGGATCTCGAGTCGGCGCTGGCCGCAGAGGCGCAAGCCCAGCAGATCTGCTCGCAGAGCATCGACTTCCGCGAGGCCTACCGGGCGCTGGTGCGCCAGCGCCGCCCTCGCTTTCAAGGTCGATGAAGGGGGACCGCCGACGGCGCTCTAGCGGACCACCGCGCGCAGCCGCTTGATCAGGCTGTCGATCCGATCGCCGTGGAGCTTGGCGGCGGCGCGGCCCACGCAGATGCGCGCGCTGACGTCCAGGATGGTCTCGACCTCGCGCAGGTGATGCTGGCGCAGAGTCTCGCCCGACGAGACCAGGTCGACGATTCGATCCGCCAGGCCCACCAGGGGGGCGATCTCGATCGAGCCGTAGAGCTTGATGACGTCCGCCACGACGCCGCGCGACTGCAGGTGTCGCCGGGTGATCTCCGGGAACTTGGTGGCGTAGCGCAGGTGAAAGGGCGCCGCTTCGTCGACGGGGTGGCCTTCCGGCTCGGCCACCACCATGCGGCAGCGCCCGATCCCGAGGTCGAGCGGCTCGTAGAGATCGCGCCCCTGCTCGTCGAGCACGTCCCGCCCGGCGATGCCGAGATCGGCGGCGCCGCCCTCGACGTAGGCGGGCACGTCGGTGTCGCGCACGATGAGGACGCGGATGCCAGCCGACTCGACGGGGATGATGAGCCGCCGCCCGGCCCGGGTCTTGTCCGCCGCGCTCAGATCGATGCCGGCCTGGCGGAACAGCTCCAGCGCCTCCTCGAGGATTCGCCCGCGCGGCAGCGCCAGCGTCAACATGCGCCCGTTCGCCGCCGGCGCCGCGGGCGTCGCAGTCGACCGTGTCGTCCGTGTCGTCACATCGGCCCCCGGGTGCGGCGGACGTCGGCGCCCAGCGCGCGCAGCTTCTTGTCGAGCCGATCGTAGCCGCGATCCAGGTGATAGACGCGGCGGATCTTGGTCGTGCCGTCGGCGATCAGGCCCGCCAGCACCAGCGACGCCGACGCGCGAAGGTCCGTCGCCATGACCTCGGCGCCGGTCAGGCGGGTTGGCCCGCGCACCGCCACTGTCCGGCCCTCGACCTGGATGTCGGCGCCCATGCGCTGCAGCTCGGGGACGTGCATGAAGCGGTTCTCGAAGATGGTCTCGGTCAAGAGCGACTGGCCCTTGGCCCGCGTCATCAGGACCATGAACTGCGCCTGCATGTCCGTCGGAAAGCCGGGGAAGGGCTGGGTCGAGATGTCGGTCGGCTTGAGGTCGCCCTTGGCGCGGGCGCGCAGCCCGCCCTCCTCCGGGGTGACCTCGACGCCCGCCGCGCGCAGCTTGGCGATGACGGCGTCGAGGTGCTCGGGCAGGCAGTCGCGCACCAGGATGTTCCCTCGGGTGATGGCCGCCGCCACCAGCAGGGTCCCGGCCTCGATCCGATCGGGGATGATCGTGTGCTCGATCGGTTGAAGCTCGTCGACGCCCTCGATCGTGATCTGCGAGGTCCCCGCACCCTGGACACGCGCCCCCATCTTGTTGAGGACGCGCGCCAGCTCCTCGACCTCGGGCTCGCGCGCCGAGTTCTCGAGGGTGGTGCGCCCCTTGGCCAGCGCGGCCGCCATCATCAGGTTCTCGGTGCCGGTCACCGTCACCATGTCGAAGACGATGGTGGCGCCCTGCAGCCGCCGCGCGCGGGCCGTCACGTAGCCGTGCTCGAGCTCGATCTTGGCGCCCATGGCCGTCAGGCCCTTCAGGTGCTGATCGATGGGGCGGGCGCCGATCGCGCAGCCGCCCGGCAGCGACACGCGCGCGCGCCCGTGGCGCGCCGTCAGCGGCCCGAGGACCACGACCGAGGCGCGCATGGTCTTGACCAGATCATACGGCGCCTCGACGTTGTCGATCTTCGACGTGTCGACGTAGGTGATGCCGCCGGACTTGGGGTCGTTCTTGGTCTCGACCGCGGCGCCCAGCTCACCGAGCAGCTTGTGCATGGTGCCGACGTCGCCCAGCGCCGGCACGTTGCGGTACACGGACCGTCCGCTGGCCAGCAGCGACGAGGCGAGGATGGGGAGGGCCGCGTTCTTGGAGCCCGAGACGCGCACCTCACCCGTCAGGCGCGCGCCCCCCTTGATGACGATGTTCTGCAAGAGGTCCCGAGCCCTCCGCGCGCCTACGA
>Ga0068853_100001994_pt1 | contig 15072 bp, 13 predicted proteins | sample KBSCornC32_FD_65655 | JGI IMG/M metagenome (GOLD analysis project Ga0068853, IMG submission 65655) | Corn rhizosphere microbial communities from Kellogg Biological Station, Michigan, USA - KBS Corn C3-2 | ecosystem: Host-associated > Plants > Roots > Rhizosphere > Soil ...
CATGTCGATCCTGCCATCGTCGCGTTCGGGCGGCGTGTCGATCAGGCCGAAGATTTCCTCCGCCGCCGCGATGCCGCGCTGCAGGTTCGCCTGCACCGTGGTCAGTCGCTTCAGCGACGGCAGGATGCCACCCATCGCGAGAATCAACGAGGTGAACGAACCCGGCGACAATGCGCTCAGCATCGCCGGCCTCGTCGCGAAATAGATGATCAGCGCGAGCGACACCGCGGCGATCATCTGCACGAGGGAACTGGCGAGGCCATTCGTCGCGGCGACCTTGATGCCGAGCCGGCGCGTCTGCTCCGACACCTCGTTGAAACGCGCCGATTCGTAGGCCTGGCCACCGAACACCTTGACCTCGCGATTCGCCCCGACCGTCTCCTCGACGACGCCGCTGACCGTGCCCATCGAGGCCTGGATGCGGTGACTGATGCGCCGATAGCGACGCCCGACGTAGACGACCAGCGCGCCGACCAGCGGCACCATCACGAGCAGCGCGAGCGTCAGTTGCACGCTCGCGCGCAACATCACGCTGATGTAGAAGACGATGCTGAGCCCGTCAACCACGGCGATCTTGACGGCCTCGGTGGTCGCCTGCGCGACCTGTTCGGAGCTGTAGGTGATGCGCGCGATCTGGTGACCCGAGGATTCCGCATCGAAGAATGCGGCCGGCAGGCGCAGGTAGTGGTCGAAGACCTGCTGGCGCAATTGCTGCACGACGCCGCGTCCGATGTAGGCGGTGCCGTAGTCGGTCAGGTAGATCGCGACGCTGCGCGCGGCGAAGATCGCCACGATGATGATCGGCATCCAGAAGATGCTGTTCGGGTCACGCGCGACGAACAGGTTGTCGAGCATCGGCTTGATGCTGCCGGCGAACAGGCCCATGCAGGCGGCGTCGACGATCATCGCGAGCACGGCCGCGAGCGCGACGAACCAGTAGCGACGCGTGTAGCCGAGCAGCCTGGCGTACACCGCGAGGCTGGATCGCGTGGACGCGCTGGCTGGCGTCACTTGGCGCCCGTTGCCTGCGCCTGCGCGATCGCGATCGACAGGCGCGTGAAGCCTAGCTGGCCGAGCGCATCCATCGCGGTGACGACCGCCTGGTGCGGCGTCATCGCGTCGGCACGCAGCACGACCGGCCGCGAGCGATCGTCTCCCGCGAAACGCCCGATCGCCTCCTTCAGCGAGTCGAGGCCGGGATTGAGCACTTCGTTGTTGTCGATGAAGTAGTGGCCATCGCGGTCGATCAATACCGTGAACGCGTCGCGCTGCTCGGTCTGCTCGCTCGACTCCGCCTGCGGCAGGGTCACCTGCATGCGCGAGTTCTGCACGAACGTGGTGGTCAGCACGAAGAACATCAGCAGGGTCAGCAGTACGTCGATCAGCGAGATCACGTTGATCTCGAAGTCGTCCTCGCGACGGGAGGCGGCGATGCGCACGTGTGCCTCAGCCCGCGGTCCGCGCGACGCGCACCGCGCCCGCGGACGCGACGGGCGCGGCTTCGCTGGTCACGGTCAGCTCGTCGGTGAGCAGGAACACCTGGCGCTCCATCTCGACCACGAGGCCGGCGACGCGGCTGCGGAAGAATCGATGGAACGCATAGGCGGGAATGGCCACGCACAGGCCCGCAGCGGTGCAGACCAGCGCTTCGCCGATGCCGCCGGCCATCTTGAGCGGATCGCCGACGCCGCTGACCATCACCGCGAAGAACATGCGGATCAGGCCGAACACGGTGCCGAGCAGGCCGAGCAATGGAGAAATCAGCGCGATCGTGCCGAGCGTGTTGAGGAACCGCTCGAGCCGGTGCACGACGTGCCGGCCGGTATCCTCGACGCGTTCCTTGATCACCTCGCGCGGGCGGTTGCGCACCGTCAGCGCGGCCGCGAGGATTTCACCGAGCGGTGAGTTCGTGCGCAGCGCGTTCAGGTGCTCCGGATCGAGCTTGCGCGTACGCGCCCATTCGCGCACTTCGTTGCCCAGCCCGGGCGGCACGACGGTCTTGCGACGCAGGGTCCAGAAGCGTTCGAGGATGATCGCGAGCGCGATCGCGGAGCAGACCAGGATCGGCAGCATCGCCCAGCTGCCGGCCATCAGGATTTCGAACACGTGACACCCTTCCAGTGCAATTGCGATCAGCCGGCATCATAGCAGCGCCGCCGGCCCTGTCTGTGCGTCCGCTGGCAGTCCTCACTCGCGCCAGTAGCGGCGCTGGACCTCGCGTTCACGGGCGTCGATGCGCGGCGCGGCATCGGCCGGGAACGACAGGTGCAGGGCGCCCGCGGTCGCGGTGTCGGCCAGCGCGAGGCCCACCGCGGCGTAGCGCGCTACGACCTCCCGCGCAGGGTGATGGAAGCGGTTGCGCCAGCCTGTCGACACCACGGCGATCGCCGGCCGCAGGGACGCGAGAAAGCGCGCGCTCGACGAACTGCGACTGCCGTGGTGCGGCACGACCAGCACGAGCGGGGTGCCATCGCCGACCTTGGTGGCGACATCCGGCTCGATCCGGCTGCTGATGTCGCCGGGCAGCAGCAGGCGCCCGCCGATGCCTTCGACCAGCAGCACGCACGAGCGGTCGTTCGCGCGCACCGGATCGCTGCCGGCTGCGACATCCGGATCGAGCATGCGGAAATGCACGCCGTCCCAGTCCCACGCCTCGCCGGAACGGCATTGCGCCACCGTGATCGCCAACCGCTGCGGTTCGCCGCCCGAACGGAGCGCATCGGGAAACGCACGCGCGACCGCCGCCGCGCCGCCTGCATGGTCGTTGTCGCCGTGGCTGACGATCAGGCGATCAAGCCGACCGATACCGTAGGCACGCAGTGTCGGCAGCACCGCCGCTTCACCGAGATCGAACTCCGACGGGTAACGCGCGCCCGCATCGAACAGCAAGGCGTGCGAGCGCGTGCGCACGAACACCGACAGGCCCTGCCCCACATCGATCATGCCGGCTTCGAACGCGCCATTCGCGGGCAGTGTGCGGGGCGGTGTCAGCAACGGCAGGAACAACAGCACCCCGAGCGCGCGAGCCGGCACGCCGCGTGGCGCGAACAACCACGCGGCACCGAGCAATGCGAGCAGGAGCGTCCACGGAGCGGGCGCCGGCAGGTACCAGTGCGCACCTGGCCATTGCGCCATGCATTCGAGCAGCCACCACTGCGCGTGCGCGATCGCAGCCGCGACGACCAGCAGGGGCGTGGCCAGTGCCGGCAGCAGGATCAGGGCGAGCACGCCGAGCAGGCACAGCGGCACGATCACGAAACTGATCAGCGGCACGGCTACGAGGTTAGACAATGCGCCGACCAGCGAAGCTTCGCCGAAGAACCAGATTGACAGCGGCAGCAGCGACACCGTCATCACGAGCTGGCCGAGGGTGAGCTCGAGCAGGAATGCGCGCGCGCCATGCCCGCGCACGAGGCACAGCATCAGGAAGGCGACGCCGACGAACGACAGCCAGAATCCGGCAGCCAGCGTCGCGAGCGGATCGAACAGCAGGATCGCGACCAGGGCGAGCGCGAGCGATTGCGCGCTGCTGCCAGCGCGGCGACCGAAACGGGTCAGGGTCACCACGCCGATCATCGCGAGCGTGCGCACGGTCGGCAGGCTGCCACCGGCGAGGATGCCGTAGAGGATCGCGGTCGCCAGCGCGGCCGGCGCCTGCGCGAGCGGGAACGCGACACGCAAGCCGAGGCGCGGCCACAACGTCCACAGCAGCCACGCGAGCGCGGCACCGAATACCGCGGCCACACCGACGTGGAAACCCGAGATCGCGATCAGGTGCGGAATCCCGTTCGCGCGCGCAACCTCCCAATCGCCCTGCTCGAGTCCACGCGTGTCGCCGATCGCGAACGCCTGCAACAAGGCCGCGTCGTGCGGATCGGCGACGCGCGCCGCGATGCCGCGCGAAATCGATTCGCGCAGGCGATCGACGCACAGCGCGCGTTCACCGAGCCGGTGGTTCGCATCCGATTCGCGCACGTAGCCGACCGCGACGATGCCGCGTTCCAGTGCCTGCCGCTCGGAATCGAAACCGCCGCGATTGACGAGGCCGCGCGGGCGCTTCAGGCGCAACTGCAGCTGCCAGCGGGCGCAAGCGGCCAGATCCTCGGGTGCGGCGTCGTACCAGGACACCCGCACGCGGCCGTGCAACGCGACCTCGCTGCCGTCGAGCGTGGCTTTCTCCACGCGCAATACGAAACGCGTCGCATCGTCGCGCCGCAGCGGCAGCGCATCGACGACACCGACGATAGTGAATTCGCGGCCTTCGAGCTCGCGCGGCAGGCGCGCTTCGAGCGCGAGGTCGGCGCGGAATGCGCACCAGGCAAAGCCGAGCAAGGCGCAACCGACCAGTCGCAGACGCGGATGCCACATCGCGGCGAGGCCGAGCATGCCGAGCGCGACGTCGACGCCACGCGGCGGCAGGGCAGCCAGCGCATGCACGGCCAGCACGCCGAGCAGGAGCGCGATCGCGCTCGATGCGCCGACGATCGGGATTCGCGTATCGAGCATCCTGCTCCTTCGATCCTTGCCCGGCCATCCGTCGCAGGAGCGGTTCAGCCGCGATGGCTTGAAACGCCTTCCGCGGCTGAAGCCGCTCCTACGGTTTCTCCTCCCTCGCGCCAACCGGATGCAGCGCACCACCCGACAGCTCGAGGATGCGGTCGGCGCGCGCGGCGAGACGCGGGTCGTGCGTGACCAGCACGAGCGCGGTGCCGATCTCGCGGTTCAATTCCAGCATGAGGTCGTACACCTGCGCCGCGTTGTTCTCGTCGAGGTTGCCGGTCGGCTCGTCGCCGAGCACGCAGGCGGGCCGGGTTACCAGGGCGCGCGCGACCGCGCAGCGCTGGCGTTCGCCGCCGGACAGTTCGCCGGGCTTGTGTTCGAGGCGCGCGCCGAGTCCGACTCTCTGCAGCAGCGTGATCGCGCGATCGCGCGCCTCGCCGATCGCCGCGCCGCGGATCAGCAAGGGCATGCATACGTTCTCGACCGCGGTGAACTCGGGCAGCAGATGGTGGAACTGGTAGACGAAGCCGAGCGCGCGGTTGCGCAACGCGCCACGCGCTCGGTCGGACAGGCGCGACATCGCCTGGCCATCGACCATCACTTCGCCCGCGCTCGGCGCGTCGAGGCCGCCGAGGATGTGCAGCAGCGTGCTCTTGCCCGTACCCGATGCGCCGACGATCGCGACCGTCTCGCCGCGGCGCACCGACAGGTCCACGTCGCGCAGCACTTCCGCGCGCAGCGAGCCTTCCTGATAGGTCTTCGCGACTCCGGATGCACGAAGCACGAATTCGTTCATGGGAAGGGGGCTACTCATAGCGCAACGCCGCCGCCGGATCGGTCTTCGCCGCGCGGCGCGCCGGATACAGCGTCGCGAACGTGCAGAACGCGAACGCGGTCAGGGTGATCCAGACGACGTCGGGCCAGTGCAGGTCGCTCGGCAACTCGCTGATGTAGTAGACGTCCGGTGACAGGAAGGTCACGTGGAAGGTCTGCTCGATCCAGCGCACGATCGCCGACAGGTTCAGCGACAGCAGCACGCCGAACAGCACGCCGAGCGCGATGCCGAGCGTGCCGACCAGGATGCCCTGCACCATGAACGTGCCCATCACCGAGCCGGGACTCTGGCCGAGCGTGCGCAGGATCGCGATGTCGGCCTGCTTGTCCTGCACCAGCATGACGAGGGTCGAGACGAGGTTGAACGCGGCGACCGCGACGATCAGCGAAAGGATCAGGAACATCACCTTCTTCTCCATCGCGACCGCCTTGAAGAAGTTGCTGTGCCCTTGCATCCAGTCGGTCACGCGGTAGTACTGGCCAAGCTGGCCCGCGAGCTCCTTGCCGACCGGATAGGCCTGGAACATGTCGTCGAGGCGCAGGCGGATGCCGGTCGGCCCATCGAGGCGGTACAGGGTCTCCGCGTCCTGCATCGCGATCACCGCGAGGCCGGAGTCGTACTCCTGCATGCCGGCCTCGAACACGCCGACGACGGTGAAGCGTTTCATGCGCGGGATCGCGCCGATCGGCGTCGCGCTGAACTCGGGTGCGAACACCGTGACGAGGTCGCCGACGCCGACCCCGAGCGTCATCGCGAGCTCCTTGCCGAGCACGATGCCGAACTTTCCCGCCACGAGATCGTCGAGCTTGCCTTCGACCATGCGCGTGCCGACTTCGGAGACGGTCGGCTCCATCGTCGTGTCGACGCCGCGGATGATCGCACCGCTGACGCGCGTGCCCTGCAGCATCGCCTGGCGCTCGACATACGGCGCGGCGCCGCGCACGTGCGGATTCGCGCGCGCGATCTCGATCGCCTTCGGCCAATCGCGCACGCTCTCGCCGATTCCCTCGATGGTGGCGTGCGACACCATGCCGAGGATGCGTTCCTTGAGCTCCTTGTCGAAGCCGTTCATGACCGAGATCACGGTGATCAATGCGGTCACGCCGACTGCGATGCCGAGGATCGAAACCAGGGAGATGAACGAAATGAAGTGGTTGCGCCGCTTGGCGCGCGTGTAGCGCAGGCCGATGAAGACTTCGAGGGGGCGGAACATGCCAGGGTCCTTGGGGCGGTCGCCGGATCGGAGCGCGCAATGACGCATCCTGCCCGATGTCGCGGCGACCGAATGCGCCGCGCCGTTGCGTTCGACCGCGACGGCGGTGCAGAGTGCCGCAAAGGACGCCGGCCCGGCAAGTCGGCCGGCGCCGCCGCCCGCTGTGCGAATTCTCCGCGCCGCGCGCTGTCCATCCACCCTTTCCGCCATCTGCCGAGCCCGATGACCGACTCCCAGCCCCTCCTAGCCCCCACCCTGCGCGATCCGCTCGAGCGAGCAGTGGCGCAGGTCAATACGGTCGTGCTCGGCAAGCCGCACGAAGTGCGCCTCGCCTTCGTCTGCCTGCTCGCCGGCGGCCATCTGCTGATCGAAGACCTGCCCGGCGTCGGCAAGACCACCCTCGCGCATGCACTCGCGGCGACGCTCGGACTCGGCTTCCAGCGCGTGCAGTTCACCTCGGACCTGCTGCCGTCGGACATCATCGGCGTCGGCATCTACGAACGCGAGGCCGGGCAGTTCAAGTTCCACCCGGGCCCGCTGTTCACCCAGTTGCTGCTCGCCGACGAAATCAATCGCGCGATGCCGAAGACGCAGAGCGCCCTGCTCGAGGCGATGGCCGAGGGGCAGGTCACCGTCGACGGCACCACGCATCGCCTCGCGCCGCCGTTCTTCGTGGTCGCCACGCAGAATCCGCTCGACCTCGCCGGCACCTGGCCGCTGCCCGATTCGCAGCTCGACCGTTTCATGCTGCGCATGAGCCTCGGCTATCCCGATCGCGACGCCGAACGCGCGATGCTCGGTGCGAGCGACCGGCGCGACGTGATCGCCGCACTGACGCCGTGCCTCGGCCCGGAGCAGATCGTCGCACTGCGCCAGGCGTGCGCGAACGTGCTCGCGAGTCCCGCGCTGATCGAGTACGTGCAGGCGTTGCTGGCGGCAAGTCGCGAGCATGCCGAGATCCGCGTCGGCCTGTCGCCGCGCGCCGGACTCGCCCTGTTGTCGGCGGCGCGCGCGCACGCGCTGCTCGCGGGACGCTCCTTCGTCGTGCCCGAGGACGTCAAAGCCGTATTCCCGTTCGTCGCCAGCCATCGTCTCGCACCGGGCGCGAGCGCACGCGTCGACCGCGCGAAGCTCGCCCTGCAACTGCTCGAGTCGACTCCGGTTCGCTGACGCGATGACCGCCGCGACTGCCGACTTGCGTGCGCGCGTGCTCGCCTACGCGGAACGGCGCCTGCCCGCGCTGACCCGATTGCGCCGCGCGGAACCGCTGCCGACCCGCCTCGATCGACGCCGCATCTATGTGCTGCCGACCGGCTTCGGCCTGATGTTCGGCGTGCTCCTGTTCGTGATGCTGGTCGGCGCGCTCAACTACGGCAACAACGCCGCGGTGCTGTTGACCTGCGTGCTCGGCGGAGCCGCCGGGGCCAGCCTGTTCGTCGGCTTTCGCGGCATGAGCGGGCTCGTGCTCGCGCGCGTGCAGGCCGACGAAGCGCATGCGGGCGAATCCGTGTCCGTGCGCCTGCGCTTCGAACCCGGCGCGCGCGCGCGCGCCGGCCTGCGCCTGCGCCATCGCGAGGTCGACGCCGCATTCGCGCTGCCGGCCGACAGTCCCGCGGATGTCAGCATCGCCTTCGATGAGACACAACGGGGCTGGCAACGCATCGGCCGCGTGCGCGTCTGGACCGACTATCCGCTCGGCCTGTTCCGGATCTGGAGCTGGCTCAACCCGGATGTCGAGTTCCTCGTCTATCCCGCACTCGAGCGACCCGCGCCGCCGCTTCCGTCCGGCGCGGGTCGCATCGGCGAGCAAGCAGCCGCAGGCGCGAGCGACGAACATGCCGGCTTGCGCGACTACCGACCAAGCGACGCGACCCGCCTGATCGCATGGAAGGCCTCGGTGCGCCACGACAGCCTGCTCGTGCGCGATATCGAACATCGCTCCGGCGAAGCGCTCACCCTCGACCATGCGGCCTTGCGTGGCATGGACGGCGAGGCGCGAATCCGCCGCCTCGCTGCCTGGGTCGTCGACGCCGAAGCGGCGCGACGTACGTACACCTTGCGCTTGCCCGCCGAATCGATCGGCCCCGGGCTCGGTGCGGAACACCAACGCGCGTGCCTGCGCGCACTCGCGCTGATGCCCGGTCACGCGGGAACGACATGAACGAGCGACTCGACACCCGCCAGTTCGAGCGCGTCGCCGCCGCCGTCGCGGCGACCGTGGCCACGCACGTCGATCACCTGCCCTTGTGGTTCTGGTTGCCGCTGGCATTCGCCCTCGCGCTGCGCACGTGGATGCGCCGTCGCGGCATGACGGCGCCGAGCGCGTGGATCCGCATTCCGCTGACCGCACTGCTGCTCGTCCTCGTCGTCGTCAGCTACGGCAACGTCTTCGGCAAGATCCCGGGCAGCACGCTCGCCTGCGGCCTGCTTGCGCTGAAACTGCTCGAAACCGAGCGCATGCGCGATGCCCGAATCGCACTCGGGTTCTGCGCGTTCGTGCTGATGTCCGCCTTGCTGTTCACCCAGACTCTGCTGTTCAGCCTTGCGGTCGGCGGCGTACTGGTACTGCTGCTCGCGACACTCGTTTCGCTGCAGCCTGCATCGCTGCCCGGCCGACGCGGCCTGCGCGCCGACGTGCGCGTCGCCCTGCTGCTGCTCGGCAGCAGCCTGCCGCTCGCCGTGGCCGCCTTCGTGCTGCTGCCACGACTGGATACGCCGATGTGGGGTTCGCGCGGTGGCGACGGCTCCGGTCGCTCGGGCCTCAGCGAAACGATGTCGCCCGGACAATTCGCGCAATTGATGCTCGACGACACGCCGGCATTCCGCGTGGTGTTCGCCGGTGCAACGCCGCTTCCGTCGGCACTCTATTTCCGCACGCTCGTACTGACCGACTTCGACGGTACGACGTGGACCCGCCAGCTCGAATCCGGCTTTGGTCCGCGCCAGATCCCGGCAACGGGCCCGATCGTCGACTACGCGGTCACCCTCGAAACCACCGAGCGACGCTGGCTTCCTGCGCTCGACCTGCCGCTGTCGGCACCCGAAGGCGCGCGCATGAATGCCGACCAGATCCTCGTGTCCGCATCCCCGGTCATGCAGCCGCGCCGATACGAGGTCCGCTCCGCCGCGCAGGCGCATGCATCGACGACACTCGGCTCCATCGAGCGCGCGCGCGCGCTGCGCCTGCCGGGCGGCTACGGCACGCAGGCACGTGCTCTCGGCCGGCGCTGGCGCGAGGAGTTGCGCGACGACGACCGCATCGTGCAGGTCGCGCTGGGCATGTTCCGCGAGAGTTTCACCTACACCCTGGAACCGCCGCTGCTCGCACGCGATTCGGTCGACGATTTCCTGTTCGAAACGCGGCGCGGCTTCTGCGAGCACTACGCCTCCGCCTTCGTGTTCCTGATGCGCGCGGCCGGCATGCCGGCGCGCGTCGTCACCGGCTACCAGGGCGGCTGGGCCAGCAGCGGCTACCTGCTCGTGCGTCAATCCGATGCACACGCATGGGCCGAAGTCTGGAAAGACGGCGTCGGTTGGCTGCGGGTCGACCCGACCGCAGCCGTCAGCCCCACGCGGGTGGAACTCGGTGCCGCTGCCGCCAACCTGCGAACGGACTGGATCGGGGCCGAATGGCTGCGCGACCTGCGCAACCAGTTCGACTTCGCCAGTCGCTTGTGGACCGATTCGATCGTGCGCTTCGACACGCTGCGCCAACGCGGCCTGCTGACCGAATTCGGTGTCGCCGACGTGAGCCGGCACAACCTCCTGCTGTGGTTGTCCGGCTTGCTCGCCTTCACCATGCTGGCTGCGACCGCGTGGGCGATGCGCGGAATGCGCGAGCGCCACGGTGATGCACTCGACCGCCTCTGGGCCGGTTTCGGCGTGCGCCTGGCCCGCCTCGGCATTGCGCCGCGTGCGCACGAGGGACCGCTCGACCTGCGCGAGCGCGTGCGCGGCGACGCGCCGGAGCTGGCACGCGAACTCGATCCGCTGATCGACGACTATGTCGCCCTGCGCTACGGCAGCGTGCGCCCGGCGCACGACGACGTCGCGCGCCTCGCGGCACGCCTGCGCGCGCTGTCCTTGCGGAAGACTGACAGGAAATCCTGACGCGGGACTGACACGGATCAATGCCGTCGAGTGGCGATCGTTCGGTCGCGCGCGACGAACCTGCATTCAGCCACGTCCGCATATTATGCTCGCCGGCATGCGGACAGCCTTCCGCCCAGCGTCGACCGAGGTCACCATGAACAAGCCACTGACGATCGCCCTGCTCGCCTGCACCGTCGCCTCCTGCGCGACCGTACCCGCGACGCTGCAAGGCCAGTTCGCTGCATCGACGCCACGCGACGCGCATGCCGACGGCCAAGCCGTGCGCTGGGGCGGCGAGATCATCAAGGTCGAGCCCAAGGAAGACTCGACCTGCTTCGAAGTGCTTGCACGCGAACTCGATGCGAGTGCGCGACCGACGCGGCGCGACGGCAGCGAGGGTCGCTTCATCGCCTGCCGCAGCGGTTTCTATGATCCGGAGGAATACGACCGCGGCCGCGAAGTCACCGTCGTCGGCCAATTGTCGGGCACCGATCACGGCAAGGTCGGCCAGTTCGACTACGCCTATCCGCATGTCGTCGCGAGCGAGGTCTATCTGTGGCCGAAGCGCCCGCTGTACGTGCGTACGCCCTACTACGACCCATGGATGTTCGGCTATGGCGGGTTCGGTCCGGCCTGGGGTCCCTATTGGGGGCCGTACTGGGGCGGGCCGCCGATCATCATCCGCGAGCACCCGCACCAACCCGCGCCTGCACCGAAACCCTGATCGCGCGGAGCGACGGAACGCTGTCTCAGCCGGGCGGCCAGTGCAGCGCGCGTCCGGCCAGCAGATGCAGGTGGATGTGGAACACGGTCTGCCCGCCGTCGCGATTGCAGTTCATCACGATGCGATAACCGTCGTCGGCGAAACCTTGCGCCTTCGCCCAACGCGCAGCAGCGAGTACCAGCTTGCCGACCAGCGCGGCATCGCCGTCACCGAGATCGTTCAGCGTTGAAAACGGCTGCTTCGGGATGAACAGCACATGCACCGGCGCCTGCGGATTGATGTCGCGGAATGCAAGCACCGCATCGTCCTCGTAGACGATGTCGGCGGGGATCTCGCGGCGGATGATCTTGGCAAACAGGGTGTCGGTCATGAGCGCTGCGGCTGAGGCCTGAGGGCTGAAGGGTGAAGTCTGGCTGTGTTGACGCGGCGCACATGCCGGCTCATCAGAGCACCTGCCGGCCGCCGAACGCATGCGCGAGCGTACCGCGATCGATGAATTCGAGTTCGCCGCCGAGCGGAACGCCGTGCGCAAGGCGACTCGCGCGCACGCCGGCGGCGCGCGCGAGCTGGGCAAGCATGTGTGCAGTGGCCTCGCCCTCGACGGTCGGATTCGTCGCGACGATGAGTTCCTGCACTTCGCCTTCCGCGAGCCGCTGCGCGAGCAGGTCGAGGCCGAGCTCCTTCGGTCCCAGGCCATCGAGCGGCGAGAGACGCCCGAGCAGCACGAAATAGTGGCCGCGGTAACCGGTCGCGTGTTCGATCGCCAATTGATCGACCGGTGTCTCGACCACGCACAGCAGGCTGCGCTCGCGCGCGTTGCCGGAGCACAGCGCGCAGACGGCTTCCTCGCTGAAGGTGCGACAGCGCGTGCAGTTGCCGATGCGCTCCACCGCCGCGGCGAGGCGCTCGGCGAGCCGGCGCGCGCCGGCGCGATCGCGCTCGAGCACGTGGAAGGCCATGCGCTGCGCGGTCTTCGCGCCGACACCGGGCAGGCAGCGCAGGGCGTCGATGAGTTCGGCGAGGAGCGGGGAGGAGGACATGCTCTTGAGGACTGAGGGCCAAGTGCTGGGCTGGATCGGAGAGGCTGACGGCTGGCCGGGAGGAATCCGCGTCGAGCGCGGGACGAGCGTTGCGGCCCTCGACCCTCAGCCCTGCCTTCAGAACGGCAACTTGAATCCCGCCGGCAGGTTCATGCCGGCGGTGAGGTTGCCGAGCTTGTCCTGGCTCAGCGCGGCGATCCGGTTGACCGCGTCGTTGATCGCGGCGGCGACGAGATCTTCCGCCATCTCCGGATCGTCGGCGAACAGCTTGCGGTCGATCGTCACGCCGCGAACTTCGTGGCGACCGCTCATGCGCACGCTGACGAGGCCGCCGCCGGACTGTCCGGTGACTTCCATCTGCGCGATTTCCTCCTGCGCACGCTTCATGTCTTCCTGCATGCGCTGCGCCTGCTGCATCAGGCCGGCGAGTGGACCTTTCATTCGGGTTGCCTCTATTTGCGATCCGTCCAGGATCCTGGAATATGCGATCCGTCCGGGATCGCTGCTATCCGAAGCGTTGCACGCAACTTGTACGTTCGTCTTCGGCTGGTCTACCAGCGGTCATCCATGGCCGCACTTAAAGCCTTGACCTCTTCAACCGTCGAGGGGGCGCACGCTGCCGGGCACCACGCGCGCGCCGAAGGTGTCGATCATCGATTGCACGAACGGATCCGCCTGCACGGATTCCTCGGCCGCGGAGCGCCGCTCATGGTCGGCGCGCGCGCGTTGTTCGGCCGGCGTCTGTGCTCCGCCACCCGCGCGTTCGAACCGGACCTTCACGTCGCGGCCGAGCGCCACACCGAGGCGCTGCTCGAGCTGCGCGACCATCGGGCCGACCGCAAGGTGTTCGTACGATTCATTCATCGCGAGGCGCACGACACTGCCGTCGACCGCGATCAAGGTTGCATTCTGCGCGAGCTGGCCAAGCGGACCGCGCAATTGCGCGCGATCGATCAGTTCCTCCCAGCCACCGTTGAAAGCGACCACGGGCTGCGGAGCGGGCGGTGGCACGGCGGCCTTCGCCGCCACCGGTGCGACCGGCGATGCCGCGGCTGGAGCCGGCGTTGGGGCCACTGCCCGGCTGGACATGCGAGCGCCGGCAGAAGCCGCGCCTTGCGTCGCGCCTGCAACGTGTCGCGTCGCCTGTGTCGCGCCTGCGGGGACGAAAGCCAGCATGCGCAGCAAGGCCATCTCGAACCCGACGCGTGGTGTCGGCGCGAGCGGCAGGTCGCGCCGCCCGGTCACGGCCATCTGATACCACAGCTGCACGTCCTGCGGCGCGAGCCGGCCGGCCAGGCCGAGCAGGTCCGCATCGCCCTCGCCGGCCGCGTCGGGTACCAGTTGCAGTACCTGCACGCGATGCAACAGTCCGGCGAGCTCGTCGAGCACCTGGCCGAAGTCCGGCGCGAAAACACCGATGCGGTCGATCTCGGCGATCAGTGCGGTACCGTCGCCGACGGCGAGGATGTCGAGCAGCACGCGTACCTTCGCACGCTCGACCGTGCCGAGCATCGCGTGTACTTCGTGCGCACGCAGCGCGCCGCCGCCGTGCGCAATCGCCTGGTCCAGCAGCGACAGGCCGTCGCGCAACGAACCATCGGCCGCGCGCGCGAGCACGTCGATGCCTTCGTCGTCGAACGCGATCTGCTCGGCACCGAGGATGTGGCGCATCTGCCCGCCGATCTGCTCCGGTGTCAGGCGCTTGAGGTTGAACTTGATGCAGCGCGAAAGCACGGTGACCAGCAGCTTCTGCGGATCGGTCGTCGCGAGCAGGAACTTCACGTGCTGCGGCGGCTCCTCGAGGATCTTCAGGAGCGCATTGAACGCCGGCTTGGACAGCATGTGCACTTCGTCGATGAGGTACACCTTGTAGCGCCCGCGGGTCGGCGCGTACATCGCGTTCTCGATCAGGTCGCGCACGTTGTCCACGCCGGTGTTGCTGGCGGCGTCGATCTCGAGCAGGTCGACGAAACGGCCGGCGTCGATCTCGCTGCAGGCGCTGCACTCGCCGCAGGGGTTCGAGGTCGGTCCCCTCTCGCAGTTCAGCGACTTGGCGAAGACGCGCGCGATCGTCGTCTTGCCGACCCCGCGCGTGCCGGTGAACAGGAACGCATGGTGCAAGCGCCCGCTGTCGAGCGCATGGGTGAGCGCGCGCACGACATGCTCCTGGCCGACGAGCTCGGAAAAGCGGCGCGGGCGCCATTTGCGCGCAAGGGCTTGGTAGGACATCGGAGATCCGCAGGTGATGCCCGGGATTGTAGCAAGTGCGCCGCGGAAGGGTCGTTCACACTGGCCCGTGCCGGACCCTTCGCTTGTACGCGAACGGCGCGCCTAGTATCCTCCGCGGCCCCGCGCCATATGCATTCGACCGCATCCCGCCGGGTCCAGATGCGGAGAGGTGTCCGAGTGGTTGAAGGAGCACGCCTGGAAAGTGTGTAAACGGGAAACCGTTTCGCGGGTTCGACAAATTCGTCCGGAACGAATTTGGACAGCCGCCGGGCTGGCCCCGAGCGCAGCGAGGGGTGAGGCTCAGGATGAGCCGAACAATCCCGCCCGCGCCCAAGCGAAGTGTTTTGTACGGAGAGGTGTCCGAGTGGTTGAAGGAGCACGCCTGGAAAGTGTGTAAACGGGAAACCGTTTCGCGGGTTCGAATCCCGCTCTCTCCGCC
>Ga0068853_100001996_pt1 | contig 15071 bp, 14 predicted proteins | sample KBSCornC32_FD_65655 | JGI IMG/M metagenome (GOLD analysis project Ga0068853, IMG submission 65655) | Corn rhizosphere microbial communities from Kellogg Biological Station, Michigan, USA - KBS Corn C3-2 | ecosystem: Host-associated > Plants > Roots > Rhizosphere > Soil ...
GCCGGGATCACTTCGCCGGCTTCGACCAGGAAGGCGTCGCCTTTGCGCAGGTCGGTCGACGGGACCCAGTCGAATGCCGCGTCACGCCGTGCCTCCTTCAATCGCTTGGCCGCGACGTCGCGCTTGGCCGCCTTGAGTGCCGCGGCCTGTGCCTTGCTCCGGCCTTCGGCGACTGCTTCCGCGAAGTTGGCGAACAGCACCGTGAACCACAGCCAGAGTGCGACGGCGAGAATGAAGCCGACCGGCGCTTCGCCCTGGCCGCCGAGTCCCTGGATGTAGAGGAACGTCGTGAGCAGGCTGCCGACGTAGACGACGAACATGACGGGGTTGCGCCACTGATGCTGCGGCAGCAGCTTGACGATCGTGTCGATCAGCGCCTGCTGAAAGATACTCTTGGTCACCAAGCTACGCGGTAGTGCCGGTGTGACCCGTAGAGCTTCGGTACTCATTGTTGACGACTCCAGAGTTCCTCGCTTTGAAAAAGGGGGGCTACGGCGGATTTCACTTTGCGCATGGATTTCACTTCACGCCGTACAACGTCAGATGCTCGACCACCGGCCCCAGCGCGAGCGCCGGGATGAATGTCAGCGCACCAATGATGACGACCGTACCCACCAGCATTGCCACGAACAACGGCGTGTGCGTCGGCAACGTGCCGAGGCTGGCCGGCACCTTCTTCTTGGTGACCAGCGCCCCCGCGATGGCGAGCACCGGAATCGCGAGCCAGTAGCGCGAGAAGAGCATGCAGATGGCGAGCGCCGTGTTGTAGAACGGCGTGTTGGCGGACAGTCCTGCGAAGGCGCTGCCGTTGTTGTTCGACGCCGACGAGAACGCGTACAGGATCTCGGAGAACCCGTGCGCACCGGGGTTCGCGACGCCGGCTTTGCCCGCGTCGACCAGAGCGGCGAGCGCGGTGCCGCCGAGCGCCATGATCAGCGGGATCAAGACGGCGACCGCGGCCATCTTCATCTCGAAGGCTTCGATCTTCTTGCCGAGATACTCGGGCGTGCGGCCGATCATGAGTCCCGCGACGAATACCGCGACGATCGCGAAGATCAGCATGCCGTACAGCCCGGAGCCGACGCCACCGAAAATGACTTCGCCCAGTTGCATGAGCCACATCGGGACCATACCGCCGATCGGCGTGAACGAGTCGTGCATCGCATTGACCGAGCCGTTGGATGCGGCCGTCGTGGCGGTTGCCCACAACGCGGAGTTGACGACGCCGAAGCGCGTCTCCTTGCCTTCCATGTTCGTACCGGCCTGCATCGCGCTGGTGGTCTGATCGACTCCGAGCTTGTCGAGGGTCGGATTGCCGGCCTGCTCGGCGCCCACGCAAACCGCCAGCGATACGACGAACACCAGCGTCATCGCCGCGAGGATCGCCCAGCCCTGGCGCGTGTCCCCGACCATCTTGCCGAACATGTAGCACAGCGCTCCAGGGATCAGCAGGATCGCGAGCACTTCGAGAAGATTCGACAGCGGCGTCGGGTTCTCGAACGGATGCGCCGAGTTGACGTTGAAGAAGCCGCCGCCGTTGGTGCCGAGCTGCTTGATCGCGATCTGCGATGCGGCCGGTCCGATTGCGATGACCTGTTCCTTCTGCGTCGCTTTCTCGGTGACAGGATTGCCTTTGTCGTCCTTGACCGGCTGGCCGGCGGCGTCGAGCTTCGGGTTGTCGTATTCGACCGACTCGACGAGAGGCACCGTTTGATAAGCGGAAAAGGTCTGGACGACGCCTTGTGAAACCAGCACCAGCGCGAGAATCGCGGACAGCGGCAACAGGATGTACAGCGTCGTCCGCGTGAGGTCGACCCAGAAGTTGCCGAGCGTGTCGACCTTCTGGCGCGCGAACGCCCGGATCAGCGGCAGCAGCACGGCCATGCCGGTTGCCGCCGACAGAAAGTTCTGCACGGCGAGCGCGCCCATCTGCGTGAGATAGCTCATCGTGCTTTCGCCGCCGTAGCCTTGCCAGTTCGTGTTAGTAATAAAGCTGGCCGCGGTGTTGAAGGACGAGTCCGCCGATACCGCGGAGAACGCCTGCGGATTCAGCGGCAGATAAACCTGCAGGCGTTGCAGCGCATAGACCACCAGCCCGCCCAGCAGATTGAACGCGAGCATCGCGAGCGCGTACTGTGTCCAGCGCATCTCCCGCGTCGGATCGACACCGCAAACGCGATAGATCAGGCGCTCGAACGGCGCGCCAACACGGTTCACGATCGCCGGCTGACCCTCGTAGATGCGAGCCATGTAGGTGCCGAGCGGCTTGGCGAGCGCGAGCAGCACGGCGAGATAAATGATTAGTTGCAGATAGCCGTTGGCGCTCATCAGAACTTCTCCGGATAGAGCAGGGCGACGACCAGATAGATCGTGATGCCGAGCGCGATGAGCCCGCTCAAGACGTAGAGCCAGCTCATGAGCGTCTCCCCATCAGATGCTGACAGCCATGCACGAGCACGGCCGAAGCCGCGAAGAATCCGACCAGCACCGCGACGTAGATGAGATCCATCATCGTTGCCTCCTTGCGACAGAAATCGATCGTCAATGTACCGAACCCCTCATAAAAATGGTGTAAAGAGATGGCATCGACGCATGCTGAAACAATAAAAAATGAACCTTGGCTTGTGGCCAAGGCGCGCAGCGCATGGCAGTAGCGGTGAGACAACGAGCCCAAGCGTAGAATGCGCACACATACGTCGAACAATCCGGAGACCCCTGAAGACATGAAAGCGCTGAAGTACGTCCTGTATGCCGTCGGGGCACTGATCGTCTTGCTGGTGGCCGTGGTTGCGATCGTGGCTGCGGTATTCGATCCCAACGCCTACAAGCCGCAGATCGTGCAGCTCGTGAAAGAGAAGACCGGTCGCACGCTCACGATCGAGGGCAGCATCGGGCTCAAGTTCTTTCCGAAGATCGGCGCCGGAATCGGCAAGACCACGTTGTCCGAGCGCAATAGCCCCAAGGAATTCGCGGGCGTGGACAACGCGCAGGTATACGTGGCGTTGTGGCCGTTGCTGAGCAAGCAGGTCGTGGTCGACGAAGTCCGCGTCGACGGCTTGCGCGCGAATCTGGTGAAGCTCAAAGACGGTACGACCAACTTCTCCGACCTCAGCGGCGGCGGCGCGCGCACGGTCGAGAAGAAGGAATTGCCCAAGCCGGCCGAAGCGCCGCGCGGGGAGAGCACCCCGCAGCAGCCGATCAAGCTGGACGTGAGCGGTATCCGCATCACCAAATCGCACGTCACTTGGCGCGACGAAACCAACGGCAACGACATCGCGATCGATCTCGTGCAACTGAAGACCGGCAGGCTGGCGGATCGTACGACGAGCCCCGTGGATCTCGAGATGGCGATCAAAGGTGTGAGGCCCAAGGCCGATCTGCAGGTCAAGCTGAACGGCATGCTGACGTTCGATCTGCAGGCGCAGCAATACAGCTTCAAGGGACTGGATGCGAAGCTCACCGGGAGTGCACTGGATTTCTCCGGCATCGCCGCCACGCTCAAGACCGACGTCGAGGCCGCCGGCGCCACGCAGGCGGTCAAGATCAGCGGCCTCAACCTCGATGCGAAAGCGAGCCGCGGCAAGGACAGCTTCGAGGTGAGGCTCACGGCGCCGAGCGTTCAATCGAGCCCCGAAGCCCTGGCGGTCGATGCGTTAGCCCTTTCGGCGACCGGGACGATCGCCGGCATCTCGTTGACCGAGAGCAGCCTCAAAGCGCCCAAGATTCATGTCAACCTCAATGCGAGCGAAGTATTGATCGAAGGGCTTGCGCTGCTCGCCAAGGGCAAGTTGGGACAGGACAACCTAGACATCAGTCTCAACGCGCCCAAGCTCGAGGTGAGCGGCGACAAAGCGAGCGGCGAATCGGCCGTGCTGACAGCCAAGCTCGCCGGGGCGGATCGCAACGCCGACGTGAATCTCAAGCTCTCGGCGCTGGAAGGCTCGGCGAAGGCGCTGAAGATCGCGGCTCTTACTTTGGACGTGGATGCGAAGACGCAAGGCAACGCGGTCAAGGGCACGTTCAGCACGCCGGTCTCCGGCAATCTCGACGCCAAGATCTTCGAGTTGTCGAAGATGGCCGCGGATTTCACGGCCACCGGTCCATCCGTTCCGCAGAAGAGTCTGAAAGCCGTCCTGTCGGGTGCAGCGCGTGCAGATCTCGGCAAGGAGCGCGTGACATCCGAGATCGCGGCCAAGCTCGACGAGAGCAACATCAAGGCCAAGCTCGGGATGACCAAATTCAGCGCGCCGGCCTACGATTTCGACATCAACATCGACAAGCTGAACGTCGACCGCTACATGGCGCCGAAGCAGAAAGGCGGTGAGGGCAAGGGCGCACCTGCAAAGACCGGGGAAACCAAACCCGCCGAAGGTGGCGCGAAGCAGCCGGAGCAGCCGGTCGACCTGTCGCCGCTGAAGCCACTGCACCTCGACGGCAGCGTGAAGATCGGCGATCTGATCGCGGACAACATAAAAGCGAGCAACGTGCGGGTGGACGTACACGCAAAGGGCGGCAAGCTCGATGTGAATCCGATGCAGGCCAATCTCTATCAGGGCTCGCTCAAGGGCAGCGCGAGCGTCGATGCCAACACTAACCAGATCGCCGTGAAGCAGACCCTGAACGGAGTCTCCATCGGTCCGCTCTTGCGCGACGCAGTCCAGCAGGATCTGCTCGAGGGTAAGGGTACCGTTGCCCTCGACCTGACTACGGCGGGAAACACCGTCAGCGCCTTCAAGAAAGCGCTCAGCGGAACGGCCGGCATGAACCTCAAGGATGGCGCGGTCAAAGGCGTCGATATCCCGGGGGCGATCCGGAACATCAAGAGCAAGCTGGGCGCCGGCGACTCCGAGCAGGCGGCCGACAAGACGCAGAAGACGGATTTCTCGGAGCTCAACGCGACGTTCACGATCAAGAACGGCGTCGCGCACAACAGCGATCTCAACATCAAATCGCCGTTGGTTCGCATCTCGGGAGAAGGTGACGTCAACATTCCCGATGACAGCTTGAACTATGTGGTCAAGGCGTCCGTGGTTTCGACGATGGCTGGGCAGGGCGGCAAGGATCGAGCCGACGTTGCCGGCCTGACGCTTCCGGTGCGCGTGTACGGACCGTATAGTGCGATCAAGTACAAGCTCGAGTTCAGCCAGATGATGACGGGCGTGAATAAGGAGGCGCTCAAGGAAAGCGCGAAAGAGTTGCTGCAAGGTGGCGGCAAGGGTGGCCTCAAGGATCTGGGCAAGCAGTTGCTGGGCGGAGGCGCAACATCCGGGACGTCTACCGGCGGCGAGCAGGCGGCACCGGCCAAGAAGCCGGAAGAACAGATCAAGGATCGACTGAAGGGCTTGCTGAATCGGTGATTGAAACTCGGTGATTGGTGATTAGTGATTGGTGATCGACAAGCGTACCTTGCCGTCGGATTGCGGCCATGTCGGTAATTGCCGTTACATTCGAGAACACGTTGAAGCCCCGGGTTCTGGTTTTCACCAAGCACTAATCACCAATCACTCGTCACCGCCTTTGGATCACCAATCACTGAACTTCAGCCAGCGCCTGATCGCCTGGCAGCGCGCGCACGGCCGCCACGATTTACCGTGGCAGAATACGCGTGACCCGTATCGCATCTGGCTGTCCGAGATCATGCTGCAGCAGACGCAGGTCAGCGCGGTCATTCCGTACTATCAGCGTTTCCTCGCGCGCTTTCCCGACCTGCAAGCGCTCGCGGCGGCGACCGAGGACGACGTGCTGGCACACTGGAGCGGGCTCGGCTACTACGCGCGCGGACGCAATCTGCATCGCGCTGCTCAGCTGATCGTCGAGCAGCACGCCGGCATCTTTCCGCGCGACTTCGATGCCGTGTGCGCGCTGCCCGGCATCGGTCGCTCGACGGCCGCGGCGATCTGCTCTTTCGCGTTCGGTGCGCGTCAAGCCATTCTCGACGGCAACGTGAAGCGCGTGCTGGCGCGTCACGAAGGCATTTCCGGGTTCCCCGGCGCGAAATCCGTGCAGGACCAGTTGTGGCAACGGGCCGAGACGCTGCTGCCCGAGGCGGACGTCGAAAGCTACACACAGGGCCTTATGGATCTGGGCGCCGGCTTGTGCGTGCGGCGCAGACCGCTGTGTCGGGTCTGTCCGGTGGCCGACACGTGCGTCGCGCTGCGCGACGGGCTCACCGAACGCTTGCCGTCGCCGCGTCCGGCTAAGGTGCTGCCGGAGCGCGAGACCACCATGCTGATCCTGATGAACCAAGGCGAGGTGCTGCTCGAAAAGCGGCCGGCGCCCGGTATCTGGGGCGGACTGTGGTGCTTCCCCGAGGCGCTCGGCGATGGCGTCGAGGGGGTTGCACAGCGCGTGGGCGTCGAATTGCGCAGCGTCGTCGCGCTCGCACCGGTCGATCACGGTTTCACGCACTACAAGCTGCGCATTCATCCGATGCTCGGCGAGGCGTTGCGTCAGCCACGCGCACAAGAGCCTGGACTGCTATGGCTGTCGTTGGATGATGCGCTCGGAGCAGCCCTGCCTGCACCCGTCAAAAGGATCTTGGCGCAGCTGCAGCGTTCACTCGTGAGTCCGTTCTCGTTGCAAGCCGCAGGATGACCGCACCGGCGGCCGGCACGGCGGGCTCGCAGCACGAGCGCGAGGAACCGCATTTCCAGGCGCGCGCGTGGCGCTTCTCCTGCTCGTGCTGATCAACCTGTTCAACTACCTCGACCGCCAGGTGCTGGCTGCCGTGGTCGGCCCGATCAAGCAGACGTTCTTCGGCGCCAATGGCTTGAACGCGAATGCAGGCGGCGCCGGCGACACGCTCACAGCGATGATGACCTGGTGCGAACGACACCTCGGCTTCAAACCCGAGGACGCGTTAGTCGGCCTGCTCGGAACCGCGTTCATGGTGGTCTACATGGTCGGCGCGCCCGTGTTCGCGCGGCTTGCGGAGCGGACTTCGCGCTGGCTGCTGGTCGGTGTCGGCGTAATCCTGTGGAGCCTCGCGAGCGGCGCTTCGGGTATGGCGATGACGTTCGTGGCGCTGCTGTTGACGCGTTGCCTCGTCGGCGTCGGCGAGGCCGCGTATGGACCCGTCGCGCCAACCATCATCGCGGACCTGTACCCGGTTAGGATTCGCGGCCAGGTGCTGGCCTGGTTCTACATGGCCATTCCGGTCGGGAGTGCGCTCGGGTACGTGCTCGGAGGCTGGGTCGCGAAGTCCGATATCGGCGCATGGGGCGCGCAGGCACTCGGCACAGCGCCTGAGAGCTGGAGATGGGCGTTCTACCTGGTCGTGATACCTGGCGTGCTGCTCGGAGCCTGGAGCTTCTTCATGCGCGATCCCGCACGCGGGCAAGCCGACCTGGCGCAGCCACTGCCGAGCGCTCACGTGCAGTGGCGCGAGTATCTCGTCTTCCTGCGCACGCCGTCGTATGTGCTATGCACGCTCGGGATGACCGCGATGACCTTTTCGATCGGAGGAATCGCATTCTGGATGCCGTATTACCTGGAAACTCGGCCGGGTGCACCGGCATCGTCGACGTTCATCTTCGGTCTCATCACGGTCGTCGCCGGGCTCAGCGCCACGCTGATCGGCGGCTTCGCGGGTGACCGGCTGCGCCGCCGCTTTCCAGGCTCCTACTTTCTCGTATCGGGTACGGCTATGCTGGCGGGCTTTCCGGCGTTTCTCGCCGTTCTGCACGCGCCATTCCCCTGGATCTGGGTGTTCATTTTCCTGACCTGCTTCTGCCTGTTCTTCAACACCGGCCCGACCAATACCATTCTCGCGAACGTCACGCATCCGTCCATGCGCGCGGCCGGCTTCGCGCTGAACATCCTCGTCATCCATGCGTTCGGCGATGTCGTCTCTCCAGTCATCATCGGGCTGCTCAGCGACTGGTTGCACGACATGGGTCGGGCGTTCATCGTCGTGAGCCTGATGTTCCTCGCCGCGGGCGCATTCTGGTTGTTCGGCGCACGCCACCTCGAACGCGACATGCAGTTGCGCCGCTAAGTCGCGGGCCGTGCGAAAATGCGGCCACACTGCCGACGCGCGGCGGGTTGCACTCTCGCCGCCAACAAATAAATCACTTTTTCAGGAGGACGACATGCTGTTCGACGTGCGCATCTATACCTGCCGGCCCGGAACGATCAAGAAGCATCTGGCGCTCTACGAGAAGCTCGGAAAGGAGCCGCAGACCCGTCACCTGGGGCAGCCGTTCGCGTATCTGGTCACGGAAACCGGCAACGTGAATCAGTACATCCACATCTGGATGTACGAGGATGCAGCCGATCGCGCACGTCGCCGTGCCGCGATGCAAGCCGATCCCGACTGGATCGCATTCACGGAGGAGAGCGCGAAGCTCGGCGCGCTCGAGCACCAGCAGAATCAGCTGATGACGCCGGTTTCGTTCTTCCCGATCAAGCGCTGACGCACACGAAACCCCGTCGGCCGTTGCAATCGCGCAACGGCCTTCGGCATCTGGTACGCAACCCGTTGCGCTGGCAGAATGCGTGACGTTGGCATTGGGCAAGCGAGCCGATGCCGGGGTCGACAGGTGCTCGACGAGATCGGGATGAACGAATATCCAGAAGACATCTATACCGAGCCAACGGCACAGGACGGCGACACGCTGAAGAATCTCGGACCGCTGACCGGGATGGCGGGCGTCTGGGAAGGGACCAAGGGTCTCGACGTGAAGCCCAAGGCCGATGGGCCCAAGAAGCAGGCCTTCGTCGAGCGCATCGAGCTGCAGCCGCTCGATCCGGTCACCAGTGGACCGCAGCTGCTCTACGGCCTGCGCTACCACACCTACATCACCAAGCCCGGTCTCACCAAGCTATACCACGATCAGGTCGGCTACTGGCTATGGGAGCCTGCCGCCGGCACCGTGATCCAGACGCTCACGATCCCGCGCGGACAAACCGCGATGGCGGTCGGTAAAGCCAGCGTGGACTCCAGGCGCTTCGAGCTCGTCGCGAAGCGCGGCACCGAGGTCTACGGCATCTGCTCGAATCCGTTTCTCGAGTACGCGTTCAAGACGGTCGAGTATCGGATTCAGGTCACGATCAACGACGACGGCACCTGGTCGTACGACGAAGACACGCTGTTGATGATCCGCGGCCAGACCGAGCCGTTCCATCACACCGACCGGAACACGCTGACCCGGATCGCGCAGCCGACGCCGAATCCGCTTGCCGCGAAGTAACGCGGCTAGGGCGCTCCGGGAGGCTTGCCCTTGTTGCGGGGCTTCTTGTGGAATTTCTTCTGCTGATTCTTGTTGCGCGGTCCGCCGCCACCCGGCTTGGCATGGCCGGGCGGCCCGCCGCCATTGCGCTGGCCACCGCTGCTGCGCTGGCTGCCGGGCTCCGGCGCTGACTCCCGGTTTCCGGGCGCCAGCATGATCTCGAGCTGATTGATCTCATCCCACTCTTCATCGGTGCGCTGTCGCTCCGGAATCGACAGCAGCGATTGCAAGCGGGAACGAGGGGAAACGGGGGGCGATTCACTCATGGCGTCATTATCCCATCGTTCGACAAGGCAGGTAATTTCAGGCGTTCCTCGCGGCATTCGCCGCCGCCCATTTCAAAGTCACGGCAGATCGTCGGCCGGCGTTCGTAGATCCCGCACCGCATAGTGTTTCGCTCGAGAGCGGCACACCAGCCATCGTCCAAGCGCGCCATGATCTGCCCACCCCACCGGTCCCGCTCGGTCAGGTGGGCCGGAATGTCGTCTTCGCTCATCAGCATCACTTCGAGCCTGCAGCAGCAGGCCTTGCACGATGTACAAGTGATGCCGGCGCTATCCGTGGCGTTGGACACGTAGGGTGCCGAATCCATTCATGCAGGGGTTAGTCGTCTCCTGGGAACGGTGCAGTCGACTGCCACGCAAATCAGCAGGACTAGGTGCTCCGCACCTGTGGCAGAATGCCGTGCTCTCGCAAATCCTGCGTTCGCTGCCCACGTTCCTCAATGCCGACTATTCTCTCAGAAACCGCCCAGGCCAAGATCGTTCAGCTCATCGCCAAGGAGCTCGGCGTCGGGCCTCATCAGGTTGCCGCGGCCGTCGCGCTGCTGGACGAAGGCGCCACCGTGCCGTTCATCGCCCGCTATCGCAAGGAGGCGACCGGCGATCTCGACGATACGCACCTGCGCAACCTGGAAGAGCGCCTGCTCTATCTGCGCGAGCTGGAGGAGCGGCGCACGGCCATTCTCGCCTCGATCGCGGAACAGGGCAAGCTCACCGACGAGTTGCGCCTCGCGATAGAGGTCAGCGCTACCAAACAGGCGCTGGAAGATTTGTACCTGCCCTACAAACCGAGGCGCCGCACGCGCGCGCAAATCGCACGCGAAGCCGGCCTCGAACCGCTTGCCGATGCGCTGCTCGCCGACCCCACGCTCGAGCCCGAAAGCGAAGCCGCGAAGTACGTGATCGTGAAGCCCGCGGCGGATGGCGCCGAGGCGATCGACGTGCCGACCGCCAAGGCCGTGCTCGACGGAGCGCGCGATATTCTGGCGGAGCGCTTCGCCGAAACGGCAGAACTGCTTGCCAAGCTGCGCACGCGGCTGCAAGAGCAGGGCATCGTCACGTCCACGGTCATCGCAGGTAAAGAAAGCGCCGCGGAGGAGAAGTTCCGCGACTACTACGCCTACAGCGAAGCCTTGCGCAGCATCCCTTCGCACCGCGCCCTGGCGCTGTTCCGCGGCCGTGCGGCCGGCGTGCTGTCGCTCGAGCTCGGGCTCGGCGCGGAGCTCGAGGCAGCCGTTCCGCATCCATGTGCAGCCATGATCGCCGCGCACTTCGGCATCGAAGAGCGCGGCCGCCGTGCAGACAAGTGGTTGGTCGACGTGTGTCGCTGGACCTGGCGGGTCAAGGCCCAGCCGCATCTCAGTACCGAGCTGCTGCAGAAGCTGCGCGAGGATGCGGAGGCGGAAGCGATCAAGATCTTCGGTCGCAATCTGCACGATCTACTCCTTGCAGCACCCGCGGGCCCGAAAGCCGTAGTCGGCCTCGATCCCGGTCTGCGCACCGGATGCAAAGTCGCAGTGGTGGATGCGACCGGCAAACTTCTCGAGACCGCCACGATCTATCCGCACCGCCCGCGCAACGACTGGCAGGAGGCTCTTGCCACACTCGCGAGGCTGGTCGTGCAGCACGGTGTCGAGCTGATTTCCATCGGCAACGGTACGGCCAGTCGCGAGACCGACAAGCTCGCCGCCGAGCTGATCAAGCTGGTCGCCGCGAACCAGCCGGAACAGAAGCTCACCAAGATCGTGGTCAGCGAAGCAGGCGCGTCGGTCTATTCTGCGTCGGCTTTCGCCGCCGCTGAATTTCCCGACCTCGACGTGAGCTTGCGCGGCGCGGTGTCGATTGCGCGCCGGCTGCAGGATCCGCTGGCCGAGCTGGTGAAGATCGATCCGAAATCGATCGGCGTCGGACAGTATCAGCATGACGTGAATCAGCGTGCACTGGCGCGATCGCTCGACGCTACCGTTGAGGATTGCGTAAACGCCGTGGGCGTGGATCTCAATACGGCATCGGCGCCGCTGCTGGCACGCGTGTCCGGTCTGAACAGCGTGCTGGCGAAGAACATCGTCGAGTATCGCGATGCCAATGGCCCGTTTCCGAATCGCGGAACCGTCCGCAAGGTACCGCGCATGGGCGACAAGACCTTCGAGCAGGCTGCGGGCTTCCTGCGTATCAACAATGGCGACAACCCACTCGACCGCTCAGCCGTTCATCCCGAAGCGTATCCGGTGGTCGAACGCATCCTCCAGCGCGTCGGCAAGCAGATCGCGGACGTGATGGGGCAGCCGGCGGCACTGAAGGGCATCGCGCCAGCCGAGTTCACCGATGACCGATTTGGCGTGCCGACCGTGCGCGATATCCTGGCCGAGCTCGAGAAGCCCGGGCGCGATCCGCGGCCCGAATTCAAGACTGCAACGTTCCGCGATGGCATCGAGTCGCTGGCCGATCTGCGGCCCGACATGATCCTCGAAGGTGTCGTTACGAACGTTGCCGCGTTCGGGGCGTTCGTGGACATCGGCGTGCATCAAGATGGCCTCGTGCACGTGTCGGCGCTGGCCAACAAGTTCGTGAAGAATCCGCACGACGTCGTGAAGCCCGGGCAGATCGTCAAGGTCAAGGTCATCGACGTCGACGTGAAGCGCCAGCGCATCGCGCTCACCATGCGTCTCGACAATGCACCGGGCGCGACGTCACGACCGACCAATCCGCCCGGCGCCACGGCGCGACCGACCAATACGCCGAGTGCGACGTCGCGACCGACCAGCAGGCCGGCAGCGGCTGCGCAGGGCGCACGCGATCGGCGGCCGTCTGCGAGCAAGAGCAACGCCACGCGCGAGCCTCAAGCTCCGAGCGCGATGGCGCTCGCATTCGCGAAGCTCAAGAAATAGAGGTTCCTCCCTTCAAGGGGAGGGTGGGGTGGGGATGGGTTCCGTCCTGACGCCCCTGTCTCCTACCGGCGTTTACTTTCGCGTTACCTCACGTCGCCGAGGCTCCCGACATCGGCCGTCTCAGGCGGCTTCGGCGTTCCGCGACTCACGTTTTCGCCGTCCTTCGCACGCAGCGTCCAGAACGAAAGCGAAGTGAGGACGGTAGCTCCGCCCAACGTCAGAAATGCACGATGCAGAGCCGTCATCACTGCGGCATGATCGGTTTGCGGAAGATCGCCGAGATACCACGCAGCGATCAGCGATCCGCACGCGAGTCCGAAGCTCATGGACATTTGCTGGAACGTGCTCGCCATGGTGCTCGCCATGCCGGCGTCGGCATCGGCTACATCGGCATAGGCCATCGCGTTCATGCTCGAGAATTGCAGCGAGTTGAAGAAGCCCTGCGCGAGCGCGATGCACACGATCAGCGCGATCGGCGTGGACGGGGTCACCAACGAGAACAGACTCATCGTGAGGCCGATCATGACGGTATTGACCACGAGCACCTGGCGAAAGCCGTAGCGTCGGAGTATCCACGTGGCGATGAACTTCATGCCCATTGCAGCGGCTGCTGCGGGCATCATCAGCAGCCCCGATTGCCATGCCGGCAGCCCCAGACCGAGTTGGTAGAGCAGCGGCAGCAGAAACGGCAGGCCGCCGATGCCGAGCCGCGTGATGAAGCCGCCAATCACCGAAACTCGAAACGTGCGGATGCGGAACAGCGCGAGCCGCAGCAAAGGATGAGTGGCCTGCTGCGCATGGAAGCCATACGCAACCAGCAGACTCAACGCCAGCACGAACAGAATGCCCGCGGACGTGGCATCGATGTTGTGCTCGCCGAAGATCTCCAGCAACCAAGACAGCAGGGCCGCACCGGCGCCGAACAACGCGAGGCCGATCACATCGAGCGGACGCCGCGTCTCGCCGTGATAATCCGGCATGTAGCGGTGGATCAGGATCAGCGCAACGATTCCGAACGGCACGTTGACGAAAAAGATATCTCGCCACGTCAACCAGTGCACGATCAGCCCGCCTACCGTAGGTCCGAGCAGCGGCCCGATCAGCGCGGGAATGATGACGAAGTTCATCGCCTTCAGCAGCTCCGACCTGGGGTAGGTGCGCACGATCGCGAGCCGTCCCACCGGCATCATCATCGCGGCACCGATGCCTTGCAGGATGCGCGACGCGACCAGCATCGGAGCGTTGATCGCGAGCCCGCATAGAACGGACGAAACGGTGAACAGGGCGACTGCGGTGCTGAAGACCCGTCGGGTTCCGAAGCGGTCCGCGAGCCAACCGCTCACAGGAATGCACACGGCGAGGCTTAGGATGTAGCTGGTCACGACGGCTTTCAGACTGAGCGGCGTGACGTTCAGACTGACGGCCATGGATGGAACCGCCGTGTTGACGATCGTGGAGTCGAGCTGCTCCATGAACAGGGCTGTCGCGACCAGCCACGGCAGATAGCTTTTGACCGAGGAAGCATTCATTCGGGATTCGGCGGCGGGGGGGAGGTGCCGCCAAAGTCAGACCCGACAGCGCGCAAGCGGTTCACCGCTGCGCATCAAAGCCCGGATGTACCGTTTTCGCGTGTGCGCCGAAAACTCTTCGACTCGGTAGCTATCGCCGACACGCTTGGCGACTCCCTCTCCCCTTGCGCGAGAGGGCCGGGGTGATGGGTATGTCGATGTCAGCGGTGCTGCGACCCGGTCACATCCCGCCATTCACCACCAGCGTCTGCCCGCTGACATAGTCGCTGTCCGGGCTGCAGAACAGATAGACCGCGCCGGCCGCTTCCTCGGGTGTGCCCCCGCGGCCGAGCGGAATCATCTGATTCAACGCCGCCAGCCGCTCGCCTTGCACACCCACGCGCACCGTGCGTCCTTGCACATCGATCGTGCCGGACTGGCCCGGCTGCAGCGGTTGCGTCAGCCGCGTCTGGATCAAACCGAATGCGACAGCATTGACGGTGACGTTGTAGCGGCCCCACTCCTTGGCCATCGTCTTGGTGAGCCCGATGATCCCGGCCTTCGCCGCCGAGTAGTTCGCCTGACCGGGATTGCCGTTGACGCCCGACACCGAAGAAATGTTCACCACCTTGCGGACAATGCGCCGCCCCGCGTTGTGCTCGGCTTCGACCGCGGGCCGTAGATGGTTCACGAAGGCTCGGAGAATGCGAAACGGTGCCGTGAGATGAACGCCCAGAATCGCGTCCCACTGCTCGTCGGTCATCTTCTGGATCACGTTATCCCACGTGTAGCCGGCGTTGTTCACGACGATGTGGCAGTCGCCGAACGTGTCGACGGCTGTCTTCACGATGCGCTCGCCAAAATCCGGCGCTGAGACATCACCGTTGCATGCGACTGCGCGCCCGCCGCTCGCCGCGATGAGTGCGAGCGTTTCTTTTGCCGGGCCCTCGTCGAGGTCGTTGATGACGACGCTCGCTCCCTCGCGCGCAAGTCTCAGGGCAATGGCCTGACCGATGCCGCGGCCCGAGCCTGTCACGATCGCTACCTTGCCATCCAGTTGTCCCATTTCGACTCCCTCATCGCTATGCAACGAACTCCGCCACGCCGTTGCTCAGGACGACTACGTCGCGCCCGACGACGCGAGAGCGGAAGCTGGCGCGCCCG
>Ga0068853_100001998_pt1 | contig 15067 bp, 11 predicted proteins | sample KBSCornC32_FD_65655 | JGI IMG/M metagenome (GOLD analysis project Ga0068853, IMG submission 65655) | Corn rhizosphere microbial communities from Kellogg Biological Station, Michigan, USA - KBS Corn C3-2 | ecosystem: Host-associated > Plants > Roots > Rhizosphere > Soil ...
ACCAGATGGACGCCCTGCCCCTCGTGTCGGAGATAGCGGGCGATCTCTTCATCGAGCGCGGAGTCGAGCGGTTCGAGCGCCTCGGCTGCCTTCAGAAGGTCGCCGGCACCGTCTCGATTCGCTTCACGCGCAACCTGACGCAGCCTCGCGGGCTCGAGCGGCTCGGCTCCATCGGGGGCAACCTCGTCATCGACGGCAACCTGGCGCTGTCGAGCCTGGCCAGCTTCCAGCGGCTGGCTTCGATCGGAGGCACGCTGGCCATCGACGCGAACCAGGCCCTCCCGAACCTCACCGGGCTCCGCGGTCTGCTCTTTATCGGCGCCGATCTGATCGTCACCTCGAACCTGGCGCTGGACAGCCTCGCGGGGCTCGAGAGCCTGGCTTCCGTCGGAGGGAACGTCCGGATCTCGAACAACTCCGTGCTGAAGTCGATCGCGGCGCTCACGAACCTGCGCGCCGGCAACGCCGTCGAGCTCCGGTACAACGACCAGCTCTCGAACCTGGTGGGACTGGGAGGGCTCCACGAGGTCCGTTCGCTCGTCGTCTCCGGGAACGGCCATCTGGCCAGCTTGGATGGGCTCACCGGGCTCGCGACGATTCGCGAGGCCCTCGTCATCGACCACAACGACACGCTCACCAGCCTGGCGGCCCTTCGTTTGCTGACCCGCGCCCGGGATCTGATCGTCACCCAGAACCCGAAGCTCCGCGACCTCGCCGGGCTGCAGGCCCTGCAAGAGGTGACGGGCAGCCTGATCATCGGGGCCGACGACACGCTCGCGTCGTTGCATGGGCTCGAGAACGTCACCGGAGCCGACCTCCTCAGCGTCTCTCAGAACCCGGTGCTGGCAAGCCTGGCAGCGCTCCACGCGTTCACCCGGGTCCGGGCCCTCTCCGCGGTGGCGAACCCGAAGCTGCCCGCGTGCGAGGTCCACGCGCTGTTTCAGCGCGCGGGCGGCCAGATCCTCGAAGAGAGCCAGAACGACGCCCGCGCGATCTGCCGCTGACACGGCTCACGGCTCGACAGCGGTTGGACGGCGGAGATGCTAGATTGCTGCTCGTGCTCGGAGTGGCTCGGCTCTATGCCCGAACCGCCGTCCTCGCGGGGCGGCGGGCCGTTCGCGCGTGGCCCGTGGCGTTCGCGCTGGTCCTCTATGCCGTCCTCGTGCTCGTCACCCGGCAACTGGTCGCCCCGCTCGGACGAGCGGGGGGCTTCATCGTCAACCTGGTGGTCGCCGCCTGCCTCTCCAGCTACGTGTCGGTGCTCTCGCAGGCGGTCGCCGGCTCGCGCGTTCGGCTGTCGGATCTGCGCCGCAGCTTCGGCGCCCGCTTCTGGGACGTCATCGCCGTCTTCTTCGCGTTCTGGGTGATCGATTTCGCCGTCGACGGCGTGATCGCGCCGGCCGCCGGGGACAAAGCCGACATCGTGGCCGCGCTGTTCGGGCTGGCCATCGCCGTGTTCTTCAACCCGGTGCCCGAGCTTCTGTACCAGGGCTCGACCCGCGGGTTCCATTTGCTGTACGAATCCGGTCAGTTCATCTCGCGGCACGGCCTCGAGTGGCTGCTGCCCAACGTGCTGGCGGCGCTGGCCCTGATGGCGCCGCTCGGCTTGATGCACGGGCCGCCAGGGCAGGTCGTCCTGCACGTCGCCACGTTGCTGGCGCCGAACAACGACGGAATGGGCGTGCTGAGCCTGTTTGCGCGCGCACCGATTTACCTGCAGCTTCCGATGCTGGCGTTCGTTCACTGGTTGATGGTCTTCCGCGGTCTGTTGTTCGCGGAGCTGACGCGTGGAAGCGCCCGGCAGCGGTCGCTTCGCGGAGGGTGGGGGCGCTGATCGATCCCTGGGGCATCGAGGACCGCTTTCACGATGCGTTCGGCCGCGAGCGAGTGACCTCGGACGAGACGCGCGCCGAGATCCTGGGCGCCATGGGGGTGGTGGACCCCGAGGCCGCCGCCAGCGGAGGCGCCGCGCCCCCGGCCGTCGATATCCAGGTCGTTCAGCCTGGACAGCGGCTGGCGCTGCTCCGCGAGCATGGCGCCGAGCTGCAGCTCGAGGACGGGACGAGGGTCGCGCTGCGCGTGGGCGATCCGCTGCCGCCCGACCTGCCCTTCGGCTATCACACGGTCACCTTCGCAGACCGCACGGTCCACCTGCTGGCGTCGCCCGGCCAGTGCTTCCTGCCCGACGACCTGAAGACGTGGGGCTGGGCGGTCCAGCTCTACGCCGCGCGCTCGCGGGCGAGCTGGGGCATCGGCGATCTGGCCGACCTGCGCGCGCTGGCCGCCTGGTCGCGGAGCCTCGGCGCGGGGGCCATGATGGTCAACCCGCTGTGCGCGCCGGCGCCGGTGGCCCCCATCGAGCCGTCGCCGTACTACCCGTCGAGCCGCCGCTACCGCAACCCCTTGTACCTCCGCATCGAGGAGCTGCCGGGCGCCGCCGACGAGGGTCCCGCCCTCGCGCGGCTGGCCGCCCAGGCGCGCGCGTTGAACGGCGAGCGCCGCATCCAGCGTGAGCCCATCTTCGCGGCCAAGACCGCCGCGCTCGAGCTCTTGTGGCAGCGCTTCGTCAGCCGCGTCGATGACGCGGCCCACGAGGCCTTCCAGCGCTACCGCGTCGAACAGGGCCCGGCGCTCGACGAGTTCGCGGCTTATTGCACGCTGGCCGAGCGCCACGGCAAGGACTGGCGGACCTGGCCGGCCGCGTTCGCTTCATCCACGACCCCGGAGGCACGCCGGTTGGGCGCCGACGATCCGCGGGCGCGCTTCCACGCCTGGGTGCAGTGGCAGATCGATCGCCAGCTCGAGCAAGCCTCGCGCGACGTGCGGATCTTCCACGACTTGCCGGTCGGCTTCGACATCGCGGGGGCCGACGGCTGGTGCTGGCAAGACTACCTGGCTCAGGGGATGTCGATCGGCTGTCCGCCCGACGGCTTCAACCTCGACGGCCAGGACTGGGGCCTGTCCCCCTTCATCCCGACCAAGCTGCGCGGGGCCCTCTACCGTCCGTTCATCGAAACCATCCGCTCGATGTTGCGGCACGCGGGCGGCCTTCGCGTCGACCACGTCATGGGCATGTTCCGCCTGTTCTGGATCCCGCGGCGGCTGGGAAATCGCGGGGGGACCTACGTGCGGTACCCGGTCGAGGAGCTGCTCGCCATCATCGCGATCGAGAGCCACCGGGCGCGCGCGGTCATCGTGGGCGAGGATCTGGGCACGGTCCTGCCGGGAACCCGCGAGCTCCTGGCCGAGCACAAGATGCTCTCGTACAAGCTGCTGTACTTCGAACCGGTGCCGCCGCCGCAGTTCCAGGAGCTGGCGCTGTCGGGCGTGACCACCCACGACCTGGCGACGATCGGCGGCACATGGACGGGCCTGGCCGCCGAGCATGCGCGCTCGGCCGGCGTGACCCCCAACCTGGAAGGCCTCGCTTACTTGAAGGGGAAGCTCGCCGCCCTCACGGGTCTGACCGAGGATGCGCCGCTCGACGAGGTCATCGTCGAGACCCATCGGGCGCTCGGCGCCGCGCCGTCCCGGGTCCTGCTGGCCACGCTCGACGACGGACTCGGGGTGATGGAGCAGCCCAACATGCCGGGAACGACGACCACCTGGCCCAACTGGTCGATCGCGCTGCCCAAGACGATCGAGGAGATCCGCGAAGCTGCCCTGCCCGCCCGCATCGCCGGCGTTCTGGCGCGCGCCGGCGCCTCAACCGACCAGGGCCGCCAGGGCCAGGATGATCGCGCCACCGACGCCGATCGCCACCGCGGCGTAGTCTAGTCGTTTCCCGGCCTGCATCAGGCAGCTCCCCGAGCAGAAGGTACCCGACGGCAGGTCGAGCCGCGGCTGCTTCCGCGCGCGCGATGCATTTCGCGCGGGTCAGCTACGACCTCGTCCTACAAAGTCACACGACGACGCGAAGGATCGGCGACTACGACGCGCGGCGGACTCGCAGGCCGCTCAGCTCGGTGAAGAACTTGCTCGTCGTCTCGAGGCTGTTGTCGATCGACTCGAGAATCAGATTCAAAAGAGTCTCGTTGTCGAAACGAAGCGCCTCGTAGTAACGCTGCCGCTCGATCGAGTGCACGACGGCGGGCAGGTGACCGTGACGGAGGAGGATGAAGTTCATCACGAGCCGCGCGACCTTCCCGGAGTTCTTCGTCCACGGATAGATCGTCAGCACCTTGTAGTGCGCCTTCGTGGCGCGGCGGATGGGGTGCAGATCGGCGGCCTCGTCCGACTCGAGCCACTCGCCGAGCTTCTTCATGCGCGGCGCGATCTTATCGGGCGCGGCAATCTCGTGATAGTAGAGGCGGTGAAGAGGGTTCTCCTTGCGGTACGGATGTCCCTTGGCGGCCGCCTCGGGGGTCAGCATCGCATAGAGGTGGCGCACCAGCTCGAGATCGACGGGGATCGGTTTCTTGACGGTCAACTTGCCCGTCTTCTCGGTCGCTCTCTCGGACACGGGCGCGTTCTCGCGCACCCAATCGAGCGCCTGCTTGTGCAGCCGGACCTCCTCGTACATCGGGATCAGCGTGACGTCGCTGATGATCCGCTGATCGATCGCGGCCTTCAGCTCGGAGTACGACAGCACGACCCCCTCGAGCGCGTTGTCGTGAAACAACCACGAGACATCGAGTCGTTCTTGGTAGTCCTTGATGATGGCGGCGGGAAACTTCGCCAGCTTCTCTTTCAAGGACACGGCCCGCGAATCGAGCTCGAATAGTTTGGCGTCCATCCCCATCTCTCCTGACATATTCCTCCAACCCCGGTCACCCGAGGCCCTCTAATGGTGTTTCGTAAATGATGCGCGGGTCATCGTATATCCCGTTATCTCAATCGTCAAGCGGGGTTACATGTGGTCAACCCTCGGTCCTGCTTCTCTCTTTCGTTTCCGACATTGTGCGTGCGACGCCGACACACGAGGCCAATCCAGCAAGGCCGCACACGAATTAGACCGCGAGAGAGCGCGGCGCGGGTGCCCAGTCCCGGGGGGATTGCGGCTCCCGTCCGAGACCAAAATAGCAATTACTCGTGATCATTGAAGATTACGGCTGCGGGCTCAGGTCGAAAAATTGACTTGAAGGCATGACGTCGGACAATGGTCCCTCCGCCCTAATGACGTCCTCCGAGCGCCCGGAGCCATCCCCGCATGAACCGGTCCTGCGCCAAGAAATATTGGAATTCCTTTTCCCTGGGGGCCAGCGGGCGGGGGGAACCCGCCTGGACGCGACGGTCGGGTTGGGTGGCCATGCCCGCGGGATCCTGGAGTTATCCGCCCCCGACGGCCGGCTGGTCGGACTCGATCGCGATCCTGCGGCGCTCTCGCTCGCAGGGGCAGCGCTCGCGGCGCATGGAGATCGGGTGATGCTCGTGCACGCGCCCTTCTCCCAGCTCGACTCCGCGCTCGACCGGGTGGGCGTCGGCGAGGTCGACGGAATCCTCGCCGACCTGGGCGTCTCTTCTCCTCAGCTCGATCGCGCCGAGCGCGGTTTCTCGTTTCAACGATCGGGACCGCTCGACATGCGCATGGACACGACGACGGGGGAGACGGCGACCGAGGTGCTGGCGCGCACCGACGAACGCGAGCTGGCTGGATGGCTTCGCGATTACGGAGAAGAGCGGATGGCCGGTCGGATCGCGCGGCGGATCATCGAGGCTCGCGATCGCGGCGAGCTGGACTCGACGGGCGCGCTGGCGGCGGTCGTGCACCGCGCGCTGCCGGGCGGCGCGCGACACAAGAACCCGGCGACGCGCACCTTCCAGGCGCTGCGCATCGTGGTCAACGACGAGCTCGGCGAGCTGGAGACATTCCTCGCCAAGGCGCCCTCTCGACTCGCCGTGGGCGGGCGCCTGTGCATCATCTCGTTCCATTCGCTGGAAGACCGGTTGGTGAAGCGCCGGTTTCGGGTGCTGGCCGAGCCGTCGCGGCCGCTCGGGTGGTCCGGCGCGATCTCGCACGTGCCAGAGCCGGTGCCCACCGCGGGAGGCCACCGGTTCCAGATCCTCACCAAGCGGCCGCTGATCGCGTCCGAGGCCGAGCAGGACCGCAACCCGCGCTCGCGCTCGGCGAAGCTGCGCGTGCTGGAGAGGGTCGAGTGAGGTCCGCCGGCCACGGAAGATCGCAGAGGGGCGCGCCGATCGCGGCGGTCCCGGCCGCAGCCGCGGCTGCGGCCGCGGCCAGCGCGCGCAAGGTCCGCACCGCCGGGGATCGGGGCGGCGTGGGCGTCGGAGTTTTCCTGCTGGCGATCGTGACGGCGGGGGCCTTGACCCACGTCGCCGTCCGACTGAAGGGGCTCGAGGTCGCCTACGCGCTCGGCCACGAACGTCGCGTCGCCTCCGAGCTGGAAGAACAGCGGCGCCGCCTGCAGATCGAGATCGGGATGCTGAAGGATCCCGGCCGCGTCGTGATGATCGCGCGCGACAAGCTGAAGATGGGCCCACCCGCGCCCGAGGCGATTCGCCCGCTCGGTCCAGGTCGAATCCTGGCGGGCGGCCTGCCGGCGGGGCCGGGACGATGATCACCCCCATCACGCGCTGGACCAAGATCCGCGTCAGCGTCTTCGGCGTGGGGTTCGCCGTGCTGTTCACGCTGGTCGCGAGGCGGGCCTACCGGCTTCAGGTGGGGGACGAGTCGGCGCGCCTGCGCGGGCTCGCCGAAGAACAATATCTGCGCGAGGTCGAGCTCCCACCCCGGCGCGGGCGCATCCTGGATCGCGAAGGCGGAGAGCTGGCCTCGACCGCCGACGTGGACTCGGTGTTCTGCAATCCGCGACAGCTCCCCGATCCGCAGGGGGCCGCGCGCAGCCTGGCCAAGGTGCTGGGAATGGACGGCAAGGAGCTGAAGGAGCTGTCCGCGCGGCTGGCGCAGCGGCGCTTCTTCGCCTGGGTCAAGCGCAAGGTGACGCCGGAAGAGGCCGACGCCGTGCGCGCCCTCGAGCTGCCGGGCCTGGGCTTCACGCGCGAGCCGCGCCGCTTTTATCCGAACCGGACGCTGGCCGCGACCGTGATGGGCCACGCCGGGCTCGACGGCCGAGGACAGGAGGGCGTGGAGCTGGCTCTCGATCGCCACCTGCGCGGTCAGAACTCGTCGCTGCAGGGGGTGCGCGACGCCCTGGGGCGCGAGCTGTTCCTCGACGGGATGGGCGAGTCGGCCGACGGCGCCGGCAGCGACGTCACCCTGACCATCGATCGCTACCTGACCTTCGTGACCGAACAGGCCATCGCCGACGCGCAGGCCCGGCACCACGCCAAGGCCGTGGTGGCCATCGTGATGGATCCGCGCAACGGCGAGGTCCTGGCGATGGCTTCGACGCCGTCCTACAACCCGAACGATCCCAGCACCGCCGTCGAGCGCGCGGCGCGCAACCGCGCCATCACCGACGCGTTCGAGCCCGGGTCGACCATGAAGACGTTCACGATCGCCGCGGCGCTGGACGCGCGGGCGGTCCGACCGACCGATCAGTTCGACTGCATGATGGGTCGCATGACCGTCGGGAAATACACGATCCACGACACCCACCCGCACGGCGCGCTGAGCGTGGCCGAGATCTTCAAGTTCTCGAGCAACATCGGCGCCACCAAGGTCGCGCGCCGGCTGGGCCGCGAGCGGTTCGCGGACGCGCTGGGGCGCTTCGGGTTCGGGCGCCCCACGGGGGTCGGCTTGCCGGGCGAGCGGGCCGGCTTGCTGCGGCCCGTGGAGAAGTGGGGAGACATCGGCTTCGCGAACGTCTCGTTCGGGCAGGGGCTGACAGTCACGCCGTTGCAGGTCGTCGCGGCCCTGTCGGCCATCGCGTCCGGCGGCGTGTACCATCCGCCCCGGGTCATCACGCGCGTCGTCCGGCGCGACGGGTCGGAGGAGGCGCTGCCCGAGCGGCCGGCGGTGCGGGTGATCTCGGAGCGAGCCGCGGCGGAGATGACCACCATCATGGAGGGAGTCACGCAGACGGGCGGCACCGCGCGCGCGGCGGCGGTCGATGGTTACGTGGTCGCGGGCAAGACGGGCACCGCGCAGAAGGTCTCGGGCGGCCACTACGACGCCAGCAAGTGGGTGTCGTCGTTCATCGGGTTCGTGCCGGCCGAGGCGCCCCGGGTGGCCATCGCCGTGATGGTCGACGAGCCCCAGGGCGCGCACCTGGGCGGCGCCGTGGCCGCGCCCATCTTCAAGGAGATCGCGGAGCAGGCGCTTCGCTACCTGCACGTGCCGCCGTCACCGGCCTTGCTGGCCCTGGCGAAGAAGGCGGGGGCGGGCGCGCCGGCAGCGGCGGGCGGAGCGAGCGCGGGCGCGGCTGCCAGCTCCCGGTTGGGCGTCGAACCGCCTGCGCTTCGGGGCGCGGGGGCGATGGTGGCCAGCGAGAGCGACGAGGACGAGCGGCCCGGCTCGGACGTGCCGGCCGTCCACGAGACCGACGTGGGCGACGGGTCGCCCGAGGCGGCCGCAGCGGGGACCGAGCTCGCCTCCGCGGGTGCCGCGGGCAATCGCGACGACGGCGCAGAGGCCGGGGCCGACACCGACTCGGGCGGCGGCGAGGGCGAGGGCCTCGACGACGCGGAGGCGCCGCCGCGCCTGGTGACGATCCCGAACTTCCGGGGGCTGACCATCGCGGCGGCCCTGCGGGCGGCGCGCCAGAGCAACATCGAGCTGGTGCTGGACGATCGGATGCCGCCGTCGGGGGTCGCGCTGCGCCAGTCCCCTCCCCCTGGGCCTGCGCCCCGGGGCGTGCCTTGCAAGGTATCGTTCGGGCGGCCCCTATGAAGCTGCGGGACCTGCTGGCGGGAATCGAGGGCGCGGCCGCGACCCGGTGGGCGGTGGAGAGCGGCGACGGCCCCGCGGCGCTCGACTTGGAGGTCGGGGAGGTCCGCGACGACTCCCGGCTCGTCCAGCCGGGCGATCTGTTCACCGCCGTTCCTGGAACGGCCGCCGACGGTGCCGCCTTCCTGGCCGACGCCATCGCGCGCGGCGCACGGGCCGTGGTGATCGAGGCCGCGGCCGGATCGGCGAGGCCCGCGGCGCTGGACGGGTACGACGGCGTGTGCGTGACGGTGCCGCGCGCGCGCCAGGCCCTGGGCGTGATCGCGGCGAACCGCTATCAGGCCGCGCAGGCGCTGGCGCTCATCGCGGTCACCGGGACGAACGGCAAGACGACCACGACGTACCTGAACGAGGCCATGCTGCGGGCGGCCGGGCACCGGCCCGGCGTCATCGGCACGGTCACCTATCGCGTCTCGAGCGGCGGCGTGTCCGCGCACCCGACCCCGGTGCCTGACGGGGCGGGCCCTCGTCATGCCGAGGCGTCCAGCGGTCCGTCGGGTCTGGGCGCGGCGACGCTCGCCTTCTCGCGCCCGGCGCCGCTGACGACGCCCGGCGCGCTGGCGCTGCACGGTTTGTTCGCCGAGATGAGGGACGCGGGAGCGACGGACGTGGTGCTCGAGGCGTCCTCGCACGCCCTGCATCAGGGGCGGCTCGACGGCTGCCGGTTCCGGGTGGCGGGCCTCACCAACCTCACGCAGGACCACCTCGACTACCATGGAAGCATGGAGGCCTACTTCGAGGCGAAGGCGATCCTGTTCGAGCGGCTGCTCGACGCGCAGGCCGGCGTGGCCGTGCTGCCCGTGGATCGACCGGAGGGCCGCGCCATGCGCGACCACGCGCGCGGCCGCGCGGTGCTCGGCGTGTCGTCCCGCCCCCTTGGCCCGGGCGGGGGCGCGGACGTGGTCGTCGAGCGCGTCGAGGCCTCGAGCGACGGCATGCGGCTGCGGCTCGGGACGCCGGTGGGTCCGCTGGACCTGAACTCGTCGCTGGTCGGCACCTTCAACCTCGAGAACATCGTCCTGTCGGTGGGGATGGCGATCGGGCGAGGCCTCGATCGCGACGCGATCGTGGCCGGCATCGCGGGGCTGCCGGGCGTCCCCGGGCGGCTGGAACGGGTGGCCAACGATCGCGGCGTGCTGTGCGTCGTCGACTACGCGCACACCCCCGACGCGCTGGAGCGAGCCATCGCCGCGGTCCGGCCCCTGGTCGCCCCGGGCGGTCGGCTGCTGACCGTGTTCGGATGCGGAGGCGATCGCGATCGAACGAAGCGTCCGCTGATGGGCGAGGCGGCCGCGCGCGACAGCGAGGTGGCCATCGTGACTTCGGACAATCCACGGACCGAGGATCCGGCATCCATCATCGCGATGGTGGTCGAAGGCGCGCGCCGGACCGGAGTGCCGGAGGTGAGCGGAGAAGCGCTCGAGGATACGGCCCGCGGTTTCTGCGTGATCGCCGACCGCCGGACCGCCATCCGGCGCGCGGTCGCCGGCGCGCGGCCGGGCGACGTGCTGGTCATCGCCGGCAAGGGTCACGAGGACTATCAGATCGTCGGCCAGGAGCGCCTGCACTTCGACGATCGCGAGGAGGCCGCCGTGGCGTTCGTGGCGGCCACGCCACCCGGGGCCCGGTCGTGAGCGGGACGGAACCGACGCCGGCGAAGGAGGCCGGGCCGGCAGCACGCCCGCTGGCGTTCGCCGTCGCCGCCATGGGCGGCACCTGGCTGGCCGGCGCGGACCGCCGGGGGCCGGAGGCGCGGTTCGCCGGCGCCGCCGCGGACAGCCGCCGTGTGCGCCCGGGCCAGCTCTTCTTCGCGCTCCCCGGCGAGCGGGTCGACGGCTTCGACTTCTGCCGCCAGGCGGCGGCGTCCGGCGCCGTCGCGGTGGTGGTGGACGCCGCGCGCGGGATCCCGCCCGCACTGGCCAGCGCGTCGCCGATCGCCGTGGTCGGCGTACGCGATCCGCTGGTCGCGCTGGCCGAGCTGGCGCGGGCCGTCCGCGCCGAGTTCGTCGGGAAGGTCGTGGGCGTCACCGGCTCGAACGGCAAGACCACGACCAAGGAGCTGTGCGCCGCCGCGCTCGCCGCCGGCTCCGCCGCGGGCGCCGCTTCGGTGCTGCGCACGGAGGGCAACTACAACACCGAGATCGGCCTGCCGCTGACGATCCTCTCGGCCACCGGCCGCGAGGTCTTCTGGGTCCTGGAGATGGCGATGCGTGGCCGCGGCCAGATCGCGCTGCTCGCCGACATCGCGCGACCACACGTTGGCGTGATCACGAACGTGGCCGGCGCGCACGTGGAGCTGCTGGGATCGATCGAGGAGGTGGCCCGCGCCAAGGGTGAGCTGTTCGCGGCCCTCGGCCAGTCGCCGGGCGGCGTGGCGGTTCTGCCCGGCGGCGACGCCCTGGTCGAGGAGCAAGCCGCGCATCTGCCCGAATCGCGCAAGATCCGCTTCGACGGCGGCTCCCCCGGGCCGAAGGACGTCCTCATCCTCGAGACCGTTCCGGCCGGGGTGGCAGGCCAGGTGGTCCGCCTCGCCGTGCGCGGTCAACCGGTGGTGGCGCGGCTGCCCCTGGCCGGCCTCCACAACGCCCGCAACGCGGCGGCGGCCCTGGCGGTGACGGCTGCCCTCGGGCTGCCGGCGCCCGCCGCGGCGAGCGCGCTCGCCGAGACGCGGCTGCCGCCCCACCGGTCATTCCCTCGCGAAGCCGGCGGCCGCATCATCCTGGACGACTGCTACAACGCGAACCCCGCCTCGATGCGCGCGGCGCTGGGCTCGGTCGTGACGGCGTCGGCGGCTCCCAGCTCGGCCGGCGCGACGTCGCCCGGCGGCGGGGGCGCGCGCGCGTTCGCGGTGCTGGGCGACATGCTCGAGCTCGGTCCGGACTCGATCGAACAGCACCGCGCCGTCGGACGCGACGCCGGCCAGCGCCTGGCGGGGCTGGCGGTCGTGGGGACACTCGGCGCCGAGATCGCCCGCGGCGCGCGCGAGGCCGGGCTGCCGGCCGATCGCGTCGTGACGACGTCGGAGCCGGCCACCGCCGCCGCGGCCGTGGCGGCGTGGACGCGCCCCGGCGACTGGATCCTGGTCAAGGCCTCGCGCGGCATGCGCCTCGAGCGCGCCGTCGACGCGCTCGTCGAGAATTTCGCTTCCGGGCCGCGCTGACGTAAATTTTTCAGTCACCCCTTCCCTTGCTGTTTCACCTCTTTCACTACTTCCGCGAGACCATCCCGGGCGCGAACGTCTTCCGGTACGTCTCGACGCGGCTTGGAATGGCGACCTTGACGTCGCTGCTGATCACCTTCGTGATCGCGCCGCGCTTCATCGCGCGGGCGCGCGCGCGACAACTCGGCGAGATCATTCGCGAGGACGGCCCAGCCGGCCACGCCTCGAAGCGCGGGACGCCCACCATGGGCGGGGCGCTGATCCTGCTGGCGCTGGTCACCGCCACGCTCCTGTGGTGCGACCTGCACAGCACGCTGGTCTGGCTGGCGCTGCTCGTCACCGTCGGGTACGGCGCGATCGGCTTCCTCGACGACTACCTGAAGATCTCGAAGAAGAACAAGAAGGGGCTGCCCGGCCGCTTGAAGCTGTTCGGCCAGTTCGTGATCGGCGGCGTCGCCATGGTGTGGCTGTTCACCAGCGACGCGTTGCCGGCGGACGTCCGGCTGCGGCTGGCCCCGCCGCTCATGAACTTCGACAAGTACCACCTGGCCCTTCCGCTCATCGCCTACATCGCGTTCGGCGTCTTCGTGTTGATGGCGGAGTCGAACGCCGTGAACCTGACCGACGGCCTGGACGGGCTGGCCATCGGCCCCGTGATCATCTGCTCGTTCACGTTCCTGCTGCTGTCGTACGCGGCCGGCACGACCCTGCGCAGCTTCAACATCGCGGAGTACCTGGGCCTGGCGCCCGTGCCCGGCGCTGGCGAGCTGGCCGTTTTCTGCGGCGCCGTCGGGGGCGCCGGCATCGGCTTCCTGTGGTTCAACACGCACCCCGCGCAGGTCTTCATGGGTGACGTCGGCGCCCTGGCCCTGGGCGGCGCGCTCGGGTTCGTGGCGCTGGCGACCAAGACCGAGCTTTCGCTGCCCATCATCGGCGGCGTCTTCGTGCTCGAGGCGGTGAGCGACGTCATCCAGGTCGGCTACTACAAGCGCACGAAGAAGCGCATCTTCCTGATGGCCCCCATCCACCACCACTTCGAGAAGCTCGGCTGGCCCGAGTCCCGCATCGTGGTCCGCTTCTGGATCGTCTCCTTCGCCTGCGCGATCCTGGGCCTGGTCCTGACCCTGAAAGTCCGGTAGTCGGACAAACGCCCGGAAGGCCTCGATGGTAGCGCGTAGGCGGGCCCCGCCCGCCGGAGCGCGTGGTCGGAGGAGTTGGGAACCCCGTCAGGGTTCCCATTGCGGTTGATTTTTCGCTTGTTCGTCGGACCTGGGTCATCCTGGGGGACGGCGAAAAGCGTGTGAAGGACGTGATCGAGCTGAAAGGCAAGAAGGTGCTCGTCGTCGGTCTGGGCCGGTCCGGCCTGGCAGCGGCGCGCGTGTGCGCGGATCGCGGCGCGCTCGTGACGGTGACGGACCGCCGCGGGCCGGAGGCGCTGGCCGCGGCGCGCGCCGCCTTGCCCACGGGGATCGTCGAGGAGCTCGGCGGCCACCGCGCCGAGACGTTCCTCGGCGCCGACCTCATCGTCCTTTCGCCCGGCGTCCCCGAGCTGCCCGAGGTCGTGGCCGCGCGCGCCGCCGGCGTCAAGGTCACGGGCGAGCTGGAGCTGGGATCGTGGTTCAGCCGCGGGACGCTGGTGGCCATCACGGGTACGAACGGCAAGTCCACCACCACCACGTTGTGCGGCGCCATCCTCAAGGCCAGCGGGTCGCCGACGTTCGTGGGCGGCAACCTGGGCGAGCCGCTGTGCGAAGCGATCGGCACGCGCGCCGCCGAGCCGGGGGGGATGGTCGTCATCGAGGCGTCCAGCTTCCAGCTCGAGACGGCCGAGACTTTCCACCCGCGGGTCGCCGTGCTGCTGAACGTGACGCCCGATCACCTCGACCGCTACCCGAACATGGAGGCCTACGCCACCGCCAAGGCCCGCATCTTCCAGGCGCAAGGCGCGTCCGACTTCGCGGTGCTGAACGACAACGACCCGCTGGTCCTGCGCCATGCCGAGGGCATCGCCGCGCAGAAGATCGTCTTCTCGGCCAGCCGCCCCCTGCAACGCGGGGGCTGGGTCGAGGGCGACTCGCTGTGCCTGCGCCTCCCCGGCTGCGACCTGGAGCGCTACCCGCTGCACAACCCGGCGCTGCTCGGGCGCCACAACCAGGAGAACGCGCTGGCCGCGCTGCTGGCGGCCCGCCTGGTCGGCGCCACGACCTCCGAGGCCCGGCGCGCGCTGCACGAGTTCCACGCGCTCGCCCACCGCATGGAGCTGGTGGCCGACGCGGGCGGCGTCGAGTACTACGACGACTCGAAGGGGACGAACGTCGGCGCGGTGACCGCGGCGCTGTCGGGGTTCCCGCGGCCGGTCGTCCTCATCGCCGGCGGCAAGGACAAGGGTGGTGACTACACGCCGCTCGCCGAGGCGTTCGCGCGGGTCGGGCGCGCGGCCGTCCTCATCGGCGAGGCGGCCGAGCGCATCGCCGCCTCGCTCGGGACCATGGTTTCGCCCGAACGGGTCGTCCGCGCGAAGACGCTCGAGGAGGCGGTGGCCACCGCCTCCCGGCTGGCCCAGCCCGGCGACGCCGTCGTGCTGTCGCCCGCGTGCTCCAGCTTCGACATGTTCCGCGACTACGCCCATCGGGCCGAGGTGTTCCGCGCCGCCGTCCGCCAGGTGGTCGGCAACGAGGCGATGCTGTGATCGATCGCGTGCGCTTCGACTTCGATCGCGTGCGGCGGGTGTCGTCGCTGGGCCTGCGCCGTCCGATCGATCGCGTGGTCGACGCCTGGGCCACCTGGCGCAGCCGCCAGGCGCTGGGGCCGGGCATGGGGATGGGCGGCACCCGCGCGAAGGGGGGACCGGCCAAGGTCAGCCGCCCCGACATCGGCGGCCTCATCCGTCCCAGCCAGGTGGGCGCCGATCACCTGCTGGCCAGCACGGTGCTCGTCCTGGCGGCCTTCGGGTGCGTGATGGTGTTCTCGGCGGGCGCCGTGTTCGCCGGGAAGAAGTACGGCGACGCCTTCTATTTCCTGAAGCGCGAGCTGGTCTACGCGTTCCTGGGCCTGGTGGGCTTCACCGTCGCGACGAAGATCGACTACCGGGCCTACCG
>Ga0068853_100001999_pt1 | contig 15065 bp, 8 predicted proteins | sample KBSCornC32_FD_65655 | JGI IMG/M metagenome (GOLD analysis project Ga0068853, IMG submission 65655) | Corn rhizosphere microbial communities from Kellogg Biological Station, Michigan, USA - KBS Corn C3-2 | ecosystem: Host-associated > Plants > Roots > Rhizosphere > Soil ...
GCCGCGACCATGACTGGTTTGCCGACCCCATGATCGTCCTGCTGGCCGCGGGCGCAGCGATAGGATTCGCGCTGTTCGTCATCTGGGAACTGACCGAGGAGCATCCGGTCGTCGATCTGCGCATCTTCCGCCACCGGGGGTTCTCGTTTGGCGTGTTCAGTCTGGCGCTTTGTTACGGCGCCTATTTCGCCAGCATCGTCGTGATCCCGCAATGGCTGCAGACCTCGATGGGCTATCCCGCCGCCGACGCGGGCCTGGTGACGGCCTTTACCGCGATGAGCGCGATCGTCACCACACAGTTGGCGGCGCGGCTCGTGGGCAAGGTCGACGCGCGAATCATGGTCTCGGCCGGCGTGCTGGGTCTGGCCGCCATGGCGGTCTGGCGCACCAACTGGACCAGCGGCGCGGACTTCTGGACCCTGGCGCTTCCGCAGGCCGTGCAGGGCCTGGGCCTGCCCCTGTTCATGATCCCGCTGACCACGATCACGCTGGGGGCGGTGTCGCCGGAGGAGATGGCGTCGGCGGCCGGCCTCCAGAACTTCCTGCGCACCATGGCGGTGGCGATCGCCACCTCGCTCGTCCTGACGGTATGGGGCGATGCGCAGCGCACCGCGCGCACCGATATCGTCTCGCGGCTCCAGCCGGACGAGGTGCAACGCACCTTGTCCAACAGCGGCATGTCCGCCGATCAGAGCCGGATGGTGATCTCCAACATCGTGGATCAGGAGGCGATCATCATGGCGATCAACTACACCTTCTGGATAGCCGCCTTCGTGCTGGTTTGCTCGGCGCTGCTGATCTGGTTTACCCCCAAGGTCAAAGCGCCGGTGGACACGTCGGCGGTGCATTGATCCCGGCTTGCGGGCCGGTGGGAATGCTGCGCCACGGGCGGACCCTCATACCACCGCCCCATGCGCGCGCAGCACCTCGCGCACGCGGTCGATCGCCAGCCCGAGCGGATCCTTTTCGCCCAGCAACCCAAAACTGCCGTTGAGCGCAAAGGTGCAATGGCCATGCACCGTCGCGATCAGCGAGTGGGACAGGCCCGCCGCCAGGTTGAGCGATGCGCGGCGCAGCACGCCCGCCACCTCCCGCGTGATGATCGTGACCAGCGCGGTGCGCGCCACCACCAGCGCATCGGGCATGGGTTCGCCGGGCGGCTGGCGGTGTTCGTAGATCGCGGACCACAGATTGCTGTTCTCGGTCGCGAAGGCGAAATAGCCCGACACCAGCGTCGTGATCCGCTCCTGCCGCGCGACCCCCGCCAGCCGGGCCTCCATCGCCTCCGCCCACAGCAGGAAGGTGCGGGCGTTGATCGCGCTCACCAGCCCGTCGATCCCGCCGAAGACATTGGTCACCGTGCCCACCGAATAGCCGATCCGCTTCGCCACCTCCCGCGCGGAGAAGCGCGCGAAGCCGGTGTCGGCCATCAGCCGCTGGCCCTCGGTCAGGATCATCGCGGCCAATTCTTCGCGGCTATGGTCGGATCGTCTGCCCACCCTGTCAGTCCGCCTTTTGGGCCAGGCGATGGCGCACGAACGGGTAGCGCAACTGCGCGAAATAGCCGTTCGGCACCGTTTCAGGCACGCCATAGCCCTGCGGCCACTTGCCCTTGGGGAGATAATAGGTGCCGAACAGGCGGTCCAGCCAGGGGAAATGGATCGCGAAATTCTTGTCCACGCCTTCCGCCTCCATCGCATGATGCCAGTGGTGGAAACGCGGCACGGCGACGATCTGGCCCAGCCCGTCGAAATCGCCGCGCAGATTGGCGTGCAGCAACGAGGAATAGACATAGACCATGCCGACATAGGCCTGCATCACCGACGGCAGGAACCCCAGCGTCAGCAGCGGCAGCGAAGTGACGCCGCGCAGCAGGACGATCTCCACGAAATGCATCCGCGATCCCGCCAGCCAGTCCATCGACCTGGCCGAATGATGCACCGCATGAAAGCCCCAGAGGAAGGGAATGCGGTGGAACAGGCGATGGAACCAATATTGCGCCAGGTCGGTGACCAGCATCGCCAGCAGGAATTGCACTACCCACGGCAAGCCGCCGATGCTCGCCCTAACCCCCGCCAGCGCGCCGCCATGCGCGTTGACGAAGCCCGACGGCGCGAGCGTCAGGAAGGTGATGAGCTGGACCAGCATCGAACTGACCAGATAATAGAAGAGATCCTCCCGCCATTCCGGCCGGAACAGGCGCTGGCGGGCGTTGCGCGGCGCAAGCCGTTCCAGCGGCGCGAACATCAGGCCGGTGGCGATCATGTTGATCGCGAAGAAATCGACGCCGAAGAAAATGCCCCAGTTGCGCGCCTCGCCGGCCGGCGCGGACACGCCGCCCAGCAGCGTGGCGGTGAGCGCGATCAGCAGCGCGGCCAGACCGATCGCCTTGCGGGGCCGCAGCAGCAGGCTGAGCAGCGCCAGCGCATAGGCGGCGATCAGCGTGCCATGCACCACCAGCCGGAACCCCGGCCATTCGCGCACCGCCGCCAGTTGCGGCAGCGACAGATGCCCCGGCCAGTTCAGCGCGGCGACGAAGCACAGGCCCGCGATGCTGAGCACCAGCGCGAAGAAGCCCGCGAACCAGCCGGTCCCGAAACCCCGCGCCTCGATCGGCGCTTCCAGATCGCGAATCAGCCTGTGTAGAAATGACCCAGCCATGCGCACCACTCCCTCCCCGTCTCTCCAAACCGCAGATAATCCTACAATTGAACGGCGTCAAATTATAATTGTACACTGTATAATTTTGAAGTAGGAGGGCGTCGACGCAAAAAAGGATTCGCGCATGGAGTTCCTGCTGGTTGTCGGCCTCATCATCGTGGCGGTCCTGCTGTTCGACGCGCGGTCCCGGCTGAAGGCGCTGGAGACGCGCCTGGCCGAGCGCGATGCCGCGGGGCAGTGGGCAGGCCCTCCCGCGAGCCGTCCGGTGCCTGCCGTGGCGCGCATCGTCCCCGATCCCGTCGTATCGACAACCGTCGCTGTTGCTCCGGTCGTCGTCGATACGCTTCCGGTCGATCCAGTATCCGTCGATAGGATCACCGCCGCGCCTTCGATCGCCCTTCCCGATCCGGTTGCGCCCAAGCCGAAGCGCGGCTGGAGCTTCGAGGAACTGTTCGGCGGCAAGCTGCTCATCTGGGCGGGCGGCGTCACTCTGGCGGTCGCGGGCGTCCTGCTCGTCAAATATTCCATCGACCTCGGCCTGCTCTCGCCGGCGGTCCGCGTGGTCATCGGCCTGCTCTTCGGAACGGCGCTGATCGGCGGCGCGGAAGCGGCGTTGCGCCAGCAGGCGCGCGTCGATGACGTGCGCGTGCATCAGGCGCTGTCGGGCGCGGGCATCGCCAGCCTCTATGCCGCCATCCTCGCCGCCGCCAATCTTTATGGCCTCATCGGCGGCGGCGTCGCTTTCGCGGGGCTCGCCGTCGTGACCGCGCTCGCCATGGGGCTGTCGCTGCGCTTCGGCGCGCCCAGTGCGGTGCTGGGCCTCGTCGGCGGCCTCGCCGCGCCGGCGCTGGTGCAGGCAGGTCCGCCCAACGTGCCGCTGCTCTGCGCCTATCTGGCGCTCGCCATCGGCAGCCTTACCGCCCTGTCGCGCCGGCAACGCTGGCTGTGGCTCGGCGTCGCCGCGATGATCGGCGGCGCGGGGTGGAGCGGCATCCTCATCCTCAACGGCGCGCTGGATATCGCCGCGACCCTCTCCCTCGGCATGCTCGTCCTCCTGCTCGGCCTTGCCCTGCCGCTGCTGGCGGTCGGAGGCGAAGACGCGACCGACGCAGCGGGCCAATGGTCGGGCCGGCTGCTGCGCGGTGGCGGCGCGCTGGTCGCGGCGTTGCAGATCGCCGCCATCGTGGCCACCGGCGGCTTCGCCCTCCTGCAATGGGGGCTGTACCTGCTCCTTTCGGCGGCGGTGGTCTGGCTGGCGGATCGGGAGCGCAGCCTGCGCTTCCTCCCCGCCATCGGCCTCGCGGTCGGGCTTGCGCTGGCGTCCATCTGGCCGACCCCGCCCATGGACCGTTTCGCGGTCATCGTCGGCGCACTCGGCCTCATCCATGGCGTCGGCGCGCTGCGCAACCTGTGGCGCGGCGACGGTTCGCTGCTGGAAGCGGGACAGATCGCGGGCGGCGCGGTGGTCGTCTGGCTGGTCGCGCGGCTGCAATTTTATGAGTATGACGGCCGCAGTCCCTCCTTCGCCCTGCTGGCGCTCGCCCTTGCGCTGGTGCCGGTGGGTGCGGCGGTCCTCGGCTGGCGAAGCGCCCCGCGAGCCGAAGATTCCCGCTTCACCCTGCTGGCGTTCGGCACCGGCGTTCTCGTCGCCCTCGCGGGCTATGCGGGTCTGGCCGGCAATCTCTTCGCGATCGCCATGGCGCTGGCGCTGCTGGCCGGTGCGGAGGGCGCGCGGCGCGGGCTGGGCCGGGCGATGCGGCCGACGCTGGCGCTCCACGCCCTGTTGACCCTGATCGGCGGCTTCGATCCGCTGTTGCAGTGGGCGGTTTACGCGCAGTCCGCGCTCTACGGCTCTCCGCTGCTGGCGAGCGACCTGCCGCTTTCCCTCGACGCGCTGCGGGAACTCGGCCTGCCCGCCCTGCTCGCCGGGCTGGCGCTGTGGCGCGCGGGTGCGATCGTGCCGCCGCTCGCCGCCCGCATCGTGCAGGGCGTGATCGGCATCGTCGCCGCCATCGCCCTGCACTGCGTGTATCGCCAGCAAGTCTTCGGCCTGTCGACGCCGGACGCGGTGACGCGGCTGGGCCTCGCCGACCGCATAGTGTGGGAAGCGCTCTGGCTGGGCGGCGCGATCCTGCTCTGGCGCTTCACCGCCGCGCGCCGCATCGCCCTCGCGATCGTCGCGGCGGTGCTGCTGCACAGCCTCTGGTTCACCCTCGTCACCCTGAACCCGCTGTGGGCGCGCGTGGCGGTCGGGCCGTGGCCGGTCGCCAACCTCCTCCTCCCCGCCTTCGCGGTCCCGTTCGCGGCGCTCTGGATGATCGAGCGCCTGCATCCCGCCGTGCCCCGCCGGCTGATCGACGGCGGCCGGATGATCCTCGTCATCCTGCTCGCCTATGCCAGCCTGCGCCAGCTGTTCGTCGGCGCCATCCTCGTCGATGCGCCGGTCAGCGAGGCGGAGAATATCGGCTGGTCGGTGCTGGCGATCGCCCTGGCGATCGGCTTCCTCATCTGGGGCATCCGCCGCGCGTCGCATGACTGGCGCATCGCCTCGCTCCTGCTGATGCTCGCCGCCGTGGCCAAGGTGTTCCTGTTCGACGCCTCGGGCCTCACCGGCCTGCTCCGCATTGCATCCTTCCTGGCGCTCGGCTTCAGCCTGATCGGCATCGGCTGGCTGTACAGCCGCTATCTGAAACGCCAAGATGCCTGAGCAAGAGGGGGAATAGCATGTCCGCACCGGAATTTTCGCTGCTGGCGAAACGGCGTTTCGCGCCCCTGTTCGTCGTCCAGTTCCTGGGCGCCTTCAACGATAATCTGCTGAAGTTCGCGCTGCTGTTCCTCGCCAATTTCCAGCTCTACCCCACGGAGCCGGGCAAGGCGGAACTGCTGGCGACGATCGCGACCGGCCTGTTCATCCTCCCTTATTTCCTCTTCTCCGCGCTGGCGGGACAGGTGGCGGACGCGTGGGACAAGGCGCGGCTGGTGCGCATCGTCAAGGGGGCGGAGGTCGCGATCATGGCGCTCGGCCTCGCCGGTTTCTGGCTGTCGTCGGTGCCGATGCTGCTGACCGCGCTGTTCCTGATGGGCGTGCATTCGACGATTTTCGGCCCGGTCAAATATTCGATCCTGCCGCAGCATCTCCATGCGGACGAGGTGATGGGCGGCACCGGCCTGATCGAGGCGGGCACCTTCCTCGCCATCTTGGGCGGGCAGCTGCTGGCGGGCCTGATCCAGCCATGGCAGGCCGGCGTCGTCGCGACCGGCATCGCCGTGGCCGGCTTCCTCGCCGCGCTCGCCGTGCCGTCCGCGCCCGCCACCGCGCCCGGCCTGAAGGTGCAGGCCAATGTCTTCGCGAGCACCTGGGCCATCCTCAAGGCCGCGCGGCATGGCCGGGGCGTCTGGCTGTCGATCCTCGGCATCAGCTGGTTCTTCGCGGTCGGCGCGGTGTTATTGTCGGAATTCGCCCCGCTGGTCAGCGGCGTGTTCAAGGCCCGGTCGGAGGTGGCGACGCTCTTCCTCCTCATCTTCTCGCTCAGCGTCGCGGCTGGCTCCCTCCTCGTCAACAAGCTGCTCGATGGCGAGGTGTCGGCCCGCTACGTCCCCGCGTCCGCGCTGGCGCTGGCCGGGTTCATGATCGACCTGTGGTTTTCGGCGGAGGGGTTCCGCCCCCGCTTTCTCAACGCCGGCATCGCCGATTTCGTCGCGTCGCCGGGCAGCGGGCGGATCATGCTCGACCTCGTCGGCATCGCCTTCGCCGGCGGCATGTTCATCGTGCCGCTCTATGCGCTGCTCCAGATGCGCAGCCCGCCGGAGGAGCGTTCGCGCATCATTGCGGCCAATAATATCGTCAACGCCATCGTCGCGGTGCTGGTGGTCGTCGCCGCGACGCTGCTGCTCGCCAACGGGTCCGGCGTGCCCGGCGTGATCGGCGCGCTGGGCTGTGCCACATTGGTGGTCGCGATCGTCTCCTGCTGGCTGCTGCCGGAAACGGTCATCAAGTCGCTGCTTCGCGGCCTGCTGAAACTCCTCTACCGGGTCGAGGTGGCGGGCGCGGAGAATATGCCCCGCGACGGCGAGCGGGCGGTCGTGGTGGTCAACCATGTCAGCTGGCTGGACGGCCTGTTGCTGGCGGTTTTCCTGCCCGGCAAGCCGGTCTTCGCGGTGCACAGCCATGTCGTGAAGCTCTGGTGGGTGAAGCCCGCCCTCGGCCTCTTCCGCGCGTTTCCGGTCGATCCGACCAATCCGCTGTCGGCCAAGGCGATGGTCAAGGCGGTGCGGGAGGGCGGCACGCTCGTCATCTTCCCCGAAGGCCGCATCACCGTCACCGGCGCGCTGATGAAGATTTTCGACGGCCCCGGCATGGTCGCGGACAAGGCGGATGCGCCGATCGTTCCCGTGCGCATCGACGGCGCGCAGTTCACCCCCTTCTCGCGCCTCAAGGGCAAGGTGCGGCCGCGCCTCTTCCCGAAGATCCGCCTGACCGTCCTGCCGCCGCGCCGCTTCGTGATCGAGGGGGAGGATCTCACCGCCCGTGCGCGTCGCGCCATCGCCGGGCGGCAGTTGTACGACGTCATGGCGCAGATGATCTTCGACACGTCCGACACCGACCGCACCCTGTTCTCCGCGTTGCTGGAGGCGCGCCACATCCACGGCGCCCACGCACCGATCGTCGAGGATGTGAAGCGCGAACCGCTCGGCTACGGTCGCCTGATCACCGGCGCACTGGCGCTGGGCAGGCCACTGGCGGCGATCACCGCGCGGGGCGAGGCGGTCGGGCTGCTCCTGCCCAATGTCGCCTCGGTCGTGGTCGCCTTTTTCGCGCTCCAGGCGAAGGGCCGCGTGCCGGCGATGCTCAACTACACCGCCGGCCTCGCGAGCCTGCGCGCAGCCTGCACCGCCGGCACGATCCGCACGATCGTCACCGCGCGCGCCTTCGCCGATCAGGCCCGGCTGCACGATATACTCGCCGCCCTGCACGGCGACGGCGTCACCATTGTCTGGCTGGAGGATGTCGCCGCCCGCATCGGCGCCGCAGCCAAACTCTCCGCCGCCATCGCCAGCCGCTTCGCCGCGCGCAGCCACCGCGCGCTGGGCCTGTCGCCCGACGATCCCGCCGTGATCCTCTTCACCAGCGGATCGGAGGGTTTGCCCAAGGGCGTCGTCCTGACCCACCGCAATCTCCTCGCCAACTGCCGCCAGCTCGCCTCGCGCATCGACTTCAACGCCTCCGACACGGTGCTCAACGCACTGCCGGTGTTCCACAGCTTCGGCCTCACCGGCGGCACGTTGCTGCCGATCCTGCATGGCGTGAAGACCCTGCTCTACCCCAGCCCGCTTCATTATCGGATCGTCCCCGCGCTGGCCTATGATTCCAACGCAACGATCCTGTTCGGCACCGACACCTTCCTGTCGGGCTATGCGCGCATGGGGCATGGCTATGACTTTTATTCGGTGCGCTACATCTTCGCCGGGGCCGAGCGGGTCCGCGAGGAGACGCGACGCGTCTATGCGGAGAAGTTCGGCCTGCGCATCCTAGAGGGCTATGGCGCGACCGAGGCGGCGCCCGTCATCGCGGTCAACACGCCGATGCATTATCGCGCCGGCACGGTGGGGCGGCTGCTGCCCGGCGTCATCGCGCGGCTGGACGATGTGCCGGGCATCATGGAGGGCGGACGCCTGTTCATCCGTGGTCCCAATATCATGGCGGGCTATCTGAAAGCGGACGCCCCCGGCCTGCTGCAACCGCCCGAAGGCGGCTGGCACGACACCGGCGACATCGTCACGCTCGACGCGGACGGCTTCGTGACCATCCGGGGCCGCGCCAAGCGATTCGCCAAGATCGGCGGCGAGATGGTCTCGCTGCCCGCGGTGGAGGGCTATGCCGCCGCCGTCTGGCCCACCGCCGAACATGCCGTCGTCACCCGCCCGGATGCGCGCAAGGGCGAGCAACTGATCCTGTTCACCACCGCGAAGGATACCGACCTCGCCGCGTTGCAGGCTTGGGGCCGCGCCAATGGCATCGCCGAACTCGCCATTCCGCGCGACATCCGCGTGCTGGACGCCATGCCGGTGCTGGGCACGGGCAAGCTCGACTATGTGACGCTCGGGGCTTTGGCGACGTCCTGAACAAAAAGGCCGGCGGTCCCGTGAAGGACCGCCGGTCAAGCAGAAAGGGCAGAGCCCTCGGGTCGCACAACTGCGCTACGCCCATGCGGCGGCGACGGAAATACCGTATTTGGGGGGTGCCGAAAATACTTGTCCTGCACTGGTACAGCACGGATTTCCGCCGTTTAACCTAGGTTAGCATACGTCGGCGCGGGTGGTGAGGACGCACGACATTCCGCGTCTAACGCGCGATCGCGACGATCTGGTTACGATTGCGTAAAACACAATCATCACGCCTCATTTCGCACTTGCGAGAAAAGATGCCGCAGTGCACAAGGAACTCGCCTTTCAGGCATCCTCTCCTAAAACTCGTAAGGGTCGCCACTTCAGTGAGGCGACCCTTTTTTTTGGCCCGCCGATCGACCCCGCCGGTCACATGCGCCAGCGAAGCGTCAGCCCATAGGTTCGCGGTTCGCCCAGATAGGCCGAGAATAGCTGGTTGGTCATGACCGTTCCCCCCCGGCCGAGCTGTGCGACCGACTGGTTGGCGGGGCCGGAGCCCTGCAAGGGGCTGCTGAAGGTCAGTTGCGCATAGTCGGTGTCGAGCAGGTTCTGGCACCAGAATTCCACCGCCCACCGCTGTTCGCGCCCGCGCAAACCGATGCGCGCATTCATCAGCACATAGCCGGGCTGGCGCTTTTCGGGGTAAAGGTCGGACCCGGTGATATAGCTGCTGGTCGCGCGCCCATCGAGATGGAGGAGGGCGGAGAGCCCCGCGCCGCCCAGCGCCGGCGTCCAGGTCGCGCTGGCGGTCCCGACGAGGCTCGGTGCGTTGCTCGCGCGGCTGCCGGGGAGCAGGAACAGCGCCGGATCGAGCGGCACGGTCCCGTCCGCCGATCCGACCAGCGAGTCGCCGAAGCGCGCATCGACATAGGTGATGCCGCCCGCCAGCATCAGGTCGGCGCGCGGCATCAGCGCCAGTTCCGCCTCCCCCCCCTGCGAGACGAGGCCGGCCTCCTGTTTCGAGCCGTTGATATTCTGAACGACGAAGCTGGTGCCGTTGAAGGTATTAAGCTGGAAATTGCGGAACAGCTGGCGAAATCCGGCGAGATTGACGCTGACCCGACCCCGGTGGAATTTCAGGCCGACCTCATAGGAATCCACCGTTTCCGGCTGAAAGCCGAGCGTCATGGCGTCGCTGTTCATGCGCGGCGCGAAAAAGGTCGTGGGGGAAACCGCCACCCCGATGCCGCGATTGCCCAGTTCGAAACGGTCGAGATTATAGCCGCCCGCCTTGTAGCCGCGCGCATAGCTGGCATAGAGCATCAGCCCGTCCGCGGGTCGCCAGGACAGGGCGGCGGTGCCCGAAAACTCCCCGTGACGCATCCGGTCGTCGAGCATCAGCCTGTTGAGCGTGGGGCTGCCATTACCCAGGCACCCCAGCGTCAAAATGCCCCCGGCGAGCGCGGCGGCATTGCCGAACAGCGGCTGGCCCGCCGCATTGGCCATCGTCGCGATGTCGACCAGATCGTCGGGCGCGCCCGGTCCCCGCGTCTGGAGCGCGGCGCAGGTTGCATTGTCATTGTTCAGCATCGCGCTGAAATGCTTGGCGTCCCAGCTGTGCCGCAGGCCCAGGGTCAACTCCAGCCCCCGGCCCAGCGTGATGATGTCGTGCGTGAACAGGGCGAATGTCTCGCTCGTCTGGTGATAGCGGTTGTTCACGTCGCCCGCGTCGCCCAGCGCCGCCAGCGTGGAGAGGCCGCGCGTGATGATCGGCGTCAGCGCCGATGGAAAACCACCGCCGACCAGTTGCGCGGACAGGCCGGCCAGCCCCGCCGGGGCGGCGCAATCGGGCGCCAGCGCCAGCAAGCCGGAGGCAGTGGCGCCGACTCCCGCCAGCAGGCGACAGGTCGCGAACCGCCCATAATCAGCGCCGAACCGGATATTGTCGCGCAGGTTCAGCGTCTCGTGCCCATAATAGCCGCCGACCAGCCAGTCGAGCCTGCCCCCGAACGCCTTGCCCTGCGCGCGCAATTCCTGCGAGACATTGACGAATTGCCGGTAGGTGCCGGGATCGCGGTAGAGCAGGTCCGCGCCACTATAATCATAATCGCCATAGTCGGACGACCGGTAGGACCGATAGGCCGTCACGCTGGTCACTCGGGCGTCGCCCAGGTCCAGCACCGCCTGGGCGGACACGCCCCCGTCCTCGACCCGCGAGACATAGTCCCGGCCCGGCGTGATGCTGATCCGCCGCTCGTACGGATCCTGCGACGCGGGCGTCGGACCGTTGGGAAAGGTGGCGCCCAGCTTGCCCAGCAGGGTGACGATGCGGTTGCTCGCGCTCGGCACGGCGGTCGCGGCGCTGGCCCCGGTTTCCTCGGTCAGATCGGTATAGACCGCGCCGCAGCAATGCTCGTTACGGTGGGTATAGTCGCCGATCAGGCGCAGCGAGAAGCGATCGTCCGGCCGAAAGAGCAACTGCCCCCGCACCAGTTCGCGGCTGCGATCATTGGTGGAGCCGAGGTGCCCCCCGGCGCGATCCACCCTCTCCAGAAATCCGTCACGCCGGACGATGACGGCATCGAGGCTGGCCGCGACCGTCCGACTCAGCGGACCGGTGACATGCGTGGCCAGCCGCCAATAGGCATAGTTGCCGGCGGACAGGTCGCCGCCGGCATGTGGTTCGAACTGGGGTGCGCGGGTGGTGATGGCGATCAGCCCCGCCGAGGCGTTGCGCCCGAACAACGTGCCCTGCGGGCCGCGCAGCAGCTCGACCCGGTCGACCTCGCCCAGTTCGGTGAGCGCCGCGCCGGTGCGCGGGCGATAGACCCCGTCGATGAAGACCCCGACCGAACTTTCCAGGCCAGGATTGTCGCCAACCGTGCCGATGCCCCGGATGCGCGCCACCGCATTCGCCTCCGATCCGGTGGAGGAGACGAGCAGCGAAGGGGCGAGCTGGTTGAGCTGGCGGATGTCGGTCGCGCCGCTGTTGCGCATGGCCGCGCCGTCGATGGCGGATACGGCCATGGGAACGGTCGAGAGGGGCGTCGCGCGCAGCGTCGCGGTGACGATGATCTCCGAAATTTCGGCGTCGGCTGATCCCGGAGCTTCCGCCCGCTGATCTTGCGTCACAAAATCCTGCGCATGCCCGGTGCCCGGCAGCGTCGCGACGGCGGCGACCGCCGCGATCATGGCGGCACGGCTTATGCCGGTGCGCAGGGCGCCCCTTCCCATCGTCATGCTCCCTTTGCGCGCCCGTTCGGGTTCCGCGCGCGATCCCTGCGATTGCCATAAGCGGGCGGCTTTACCGCTGGCAATCGCGGTAATTTGTTCCGTTCGGTTCATTCCGGATGCTTTAAAAAGCGGCGCATCCCGATTGTCTGCCTAGTCCGTTGAGAACAGGCTATTATCCTTTTCCGCCCTGTCCACAGGCTGACCCCGTTCAGGCGATGGGAAATCGCAACAGCCGGCCCTGCACGGGCACCAGCGCGCAGGCGACCGGCCCGGCCAGCGCGCGAATCACCGGCGCATGGGCGATCAACCCCCCGGCCAGCGCACCAAAAGCCGGCAGGATCATGCGGGTTTCCCCCTGCACGAAACAGCGCCGCGAAACCGTCCGGCCGCGCCCGCTAACCCGCCATTTCGGATGGTAATGGCCGGACAGTTCGGGCCGCGGGTCATCCGGGTCGGCCTGGTGGCGCAGCGCGATACCATCGACCAGCGCCTCCTCCACGACCGCGCCGCCCACCGCGCCGGGGCTTTGCCGATCATGATTGCCGGTGATCCACGTCCAGGCGATCCGCCCGGTCAGCGCCCGCAGCCGCGCCGCCACGTCGGGCGGCAACCGCGAAGGCCCATCGACGTCATGAAAGCTGTCGCCCAGCATCCACACTTCGCGCGCCGCATGCCGCTCGATCAGCGCCTCCAGCCGGTCCAGCGTGGCGAGGCTGTCATAGGGCGGCAGCATCTGCCCGCCGCGCGCATACCAGCTCGCCTTCTCCAGATGCAGGTCGGCGAGCACCAGCGCGCGCCGCCCCGGCCAGAACAGCGCGCCTTCGCCCAATGCCCGAAATTCCTGCCCACCAAAGTCCAGTCGCGCCATGTTCCCCTTATGGTCTCCTCTTCCCGCTCTTTCAAGCGCGACGGCGGCAGGATATGGGCGGGGCATGACCCTGCGCATCATGGCTTTCTATTGTTTTACGACGATCCCCGACCCGGCAGCGGTGCAGGCGCGCCTGCTGCCGCTGTGCGAGGAGGAGGGGATCAAGGGCACGATCATTCTGGCCGGGGAGGGCTATAATGGCACCGTCGCGGGGCCGGAGGCGGGCATCGCCCGGCTCGGCGCCGCGCTGGCCGCGATCACCGACGACGCGGCAACGGCGGAGATCAAATATGCGACCGCCGAGGCCATGCCGTTCGGCTGGCTGCGCGTCCGCCACAAGCGCGAGATCGTGACCATGGGCGTGCCCGACCTCGACATGCGCGGCGGGCAGGGGGCCTATGTCGATCCCGCCGACTGGAACGCGCTGATCGCCGATCCCGCCACCTTGCTGGTCGACACGCGCAACCATTATGAGGTGCGCGTCGGCACCTTCGACGGCGCGATCGACCCCGGCACGCAAGGGTTCACGGAATTTCCCCGCTGGCTGGCGACCTTCGCCGAGGGGCTGAGCGAGGAGGAACGGCGGGAGCGCCCGCTCGCCATGTTCTGCACCGGCGGCATCCGCTGCGAAAAATCCACCGCGCTCGCCCGGTCGCTCGGCTTCGGCAATGTCCATCACCTGAAAGGCGGCATCCTCGCCTATCTGGAGCAGGTGGCGGAGGCGGAAAGCCGCTGGCAGGGCGATTGCTTCGTCTTCGACCAGCGCGTGGCGGTGACGCATGGGCTGGCGCCGGGCGATCATGTGATGTGCAAGCCGTGCGGCATGCCGGTGGCGGTGGCGGATAGGGAGGCGCATGCGGCGCTGTGCCGCAAAGCTGACTGCGCCTAACCGCCCCGCGCGAAATAGCGCGCCCGGAATCCATCCGCGAACACCGCCAGCCGGTCCTCCGCAATCGCATCGCGCAGCCCCTGCATCATCTCCTGATAGAAATGCAGATTATGCTGCGTCATCAGCATCGCGCCCAGCATCTCCCCGGATTTGACGAGATGGTGGAGATAGGCGCGTGACGATGTGGCGCAGACCGGGCAGCCGCAATCGGCGCTGAGCGGTCCCAGATCCTCGGCATGTTTCGCGTTGCGGATGTTGACCGGCCCGTCCCATGTGAACGCCTGTCCGTTGCGGCCCGATCGTGTCGGCAGCACGCAATCGAACATGTCGATGCCGCGCTCCACCGCGCCGACGATATCGTCCGGCTTGCCCACGCCCATCAGATAGCGCGGGGCGTCGGCGGGGAGGGGATCGACGCAATGGTCGAGGCAGGCGAACATCGCCTCCTGCCCCTCGCCCACCGCCAGACCGCCCACCGCATAGCCGTCGAACCCTATGTCGATCAGCGCATCCGACGACGCCTTGCGCAGGTCGGGAAAGAGCGATCCCTGCTGGATGCCGAACAGCGCGGCGCGGCCCGCATGGTCCTCGCCCGAATCGAATCCGTCGCGCGACCGCCTCGCCCAGCGCATCGACCTCTCCATCGACCGGGCGGCGGCATCATGATCCGCGCCATTCTTGGTGCATTCGTCGAAGGCCATGACGATGTCGGAGCCGAGCAGCCGCTGGATCTCCATCGACCGCTCCGGGGTCAGCATGTGCCGCGACCCGTCGATATGGCTGGCGAAGGCGACGCCCTGCTCGCTCATCTTCGTGAGGGCGGACAGGCTCATCACCTGATAGCCGCCCGAATCGGTCAGGATCGGCCGGTCCCAGCCCATGAAGGCATGCAGTCCGCCCAGCCGCGCCATCCGCTCCGCGCCGGGGCGCAGCATGAGGTGATAGGTGTTGCCCAGGATGATGTCGGCGCCGCTCGCGCGGACTTCGGCGGGGCGCATCGCCTTCACCGTGGCGGCGGTGCCCACCGGCATGAACGCCGGCGTCCTGATCTCCCCACGCCGCATGGCGATGGCGCCGGCGCGGCCCTTGCCGGAGCGGGCGTGGATGGAAAAGGCGAAACGGGGAGGGGATGCGGCGTCGGTCATGACCGCCCATAGAGCGATTCAGGCCCTCGTGAAAAGCGTCAGGCCGCCACAGCCGTTATCGTGCCGGCAGCAGGTGGAATTTCATCATCGTGCCGCGCGCGCCGAACGCGGGCACCCGCGCATAATGGCCGATGAAGCCGATGCAGTCCGGGTGCAGCGTCAC
>Ga0068853_100002001_pt1 | contig 15054 bp, 13 predicted proteins | sample KBSCornC32_FD_65655 | JGI IMG/M metagenome (GOLD analysis project Ga0068853, IMG submission 65655) | Corn rhizosphere microbial communities from Kellogg Biological Station, Michigan, USA - KBS Corn C3-2 | ecosystem: Host-associated > Plants > Roots > Rhizosphere > Soil ...
CCCGCTCGCAGGCCGAATGGGCGCAGAAGGCCATTGTGGAACGGGGTCTGCAGGACCTGGCCGAGGTCCGGTTCATGGACTACCGCGACGTGCCCGAGAGCGGCTTCGACGCGATCAGCTCCATCGGCCTGACCGAGCACATCGGCGCGGCCAACCTGCCCGCGTACTTCTCCTCGCTGTACGACAAGCTGCGCACCGGCGGGCGGCTGCTCAACCACTGCATCACCCGGCCGAGCGACGACTTCCCGTTCAAGGCCGGCGGTTTCATCACCCGCTACATCTTCCCCGACGGCGAGCTCGAGGGCCCCGGCTACCTGATGTCGCGGATGAACGACGCCGGCTTCGAGATCCGGCACTCGGAGAACATCCGGGAGCACTACGCCAAGACCCTCGGCGGCTGGTGCGCCAACCTGGACGCGCACTGGGACGAGGCCGTCGAGGAGGTCGGGCTGCCCAAGGCCCGCATCTGGCGGCTCTACCTGGCCGCCTGCCAGTGGGGCTTCGACGCCAACAACATCCAGCTGCACCAGATCCTCGGCGTGAAGCTGGACGGCACCACCAGCCACATGCCCCTGCGCCCCAACTGGGAACCCCCGCAGGCGTGACGTTCCACCACATGCGCTTCCTATGTGGCATCTGATGCCACATAGGAAGCGCATGTGGCATTTCAGCTGAGCCCGGTCACCGCGTGCCGCGCCGTCTCGTCCACCCGCAGGCTGAAGACGTCCGGCCGGGCGTAGTGGCCGACGGCGTCGAAGTCGAAGCGGGCCCGGGGCAGGTCGTCGAGGTCGAGCTCGGCGGTGAGGATGCCCTCGCAGTCCCGCAGCGGACCGGCCAGCACCTCGCCGAGCGGGGACACGATCACCGACCCACCGTTGATCAGTACCGGCCCCATGTCCTGCCGGTGCAACTCGGCCGGCACGCCGTCGCGGCGCAGGAACTGGTTGGCGCTCAACACGAAGCACCGACCCTCCAGCGCGACGTGCCGCATGCTGGCCTGCCACTGGTCGCGATCGTCCACGGTGGGCGCGCACCACAGGTCGACGCCCTTGGCGTACATGGTGGTCCGGAACAGCGGCATGTAGTTCTCCCAGCAGATCGCCGCGCCGAGCCGAGCGGCGCCGGTGTCGATCACCGGGAGAGTGGAGCCGTCGCCCTGCCCCCACAGGTAGCGCTCGGCGGCGGTCGGCATCAGCTTGCGGTGCAGGCCGAGATAGCCGGTCGGCCCGAAGAACAGGGCCACGCAGTACAGGGTCGCGCCGCGGCGTTCGACCGCGCCGACCACGGCGTGGCAGCGCAGGTCGCGGCTGACGGCCGCCAGCGCGTCGACCTCAGGGCCGGGGATCTCGATGGCCGCCTCGTGGTACCGGCGGAACAGCTCACGGCCGGCGTCGGTGCGCCGGCCGACGGTGATGTCGAAGTCCAGGCCCTTGGGGTAGCCGCCGAGGAACGCCTCCGGCAGCACCACCACCTCCGCGCGGGCCTCGCGGATGAGGCTCTCGGCCCGGGATAACGCCGCGCGCGTGTCGAACAGCGGGGCGGCGGCCTGCACGACGGCGGCGGTCAACTTGGCCATGCCGCGACGCTACCTGCCGATCTACTGTCGAGGCCATGATCGATGTGCCCGAGGCCTTCGCCCATTCGACCGCTCAGCGTGAGGGCGCGGCCGGTCGGGCGTGGCTGCGCTCGTTGCCGGACATTGCCGATGACCTGCTGCAACGCTGGTCGTGCGTGCTCGACGGACCGGTTCGCCACGGTGCCGTCGGGGTCGTGTTGCCGGTTCGCCGGGACGGCTCGTTGGCGGCGATCAAGGTGTCCTTCCCGCACCCCGGCAACGTCGATCAGCCCGACGCCTTCGCTGCCTGGAACGGCCGCGGTGCGGTGCGCCTGTACGAGCGCGACGACGCCCGGTTCGCGATGCTGCTGGAACGGGCCGGGCCCGGTTCGCTCGCCGACGTCGCGGATAACGACAAGGCCGTTACTGTGCTGGGCGAACTGTCCCGGCGGCTGGCCGTCCCCGCGCCGCCCGGGCTGCCGCGGATTCGGGACGAGATCGCCGGTTGGGAGTCCGAGATCCGGGCGGCTGAGTCGCTGCCCCGGCGCGTGGTGGACGCCGCCCTCGCGACGCTTCGCGAACTCGATCATCCTGACACCGTGGTGCACGGCGATCTGCACGACGCCAACGTGTTGTCCTCGGACCGTGAACCCTGGCTGGCCATCGATCCCAAGGGACTGGCCGGCGATCCGGCCTACGACGCCTTCACCGTGATCCACAGTCCCCGCCTGTTGCTCACCGCCGGCCATCTGCGCGCGTTGGACAACTTCTGCGAGGCGGCGGAAATCGATCGCGAACGGGCGCGGCGCTGGGCTGTGGTCCGCACCGCCCGTGCCGTGCTCTGGGGTCACCAGCACGGCCCGAAATGGCTGGTCGAAGCCGGTGAGCGTCTCATGGGGACGCTGCTCGACTGAGCGCGCGGCGCGCACCCTACTACTCGTGAGCAGTTCTCGCGCGACTTGCACGAAGCCTCTTGCCATTGTTGGTCTAGACCTCGGATACTCGCTGGGACCGCCGCCACGGATCAATTCATGAGGGAGCATCGGAACGTGATCTGAGAGGTGATCGACTGTGACGCCTACCCTGCGGCGCTCACTGGCCGTCCTGTTCGCTGCGGTTGTTGCGCTATCGGGCAACGCTTCCGTGGCCGCGCAACCATTAGCCGCGTCCTTCACCGACGACTTCGACGGGCCCGCGGGCGCCGGCGTCGACACCGGCAAGTGGCACTTCGAGACCGGCGACAACGTCAACAACCACGAACGCGAGTGGTACACGTCCGGCACCGACAACGCCGCGCTGGACGGCCAGGGCCATCTCGTCATCACCGCCAAAAAGGAAAATCCGGGCAACTACCAGTGCTGGTACGGGTCGTGTGAGTACACCTCGGCCCGGTTGTCCACGGCGGGACAGTTCACCCAGGCCTACGGGCACGTCGAGGCCCGCATGAAGATCCCACGTGGCCAGGGCATGTGGCCCGCGTTCTGGATGCTCGGCGACAACATCGGCGACCCGAACGTGGGTTGGCCGCAGTGCGGCGAGATCGACATCATGGAGAACGTCGGCAACGAGCCCAACACCGTGCACGGCACCATTCACGGCCCCGGCTACTCCGGCTCCGCCGGTGTCGGCGCGGCCTACAGCGGCCCGGTGTTCGCCGACGACTTCCACACCTATGCGATCGACTGGTCGCCCAACCAGATCCAGTGGTCGGTCGACGGCAACGTCTACGAGACCCGCACTCCCGCCGACATCAACGGCAACCAGTGGGTGTTCGACCACCCCTTCTACCTCATTCTCAACCTGGCCGTCGGCGGCTACTGGCCCGGCGACCCGGACGGCAGCACGTCCTTTCCGCAGCAGTTGGTCGTCGACTACGTGCACGTGACGACCGGCTGACTCCCGCAGCCGGCTCTGTCGCCCGAGCCGGCTCCGCGATACCTGGCCAGCTCCGCGATTCCTGCTCGGCTCCGTTCCTGGTGCCGGATTCCGCCGCCCTACAGCAGGCTCCGCCGCCTCCTGCGCGGCGGCGGAGCATGCCCTGCCTGATCCCTGCCCACCTGGAGAACTCCATGCCCCGCAAGCGATCCCTGCTCACCGGCGCGCTGGCACTCGGGCTGGTCGGCCTTGCCTCGCCGGCCGCCCACGCCGCGCCACACACCCTGCCCGCGCACTTCGCCGCGCCGTACCTGGAGCTGTCCGACTCCAGCGTCGGCCTCATGGCCGAGGACATGCAGGCCAGCGGCGTCAGCCATTACACACTGGCGTTCCTGATACCGCAGAACGGCTGCACCCCGCAGTGGGAGGCCGGCGGCACGCCGGTCGGCGCGTACGCCTCGGAGATCAAGGACCTCCAGTCCAAGGGCGGCGACGTGATCATCTCCTTCGGCGGCGCCCAGGGCGGCGAGCTGGCCCAGACCTGCACCTCCGTCGAGGACCTGACCGCCGCCTACGCCAATGTCGTCAAGACCTACGGCGTCAACCGGCTGGACTTCGACATCGAGGGCGACGTGCTCGGCGACTCCGCCGCCAACGAGCGTCGCAACCAGGCGCTGGCCGCCCTGCAACAGCAGAACCCTGACGTACAGGTGGATTACACGCTGGCCGTCGCCCCCGACGGCTTGCCGGGCCAGGAGATGGGCGTGTTGCAGGACGCCAAAGCCAAGGGTGTCAACGTTTCCGCCGTTGACATCATGGCCATGGACTTCGGCGACGGCGAGAACGCCCTGAACGACGCGTTGTCGGCGGCGAAAGCCACCAGTGGCCAACTTGCCGGCCTGTACGGGATTTCCGCCGCCGAGGCGTACGGGCGGCTCGGCATCACGCCCATCGCCGGCAAGAACGACGACAACGAGACCTTCAGCCAGGACGACGCCTCGACGCTGGCCGACTTCGCTTCGTCCAACGGCGTCCAGCTGCTGGCCTTCTGGGAGGTCGCCAGCTACGACAAGGCCACCGGCTACGCCTACTCGAAGGTCTTCAACCAGATCGGTGGTGGCGCCTCGTGAAGCGCATGATCCCTGTCCTCGCGGCTTTCGGGCTGGTTTTCGCCGCTGTGCCCGCACATGCCGTGACGGCCGACCAGTTCGCTCCGTACGTCGACATGACCAACCCCGGCATGCTCGACACTGCCGTCAGCCAGCACGGCGTCAAGGCGTTCACCGCCGCGTTCGTCATCGGCTCCGGCTGCGACCAGATCTGGGGCGACACCCTGCCCGTCGGCAACAACCCCGGCACCGACGCCGCCATCAGCAAGGCCAAGGCCGCCGGTGCGTCCGTGATCATCTCCTCCGGCGGCGCCGCCGGCGAGCCGCTGGCCTGGACCTGCACCGACCAAGGGAAGATCGACGATGGCTACCAGAAGATCATCAGTTCTTATGGCGTGACGTCCCTCGACTTCGACATCGAGGGCGCCGCCATCGCCGACACCGCCGCCGCCGGCCGGCAGATGACCGCCATCTCGCATCTCAGGGCCGGCAACCCCGGGCTCACCTTCTCGCTCACCCTGCCCGTGCTGCCCAGCGGTCTCACCGGCGACGGCGTCAACCTGATCAAGGCCGCGCACGACGCCGGCGTCAAGGTCGACAACGTCAACCTCATGACCATGGACTACTACGCCGGCGACCAGGACATGGGCCAGGCCGCCATCCAGGCCACCCAGCACACCTTGGCGCAACTGCGGTCCGTGGATTCCGGCTACGGTTACGGCAATGTCGGCATCACGCCCATGATCGGCACCAACGACGACAACTCCACGTTCTCATTGGACAACGCCCGCACGGTCAAGTCATGGGCTGACTCCAACGGCATCGGCCGGCTGGCCTTCTGGTCGATCAACCGCGACCAGTCCTGCTCGGCCTTCTCACCCCAGGCCTCGCCCACGTGCAGCGGCGTCAGCCAGAGCCCCTTGGCCTTCGCCGACGCCTTCAAGTAGGCGCTGTTCAGCGCAGGTGGGGAGCCGGGTGGTGATATCCAGCCCGGCTGCCCACCTGCTCAATTCGATCAAGAACCAGCCGGTCAGCCCTGAGCGCCAGGCTGGATTCGGGGGCTGCTCATTCGGATCATGTTCCATGACAGCGCCGGCAACTCGGCGGTCAACTCACCGTCCACAACCGACGCGCCGTCGACCCGCCGCGGCAGCACACGATCCGGCTCGGCCACGGTGTTGGTCAACGACCGGTCTTCGGACGCCAACACCACGTGCTCCACCACCGACAGCCCGGGCAGCGCACGCACGTTCGCGGTCAACGCCAGCGAATCCTCGACGGACCGGTTCACGGCGAAGAGCACCACCTCGTCACCGTCCTGAGTGGCCACGGCCTCCAGCAACGGCACGTCACCGAACCGGGCGGTGTCGTAACGTGGCGAATCGGGCTCGACGCGCAGCACCCGACCACGTGCATGGCGCGCGGTATGGGCGAACGGGAAGAAGATGGTCTGCCGGCACGAACCGCCCTCGGGCTCGGTGAGAATCGGCGCGATCACGTTGGCCAGCTGCGCCTGGCACGCCACACCGACCCGGTCGGCGTGCCGGAGCAGGGTGATCAGCAGCGAGCCGACCACCACGGCGTCGGCCACGTGGTAGTTGTCCTCGATCAGTCGTGGCACCCGCTCCGCGACCAGGTTCCGCTCGCCGACGAAACGCTGCATGTACCAGACGTTCCACTCGTCGAACGACAGCCGGATCTGCTTGCGGTTGCGCAGTTTCGCGCCCACGTGGTCGCAGGTCGCCACCACGGCGTCGATGAACCGGTCCATGTCCACCGCGCTGGCCAGGAAACTGCCGAGGTCGCCGTCGTGCTCCTCGTAGTAGGCGTGCAGCGACACGTAGTCGACGTTGTCGTACGTGTGCTCCAGCACGGTCGCCTCCCACGACCCGAACGTCGGCATGCCGCTGTTCGAACTCCCGCACGCCACCAGCTCGATGCTCGGGTCCACCATGCGCATGGCCTTCGCGGTCTCGTTGGCCAGCCGACCGTACTCGTCCGCCGTCTTGTGCCCCATCTGCCACGGGCCGTCCAGCTCGTTTCCGAGACACCACAGCGAGATCCCGTGCGGCTCCGGGTTGCCGTGCTTGGCCCGCAGATCGGAAAGCGCGGTGCCGCCGGGAAAGTTGCAGTACTCGACCAGGTCGGCCGCCTCCCGCACACCGCGCGTGCCCAGGTTCACGGCCATCATCGGCGTCACGCCGGTCTTGCGTGACCACGCCATGAACTCGTTCAGCCCGAACTCGTTCGTCTCGATCTGGCGCCACGCCAGGTCGAACCGGCTCGGGCGCTCGCCACGCGGCCCGACCCCGTCCTCCCAGCGGTAGCCGGAGACGAAGTTCCCGCCGGGATAGCGGACCACCGTCACACCCAGCTCCCGCACCAGGTCCAGCACATCGGTCCGGAAGCCGTCCTCGTCGGCGGCCGGATGCCCCGGCTCGTAGATGCCGGTGTACACGCAGCGGCCCATGTGTTCCACGAACGAGCCGAACAGCCGCGGGTCCACCTCGCCGACGGTGAAGCCGGGGTCGAGCGTCAGTCTTGCCTGTCGCACCGTGTCGTCATCCTTTGATCGCGGTCACCGGTCGCCGCCGGCAGGAACGGGACCACCAACGGCGGCCCGCCCGGCAGAGCGGCGGCCAGCGCCTGGGCGTACCGGACTCGGAGGAACGCCGTCATGCGGCTGCCGTCGCCGCCGCTGACCGGCTTCCACTGGCTCAGGCCGGGCCTCCTCGGTTTTCAACGTTGTAAACCGACGCCCGCGAGGGTAGCCGTACAGTCGGCACCAGGGAAGACGACCTCGGCAGGAGGAGGGGGCGAGTGGGCGCCAGCCTGAAGGACGTGGCCAAGCTGGCCGGGGTCTCGGTCAAGACCGTCTCCAACGTGGTCAACGACTACCGGCACGTCAGCGAGGGCACCCGCAGCCGCGTCCGCGAGGCCATCGACCAGCTCGGCTACCGGCCCAACCTCACCGCCCGGCACCTGCGCTACGGCCGCTCCGGCATCATCGGGCTGGCCCTGCCCGAGCTCGGCATCCCGTACTTCGCCGAGCTGGCCGAGGAGGTCATCGCCGCCGCCGAGCGGCAGTCCTGGTCGGTGCTCATCGACCAGACCGACGGCCGCGGCGACCGTGAACGCCTCACCTCCTCCGGGGCCCGGTCCCGGACCATCGACGGCCTGATCATCAGCCCGCTCGCCCTGGACGCCGACTTCCTCACCGCCATGCGGGCCGAGCTGCCACTGGTGCTGCTGGGCGAGCAGGTCGGGCCCGGCGTCGCCGACCTGGTCGCGATCGACAACGTGACCGCTGCCCGCGAGGCCACCGAGCACCTGCTCGGCCTCGGCCGCCGGCGTGTCGCCGCCATCGGTGACCAGCGTGTGTCCGCCGCAGGCACCGCCAACGTGCGCCTCCAGGGCTACCGCGACGCGCTGGCCGCGGCCGGCATCGCCTACGACCCCGACCTGGTGGTGCCGGCCGAGTCGTACCACCGACCCGACGGCGCCGCCGCCATGCGCCTGCTGCTGTCGCTGGCCGACCCGCCGGACGCCGTGTTCTGCTTCAACGACCTGCTGGCTCTGGGCGCACTGCGCACCCTGCTGGCCGCCGGCCTGCGGGTGCCGGCGGACGTCGCCATCGTCGGCGTCGACGACATCGAGGACGGCCGGTTCAGCACTCCCACGCTGACCACCGTCGCCCCGGACAAGACCCAGATCGCCGAGGCGGCCGTGGCCATGCTGCTGGAACGCGTCAACGGTCTCGACACCCCGCCCCGCGAGGTCACCGCCCGTCACACGCTCCAGGTCCGCGAGAGCACCAACACCGACGCCGCACCGTTCGGGACCGGCCGGACATAGGCCGCCCCGCACGCTGCCCGGTGTGACGAGCCGGCCGCCCACATGGCGGGACAGCGCCGGCCACCCTGGCTAGGGTGATCACCGTGCTTCGCGCGCTGCTCGCCCTGACGCTGGGCGCCGCCCTCGCCGGCTGCTCGGCGGGCTCGACCGCGTACTCGTCGCCCAGCGCCGACTCGATCACCATCGGCGCCAGCGCCGCACCCGCGAACCTCGACTTCACCCACACCGACGGCGCCGCGATCCCGCAGGCCCTGCTGGACAACGTCTACCAGGGCCTGGTCCGCCTCGACGCCAACGGCGCGATCGTGCCGCAGCTGGCGACCTCCTGGACCGTCAGCCCCGACCGCCGCACCTACGACTTCCAGCTCCGCCCGGGCGTGACCTTCACCGACGGTGAGCCCTTCACCGCCGACACGGTCAAATTCAGCATCGACCGCGTCCACACGGACTGGACCATCTCGCTGAAAGCGCAGATGGACGCGGTCGACCACGTCGAGGTCGTCGACCCGGCGCATGCCCGCGTGGTCCTGAAGCAGCCCAGCAACGGCTGGCTGTTCTCCATGACCGGCCGCGTCGGCGCGATGTTCGCGCCGGGCGGCGTGCGGCAGCTGGCCACCACCCCGATCGGCACCGGCCCGTACCAGCTGGACCGCTTCAACCGCGGTGATTCCCTTGTGCTGACGGCGAATCCGGGCTACTGGGGCCCGAAACCGGCCTACCGCCGGGTTGTCCTGAAGTACTTCCAGGACCCGACCGCTCTGAACAACGCCCTGCTGAGCAACGGCATCGACGTGATCAGCTCCGTGCAGGCGCCCGACTCCCTGGCCCAGTTCGCCAGCGACGAGCGGTTCACCACGATCCAGGGCACGACCACCGCCGAGGTGGTGCTGTCCTTCAACAACGCCGTGGCGCCGCTGAACGACAAGCGTGTCCGCCAGGCCCTCACCTACGGCATCGACCGCAGGGCACTGCTGGACACCGCATGGGCGGGCAAGGGCCTGCTGATCGGCAGCATGGTCCCGCCCTCGGACCCCTGGTACGAGGATCTGTCCACCGTCTATCCGTACGACCCGGCCAAGGCGCGGCAGCTGCTGGCCGACGCCGGCCACCAGCACCTCACGCTACGGCTTCGTATACCCAACCTCCCTTACGCCGTGGACTCGGCCCAGGTGATCCGCTCCCAGCTCGCCGCGATCGGCGTCACGGTCAACATCGAGGAGCTGGACTTTCCCGCGGTATGGCTGAAACAGGTGTTCACCGGCCACGACTTCGACATGTCGATCGTCGCTCATGTCGAGGCCCGCGACATCGCGACCTTCGGCAACCCCAAGTACTACTGGGGTTACCACAACCCCACCGTCACCCAGCTGTTGGCCGCGGCCGACGCCGGCTCGCCCGAGCAGCAGGTCACCGACATGAAGCAGGTGGCTCGCACCATCAACGCTGACGCCGCCGCGGACTGGCTCTTCCTGCTGCCCAACCTGATCGTCGCCAAGAGGGGCATCACCGGCCTGCCGCCCAACCAGGTCGGCGAAGCCTTCGACCTCTCGGCCCTGGGCCGGTCGTGATGGGGAGGTCGTGATGGCGCTGCTCCGCCGGGCCGGTATCTTCGTGCTCACATTGGCGATCGCCTCCGTTGTCGTGTTCGCGTTCATGGCCGTCCTGCCCGGCGATCCCGCGCAGGTGGCGCTGGGCGTCAATGCCACGCCCGAGCTCCTCGCCCAGACCCGGCACGCCTTCGGCATCGACCGGCCGCTGCCGGTGCAGTACTTCGACTGGATCGGCGGCCTGTTCACCGGCGACTTCGGCCGGTCCTACGTCACCGGCGACGCCATCGGCCCCCAGCTGCTGGACCGGTTCGAGGTGACGCTGTGGCTGGTCGGCGCGGCGACGGTGGTGGCGGTGGTGGTCGCCGTCCCACTCGGCACGCTCGCCGCGGCCAAGCACCGCACGGCGTCCGGCACGATCGTGTCCGGCCTCAGCCAGCTCGGCGCGGCGGTTCCCGCGTTCCTGGCCGGCATCGTCCTCGTCGAGATCTTCGCTGTGTCGCTACGCATTCTCCCGTCGGGTGGGTGGACGCCCCCGGACGCCGACCCGGTGGCGTTCCTGAAAGGCCTTGTGCTGCCGGCACTGTCGCTCGGCCTGGTGCAGGCGGCGGTGCTGACCCGCTACGTCCGCTCGGCTGTGCTGGACGTGCTTCGCGAGGACTACCTCCGCACCGCGAGGGCGAAGGGCCTCAAGCCCACGCAGGCCCTGGTACGGCACGGCCTGCGCAATGCTGCGGTGCCCGTCGTGACGGTGCTCGGCCTTCAGTTGGCGACACTGCTGATCGGGGCCGTGGTGGTGGAACGAGTGTTCGTCATCCCCGGCCTCGGCAGCATGCTGTTGGACGCTGTCGGCAGTCGTGACCTGATCGTCGTGCAGGACGTGGTGATGGTGCTGGTGGCGGCGGTGCTGGTGGTCAACCTCCTCGTCGATGTGCTCTACACGGTCGTCGACCCGAGGCTGCGGAGGGCGCGATGAGGAACCTCGTGATCGGGGCCGTGCTGGTCGGGCTGATCGTGCTGGCGGCGCTGCTCTCCTTTCTGTGGACGCCGTTCGACCCGACTCAGGTCGACGCGGCGCTGCGGCTGCAAGGCCCGAGCGGCGCCCATTGGCTGGGCACCGACCGGTTCGGCCGGGACCTCGTCAGTCAGCTCATGGTCGGCGCGCGGACCACGCTGTACGTCGGCGTGGTCGCCGTCGGCGTCGCCGCGGTCATCGGCACACCGCTCGGCGTCTTCGCCGCGGCCGGCCCACGCTGGCTGGGCGAGATCGTGTTGCGGGCCAACGACATCGTGCTGGCGTTCCCGGCGCTGTTGCTGGCGATCATGTTCGGCGCCGCGTTCGGGGCCAGCACGCTGACCGCCATGATCGCCATCGGCATCGCCACCGTGCCGTCCTTCGCCCGCCTCGCCCGCGGCTCCGCCCTGCAGGTGCTGAACACGGAGTACGTGCTGGCGGCGCGATCCGCCGGCCGGTCCGGACCGGCGATCTCGGCGCGGCACGTGCTGCCGAACATCGCCGGGCTGGTCATCGTGCAGTGCTCGGTGTCGTTCGGCATCGCGGTGCTGGCCGAGGCGGCGCTGTCCTACCTCGGTCTCGGCACGCAGCCGCCGACGCCGTCATGGGGGCGCATGCTGCAGGAGTCCCAGGAACTCCTGGCCGTGCAGCCGAGGCTGCTGATCGTGCCGGGCGTGGCGATCGCCGTCGCGGTGTTGGGTTTCACGTTGTTGGGCGACGGCCTGCGTGATCGCTTCGACCCCCGGTTGGAGGGCCGTCGTGCTCGAGGTTGACGGTCTGTGCGTGGCGGCCGGCGGGCTGCCTCTGGTCAGCGATGTCTCCTTCACGGTCGGGGGCGGTGAACGGGTCGGCCTGATCGGCGAGTCGGGCTCGGGCAAGTCGCTGACCGCGTCGGCGGTGTTCGGCCTGCTGCCCGACGACGTCACGGCCACGGGTTCGGTCCGGCTCGACGGCGTGTCGGAAGACCTGGTGGGGGCAAAGGAAAACCTCCTCTCGACGTTGCGTGGCTCGCGGCTGGCCATGGTGTTCCAGGAGCCGATGACGGCGCTGAACCCGTCTCTGCGGATCATCGACCAGGTCGCGGAAGCCCGATTGATCCACCGCACGGCGAGGGATCGCGCCGTCGCGCACCGGGATGCCCTGCGGCTGCTGGAGCAGGTGCGCCTGCGGGATGTCGCTGAACTGGGGAATGCCTATCCGCACCAACTTTCCGGCGGGCAACGGCAACGCGTGCTGTTGGCCATCGCTCTCGCCAATGACCCGGACGTGCTCATCTGCGACGAGCCTACCACTGCTCTCGACGTCACGGTCCAGGCTCAGTTGCTCGACCTGATTGTCAAGGGAGTAAAGGAAAGGAACGCGGCGCTGCTGTTCATCACGCACGATCTCGCCGTCGTGGCAACGGTTTGCGAGCGCGTGCTGGTGATGTACGGCGGCCGGATCGTCGAGTCCGGACCGGTCGCCGACGTGCTGACCGTGCCGAAACATCGCTACACCAAGGGGTTGCTCGACGCGTCCGATCTGGAGGCCGTCGACGAACGCGGCCGCCTGCACACCATCACCGGCGCGGTGCCGGCCGCTGGGCAGTTCCCGAGCGGCTGCGTTTTCCGCAACCGCTGTCCGCGCGCCGACGACCAATGTCGCGTGCAACCGCCCTGGTTCGGCGAACCGGAGCAGGGACACGCGTGCTGGCATCCGGCCGGAGGCGACGAATGATCAAGGTGGAGAACCTGAGCCGCGTCTACCGTCGCTCGCGGACGTCAGCGTTCGGGCCGCGGGCCGAGGTGCACGCGCTGCGAGGCGTGTCGTTCGAGATCGAGTCGGGCCGGCGCTTCGGCATCGTAGGCGAGTCAGGCTCGGGTAAGTCCACACTGGTCCGGCTGCTCGCCGGCCTCGACCAGCCGACCTCGGGCACTGTCACGTTCGACGGCCAGCGGGTGAGCGGCCGGTCCGAGCGGCGGCTTTCGTTCCTCCGGCGCGATCTCCAGGTCGTGTTCCAGGACCCGATGGGCTCACTCGATCCCCGGATGCGGGTGCGGGACATCATTGCCGAACCTCTTGTCGCCCAACGGATGCCTGGTCAGGACCGTCGCGTCGCCGAGCTGCTGGCGGCCGTCGGGCTGCCGGCGGACGCCGGCCGGCGGTTCCCGCACCAGTTCTCCGGCGGTCAGCGGCAACGCATCTCGCTGGCCCGGGCCTTGGCGCCGAAGCCCCGTGTCGTGGTCGCCGACGAGCCCGTGAGCGCGCTGGACGTGTCGGTGCGGGCGCAGATCCTCAATCTGCTGGCCGACCTGGTGGACCAGTTCGCGCTGACGCTGGTCTTCGTCTCCCACGACCTGTCCGTGGTCCGCCACGTCTGCGACACGGTGGCCGTGCTGCGATCCGGCGAACTGGTCGAAATCGGCGATGTGGAAAGGATCTACCGCGATCCGCGGCATCCGTACACCCGGCAGTTGGTCCAGGCGGTGCCGACGCTGCGAGGTGCGCTGTCCGGCGTCACGACCGCGGACCTCATCAGCGAACGAAAGCCGCTTTGATTGCGCCAGAGGCTACGGAAACCGCTTTCATTCCATCCGCCCACGAGGTTCCGGCCGGCAGTTCGGTCATGATCGCCACCGCGTAGGGCATCGTGGGACCGAGGCCGACCATGCCGGTGGTGTCGAGCACCGTCGTCGACATCAGCATCATCCAGCCCTGTTTGATCGCCCACGAGGTGCCCGGCAGGCCGTCCGGGATGCCGAAGTACTGCTGGGTCCCGTCGGCGGCGGTCGCGGCGGCGTTGCGCATGCCGGTCATCAGCACGTCCTGTGCCTGTGCCGGAATCTCGTCCTGGATGTACTGGTACGTCTTGACGACGTCCTGCGCGGACATCATCGACTCGCCCCACTGCGCCGGATCGTCCGGTGGCTGCGTCTCGGTGAGGCCGATCAGCGCTGCCGCCCGCGTGACGATCGAGTTGCCGCCGTCCTCGTCCCACAGCGCGTTGGCGATGTCGTCGTCGCTGTAGGAGATCATCTGCTCCAGCCGGGCGGCCGTCGTGTCGTCCGGCTGCCAGTTCTGGCTGTGCAGCAGGTCGATGGCGATCAGCAGCTTCACCACGGACGCGGTGTACATCGGCTCTGTCGCGTTGTAGCTGGCCACGGGCTCGTCGCTGTCGGTGTCCACCGCCAGCACGCCGACGGTCGTGCCCGGGACGACGCTGTTGGCGGCCTTGTCCACGAGTTCGCCGATGGCTTCCGGCGACACCGTCGGGGTGGGCGTCGTGGTCGTCGTTGTGGTGGCCGTGGTCGTCGCCGGGACGGTGGTCGTCGTGGGTGGCGGCACGGTTTGGCGCTCCGCGGCGAGCGTCGCGGTGACCGGGGTTGACGCCAGCAGCGCGATACCCATCGCGACTGTCGCCGCGAGCAGCGCCAAGGTCGCCGGAAGACGTCTCATGCCTGGTCAAACGGGGTACTGGCGCCGTCCATCCCCGTCGACCGGGAACCGACAGAGTCATTTCACGAAGCTCTTAGGAACCGCTCCTCGCGGTGACCGCGGAGCTACCCGAGCGGGATTGTCAGGTTCGTCTGCCATGGTGTGCCCATGGACGAAATGATCCGCGGCACCGCCGCCGGAGTGCCGTTCCTGGCCCGCCCGCCCGAACATCCGACCGATCGCACACCGCTGTTGGTGGGCTGGCACATGTTGGATCCGCCGCGCACCGAAACGGCGATGGCGGCCGCGCTGCCGATGGCCGACGTGCCGGCCTGGCGTGTCTACCTGCGACTGCCCGAGTGCGGCGACGCCGCTCGCCGGGCCGCCGAGGACTACGTGCTCATGCTCATCGACCCTGTTGTCAGCACCGCGTCCGGCGTGTTCCCGACAGCGTTGTCGCAACTGCGATCCCAGCTCGAAACCGATGGATCCCTCGGTTTGTTCGGCGGTTCGGCCGGCGGTGCGGTGGCGTTGCAAGTGCTCACCGAGCAGGACGTCGACGTGGGCGCGGCCGCGCTGGTGAATCCGATCGCGCAGCTGGAGCCGGTCGCGGACAGCACGGCGAACTGGTTCGGCACGCCCTTTCGGTGGTGTGACGAGTCGCGGGCCGCCGCGGCTCGGCTG
>Ga0068853_100002002_pt1 | contig 15052 bp, 10 predicted proteins | sample KBSCornC32_FD_65655 | JGI IMG/M metagenome (GOLD analysis project Ga0068853, IMG submission 65655) | Corn rhizosphere microbial communities from Kellogg Biological Station, Michigan, USA - KBS Corn C3-2 | ecosystem: Host-associated > Plants > Roots > Rhizosphere > Soil ...
CCCCCGCCGGACCGACCGTGGCGGTCAGGTGCTGCGCGCGCGTGCTTCCAGGGCGCACCGCCATGTCCTCCGCCGACAGGTCGCTGGGAACGGCACGCGCCTGCGTCACCGCCGCGCCCGACCCGTCGGCGTCCACCCAGGTGGACCACGCCCCGTTCTTCACCACCTTCTCGCAAGGGACGGCGTCACCATCCTCGAAGTCGTCGAGCAGGGTGTACGCGCCGCTGGTCCCGCACCACGACGCCGCGTGCGACCCGGACTGCGGTTCGACACAGCCCAGGAAACAGAAGAGCGAGACCAGAGCCCGGATTAAGTGGCCCGTGGGAATGAGAGGCGCATCGAGTTTGGCGACCTCCACAACTCTACAAATTCGCGTTTCACACATCTATTCCTAGAACGCGCAGGCTCCCTGGGCCGAGCAGATCGGGTTGACCATCATCTGAACAGCCTGGCACCCAGTGGATGACAAGTCGACACGAAACCCTCCATCCGCGCACGACACGTTGAGCACGTTTGGATCGGATGGCGTGGCTCTAGCGATTGCCACAGGGGTGTCGGAAGTGTCCTTCCACGTGTACAAGATCATTGTCTCCGGCACATCATTCACGATTTGTAGATCGAAGCATGTGCCGCTTAGCCCTTTGAACGAGACCAACTTGGTGCGCAAAGTCGCAGTCATGGTCGTGGTCGTTCTTGCTCCGGCTTGGTTCTCCCAGCAGATATCAGTTCGCGAAGAATTCGGCGGAGATGCTGGCGTCGAAGTCATTGCAACACAGGTGCCCGCGGGGACACAATTTGTGAATAGCTCCGAGATACACCGTGGAAAGCAAGAAGCGGGCGAACCGCCGGTTCCCGAAGCCCCTCCAGATCCGGCGCCGCCGCTTCCTCCGCCCGAACCAGCCGCCGCTGCTGCACCGGAGGCCCCCCCCGTCGACCCGGCATTTGCACCAGCGGCTCCTCCAAATGCTCCACCGCCAGTGCCGCCGCGCCCGGCGCCGCCGCCAGTCGCCCCGCCGCCTCTCCCACCCGGCCCTCCGGCGACGCCTCCCGTGGAAGTGCCTCCTGCAGAACCCGCAACGCCACCGGTACCAGCGAAGCGTCCTCCCATGCCTAGCCCCCCACCTCCCAAACCGGCCATACCTGATTGCCCTCCTGCCGCGGGTCCCCCACCGCTGCCCGTCCCGGTCACGGCGTTTCCCCCGCGGCCACCCAGAGGAGGCTCGCCTCCTCGGCCGGAGCCGGCCATGCCGCCGTGCTGCCCCCCCCCTTCGATTCCCCCCGTGGCCCCGGCGGTTCCTGAGACTCCGGCAGTTGCACGACCTCCCATGCCTCCGGCCGGGCGCCCTCCGCCCCCTCCCAGCCCCATATGGCTGCCACTGTCAGAGCAGGCGGACGCGAGGAGCGTCGGAAGAAGGAGACCGAGCGATAAACAAAGGACGCGAGAAGAGCAGTTCGACATGTTCTAGTTGATGTGGACAGTCAGGGAGGCGGTTACAGGTGTCTGCATTGGCGTATGACCCGTAGAAGTGCAATCGACCTGAAAATCGAAGCCCGACATCGCATCGCCGTCAGCCTTGACGGTGTACGATTGCGCCATTGAATAATCGGCGGCCGTAAAGCTACGTTGAGCTGGTGTCACAGTAAATGGCGCGTTCATCGAATTGACGGGCTGGCAAAACACGAGCGCCGTCGTTATCGGGTTCTGTTTGAACGCAACCTTGAAGGTCGCTGTCCCTCGCGCGCTAACTGACAGCTTTCCGGAGGTGAGCCCGGTGATGTCGAGCTCAAGCGGATCCTTGTCAACGGTGTCAAAGGCGACGCTACGGGTGGCCGCGAAGCCCGACGAAGACAGATTAATCCTTCTTCCGATGTCGGCTGCTGTATCGTCGTCTGCCAACGTCGTGAACTTGGCCACTTGAGGAGTGAAGTAGTCAAGTGTTGAGAACGGCACCGTAACTCGGCTCGGGGAGACCATGGACGAACCGGCCGCTACGTCGAGATCTACCACCGTGTTAGACAGCGGCTCGTAGCGCAGGCTGAGACATAAGCGAATCGGCGAACCCTCATTTATCATCCCGATATTAGGAGTCGGCGCCGATTCAATATCGGGATACTCGGCTCCGCAGTGGGTATCGTCGATGGCCTCAAACAGCCTTATGGCTTGGCGGTCGTCGTCGATGACCGTCACGCTGACGAACTGGTCCGTGACGCCCAGACCGGGGGCCGTGATGCGGACCGAATACGGATCGGTCTTCAAGTCGTTGTCCGGCAAGGACGCGATCGTGACCGTCTGCCCCGACGAATAGGGGACGGCGCCCGCCGTCGTCGACCCCTGGCCCAGGAACGTGATCGAGCTGGGGGAGACCGTGATCCCCGCGGGCATGGGCGCGATGTTGACGGTCGTGTCGGCGGCAGGCTGGGCCTTCAGGGCCACCGTGAAGGTCTTCGACGTCGGGGTCAACCCCATCGTGTTTGGCTCGTAGATCGTCAACATCAGCGGGGGTGCCGGATCCAGGAGGATGCCTTGCATGTCGTCGTCCACCGTCGACACCGACAGCGTTCGACTGGCGATCACCGCGGCGGACGGCCCCGCCACGGTGATGGTCGAGATCTCGTTCAGCGCGTTCGTGTCGTCGGCGGCCTTGACGGTGATCTGGCAGCCGCTGGCAACGCCCGGGTCGCTGAGCGAGCAGCTCATCGGCGTGACGGTGACCGCCGGGTTGCTGGATCCGATGGTGACGGCGATGGGGCTGATCGCCGAGGCCGGCTTGATGTTCAAGCTCACGGTGAAGGTCGTCGTGTTCGATCTTCCGGACGGAGAGCCCTCGTACAGATCGGGCAAGGTGGACGCGCCGTCGGGCATCGAGGGTGTCGTGACCAGGAAGTTCAAGGTGTCGATGTCGGTGATCGTCACGGCCGCGTCCGCCGAGGTCGTTCCGATGTTCGATGCGGCGTGGATGCTGCCCATCTGATTCCCCATCGCGGTGTCCTTCAGCGCCTTGAGGGTCACGAATTGATTGACCGAGTAGTCGCCGCCGAACGTCAAGGGAGGCAAAGGCGTGGGGACCAGCGCCAGCTTGTCCGAGGTCGTGATCGTGACCCCCTCGAAGGTGACCGGTCGATAGGCCAGGCGTACGCCGATCTGGGCCGTCCCCAGCTCGAGCACGTTGAGGCTGGGGGGCGTGATCAGGATCTGCTGCACGTCCTGGTTCGTGCTCGAGACGGTGACCGTCTCGACCTGCGGATCGGCGCCGGCCGCCGCGCCCTGGATCGTGATCTTCTTGCCCATGAAGCTGGCCATCTCCTGATCGTCGACGGCGGTCACCGTGACGGTCTGGGCCATGGGCGGCCCGGCTCCGAAGGTCAAGGCCGAGGGGCTGACGGAGAAGTGCGCGGGATCGTCCGAAACGATCCCGATCGTGACGGGATCGACGGGGTTCAGCGCGAGGGCCACGTCGAACGTGGCCGTGCCCCCCTCGAGGATGGGGCCCAGGGTGGTCGGGGTGACGTTCAGCTTCTGCTTGTCGCTGTCCGTGATGGCCACGGCGACGATACGCGGGGTCAGGACCTTGCCGTCCACGGTCGCGCTGACCGTGATGGACCCGACCTCGGAGCGGCCGTCGTTGTCGACGACCGCCGCGACCTGGATGGTGCACCCCGCGGCCCAGGTCGCGTCTTTCGGGATCACACACGAGGCCGGCGTCGGCAGCATGAGCTTGGTGGACGGCAAGGACGACGCGAAGGCCACGGTGGCGTCGGCCGCCGGCTGAGCGGTCAGCTTCACCAGCAGAGGTTGCATGGTGACGGCGCCGGGCGCGGGCAGCGACCGCTCGCTCAGCGCGATCGACGTGGTCGTGATGTCGAAGTTCTGAACGTCGGTGTCGACGATGTTCACGGACACCGTCGCGTCGCCGATCCCGACCGACTTGGCCGTGACGGTCACCGTGTTGTCCATCGTGTCGTCGTCATGGAGGGCGCCGAACGAAACGTACTGCATCGTGGTGTAGTTGCTGGGATCCACCGTGATGGTGGGAGGATTCTGGGGCAGCAGGCGAGCCTCGTCGGAGCTCGTCACCGTGATCGTCACGGGCTGCGCCGGACGGTAGGCGAGGCGGATGCCGAGCGACGGCCTCGACGGGGGCCCCCCCACCCTCGACTCCTGCGTGACCAGGTTGGTCGAGGGCTGGAGCTGAATGACCTGGATGTCGTCTTCCATGATCTGGACGGGCACCGTCACGGTGGCGGCGGTGTTGGCGATCAGGCTGACCTTGACCTCGTTGTTCACGAGGTCGTCGTCCTGCAGGGCCCTGACGGTCACCACCTGGGGCGTATTGAAGTTGGTCGGATTGAAATGAAGGACCGGCGGCACGACCTCGAGCCGCGCCGGATCCAGCGAGAACGCGTTGATGGCCGTGTCGCCGTCGGGCTGCAGAGCCAGCTGCACGCTGAGCGTCGTCATCCCACCCTCGAAGAGGGCGGCCGAGGTCGGCGTGACGACCAGGGACTGGCTGTCCTTGTCCTTGACCTTGACCTCCACGGTCCGGTCGCTGGGGGGCGGCGTCACCCCGGTGGCGCTGAACGAGACCGTGGCGGACTCGTCCCGGGCGTCGTTGTCGGCCACCGCCGCCACGCTCACCTTTTGCGGGGTTGCGAAGTTCGCCGCCGTGAAGATCAGGGTGGGAGGCGTGGCCGTCACCTTGGCGGCGTTCGAGGTCTTCACGGTCACGGTGACGTCGGAGGGCGGGGCCTTCGTCAGAGCGACGTTGACGATCCCGGGCATGCCGTCACCCTCGACCAGGGCCAGGCTGGGAGGGGAGAGGTCCAGGTTGACGGCGTCGATGTCGGAGATCTCCACCGGGACGCTCAGGTCCTGAAGATTGCCCGTGGCCGAGATCTTGACGCTCACCTTTTCGTTGATGGCATCGGCGTCGGCCGCGGCCATGAGAGCAACGGGCTGGAAGATGGAATAGTTGCTCGCGTTGAACGTCAGCGAGGTCGAGCCGAGCATCAGCTTGGTGGCGTCCGAGCTGGACAGCGTCACGACCACGGTGCTCGCCGGCTTCTTGGCCAGGCGAACGCCCAGGCTCTCGGACTTTCCTTCCGTGATCTGCAGCTTCGTCGAGGAGACCAGGAGGGCCTGGACGTCGATGTCCCGAATGTCCACCGAGACGGCCGTCTGCCCCGTCTCCGGCGAGAAGACGTTGATGTTGGTCGTGTTGTCCACCGTGTCCTCGTCGCTGGGGGCGAAGACCAGGATGGGCTTGGGGGCGATGCTGCCGGCCACGAAGGTGACGCTCTCGGGCATGATGGTCGCGACGTTCGGGTTGGCGGCGACCAGGCTGACCGTGATGTCCTTCGACCACGGCATGTTGAGCGCGACGGTGAACATCATGGGGCTCGTCGCGTTCTCGTCCATCTTCAAGGACGAGGGCGTCACCACCAGTCGAACCGGCGTCTGCGGGCCGGGGAGGTCCTGCCCCCCTTGGTCCATGGGCTCGATCTGATCCATGCCGGCGTCGACCGTCCCTCCGGCGGCGCCCCCCGCCCCGCCCGCGCCCCCCGCTCCGCCGTTCTGCCCGGCCGGGGGCTTGTTGGAGCCGCCGCCGCACCCGAAAGCGGCGACAGACGTGGCAAGCGCGACCAAGAGCAACCGAGAGCCGGAGCGAGCAATCCAGTCCACACGAGCCTCCACCAGATTAGGTTAAGCGCGGTCGCGGCTCCCAGAGCTCACCGAGCGCGCGGACACGGCACGGCGTTTTGATATCTCGATTTGGCAACCTCCGCAAGAGCAAGGCCGACATCGAGGCCACCTGTCGTAGCTTCATCGTGCCTGCATCGTGGTGTCGAAGGTGTTTGGCGCACGGCGTTTTCCGCGGCGGTTTGCGGCCGCCTTGACGGCTCCCGCGTCCGCCCCGGATAATCGACGCCACCTTCGATGATCGCGGCAGGACAGCAGATCGGCGGTTACACGGTCCTGCATCGGCTGGGTCGCGGCGGCATGGGCGAGGTGTACCTGGCCCAGCACCGGCGGGTGGCCCGGCGCGCGGCCATCAAGGTCCTCGTACCCGAGCTCTCGCAGAACGCGGTGGTGCTCGAACGGTTCTTCAACGAGGCGCGCGCGGCGTCGCTGATCCGCCACCCCGGGATCGTGGAGATCCTCGACTGCGACCTGCACCTGGGCCAGGCGTACATCGTCATGGAGTTCCTCGAGGGCGAGAGCTTCGGGGGATACCTCTATCGGACCGGCCCGCTCGACGGAGATCTGCCGTTCTTCTACGGTGTCTCGGCGGCCGTGGCGAGCGCGGTGGGCGCGGCCCACGCGATGAACATCGTCCATCGCGACCTGAAACCGGACAACATTTTCCTGCACCTTCCGGGCCCCGCGGCCCCGAGCGCGGTCGTGAAGATCCTCGACTTCGGCATCGCCAAGCTGGCTCAGCAGGACGGCGCTCCCAGCCAGACCGGGACGGGCGTGCTCCTCGGAACACCGGCGTACATGTCGCCGGAGCAGTGCCGGGGCGCCGGACGGGTCGACAACCGGTCCGACATCTACTCGCTCGGCTGCATTCTTTACGAAGCGCTGTCCGGCGGCCCGCCGTTCGTGCGCGAAGGCTTCGGGGAGCTCATCGTGGCCCACGTGTCCGAGCCGCCGGCGCCCCTGGCCGAGCGCGTGTCGGGCGTCGCGCCGGAGCTGGAGAGCTTGATCCAGCGCATGCTGTCCAAGGCGCCCGAGCAGCGGCCCCAGACCATGGAGGAGGTCGTGGTCGCCCTGCGAGCGTGCGCCAGCGCGGCCGGCGTGACCCTGGACGTGCCGCTTCGCGCGAAGGTTCCGGTGGAACGCCCGCCCGAGAAGATCGAGAGTGCGGCGACCCAGCCCGCCGCCGGCGCCGCCGTCCCCTCGGGGGTCGAGACGACGCCGCTCGGACCGACGCCACGAGGGCGGCCGGCCATGGCCTCGTCTCCCGAAAGCGGGTCGGCGATACCTTGGGAAGGCTCCGGGCCGTCGGCCGCGGTCCTGTCGGGGCGGGTGCTCGCCACGGCGGGCGGTGAAGGCTCGCAGCCGATGTCAGGTGTCCCCAGCGCGCCCGCGTTCGCGGTCGGGTCGACGCGCGTGCTCGTGGACCAGGTCGACCCGCGCGCCGAAGGTTCGCGTCGCAGCACCACGACCTTCAGCTCGACCGCCGCCGAGACCATCGCGAAGCCGCGGCGCCGGATCGGGCCGCTGGCGACGGTGGCTGGCGGCGTCGCCGTCGCGGCGATCGGCGCCATCGTCGTCGTCGGGTTGCGCCCCGGCGCTTCGCCGTCGCCTGCGCCTTCATCTGCCACTGCGCCCGCCGCGCCCGTGGCCCCGCTTGGCGCCGCGCCCCAGCCCTCCACGGTGCCGGAGCCTGCGCCTGCCGCGGCAAAGAGCACGGCCACCGCCTCGGACGAACCTTCGCCGCCCCGCCCGGAGACCGTCCGCATCGATCTGCAGGGCGCGCCGCCGGAGACGACGGCAGAGGTCGACGGGAAGGCCGCCCCGCTTCCGGTCGAGCTGCCCCGCGGTCCGCGGGTTCATCGCATCACCCTGCGGGCCCCCGGTGTCGCACCTCGAACGCTCGAGATCGACGGCACGCGCGATCGAATCGTCGACCTGGTCCTCGCCCCCTCGCCCGACGCTCGCGCCGCGCGCGAGCCGCTCCACCGGCCGCCGGGCGGCGCTCGTGAGCGAAGCCGTCCCGTCGAGCGCGCGGCGCCTGCCGCCGGAGAGAAGAAGGCAGCCTCGGGTCCGTCGGACCGGGAAGCCATCACGGACCTATGACGACCGGGCCGGCCGCTTGACCCGCCGCGCCGGCGCGAGATAGACACCTCGAGTGCGCTCGCAGGCGACCCGGATCGTAGGCGCCGCCGTCATGACGGCCGTGCTCCTCTTGTTCTCGACGCCTCGTGTGAGCCGGGCAGCCTCCGATGACGACGCCCGAGCCACCGCCAAGGCCAAGCTGGTCGAGGGCGGTGACCTGCTGAAGCAAGGCGAGTACGCCCCGGCGTTGAGCCGATTCCAGGAGGCCTACGACCTGGTCAAGAGCCCCAAGATTCAATACAACTTCGGGCTCGCGTACATGGGGCTCGGGCGCAAGGCCGACGCGGTCGAGGCCTTCGAGAAGTTCTTGGCCGAGGCCCTCGACGCGAATCCCGACCTGCGGGCCAACGCCGAGCGCCACCGCAGCACGCTTTCGCAGCAGGTGGGGACGCTGGTCGTCGAATGCGACACCGACGGCGCGGAGATCTCCGTCGACGGACGCTCGCGAGGGGTCACGCCGCTCGCCGCTCCGATCCGGCTGGATCCGGGCCCGCATCAGCTGGTGGTCGAGAAGGCGGGCGTCGCGCCGTTCGCGGAGAAGGTGACGGCCGTCGGAGGTCGGCGCGCGACGGTCCAGGCGCACCTGTCGATCGCGCCGCCACCGGTCGCCGAGCCCGCGGCACCGCCCCCCGTGATCACGCCGACCCCGTCGCTCGACGGCACGTCCGAGCCCGCGACGCCCCCGTCACCCCAGGCGCGGGCCCGCGCCCTCGAGCGCAAGCTGGCCTGGGGCAGCGGCGCGCTCGCCGTGGTGAGCCTGGGCTTCGGGATCGCCGAGCGCCTGATCGCGAGCGGAAAATTTCAGGACTTCAACTCGAAGACCACGACCTACGGAAAGTGCGACGCCGACGATCGGGTGCGTGCGCACGGTGGTGAAGGCTGCGACGACTTGCTGTCGGCCGGGCGCAGCGCTCAGACGCGATCGACGATCGGGCTCATCGCGGGCGGAGCGCTCGGCGTGGCCTCGGGTCTGCTGTTTTATCTGTCCCGGCCCGAGGGGACCGGCGCGTCTTCGACATCAGCGTCGGCGCGCACGTTCACGTGTGTGGCGGAGCTGGCTGCGCACGCCGGCCTGGTCTGCGCCGCGCGCTTCTGAGCCGGCTACTGGGCCAGCAGCCGCGCGAATCCGCTCGCGACGCGGTCGAGGATCGCGCCGCCGGGCCCGACGCCTTCGCCGTCGCCGACGCCCAGCTCGGCCCCGGGACCCGCGATGGCGCCCACGTACAGCGTGTCCTCATCCACCGAGAACGATCGGACCACGAGGGAGCCGGCCATCCAGGGGAGACCTCCGTCGGACCGCGGGACCTCGGACCCGGCCGTCTGGTTGGCGAGGATGGGCAAGCGGGCCGCCAGCTCGGCATGATCGCCGTCGCCCCCGGAGTGAGCGACGCAGAAGCCGAGCTGATCCGAGACGACGATGGCGGCCAGCCCTTCGGCCTCGCGGCACGACTCGAGCTGGAAGCGGAGGGCGTCGGCCAGGCAGTCGTAGGCGCGACGCTTGCGCCGGTTGACGGAGGTTGGGGCTGGGGCCTCGACAGCGCGATCGGAGATGACTCGCATGGGGCTGGCTCCTGTTCCCGCCGAAGAAAGCCGGCGTCCCATCAGTGTAGGCAGATGTATGAGCATCGCAAGAAAACAACCGTCACTGCCGACGCCGTGCGTCCTGGCCGCCTGCGGTCACATGGACGTGAAATTGATCGTCGTCGCGTAGTACGAGCCCGACGGCAACGATGAGACGTTGATGCCCAGGCTGACGGCGTTGCTGCCCATCATCAGCTTGGCGGGGAACGCGTGCGACGGCACGAGCGCGCCCGGACACCAGTTCCGCGGGTTGTTCCCGCCGTTGTTGCGGAAGATGCCCGGGTTCCCGTCGGGGCTGTTCTTCTCGAGCGCGGCGCAGTCGATCTTCGTGCTGAACGAGCCGATCTGCGTGCCGTTCAAGGTCACGGTGTCCGTGGTGTTGCGGTACTCGTGCCCGCCGGAGTCGGCGCCATGTCCGCTGACGATGACGGTGACCACGCCCGCGATCTCGCCGCCGCCGGGGTTGTCGAACGCGCCCGCGACGGGGACCTTCATGGCCGCCACGTTCGACAGCGCGGCCAGGAGCGTCGCCGCGCCCGGAGCCAGCGCCTTCGTCGAGACCAGGTCCAGCGAGTACTTGTAGCCGACGGCGCGGAAGTCCGCGGTCATGCCGGCGTCGGTGCAAGGGTCGCCGTCATAGGGATTCGAGCCGCCCTGAACGCCGATCCAGACGTCGCGCGAGGGATCGGCGAGCACGCGGGCGTAAGCCGAAAGGTCCGCGTCGGGGTAGACGTGCGTGGCCAGCGTGCCGCGCGAGTAATTGCTGAACGGCGTGATGAACCGGACCAGCTCGATGCGCGGATCGGTGACCTTCGGCGCCTCGCCGCGCGCCTTGCTCAGGAAGAAGACGCCGCCGATGCGATCGTAGTTGTCGCACTGAGCGTGGTACGTGATGCGCGCGGACAGATCGCCTCCGATCTGCGCTTGTTGCGCGGCGGTCAGCTTGGTGACGAACGCCGTCCCCATGGTCCACATCAAGACGCCGGCGGGCGGCGTGAACTTGGGCTCGCTCGTCGCGTACATGCCGAACATGGGGATGCGATCGAACACCTTGAAGGTCGACGGCTGGCCGCCCGAGGTTCCACCGCCGCCCGCGCCGCCGGGGGCGCCGGTCCCTCCCGAGGCGTCGACGCCCGACCCGATCCGGCCGCCCGCCGGCGAACCGGCAGAGCCAGCCGAACCGCCCGAACCGGCGGTACCGCCCGAACCGGCGGTACCGGCGGAACCGGATTGCCCGGCTCCGGACGACGAGCCACCGCTGGCCGTGTCACCCCGCCCGCCGCCGCCCGGACCGGCGCCGCCCGAACCAGAGCCGCCGGTGCCTGGGTCGCCGCCGACCCTGCCGCCCGAGCCAGGCGTGCCCCCGCTGCTGCTGCGGCCGCCCAGCCCGGAACCGCCGCTGCCCGGGCCGGCGTTTCCGCCCGCTCCTCCCGAGCCCGGCTCGGCCTCGGTGGAGTTGCAGCTCGAGCCCATCGCGGCCACGGCGACGGTCAGGATACGAGAGAAGGTCGAAAGCTTCATGCCGGCAACACTCCCGATCATTCGAAACGATTCGTACGACTCGAAGCGGCTCGAAGGCCGACGTTGCGATCCTCGCTCGGTCGAGCACGCGCGCCACGACTGACGCCGTCGTCCCTCGCGCGCCCGTCGAGGCGACCCTACCGCCGTGTGCGGGGCCGGGCAATCGAAGTTGCGAGCGCTCGAATGCTCTCGCCGCGGCGGGCGAACCGCTGCCCGCAGGCCGGACACGCCAGCGCCTCGTTCAGCGTCACGCCGCACAGGCAGACCCAGCCTCGACTCCGGGCGGGAGCGCCGACGGCCAGGGCGTGGGCCGCGACGTCCCGGGTGACCACCGCTCCCGCGCCGACCAGGCAATACTCGCCGAGATCATGGCCGCACACCACGGTCGCGTTCGCGCCGATGGTGGCGCCGCGTCCGACGTGCGTCGGCAGGTATTCGGCCTTGCGTGAGATGAAGGCGCGAGGCGTCTTCACGTTCGTGAACACCGCCGAGGGCCCCACGAACACCTCGTCGGCCAGCGTGACGCCGTCGTAGAGGGACACGTTGTTCGCGATCCGGCAGCGATCCCCGACCACCACGGCGCCACCCACGTAGACGTTCTGGCCCAGGACCACGCCGGCGCCCACCCGCGCGCCGGCCGTCACGTGGCAAAAGTGCCAGACCTTGCAGCCGGCGCCCAGGACCGCGCCGGCATCGACGACGGCCGTCGGGTGGACGAAGGTCTCGACCTCCGCCGACGCGCGCGACGACACGCGGCGGAGCGGCTCCACCGCTGCTCTCTTCGAGCTCGCCCTCACGGCGCGCCGTTCCCCCCGGGGCGGGCGCCGTCCCCGTCACTCGCGACCGCGATCGGCGCCCCGCCGGCCCGGATCGAGGCGTCTCCGGCCTCGAGGACGCGAACCACGTCCAGACCCTGCCGGCCGTCGCTGCGCGGGAGGCGCCCCTCGACCACGCAGGACAGGAAGTGCTCGCACTCGGCGACCAGCGGCTCGCGGTTCGCGACGAACGGCGACACCACGTCGCCCACCCGCACCGCCACCCCTTCGGCGAACGTGGCGTGCCCCGGCCTCGGTACGGCGCGCTTGTCGTAGATCTTGATCTTCTCGTCGGCCGCCGTGTCGTCGAAGGTCAGCATCTTCTTCGACCCCACCACCGTCAGTGACCGGCGCTTGTGCGGGTCCAGCCACGACACGTGCAGGTGAGCGATCCGCCCGTCCGCGAACCGCAGCGTGGCGAAGGCGACGTCCGCGATGTCGCGGCGCAGGTACGCCGCGCCCGTGGCGCTGACCACGCGCGGGGTCGCGCCGAACAGGTGGATCGCGACCGCCACGTCGTGCGCCGCCAGGGACCACCACGCGTTCTCGGCGTCGCGCACGATCCCCAGGTTCACGCGCTCCGAGCAGGCGTAGAGGACCTCGCCCAGCTCTCCCGCGTCGACGATCGCCTTCGTCCGTTCGACGGCCGGGTGATAGAGCAGCAGGTGCCCCGTCATCAAGGTGAGCCCGCGCGCCTCGGCCAGCGCGCACAGAGCGGACGCGTCGGCCGCCGTCAGCGCCAGGGGCTTCTCCACGAACACGTGGCGTCCAGCCTCGAGCGCCGCGCGCGCCACGCCGTAGTGGTTCGGCGAGTCCACCGCCACGGCCACGGCGCGCACCTCCGGATCGGCCAGCACCTGGTCCAGGCCGGGTGTCACTCTCACCCCGGGGAAGCGGTCGCTCACCCCGCCGAGCAACGCCTCGTTCAGATCACAGACCCACCGCAGCGACGAACCGCTCGCCACGAAGAACGCGCGCACCACGTTTCGGCCCCACCCCGTAGCCCCGCCGACGGCGGTCCCGAGAGTCGACGTCGCCATGACGGCCGCGCGTCCCCCTCAGCACACGCGGCCGAACAGCGTGGCCGGCGTGGACCGCTCGATCACGACGTCGACCAGCGCCCCCGCCTCGACCCCCGGCCCCGCGGGCACGATGACCGAGCGGAACGTGTCGGTGCGTCCGACGAGCTGGTGGGCCGACCGCCGCGAAGGCCCTTCGACCAGGATCCGCTCGCGCTTTCCGATCTGCGCGGCGTGGATCTCGGACGTGATGGCCTGCTGCCGCGCGATCACCTGGGCCAGGCGCCGCTGCTTCTCGGCGGGGGAGACGTTGTCGGGCATCTTGCGCGCGGCGGTGGTGCCGCCGCGCTCCGAGTACGCGAACGTGAAGGCCCCCTCGAACCGCAGCTCGTCCAGCGCGTCGAGCAGCACGCGAAACTCGTCTTCGGTCTCGTCGCAGAAGCCGACCAGCACGTCGGTCGTGATGGCGATGTCGGGCATGGCCGCGCGCAAGGCGTGCACCAGCGCGCGGAACTGGCCGTAGGTGTACCCGCGCCGCATCCGCGCCAGCACGCTGTCCGAGGCGGTCTGCAGCGGCAGGTGAACGTGCTTGCAGACCTTCGGCGTCTCGGCGATCGCCGCGATGACGTCGTCCGAGAAGTCGAGCGGGTAAGGCGACGTGAACCGGATGCGCTCGAGACCGTCGACGGTGGCGACCGCCCGGAGGAGCTCGGCGAAGCCCACGTCCTCGTGACGGTACGAGTTCACCGTCTGCCCGAGCAGCTGAACCTGGCGATAGCCGGCCGCCGCCAGGGCGCGCGCCTGGCGCAGGACCTCGCGCGGCGGCGTTCCGCGCTCGCGGCCACGCGTGTAGGGCACGACACAGAAGGTGCAGAACTTGTCGCAGCCGCGCTGGATCGTGATCTGGCCGGTCACCCCGCCCGTCATCTCGCGCGCCGGGTCGAGGCCCTCGTACGTCTCCTGGCGGTCGAGGGCCGTGTCCTCGACCGCCGTTCCCGTGTCGCCGGCCCGGCGCGCGTCGTGAACCTCGCGCACGTGATCGAGGAGGCGGCGGTAGCCATCGGGGCCAACGACCAGGTCGACGTACGGGGCGCGCGCCCGGATCCGATCCTTCAAGTGCTCGGCCATGCACCCGGTGATGCCCAGGACCACCCCGGGGCGCGCCTTGTGCCCCGCCAGCATGCTGGCCCGCTGGAACACCCGCTCCTCCGCCTTCTCGCGCACCGCGCAGGTATTGAGGAGGATGAGGTCGGCCTGGGCCGCGTCCTCGGTGCGAGCGTAGCCTTCGCGGTGCAAGAGGCCGAGCACCATGTCGGTGTCGGCGACGTTCATCTGGCACCCGTAGGTCTCGACGTAAGCCAGCCGACCCCCGGCAGCGGGAGCCGGGCCGGCGCTCGGGCTCGACGGCACGGCGCCGACCGTCTGGCTCGTGTCCAGTCGCTCGGCGGGGGCGGGGCGCGTTCGGATCTGAAGCAGCTCGGACAAGGCGCGCGAGTTTAGTCCGCTGGAACGGTGAATTCCTGCAAATCTCGCCGGTCGACATTCGCACGCCTTCACCGTCCAGGGGACTGGCAGCCCGTGGCCTGACCGGGCGCAGCGCGAGGTGCGGAACCGCCCGTCAGGGGCGGCGGTCGTTCGTGCGGTGCAGGAGGATCCGGCCCGAAGGCGTCCGCTCGATCCAGGGTCCCGGGATCCGGGTCTGGTCCGTCTCGCGCGTCGCGAGCACGGCGGGGCGGAAGTACTCGAGGAAGCGCGACACGGGGAACGTATCGAGGAGCCCTGAATCGAACCGGACGTAGACGCCCCCCGCGGCGGTCGCCTCCTCCACGACGCCCCCCTCACCGATTCGACCGGCGTACCAGTCGGGCGGCCTCACCGCCACCACATACCTCTGTCCCACACGCGGCAACATCTCGATCGTCATCCGAACTTTCCCCCGCCAAGCTAGAAGAACACGCCCTTGAAAGAGCGCAACCGCGCAGGAGTGTACACGCCTCTCCGGTCGTTACACAACAGCCACGATTGCAGGCGGTTCAATCGGCCTTACGTTCTGCATCGTTTCCCTTAGTTGACCGAGGAGGCATGGACATGGAACGCAATGGGGAAGAGTTCGGACGGTTCATGCGAGAGCGCGAAGTCGCGGCACGAGCCTACGTGAACGGCGATCCGAAGCTGGTGAGTCACCTGGCGGCGCACACGTCGCCTGCGACCTTCTTCGGGCCGGGAGGCGGGGCCACGGTGGGCGCGGCCGAGGTGGTCGGACAGTACGAACGAGA
>Ga0068853_100002003_pt1 | contig 15048 bp, 18 predicted proteins | sample KBSCornC32_FD_65655 | JGI IMG/M metagenome (GOLD analysis project Ga0068853, IMG submission 65655) | Corn rhizosphere microbial communities from Kellogg Biological Station, Michigan, USA - KBS Corn C3-2 | ecosystem: Host-associated > Plants > Roots > Rhizosphere > Soil ...
TGAATGTGCGCACCCACGGCAACCCCGATCGCCGTCATCGTGGCGCGGTCGAGCGTCACCCAGCCGCTGGCCGCTTTGAACTTCACCGCGCCGGCCTCGGCGTTGTTGTTGAGGTAGGTCACCGCCCCCGTGATCATGGCCTGGCTTTCGCGGCTCGTGTCGATCGAGGCGCCGGCGACACTGAGGCCGCCGGTCTCAACCCGCCAGCGTTTCTGGGCAGCCGAGACCTTAAGATCAGGGCCGTAGAGGCCGAGCGCATCGAGAATTTCCGAAAGCTCGGTCGCACTGGAAATGCGCGTCGGCGCGTTGCCCTCCTCGATCCAAGCTTGGTCGGGGTCGACATAGGCCTGCACCGCGCTCGACCACCAGCGCGTGTCATCGCCGGCGACGATCCAGAACCAATTCCAGATATCGAAAACGCGGCTCAGTTTGGCCTCCTTAGATGTACTGCGCGCCGGTTGCCGCGCTGCCCGCGGAGTTGCCGGGAATGAAGGTCGATCCAGCGCCGCTGGTGTTGAGCACCGACAGGCCGCTGATGTTGTATCTCTGACCCGTCACGGTAAAAGCGCCGACAGTCCAGGTGGCGCTCCCGAGGTCCATGATTGAGCCAAGGCCATGTAGACGGTCGCCACCGAGAAGGTGACGTTCTGGGTGAAGGTGAAGGTGCCGAGCCCGTTGTAGACATAGCCGCCGTTCTGGCAGGCCAGGTGGATTTGGGCGTTGCCGGAAATCGAGTAGTTGCCGATGCGGATGGCGCGCGCGGTGCTGCCGACGACGCTCATATGGCAGGTCGCGATGGCGCCAAACACCAGGTCACCGAACCTCACCTGGCCGTTGCCGATATCGAGGCCGTGGCCGGACGTGGTCGTCTGGAGACGGAAGCCGCGAACGGTCCAAGTCTCCCCGCTCGCGAGCGTGATCGCCGATGCGCTGGTGGTATTGATGATGACGTTGCCCGGCGTCGCCGTGTCGCCGATGAGGGTGAAGTTGCCGCTACCGATCATGCGCGGCAGAACGATCGGCGCAGTGAAGGTGCCGGTGCGAACCTGAATGGTCAGGTTGTAGATGCCGCAATCCAGCGCCGCCGCGACACTGAGTGCCTTCGTCGCCGTCAGGAAGCCGCCGCCAGCGGAGTCGACTAGGCCGGTATTTGCGTCATTGCCATCGGCCCGCACAAAGTAGGTCCGGTCGGCAGTCAGCACCTCGCGGACGCCTAGGTTCTTTTGAGCCGTGGCGACGGGACCGGCGAGGTCCGACAAGTTTGCCGATTTGCTCAGCTTGGTATCATCGGAGGTCGGGGAAAGGTCGGTCTCAGTGGGCACCGCCGCCCACGTCGCAGCGGCGACTTGTGTATCAATCGTCTTGGCGATCTTCCGAAAAGGCACGTTGGCGCGCGCGGCCGTCGAGTAGATGCCGGTAGCGAGGTCCGCGGTCGCGTCGATAGCGACAGTGGTGAAGATGCCGGAGCGGCCCTGGTCGGTGCCTGAGACGGCAAGCTCGAGCGCGCCGGCGTTGTCGAGCAGATACCAGTAAAGGTTCGCGGCGACACCATTGCTGTGCCCCAAAGTGGCGCCGGACGGCACGACGAGGGACAGGGCGCCAGTGATGGACCGCTGGTTGAAGCTGCCGCTGGCGAGCGTTGCTGAGCGCATGCCTACGAGCACCGGATCGGTCGCGCCCGCGTCCGTCGCTCCATCGGCCTTCTTGACGGCGCAGGTGAGCGCGGAGGCAGCGACCGAGAAGGCCAGGCCGAGGTTCTCGATGCGCTCGCTGCCCTTGATGACGACGGCGCCCGTCTTGCTGTTGACGGTGCTGATGGCGCCGTCCGCGCCGGCCGCGACGCTATCGACCGCGAGGCGAGCCTTGTTCGCCGGTACCGCTCCGGCGACGATGCCGATCGGGACGGTCGCCCAGGTGCCGTGATCGACGATCGCACCGGTCACCTTGAGCTTGAGATACGCATTGGCGCCGTCGAGGGGCCGCAGGCTGAGGCTGGCGCGCGATACTGCATTGAGGACGTCATCGAGCGCTCCAACGAAGCCGCTGATGTCCTTGCCGGCCGCACTGGTTTTGCTGATGTGGAGGTTCGCGGGTGCGACCGGATCGTCGAGCCGGAACTTGCCGGTGCCCGGATCGGCGGCAACGAGGGAGGAGTCGAAGATCAGCGGGATGCCGAGGGCATTGTTGCTGAGCATGTCGACGAGCTGCCGAACGCGCTCGGCCTGGCTGGGCGCATCGCCGAGGCCGCTGAACACCTGGAAGGTGGCGCCGGCGAGGTCGACGGCGCCGCCGAGGTTGTCCACCAGCGTCGCGGTGAAATCGTCATCGGGATCGGAGGCGAGTTGCCCCACGAGGCCAAAGCCGGGCGAGAAAATCAGATAACCCTTGCGGTAGGCCTGGAAGATCGTTCCGACGCCTGTGATGGTCGCCGAGTTGTGAGCTATCGAGATGGTGCCCGGCGCTGGCAGGATCGGTTGGCCCATGTGGTTCTCCTAGGCCGCCAAGCGGCAAAACTTGAGCTTGAGCTCGAGCGAATAGACGGACGTGTGGTCGGTGGTGTCGGCGACGGAGCGGGCGTTGGAGCCAACAAAGCCATTGGCAGTGGTGCGCTCGAGCGTCGTGTCGATAGACCCGCCGGAAACGCTGCCCGAGAGGATGTTGCTGCCCAGGCTGACGACGGGCAGCCACGCCTTGTTCACCTCGACCTGGACCGCCCACTCGCCGGCGGAATAGGTGTTGCCGACGATCGGCGTGCCCGGCAGGCCGCCCAGCCCGTAGCGGTCGACCCGAACACCGGCGGCGTCGCCGCCATTGCCCGAGGTCACTGCCCAAAACGGTGGCACGCTCACCGATTGCTGCTGATGAAGTACTAGGTTGCCGGCGCCATCGATATAGATCGAGGCGGCGCGGGCGAGGCCGACTTGCTCCTCGAGGAGGAGCGAGCCGAAAAGCGGTATCCACTTGTTGACGGGAAGCTTCACCCCGATCGTCTGTGTCAGCCAGGTCGACGCTGGATCCGTTGTGCGATTGATCCGCACGTGACCGATGACGAAATTGGAGCCGGCGGGGGCTGCCGCGAGGACTGTCGTTGATGTATCGGTGCCAGGCTTCGCGCCGATGGATGCCGCCCCTACCAGGCGAGCATTCCAGGTGGGGCCGAGGGTGTTGGTGCAGGTGTAGGCCCAGCGGAAATTGTAGAGCCAATTCTTGTCGGGATCGGCGTAGGTGAGCGGCACCGTCGCGATGAAATCGTCCGCATCCGGTAGGCCCGCGACTAGCCGCCCGCCCGTGCTGATGACCTGGACGCCGCCGTAGTTGACGGTGAGGTCGCCCCCCTCGAAATCGACCCCGTCCGGCAAGCCGGTGTTTGGCCCGAGCTGCAGGTTGATGAACGTCGGGCCGGCATAGGCGCCGCCATACGTCATGGGGTTGCCGTAGCTCTCGCCGCCGAGGTCGAGATTGTTGCCGTCGAGAAACGCCAGGTAGGACTTGAGGCTCGACTGGACCGGGCTGTACGTCGAGCCGTCCGCCATCCACTCTTTCGGGGCGCCGTTGTCGAGGTCGATGGAGCGCCCCATCGGAATGCCGAAAGGCGAGCCGCCCGGCGCGACCTGCAGGTAGAGGCGATCGGACGAGACCTGGTCGAGGCCCATCTTAGTGATGCCGCTTTCGGCATCGAACTCGAACAGCACGTCGCCGCTCGGCGCCGGCGGCTTCTTGAAGATGAGATAGTCGAAACCGATCGAGGCGGCAGCCAGGTCGGTGTCGCCCACCGTGCAAATGGTATCGACGCCGATATAGGTCTCATCGACCCAGATGGTCGCATACCGGGCGGCTCCGTCGACGCCAACCTGGATGGGCATGCCTGGGTAGACCGGGATGCCATTCACCTCGGCAACTGCGTAGGGCAGATAGCCGAGGTTGTGCGCAAAGAGGATATCGCTGCGGCCGCCGGCATCGGTGCCATACGCGGTCGCGATGCTGCTCGGAATGCTTACGTGCGGGACGCTGGCGTATGCCACCGTCGCCGTGCCTTGGAACGCCTGCTCGAAGTGATCGGCTGCCGAGTGATACCGGACCTTGTCGAAGTTGCCAGCGAGGTCGTGCAGCGGCGCATTGCGGGCGGCGTTCGGATCGAAGGGACTTCCGGTTGTGTTGGGCTCATCATAGACGGCGACGACGCCGGCGACGGGATCGATCATGAGCGCGGTGTCGACCATCGCCCTAGACCTTCGTCACCCGGACGGTGCCGGTCTTCCAATTGATGTAAACCGCGCCATTGGCGGAGATCTGCTCGCCATTGCCGTTGATGTAGTTGATCGGGGTGCCGTCCGAGGCAAAGAACACCGCCTGGTCGGCCGAGAAGCCGATCCGCGTGTCCTGCGACGGGTCAGCCGGCACGTCGAGGAACATGCTGGCCTGCCGAAGCGAGCCGTCGTTAACCTCGGCGCGCAGCACGTAGCGGGCGGAATAACCGGCCGGTGCGGCGTCGACCTCCCACACCACGTTGACCGAGGCGCTGTTCCCGCCGAGCGCGGCATTGAGCGACTGGACGAGAATTGCCTGGGCCGAGAGGCCATCGACCAGAACGGCGATTTGCTGGGTGAAGCTCGCCACCGCGTCGCCGAGCTGCGCCCGGATGTCCTCGGTAACCACCTGGTGGCCGGCGTCCTGGTCCTGCACGACTTGGCTGATGCGCGTCAGGGCATCGGCAAAGCTCGCGGAGACGTCGCGGAAGAGGTTGACCAGGGCGAGGTAACGCTGGCTGAGGTCCACCGTGTCGAGCCCGACATTCGGCGTCGTGAAGTCGAGCCAGTCCGTCCAGTCGGTCGGCCGCGGCGAGCGAGCGTAGTAGATCGAGCGCCCTTGAAACGCCTGGTTGGGAAGGAGGGCATTAGACGAGAAAATCACCGACCCGGCCGCGACGTTATCGGTGCTCTCCGAGAGAATGATATCGCCGCCGGCATTGCGTACCTGGCAGCCGACCGAACGAACGTCGTCGACCTCGCCATCCCAGCCGAACTGCGCTCCCACCCGCCTCGGCAGTCCATCGGAATCGGCGATGACGACGCCCACGACGGACGGCGCCGTGATGATCTGGACCGGCGGCCGCTTGCCGGTGATGAAGCCCACCGAGGTCGGCTGCTCGTCGGTGCCGGCGTCCCAATCGAACGCGCTCGGGTCCGTCTCGAGGAGCTGGACCGGCAGGAGATAATTCGGCTCGTCGTCGGCAGAGATGATGAGGAACGCCTTGCTCGAATAGCCCTCGCTCGCGCTGTTCCAGGCGACGACGTCGAGCGGCTCAAGGTCCGAAGCCTCGGGCGGAAGCGTCAGGCCCGGCCGCCGGAAATTGCGGCCGTCCTTGACTGACCCGCCGAGAAGCCGCTGGACCTGAGTGCCCGAGCTCACGACGTCGAACTGGATACCGGGCGCCATGCGCCGGCCGCCGTCCTTGGTCTCCAGGGCCGGCGTGTAGATGGGGGCCGCGTCCTTAAGCTTCCAGGCGCCGGCCGGATCGGGATATGTGCCCTGCGCCCCGTTGTAGGTCTGCTCGAGCGTCGGGAACGGATCGATGGTCCGGTCTCGCGTGATGATCACGTTCGCGTCGGTGAAGGTGTAGACCGGCGCCGGCGCGGCCCCGAGCAGCGGTTTGTAGATGCCCCCGATCTCGGCGAGGCGGCCGGCGCAGCCCTTGAGGTAGTCGGCCAGGACGTCCGCCGCCTGGCGATTGACGACTACTTCTAGGCCGCCGGCAAACTGAGGCTCGGTGCCACCGGCAGCGAGGTCGATCGCAAGGTCCGCCTCGTTGATGGCGGCGATCCAGGCCGAGGCCGGGAGCTGGTCGGCAACATCGGCATTCTGCAGGCCGAACACCCATTGGTCGCCGAAGTAGACGCCCATGAGGATGCTGTGCATGCAGACGGCGAGGTTGGTCGACGGCTCCCAGGTGGCGGGATCGTCTGCCCGGTGCGTGCCGCTGCCGCCCCGCGTCGAATCCTTGGCGACGTTGTACTGGTCGATGCCGTCCGTTTCCCAGATCATCGACGGCTTCTGGCCGTTCGGGAAGAGCGTCTGGTTGACCCGCATCGTGACGGTGACCACCGCCCGGCCGCGGCCGATCATGTCGTCGGTATAAGGCTGGTCGGCGAGGCCTCCGAACTTCGACCGGAGAAAAGCATCGGCCGTCGTCTGGGCGCCGTCGCGATAGGCGATCCAGAGGTTGTCCTTGCCGTCGTTGAACTCGGGAACGGGCCAGCCCTGCGCGGTCGGCCGCGCCCCGCTCATGTCGGGGATCGTGATGCGCTTGTCGCCAACCACGCCGCCCGTAAGCCGGCGCATCGGCACGTCGGAGAGGATGATCTCCAGCGTCAGGAAGGCGTTGGGCGTGCCCCCGTCGTTGCCCCAGCTTCCGACGTAGTTGAGCGAGCCGGCTGTTCCATACTTGCCCAGGATGAACGAGCACGGCTGGGTGCCACTAGTGCCCAGGGTGAGCTTGACGCCGGCCGGCTGCGAAGTGGTCGACCCGAGACCGAACCACTGCTGGATCAACGTCTTTGCCTCGGCTGCCGCGAAGCTGATGCCGAGGTTGATGAGAACGCCGCCGAGCGGTGTCGCGGCAAACGCGCTGATTGCGCCGATTGTTACCGGATCGGCGCGTGCGGCGGAGACGTTCGCCACCGTCAGGGCGGTGGCCATCATGAGGGCGAGGCTGAGGCGCTTAAGCATCGCCGACCTTCCAGGCGCGATCGGCTTTGAGAAGGTCGACCGTCTCATAGCCGCGCAGCCCAACCGTGAGGATGCGGCTGCCGCTCACGATCCCCAGCGACATTCCGACCTTCGAGCTTGTCGCAATGCCAGCCACGTCGCCGGTGCGGGCGCGACTCGACGCGGGCTTACCGTCCTCGCCCAGATGCTCCTCGAGGAGCGAGGAGACGAGCTCGCCGAGGTCGGCAAACCCCGCCTTGCGGATCATTCGAAGGGCGCTCACCTCGTCCTTGAAGCGCCCTCGAAAGGGTGCCGCAACGTCCGCGCCGGTCATGAGCTCGACGTGGCGCCCGGCCCAGGCGACGCCGCACTCGAAGCTCTTCCAGTCGAACGGCGTGGCGCCGACCTCGGCGATGAAGGCGTGCATGCGGGAGCGCCAGTCGGGAACGCGCTTCACGAGCTGCCTCCCCACATGATCTCCCAGGTGCCGACGACGTCGGCATATTTGCTGTGGCGATCGCCCGAGCGGAGCTTCTGGCTCTCGTCGCTGCGCATCACCGGATTTATGACACGCAGATCTGCGGAGGCCGAAACACAGTTGACGGTGAGGCCACCCTCGGCGCTCGGCGTCGGCGTCTTTTTGGGCGCGGTGTCGACGCTGCCCTTGAACCGCCGGCGCGGCGGCGCGACGGGCAAGCGGCCGGTGGGCGTGAACGGCGCCCGGTGGATTTTCACCTTCGCGAGCTTGAGGACATACTCGCCCCAGAGCGTGCGGACGGTCGGATGCAACATCGAGAGGATGAACGACGCGTTTCGGACGTTGAGGTCCGAGCTCAGCGGAATCTTGTCGACGCTGATGACCGCCCCATCGGCCTCGTAAGTCCGGCTCTCGGTCGAGCCATCGGCACCGACGACGACGTCGAGGGTAACCGGCAGCCGGCCATTCCAAAATCCAAAGCTCGCCGGCGTGCCATCCGCAAGGCTGTTGGCCGTGATCCAGATGAACTGCCGGGCGATGATCCCTTGGATGGGGGCCGCGGCAAGGGCAGCAATGCTATCGGCATCGTTGTCCCGCATCAGAGCCTCTGGATGGCCTGGAAGCTCGCGCCATCCGCCCCCGCGCCGAAAGGTGAGCGAGGTATAGGTTTGGGGCGTGATCATCATCTGGCAGGCGGCGTCGATGAAGGTCACCGCCAGGTCCTCGGCGATCCCCGGCCAAACGCTGGGAGTGACGGCGAGCTCGAGGGTATTGCCGAACTCGTCGGCCGCGTCGCCCTCGAGGAGCTGGAAGAAACCGCGACGAGCCGGATCGGCACCGAAGTCGACATGCCAGAAATCGCCTCGGCTGAGGACGTAGCCAGGCGCGAAGCCGGAGAAGGCAACGGACGAATTGTCTTCGCCGATCGACCGGACGGTGATGCTACAGCCACCCAGCGTCACCCCATTGTCGGGATCGGCAGCCGGCAGCCGGCGGGCAACGTCGCGGAGGTAGAACTTGCGCGGCGGCGGCATCGAATTGAGGAGCGCGTCCAGGTCGCGCGCCTCGGCCAGCAAGGCCACGTCGAGGTTGACTGTCGCCGACCAGAGGGGGTCGGCCTCGTCCTGGACGAGGAGGTCGCCCGAGGCCTGGCCGTCGACCTGCTGGTAGAGTTGCGGGAACAGCCGAACGTTTGAGACCGGCAGGAGGTCATAGAAGTCGACGAGCTCGCGGGGATCATCGAGGGCCATCGGCTAGACTATTCCTCTGCGCCAGGGCGCTTGAACGAACCGCGCCCACAGGTTCGGCAATTGCTTTATGAGGGCCTCGTCTCGAGCCTGGAGCTTTGCATCGAGCTCGGCCTCGGAGAAATTCGAGCCCCTCAAATCATAGGTATTGTGCATGGTGAGGCCGGGCGGCTGCCCGGACACGCCGGCGCTCGGCGAGAAGCTGCCGGCGGAGCGCGCGCCGACGACTCCGCCACCCCAATAGGGCGCCATGCCGCGGCGCATCGCGTCGACGATGCCGGCGCCGCCGGCGCGAGCAACGTCGTCTTGCGACCACACCACTTCACCTGCATGCACGAGCCCCGCCGGCTTGCGGCGGGGGCCAGGCCCGGTCCATCCGCCGCCGGCAAAGCCCTGGCTGCCCCAATCGGACGCCCCGAGGGCGGGCACGCCCGAGCTGCCTACGCCGCCCCCGAGGACGCTCCCCAAAAGACTCGAGAGCCACGAGCCGAGGCCGCCGCCATTTGTGCCAGGGGGCGCCACAGCCTGGGCAATGGGAGGTGCCGAAGGGATGGCTCATTGCATCACCCTGGCGGCCTTATCGGCCTCGGGTGGCCGGGTCGACGCCGGCGAGGAGACAGACCGCAAAGGCCAGCACCCGCACATCATCGACCGAGACGTCGATGGGCCCGCGGTCGCTCTGCAACACCTTCGCGGCGACCCCGAGCGGATCGCGCATGCGACCATCGGGGAACCGGACGAGAAGCGGCTCGCCTTCGTCGACGTGGTGGCCGGCGTAGGCCGCGAGCGCCTCGCCCTCCACTACGGCGACCTCTGTCTCAGTGGCCTCCTGGTCGGCGGCGATTTCCCGGCAGTCGTCGAGAAGCTCGAGGAATTTCGCGGCCTTTGGACCATCGAGCGTGAACTCACCCGAGCGGGCACGCCGGAACCATTCGAGCGCCACCGTGAGCTTGCCCGAAAGCGACATGTCGTTGAGCATGTCAGTCCTCCACGCCGCGGTTCTTGATGGCGACGTGAAGGTCCTTGGGGCCGATCTCCCGGCCCTCGCCCGCGGCATACATGCCGGCGAGTTTCAGGGTCTCCGAGACCTGGCGGAGCGCGCCGGGCTTGCGGCCGAGGGCGCGCGCAAGCTTGACCACTTCTGGATCGGCGATCCCCCAGGCCTCGACGAGCGCCTCGACGTCGCCTGCCGCCGGCTGCAACTGCTTCATGCGCATACCGATGCGGCTGTGGAGCTGGGCGTAAGCTGGTTTGGGCGTCGAATCGCCGAAGCGGCCGTAGAGCTCCTCGTTGCCGAGGAGCGCGATGCCGACGCCGAACTCGTCATGCAGATAGCGGAGCTGGTTGACGGCCTGGTCGACCAGGTGCTGCGCCTCGTCGACGATGAGCAGTGTGTGCTTGCCGTTGCGCTTGAGCTTCTTGCCGATGCCGCGCTCGCGATCGCCGGGATTGTTCTCGTTGACGTCCAGCGCCTCGGCGATGGTCAGGAGCATGCGCTGCACGCTCGAGGTGGTCGGCCGCATGGTGACCTTGAGGACCGCCGGATGCGTCGCCTCGTATTGCTCGGCGGTCTTGGTCTTCCCCATGCCGGGGGCCAGCGTGCCGAGCACCATCGCCGGCATCATCTGCGCGTAGAGCAGCATGTCGGTCAGCCGGGCCGCCGTGGGGGTGACAACGAAGCCCGGCGCCATAGGGACGCGCGCCGCGGCAAGGGTCATTTCGTCGGTGGCATCGAGCCATTTCTCGACCCGATCCGAGACGTTGGTCACGGCGCCCCCGTAGGTGCCGTCGAACCACTGCCAGAGCGTCACCTGGGGAATGGTCGAGCGCTTCGAGACTTCGGTCTTTGACCACTTGTGCTGCCGGGCGACCGCGATCATGCGGACCCGCAGCGCGTTCCAGCGCTCGAGCTCATCGACGGCAAGGTCGGGCTCGCGCTGCGGCGGCGCGCTCCAGGGGTCGTTCGGGGAAGTAGAGGTTGGTTTAGACCCGCGCCGCGGCCTCACGGCCGTCGCGCGCGAGTACGATCGCGGCGGCTGGGAAGGTGTTCTCGAGGCGCCTTTGAAGGGTCTTCGAAGAGGGTATGGGCGACCAGCCCTCAACCGCTGCCGTTTCGACCAGTCGGCGGTAGCAAGCGGTGATGCTGGGGCGCTCCGGCCGAAGGTAATCGGCGGTGAAGAAATCCCAGGCGCGCGGGTCGCAGTCGGCGGTGACGGTGCGGCCCTTCCGGCGCGGCGCGAGGGCCGCGAGCCGATCGGCGTTCGGCACGCCCTTGATCAGGCCGAGCCAGCCCCAAAGGGTCGAGCCCGAGACGTCGGCGCGGCGCGCGACCAGCGCGACGGCATCACCAGCCTTGGCTCCGCCGCTCACCAGGGCGTTCACCTGATCGACGATACCGAGCCGGCGCCGGGCCTCTGCCTTGGCGTTTTCCGGGAGGCGCTCGAACTCTTCCCAGCCGGCGTCGTGACGCGGCGCCGGCGCTTCGGCGAGGGCCTGCTGGAGGAGCGCTGCCTGGGCTTCGAGCGGCAGGAGGGAGCTATGGTATTCCCAGCCCCGCTCGCCTTCACGCGCGAAGGGCGTGGCGCGCCATGCCTCGCGGGCGATGACGCGGCTCAGAGCGCCCTTGTCAGCCGGTAAAGACGGAAGCCCGAGCTCGATGATCTCCGAGGCCGTGAGCCACCGCGTCATGCTTTCCCCCTTGGGCGACGACGCGAATTGACTTCGACCGGCGAGGCGTTGAGCTCGCGCTCGAGGGAGCGGAGCTTGTCGTCGAGCTGGCGTTTGGTTTGGCGGAGGTGGCCGAGCTCGGCGAGCTTGGCCTCGCGGCCCTGCAGCACCATGAGGCCGTCATCCTCGACGAGCATGTCCCAGAGCCAATAGGCGCCGGTGACGCGGACGAAGGCGACGAAGCGGGAGAGCCCGATATCGTGATCCTCGCGGCTCGGCGCGGTGTAGGCATTGAGCGCCCAGAGGGTGAACTCGCGGCCGGTGAGGACACCGATCTTGGCCGCGACCATCTCCCGGCTTTCCGGGCAGGCCTTCAGGGCCTCGCTCATCGCGGTCTTGATGCGGAGCGTGTCCACCGGCCGATTCTGCTCGGCCGGCCGGCGCACCGGGAACAGGTCCGGCCCGGTGAAGAAATCGCCCTGGCCTTCGACGGGCGTGCGGCGGCGCGGGCTCATGCGAGACCCCGCTTGATCGCGAGCCATTCCGGCATCGTGATCATCGCCCGCCGGGTATCGGGCTGGCGCTTGATCTCAACCAGAGATTTCGGCAGCCAGACGGCTTCCATGCGGCCGCCGGTTTTGCCGACGAGGATCGCCTTCTCTGTCTGCGAAAAGAGATACAGATCGAGGTCGACGAGGTCGGATTTGCCGAGGGTCTCAGGCATCAAGCTCCTCCGCGCAAATGGCTTCGCGAAGGGCCGTCGCGTGCGACCAGGGCGTCACGTACCTTTGGGGCGGGTCCTTATCCTCGACGCGTCGGTCAATCTCGGCGAGCAACTCGCCGGCCCGACGATGGACCAACCCCACCGACTTGAGCGTCTCGATCGCGGCGAGCAGTGCGTCGCGTTCGGCCTCGGCCGTCACGCGAATGAGCTCGACCGCCTGGACGCCGGGCGTCGCGGCGTAGGCGGCCGCGCGGAGCGCGAGCTCCTCGACGGCGGCAATCTGCTGGACGATGGTCGGCTTCAAAGCGCCCCTCCCTCAACCAGCCGGACGCCGATCACCTTGGCGCCGTGCTTACCCTTGAGGAGGCCGCGCAAAGCCTCGGCCTCAGCGGCCGAGCGAGCGACAATGTTGAAGGGGCATGTGCCGCGCGATTGGGCGACGGTGGCCGCGACAATCTGGGCGAGCTCGTCGCGAGCGCGATCGGTGCTCATGTCGCACCCCGCTTGCGCCAGTCGGCGACAACGGCAGCGGCCGAGGTCTTGTCGAGGCCGATCTCATCAAGGAAGCGACGGCGCGCTTTGCTGCCCGCCCTTGCCCAGGCGCTGACAAGGGCGCGGACGATAGCCTCGTCGGTATCCTCTGCGGCGCGGAGGCGCGCGGCGATCATGGCGGCGCCGAAGGCGAGCGACGGGTTATCCTGCCAAACGGCGAACAGAGCGCCGCGACCGATTCCGTCCAGAGCGGCGACGGCCCTAAGCGCGGCGCCGTTGTCGGCGATCGGGCTAGACCAGAGCTGCTTGATGCCGTCAGCGCCGAGCTGCTCGGCCGTCTGAATGTCGAGCTGGATTAGTCGCTCGGTGACGCCGGTAGCGGCGGCTGCGACAGAACAAAACGAAAGCTTTTCGCTTTGGTCCTTCTCCCGGTAGCTGGCCGATCGACGATCGCCGCCATGCCGCGAAGCAGGAACGGCAATCTCCCACGCCTTTTTCCAGACGTAAAGCCCGGCCGCGCGTTCCAGTGCCTTCGGCGGCACTGTCGTGCGCAGCGCCTCTTGGATTTCGCCGACGAGCTCAGTGGCGTCGCCGCTTTCAAGAGCCGCTAGGATCGCGTCGCCGAGCATGTCTAAGCGGCCTTCCGCTTTTGACTCGACCGGGGCTGGCGCAAAGTGGCAGAACTCACGCCGGGGCGACGTTTGCCGTTCTTGTCGAACCACTCCGGCCACAGCTCGTGGACCGACTTACCTAGAAATTTGGCGATGGCGCGATTTGCGGAGGGAATGGGATAGTCCAGGGCGTGTGAGCACGAGGACGGGTGGATGCGGGCCGTCTTGGCGATCTCGCTGAGCGAGCCGCCGGCCTTGCCGACTTGAGCTTTGACGTCGTTGCGATCCATCTCGGGTCCCGCCGAATGCGCAATAAACTGAGTATCTGAATGCGAATCGGTCTGCGTATCATGCTCAAGATTGTGAGCACAGTCAAGAAAGCTGCGCACTGATGCGGGCGGTTGTGGGGGTGCCGGGGTTTGCGATGACCCCGGATCAGCGGTTTTGGGAGCTCGTGCGGATGGTCGGCGGGACCGGCGAAGCGGCCCGGATCACCGGCAAATCCACCAACACGATCCGCAATTGGGGTGAGCCAGACACGCGGCGGCCGCTCGAGGAGATGCTCAAGCTTTGCGTCGAGGCCGGCGTCACGCTGGATTGGTTCGCGACCGGCTACATGACGCGGCCCGATATCGCCGCGAAGCAGGGCGATTCGGGCGGCAATGGGTTGGGCGAAGAAGGAGCGCCGGCGAAGAGTGCAGCGGGCGACTATGTTGGGCTGATGCCGTTGCGGCCCGAGCGTCACGAGCACAATGGCTCGCCGCCAGTCGAGCGGTGGACGCCCTCCGAGGTCGGCCTAAGCGCCGGCTGGCTCGACGCCCGGCGTCTCTCGCGGGATCGTGTCCGCTATGCCATCGCCGGCGACGCCGGCATGACGCCGATCATCGGCAAGGGCGACCTGGTCGTCATCGACATCGGAACGCGGCCGCTGTCGTCGGGGCTCTACCTCACGACGGTCGGCGACGAGCTCCTCGCACGCCGCCTGCAGCGCCTGCCGGATGGACGGGCCGAGCTCGTCGCTGATGCCGAGCCATCGTGGCGCTTCTCGCTGCCCCCTGGTGCGGAGGGCGGTTCGCTTCTATATCGGATCGTCTGGGCCGGAGGGGACTTGTGATGGGCAAGCTGGTCGTCGGTATTTTGGTATTCCTAGTCGTTGCCGGAGCGGGGTATTGGGCCGCCGCCAGCGGCACGTTCGGGCAGAACATCGACCCGCTTCGCCTCTTTCCATATGAGAAGCGCGTCTCAAGCTGCGAGCGTGTGCTCTCCGAACGCCTCCGCGCACCGTCGACATATCACCGTGTCGACGTTTCCGAGATTCACAATGGCGATCCTCTCGCGACCGTGGATGACCTAGTGAAGGACGGCCTACGAGGTGCGGCACTCGACAATATTCGGGACTGGATGAAAGGGTCGTCGCGCGACAGTGCCAAGCCGGCGGTTTACGAGTATCTCATCCACTACGATGCGGCGAACGGCTTTGGGGCGCCCGTCCGCGGCATCGCCGCGTGCACCTATGTATCGCTTTTCGGTCAGCAAGCTCCGACCAGCGACCTCCTCGACAACGTGTTCGTCGACGGCATTACTTCCCTCGATTGGACGCTCGAGAGCGTCAAGGCGCAGGCGGCATCGTGATGGCGCGCATTCGGCAACCGAGGTGAACCAGCGCGCCTTCGCGTCCTAACCGCGGCTCCTGGCGGGTTTGAGCCGATTGCGTCGACGAGTTGCCGGGCGGTTGCTCGTGATCTTGGTCTAAGCTGCCGCCTTCCCCGCATTGTGCAGCGCCGGCCGCCGGGTAGATGCCCGAACGCCGGGGCTTCGAGGGCCTTTCAAGAGGGGCTCGACGGTCCTTCGGTCACTCCGGTTTCAAGTGTCCCATCGCGCGGCCACTTCGGTTTCATGTGTCCCGGCTGATTTTGGCTCGCATCGTTGTCACTCGCGGCAATCCCTTGATTGTGCCGCGTAATCGGCCATTCCCGGATAATTTCGGACGTTCCCCTTGCTCCGGTTTCATCTGTCTACACACAACGGTGCGGTCGTCGCGACGAACGATGCGAACGGAGGGGACAGCCGGGAGAGGGGGTATCGTGCGCCCCTCGGGGCGCAGAGGGTCGGAGGCCAGTCCGG
>Ga0068853_100002004_pt1 | contig 15041 bp, 13 predicted proteins | sample KBSCornC32_FD_65655 | JGI IMG/M metagenome (GOLD analysis project Ga0068853, IMG submission 65655) | Corn rhizosphere microbial communities from Kellogg Biological Station, Michigan, USA - KBS Corn C3-2 | ecosystem: Host-associated > Plants > Roots > Rhizosphere > Soil ...
TGCTCGCCTTCGACCTCGACCCCGGTCCGCCGGCCGAAGTCCTCTCCTGCTGCCGGGTGGCCCTGCGGCTGCGCGAGCTCTTCTCCCACTTCGGCCTCGAGTGCTTCCCCAAGACCTCGGGCTCGAAGGGGCTGCAGGTATACGCACCGCTCAACAACGACGAGGTCACTTACGAGGGGGACGACAACGGCGGCGGCACCAAACCGCTGGCCCGCGCGATCGCCCAGCTGCTCGAGAAGCAGACGCCCGACCTGGTCGTCTCGAAAATGAAAAAGGTCGAGCGCAAAGGCAAGGTCTTCGTCGACTGGTCGCAGAACCATCGCCGCAAGACGACGATCGCCGTCTACTCCCTGCGCGCCCGCGAACACCCCACCGTCTCGACCCCCGTGACCTGGGACGAGGTCGAACGCTCCGTCAAAAAAGAAGACCCCAGCTCACTCGTCTTCGAAGCCAACGACGTCCTGAAGCGCATCGAGAAGCACGGCGACCTCTTCGCCCCGGTCCTCAAGCTCAAGCAAACGCTACCCGAGCTTTAGCCAGCAGCCCGGTGGCACCCTGGGCCGTGGGTACCGGTCTGGTGGACACTCAGCGCGAAGCGCGTCCACCAGACCGGTACCCACGGCCCCGAGCGCTACGAAATCTCCTGGCGAACGACCGGGTGCCGCGTCGCCTTGACCTCATCCAGGCGGCGAACAGGCGTCGTATAGGGCGCCTGCTTGGCCCGCTCCGGATCTGTTTCGGCCTCGGCGAGGATCTGCTCGATGGCCTCAGCGAAGGCATCGAGGCTCTCTTTGGTCTCGGTCTCGGTCGGCTCGATCATCAGCGCCTCCTCGACCAGCAGCGGGAAGTAGACCGTCGGCGGGTGGAAGCCGAAGTCGAGCAGGCGCTTGGCGAGGTCGAGGGTCGCCAGACCCAGCTCCCTCTTCATCGGCTTGCCGGAGAGGACGAACTCGTGCATGCAGTGACGGTCGAAGGCGACCGGCACGCGCTCGCCCGCGCGGCCCTCGGCGAGGCGGGCCTTGAGGTAGTTCGCGTTCAGCACCGCGGTCTCCGAGGCCTCGGCGAGGCCGTCGCTGCCGAGGCTGAGGATGTAGGCGTAGGAGCGGACGAAGACGCCGAAGTTGCCCTGGAAGCCGCGCAGGCGGCCGATCGATTTGGGCCGCTCGTGGTCGAGGTCGAAGCTGGGCCCGCCGCCGTTGTCGCTCTCGCGCCGCACCACCTGCGGCCGCGGCAGGAAGGGCTCGATCCGCTCAGAGACGGCGATCGGACCGGCACCGGGGCCGCCACCGCCGTGGGGCTGGCTGAAGGACTTGTGCAGGTTGACGTGGACGATGTCGAAGCCCATGTCGCCGGGCCGCGAGTGGCCCATCACCGCGTTGAGGTTGGCACCGTCGTAGTAGAGCGTCCCCCCCGCCGCGTGGATCAGCTCCGCGATCTCGGCGATGTTCTCGTCGAAGAGGCCGAGCGTGTTGGGGTTGGTCAGCATCAGGCAGGCGATTTGGCCGGGATCCGCGTCGATCTTCGCCCGCAGGTCGTCCATCTCTACCCCGCCGCGCTCGTTGGTGGCGACCTTGACCACCTCGTAGCCGGCCATCGTCACCGAGGCCGGGTTGGTGCCGTGCGAGGTGTCGGGTGCCAGCACCTTGGTCCGCTCTTCACCGCGGTCGGCATGGAAGGCACGTGTGAGCAGCAGCCCGGCGAGCTCGCCGTGCGAGCCGGCGGAGGGCTGCAGGCTGACGTGGGGCAGGCCGCAGATCTCGCCGAGGCTCTCCTGCAGCAGCCACATCAGCTCCAGCGCCCCCTGGGCGCGCCTGGGCTCCTGCGCCGGGTGCAGGCGGGCGTGGCCAGGCAGCGCCGCCACCCGCTCGTTGAGCCGCGGATTGTGCTTCATCGTGCAGGAGCCGAGCGGGTAGAAGCCGCTGTCGAGGTCGAAGTTGCGCCGTGAGAGCTTGTTGTAGTGACGGACGATCTCCGGCTCGGCGATCTCGGGCAGGCGCGGCGGCTCGGCGCGCAGCAGGTCGGCCGGGATCAGCTCCTCCAGCGCCGGCTCGGGCACTTCGGCCGCGGGCAGGACGGCGGCGCGCCGTCCCGGCTTCGACTTCTCGTAGATCGTGCGGGCGCGTTCGGCCTGCATCGGCGTCTCGGTCAGGCCCATCAGCCCACCCCCTCTGGCGCCTTAGTCGCACTATTTGCGACCAAAGCGCCAATCTCGGCCTGGATCGCCGCGCCGAGGGCCTCGGCGAGGTCGTCGATCTGGGCCTTGGTGCGGCGCTCGGTGATCGCGACGAGCAGGCCGTCCTCGTACTCGGGGTACTCGCGGCCGAGTGGGTAGCCGGCGGCGATGCCGCGCGCGGCACAGCGCTCGAGCACGCGCTCGACCGGCGCGTCGAGGCGCAGGGCGAACTCTCGGGCCACCGGCGCCTCGTGCAGCAGCTCAACTCCCTCTACCGCGGCGAGCCGCTCGCGGGCGTAGGCGGTACGGCGAACCAACAGCTCGCCCAGCTCGCGGAAGCCCTCGCGGCCGAGCCAGGCGAGGTGGACCATCGCGCCGAGCGCATTGAGCGCCTGCGCGGTGCAGATGTTGTGTGTCGCCTTCTCGCGGCGGATGTGCTGCTCGCGCGTTTGCAAGGCCAAGACGAAGCCACGGCGCCCGTCGACGTCATCGGTTTCGCCGGCGATCCGGCCCGGCATGCGGCGAATCTGCTCCTCGGTCGCGCAGAAGAAGCCGAAGGACGGCCCGCCGAAGTCGAGCCGGTTGCCGAGCGGCTGACCCTCGCCGAGGGCGATGTCGGCGCCCTGCTCGCCGGGCGGCTTGAGCACGCCGAGGGTCATCGGGTCGGTGGCGACGACGAGCAGCGCACCGTGCTCCTTGGCCGCCGCGCCAAGCGCCTCGACCCGCTCGACCGCGCCGAGGAAGTTGGGGCTCTGCAGGAAGACGGCGGCGGTCTCGCCGTCGACCGCCTCTGCCAGCGCCTCGGGATCGGTCTCGCCGTCGTCCAGCCCCACCTCGACCAGCTCGGCGCCGTAGCCGACCGCATAGGTCGCCAGCGTCTCGCGGCTGTGCGGGTGCAGGCCGCGAGAGACGACGAACCGCTTGCGCTTGGTCGCCGCCATCGCCAGGTAGCCGGCGGAGGCAACCGATGAGGGGCCCTCGTAAAGACCGGCGTTTGAGACCGGCAGCCCGGTCAGCTCCGACATCGCGGTCTGGAACTCGAACATCACCTGCAAGCCGCCCTGGGAGATCTCCGGCTGGTAGGGCGTGTAAGGGGTGAGGAACTCGGAGCGCTGGGCGATCGCGTCGACGATCGCCGGCACGTAGTGGTCATACATCCCGGCGCCGACGAAGCAAACCTGTCTTTCGGCGTCCTCGTTGCGCGCCGCCAGCGCCGCCAGCCGCTCGAAGACCTCCGCCTCGCTCATCCCCTCAGGCAGCCCCAGCGGGCGGCCGAGGCGCAGCGGCCCGGGGATCTGCTCGAAGAGGTCGTCGACCGAGCCGACCCCGATCGCGGCGAGCATCTCCGCCCGATCGGCGTCGGTGGCTGAGGTGTAGCGGGTCACCCGGCTAAGGCTACGGAAGCGGCTGGCGGGGCTTCCTAGGCCTTTTCCAGCATCTTGCGGTATTCCTCAGCGCCGAGCAGGGCACCGCGCTCCTCCGGCTGGGTCAGCTTGACCTTGACCAGCCAGCCCTCGCCGTATGGGTCCTCGTTGATCTTCTCCGGGCTGTCTTCGAGCGAGTCGTTGACCTCGACGATCTCGCCCGACATCGGCGCGATCACGTCGGAGACCGCCTTGACCGACTCGACCTCGGCGTAGGAAGCGTCTTTGGAGATCGTCGCGCCGACCTCGGGCGGGTCGTAGAAGACGACCTCGCCGAGACTGTCCTGGGCGTACCAGGTGATCCCGAATACGGCGTGCTCATCGCCCTCGAGCCGCGCCCAGTCATGCTGGTCGTGGTAGAGCAGATCGTCGGGATAGTGCGCGTCGGACAAGGTCATCCTTTCCGCTGGTAGAGGGGCTTGGAAGCTATCCGCGCGGGGCGATGCTTGCCGCGCACGTCGATCTCGACCGCGGTGCCGGGCTCGGCGAGGGCGGCGCGGAGGTAGGCCATGCCGATCCCAACCTCCAGCGAAGGCGAGAAGGTGCCTGAGGCCACGGTGCCGACCCGCTCTCCGTCGGAGAGCACGGGGTTGCCTTCGCGCGGGATGCCGGCGCCCTCGATCTTGAACGGCGCCAGCTTCTCGTCCGTACCCTCCCGGCGCGCACGGGCGACGGCGTCAGCACCGATGAAGCCGGTCGCATCCGCGCAGCACCAGCCGAGGCCGGCCTCGATCGGGTTGCGCTCGGGCGTCAGGTCGTTGCCGTGCAGGTGGAAGCAGACCTCGAGTCGCAGCGTGTCGCGAGCGCCGAGGCCGCAGGGGACGACGCCCGCGTCGAGCAGCTCGACCCAGATCGCCGGGGCGACCTCGGGATCGATCAGCAACTCCACCCCGTCCTCGCCGGTGTAGCCGGTGCCGCAGACGAGCGCGGGCCGGTTGCCGACCCGAGCCGTGGCGACCCGCATCCGGGTCGGCAGGGCCAGGCCCAGCGCTCTCGTGAGTATCGCCCGAGCGTGCGGCCCCTGCACGGCGAGCATCGCGTAGCGATCGGCGACGTCGCGCACCGCGACGTCAAAGCCACGGCTCAGCCGGCCGAGCCAGGCGAGGTCGGCATCGTGGTTCGCGGAGTTGGTGACGATCAGGTAGCGGTCGCCGCCGAGCCGGTAGGTGAAGAGATCGTCGAGCACACCCCCCGCCTCGTTGCAGAGGCAGGAGTACTGGGCGCCGCCGATCTCGAGCTTCGCCACGTCGTTGGAGAGCACCCGCTGCAAGAAGGCGAGCGCCCCGGGGCCCTCGACCTCGACCTCACCCATGTGCGAGACGTCGAACATGCCGGCGTGCGTGCGAACGGCGGTGTGCTCCTCGCGAATCCCCTCATAGGTGACCGGCATCTCCCACCCCGCAAAGGGCACGAGCTTGGCTCCGAGATCGGCGTGTCGCTCGTAGAGGGGGGTGCGTCTCAGCGCTTGCTCGGCCACGCGCGGCAGCGTATTGAACAGCTGTGCCAAGCTCGTCCACGCAGATGAGCAAGCGGCAGCACAACGAGATCCGCCGCGCCGACGAGACCGACGCCGCCACCGTCGCCCAGCTCCTGCACGCCTTCAACAGCGAGTACGACGACTACACGCCTGGCGTCCCAGCCCTAACCGAGCGCCTCGGCGAACTACTGGCCGACGAGGCGATCGTCGCCTTGCTCGCGGGCGAGCCCGTCACGGGCTTCGCCCTCATCCGCCTCCGCCCCTCGCTCTGGGTCAAAGCCGAAGACGCCTACCTCGAAGAGCTCTACGTGGTCCCCGATCAGCGCCGACAGGGCATCGGCCGCGCCCTCCTAAACGCGGCGATCGACTTCGTCCGCGAAGCCGGCGCCAACCACTTCGAGCTGACCACCGGCGAGACCGACAAGGAAGCAAGAGCGCTCTACGAGAGCCGCGGGCTGACGAACCACGAAGGCGCCCCCGACGGCCCCCGAATGCTCTATTACGAGCTGGACCTCTGAAGCTCTGGAGGCGAGGATGGCGCCAGCGACGCGTCTTGATCCTTCAAGGAATGACCTGTCGCTGTCGGCCGTCGTCAGGCCCTCCCGACGAACTCCCGCGAAGCGGCGGCGGGAGGGCCTGACGACGGCCCCCCACCCTCAGCTCATTCTTTGAGAAACCCGGGCACGTCGATGTCGTCGTCCGAGACCCGCAGTTTGCGGATATCAGTGTCCTCCGCCGAAATCCGCGGCCGGCTCTCATAGCGACGCCGCACCCGCTGCGGCGAACGAGCCAGCAGCTCGAATCCCTCGAACCCAGTCGCGATGACGGTGACCCGCACCTCGTCCTTCATCGACTGGTCGACGACCGAGCCGAAGATGATGTTGGCGTTGTCGTCCGCCTCGGACTGGACCAGCTGGGCAGCCTCGTTGACCTCGAAGAGGCCGAGGTCCTCGGGCCCGGTGATGTTGAGCAGCATCCCTGTCGCGCCCTTGATCGACTCCTCGATCAGGGGCGAGGTGATCGCCGCCTTGGCGGCGTCGAGGGCGCGGGCCTCGCCGGAGGCGGAGCCGACGCCCATCAGGGCGGAGCCGGCGTCGCGCATGATCGTGCGCACGTCGGCGAAGTCGAGGTTGATCAGCCCGGGGATCGTGATCAGGTCGGTGATGCCCTGCACGCCCTGGCGCAGGATGTCGTCGGCCTGGCGAAAGGCCTCGAGCACGCTGGTGCGCCGCTCGACTGCCTGCAGCAGCTTCTCGTTGGGAACGATGATCAGGGTGTCGACGTTGTTGCGCAGCTTCTCGATTCCCTCGAGCGCCTGCTGCATGCGCCGTTTGCCCTCGAACTCGAAGGGCTTGGTGACGGCGCCGACGGTGAGCGCGCCGATCTCTTCCTTGGCGATCTCGGCGATCACGGGCGCCGAGCCGGTGCCCGTGCCGCCGCCCTCGCCGGCGGTGACGAAGACCATGTCGGCGCCCTTCAGCGCCTCCTTGATCTCGTCGCGACTCTCCGCCGCCGCGCCGGCACCCACCTCGGGGTTGCCGCCGGCGCCGAGGCCGCGGGTCAGCTCCTGGCCGATCGAGAGCTTGATGTCCGCATCACACGCCTGCAGAGCCTGAGCATCCGTGTTGACGGCGACGAACTCGACGCCGCGAATGCCGGCGTCGACCATGCGACTGACGGCGTTCGTACCGCCGCCGCCGGCGCCGACCACCTTGATCACCGCTAGGTATGTGGATTCCATCTCCCGATTTCTCCAAGCCCAGCTCCCGGTGGAGCTGGATATGTCCCGGTCCGCCAGGACTGGGTGTTGAGTTGAGCCTTCGTTCTGTCCGACGCTACAGCAATGCTTGAGAGTTCAAGGGTACGCCGTAACCGCGGAAATTGCGCTCAACGTAGGGTATCGGGCGGGGTCTGTCAAACGGTCGGGCGACATCGTGCAACGGCGAGGTCTCAAGTCTTACTTGAGTGTTGTGCTGACCTAACCCTGTGGTTGAGGGTTCATTCGATCGGCGGAAGCGTATGCCCAGAGCCGCGTACCGCCGGGCGTCCCGGAGCGCTCAGGTCTACATAATCGAGCGCGGTGATCGAGGGATCGGCGAGAACCGCTGCCGCCGCGCGCCACTTGCGCGCCGCCCCGCCCGCGCTGCCGAATATCAGTTCGATCCCGGAGCTGAGTTCGACGGCCACCCCGCGTTCCCCAAATCCGCTGCTGGAGACATAGGGGCGCAGCGCCGGCGGCGTCGCAGCGAGCACGCGGACCTGTTCGAGCACCGGGCCCTGGACGCGCGGGCCTTTCGGGGCTGCGCCGAGGGACAACTGGGGCAGGGCCGTGTCTTCGGGGAGTGTGAGCCAGGCTAGGACCGTACCGTCATCGGCCACCGCCACGGCTTCGCTGCCGCTGCCGATCGTCGCCACCGGTTCAGAAGAGACGAGATGTGGCTCGACCGTCTTGTCACCGACGACTTTTTGGGCGAAGAAGGCGATAGCGATCACCCCGACGATCACGATGACCCAACGGTAAAACCCACCGAACAGCCTCCTCATAGCTCCCAACCCTCGGGCCACTCGACCTCGCCCAGCACCTGCACCTCCGGCTCGAGCACGACACCGGTCAGCTCGCGCACGAGGCGACGACCCGTGGCCATCAGCTCGAGGATCTCGGCTGTCGTGGCCCCGCCGCGGTTCTCGACGAAGTTGGCATGCTTGGCCGAGAAGCGGACGCCGCCGTGGCGAAGGTCCCGGCAGCCGGCCGCCTCGAGCAATTGCCCGGCGCTGCGCCCTTCCGCCCGCGGGTCCTCTGGGTTCTTGAAGGTCGAGCCGAAGGTCTTGATCCCGGACGGCTGGGCCTCGCGGCGCTTGCTTCGCATCTCCTCCAACCGCGCCCGGATTGCCTCCGGCTCGTCGTTGTGCAAACTGAACGCGACCCGCGAGACCACCTCGCCGGGCCCGAGGTCCGAGTTGCGGTATGAGAAGCCAAGCGAGTCGGGCTGGCGCCGCTCGCGTCCCTCGGCCGTGCAGACGTCGACCCACTCGAGCACCTCGGCGAGCTGCCCTCCGTAGGCATTGGCGTTCATCCTCACCGCGCCTCCCGCAGTGCCGGGGATGTTGACGCCGAATTCGATCCCGGCGAGGCCCCAGGCGGCGGCCTTGGCCGAGGCCGAGGGGAAGCGGGCGCCGCCGCCGCAGACGATGCCTTCTCCATCGCGCTCGATCGTGGCGAGCTCGCCGTCGAGCTTCAGCGCCAAGCCGCGAAAACCGGCGTCGGCGATCAGCAGGTTGGAGCCAGAGCCGATTACTCCGACGGCGAGGCTCTCGGCCGCGGCCCAGCCAAGCAGCTCGAGCAGCTCGTCCTCGCTTTGCGGCCGGGCGAAGTAGTCAGCGTCGCCACCGGTCCGCACCGTGGTCAAGCGCGCAAGGGGGAAATCGCTCCGCACGCCTGCTGGCTGGACGCTCACCCAGATACCTCCCCAGCCGCTACCAGCGCCTCGCCGATCTTGAAGACGTCGCCAGCGCCGATCGTGACCAGCACCTGGTCCTCGATCCCAATCGCCTGGTTTTGGTCCAAGCGTCGGCCCAGAACATTGGCGGCCGCATCTTGGTCCGGCAGCCACACCACTCGGCGCCCCCCCATCCGCTCAGCCGCTGCCTGGGCGACCTGCAGCCCGCTGACCCCGGCGAGCTCGCCGACGGGCTCCTCCCGGGCCGGGTAGACGTCAAGCACGACGACTTCGTCGGCAAGCGCGAGGGCAGCTCCGAACTCCTCGCCAAAGGCCTTGGTGCGCGAATAGAGGTGGGGCTGGAAGACGGCGATCAGGCAACCCGAACCCTGTTCGCGAAGAGCGGAGAGGGCGGCCCGGACCTCGGTTGGGTGATGCGCGTAGTCGTCATATATGCGGGCACCAGCGCGGGCGCCCTTCAGCTCGAGGCGGCGTTTGACGCCCGGGAAGTCGACAAGGGCCCCGGCCGCCGAGTCGAGGTCGAACCCGGCGGCAGCAAGCGCGGCGAGAGCAGCGCGGGCGTTGAGCCGGTTGTGCTGGCCGGGCACCGCAAGCTCCAGCCGCTCCGGGCCCGGGTGGTCGAGGTCGAAGCCGCCCACCGCAGAGTCGGCCGTCACCTCGCCGAAGGTCTCGTCGGCGGGCGCGACGGCCGCGGCAGCGGGCGCGACGAAATCCGCGAACGCCCGGCGCAGCTCCGCCACGGACCCCCAGCGGCTGTGGTGGTCCATCTCGATGTTGGTGACCACAGCGATCTCCGGTTTCAGATCGAGGAAGCTGCCGTCGCTCTCGTCGGCCTCGGCGATCACCCACCCGCCGGCCCCCCATCCGGCGTTGGCGGCGACACCGCCCGGTCCGAGGCCCGGCACCTCACCGCCGACGAAGAAGGCCGGGTCGGCGCCGAGTCCGCGCAGTGCCCAGACCAGCATCGCCGTCGTCGTCGTCTTGCCGTGGGTGCCGGCGACTGCGATCAGCCGCTTCTCTGCGCAGAGCTCGGCCAGCAGGGCGCCACGGTGGATCGGCTCGATGCCGCGCTCCCGAGCCAGCGCCAGCTCCGGGTTCTCGGCACCGATCGCAGTCGAGACGACCACCTCGGCCCCCTCGGGCAGGTTCGCCGCGTCATGCCCGACGACCGGATCGAGGCCGGCAGCGCGCAGTCGCTCCATATAAGAGGAGTCGCCGCGGTCGCTGCCGGTAACGCTCGCGCCGAGTCCGGCGCAGACCAGCGCCAGCCCGCTCATCCCTGCCCCGCCGATGCCGATGAAATGCAGCCTCCTGGAAGCCCAGTCGCTCACGTTCCGGTGCGCCTTTTGCTCTCCACGGGTGCATAAGGCGCACCGGAAGCGGATGTGCCGACGGCGGCCAGGACCTCGTCGGCGATTGCGCGGGCGGCCTGGGGCTTCGCCAGGGCCGCCGAGGCCGCGGACATCGCCTCGAGCCGGGCGTCGTCTTCGAGCAGTGAGGAGACATGACCGGCGAGGGAGGGTGCGCTGAGCGCGCCGTCCGTGATCGTCTCCGCCGCACCGGCTTCGCTCATCCAGGCGGCGTTTGCCGTCTGATGGTCGGCTGTCGCATATGGGTAGGGAACGAGGATCGCCGGCCGGCCGGCCGCAACGACCTCGAAGATCGAGCCACCGGAGCGAGCCAAGACCAGGTCGCAGGCGGCGAGCACGTCGCCGAGGTCGGGCTCGTAGGGCAGCAGGGTGTAGTCCTCCCCGTGAGATGCCGCCGCCAGGCGCTGGGCCAGATCGTGGTAATCGCGGCGGCCGCTGAGGTGGATGACGTGGAAGTCGCGGCGGAACTCGGCGTCCGGCCCGGCGGACCCCGCCTCGGCGAAGGCCTCGATCGCGGCCGTGTTGATCGAGCGGGCCCCCTGACTGCCACCCATCACCAACAGGCAGCGCGCATCCGGCGGGATTCCGAAGCGCCGTCGCGCCTCGACCCGGTCGGCGCGCATGATCGCCGCCGGCACGGGTCGCCCGGTAAGGAGGTAGGGAGGTCCGTCGCGACCCTCGATCGGGAAAGAGAGGCAGACCCGGCGAGCCCGCTCCGCCAGCAGGCGGTTGGCGAGGCCGAGGTGGCTGTCGGCCTCGGTCAGGACCAAGGGGGTCCGCGTCAGCAGCGCGGCAAGACCGGCTGGGCCGGCGACGTAACCGCCGCCGCCGAGGACCACGTCGGCGCCGCGGCTGCGCAGGGCGCGGCGCGCCGCTCCGACGGCCCCGGCGGCCTCGCCGATGGCGACGGCCGCGCGCAGCGGGTTGCGGCGGTCGATCCCACGCACCTTGAGGAAGTCGATCTCATAGCCGGCCGACGGCACCAGCTCGGCCTCGATCCGCGCGCGTGTACCGAGGAAGGAGACGGCGGCGCCGCTAGCCCGAAGCTCGTCGGCGACGGCTATCGCTGGCACGACGTGGCCGGCGGTTCCCCCCGCTGCCACTACGACTCTGGGCGCTTTTTCCACGGCTCGGTCTGCTCCTTTTACGGGCGGGCGCGCGCCCGCCCTCGACGACGCGCAGTTTGCCAGCGCCGGAGGCGCGACCCGGCCGCGCCGCAGCGGTAGCCCTGCCCCCGCGCGCGACGTTGAGAATCAGGCCGACGGCGAAGAGCGTCGCCAGCAGGCTGCTGTTGCCGTAGGAGACGAAGGGCAGCGGCACGCCGGTCAGCGGCGCCAGGCCCATCACGGCGAAGAGGTTGATCGTCGCCTGCACCAGGATCAGCGAGGTGAGGCCGGAGACGAGCAGCTTGCTGTAGCGGTCCCTGGCTTTCTGGGCCACGCGCAGGCCGGCGTAGCCGAACATCCCGAAGAGACCGACGACGCCGAGGATGCCGACCATGCCGAGCTCCTCGCCGATCACGGCGGAGATCATGTCGGTGTGAGCCTCAGGGAGGAATCCGGCCTTGGCCACGCCGTTGCCGATGCCGACCCCAAAGATGCCGCCTGACCCGAGCGCGATCTTGGCCTGCGCCGCCTGGAAGCCGGCGCCGGCAGCGTCGGCGCCTGGATGCAGGAAGCCGGTGAGGCGGGCCATGCGATAGGGCTCGACCACGGTCAGCAGCAGGGCGAGCCCGCCGAGGACGAGGGCGACCTTGCCGAGGTCGGCCGGGCGGGCCCCGGCGGCAACGAGGGTGGCGGCGACCGAGAAGGCGATCACCATCGTCGTCCCCATGTCGGGCTCGGCCATGATCAGCAGGCAGGCGGTGCCGACGACGAGCAGGAAGGGCATCAGCCCCTGCAGCGAGCGCACCCGCTTCGGTTCGCGGGCCAGCAGGTCGGCGCCGTAGAGGACCAGCGCCACCTTGGCCAGCTCGGAGGGCTGGAACTGCAGCGAGCCGGGGCCGATCCAGCGGCTGGCACCGTTGGCACTCGAGCCGGCGACGAGGACGACGAGCAGGAGGAAGAGCGAAGCGACGAGCAGAGCCGGGGTGAGGCGGCGGATCGCGGTCAGGCCGTGACGGGCGCTGAGGTGCATCACGAGCAGGCCGAAGGCGCCGAAGATCAGCGTGCGCTTGAGGTAGAAGGCGCTCTCGGCGAGGTTGCCGTTGCTGAGGATCTGGGTCGTCGAGCTGGCCGAGAAGACCATCACCGCGCCGAGCGCAAGCAGGCAGAGGGTGGCGGTGAGCAGCAGGCTGTACTCGGTCGACTGCGAGGCGGCACGGGAGCTCTTCTTCCTGGCCTTGGTCCTCTTCGTCTTCTTGCCGGCGACGAAGCCGCCGAGTGAGAGGGCGCGAGCGCTCACGCCAGCTCCTCGACGATCTGCCGGAAGCGCTCGCCGCGCTGTTCGAAGTTCTCGAAGGCGTCGAAGCTGGCGCAGGCTGGGGAGAGCAGTACGGTCTCGCCGGGCCGGGCCCCGGCGGCGGCAAGGCGCACGGCTTCTTCGAGGTCCTCGCAGAGGTGCAGCTCGACCCCGGACGCGATCGCCGGTGCCAGCGCCTCCGCCAAGCGCCCGGCCGAAGCGCCCATGAGATAACAGGCGCTGCAGCGTTCACGGACCGGATCGAGCAAGGGCGCGTATGACTCGCCCTTCTCGCTTCCGCCGAGGATCGCCCGCACTCCGCCCTCGAAGGCGCGCAGGCCGACTGTGGCCGAGGCGACGTTGGTCGCCTTGGAATCGTTGACGAAGCGCACGCCGTCGATCTCGGCGACCTGCTCGAGTCGGTGCGGCACGCCGGCGAAGCTGCGCAGGCCCTCGCGCACCGCCTCGCGGTCGAGCCCCATCGAGAGCGCCGCCGCGGCGGCGGCCATCGCGTTCTCGACGTTGTGCTCGCCGAAGAGGCCGAGCTCGGCGACGTCCAGCAGCGGCTCGCCGTCATAGAAGATCGTCCCTTCGGCGACCGCGACTTCGCAGTCGGGCGCGGCGCCGTGGCAGAAGGCGATGCGCCGCCCGCAGCCGCCGAGGTCGACGCCAGCGAGCTCGGGGTCGTCGGCGTTGTAGACGGCTACGTCGTCGTTGCCCTGGTTGGCGAAGATGCGCAACTTCGCCGCCAGGTAGTCCTCGAGCGTGCCGTGCCGGTCGAGGTGATCGGGCGCGAGGTTGAGGAAGACCGCGCACTCGGGCGCGAAGGCGATGCTGTCCTCGAGCTGGAAGCTCGAGGCCTCGCAGATCACGGTCGCGTCCGGCTCGATCCCGCCGGCCAGCGAGGAGAGCGGCGTGCCGACGTTGCCGGCCACGGCCACCGGCTCCGCGGCGGAGCGGTAGATGTGTCCGAGCAGCTCGACCGTGGTCGTCTTGCCGTTAGTCCCGGTCACCGCGACGAAGCGATTGGGGATCGCCCGCCAGGCGAGCTCCAGCTCCCCTACCACGTCGATCCCCCGCTCCAGAGCGGCCGCGATCACCGGCGCCTCCCGCGGCACACCCGGGCTCTTGACCACAGTCCGCACCCCCTCGAGGAGCGCAATCCCATCTGCATCCAGGACGACTTCGACGCCCACCTCCCGCAGTCCTGCCGCCCCATCGGGAAACCCCGAATCGACCGCCACGACGGTCTCGCCCCGCGCAGCGAGAAGCCGCGCCGCGGCCTGTCCAGATCGAGCCAGCCCCACCACCAGAAACGGCCCCCCAGGCATCTGCGGACGGAGCTTCCTCGGCGGCGATGTCCTCATCCGGTTACCTTCGATCCGGCCCGGGCGGAACCTGTCTCACCGGCGCTTCGTTGAAGGCTTTTCAGGCCTATGGCTCCCAAAACGATTCAACGGCCCAGCGCGCGGTAGAGGACGTGGCGGCGCTGGGGGTGGCCGGGCGGGAGACGGGGGTGGTCGAAGTCATCGGCGGGGTCGTGACTCATTCCGAGCCGCTCCATAACCGCCCGCGAGCGGCGATTCGCTGGCGTCGTGAACGAGACAATCTCGACCAGCCCTACCTCCTCGAAGCCAAAGGAGAGCGCCGTGCGCGCCGCCTCGGTCGCATAGCCCTGACCCCAAGCCGAGCGCGCCAGCCGCCAACCGATCTCAACAGCAGGCATGAAGTGCGCCTCGAACTCCGGCACGTCCAGACCGGTGAAACCGACGAACTCCCCAGTCGCCCTCACCTCGAGCGCCCAAAGCCCAAACCCATTCGCCTCAAACCCAGCCTCGATCCGCTCAACCAAAGCATCGCTCTCCCCCCTGCTCAACGTCCCAGGAAAGTGCTCCATAACGGCTGGATCCGCATTCATCGCCGCAAACGCCCCGAGATCCCCCTCTCGCCACCCCCGCAACCTCAGCCGAGGAGTCGTGAGCGTTGGCCACGGGCGTCCGGTGCCCTCTCCCAAAACACTCAAGCGCGGCTCCTGCCGCGCGTTTTGGGAGAGGGCACCGGACGCCCCTCCACCGCTTACCGCCCGATGCTCTGCTGATACAGCGTGAACCCGATCCCGGAACACACAGCGGCGACGATCCAGAACCGCAGCATGATCTTGGTCTCCGACCAGGCCATCATCTCGAAGTGATGGTGCAGCGGCGCCATCAGCAGCACGCGGCGGCGGAAGGTCTTGAAGGAGAAGACCTGGATCGCCACCGAGAGCGCCTCGATCACGAAGATGCCGCCGATGATGATCAGCAGCACCTCGGTCTGGGTCATCACCGCGAGGGCGCCGATGGCCCCCCCCAATCCGAGCGAGCCGGTATCGCCCATGAAGATCGAGGCCGGGAAGGCGTTGAACCAGAGGAAGCCGATGCAGGCGCCGACCAGGCAGGCCGAGAGCAGAGCGAGGTTCTGCTGCTCGTTGGTGACGAAGGCGATCGCCGTGTAGGCGAGCAGGACGATCGCGCAGGAGCCGGCGGCGAGACCGTCGAGGCCGTCGGTGAGGTTGACCCCGTTGGAGGTGCCGCCGATGACGAGGAAGACGAGGACGAAGTAGAGGACAGGGCCGAGATCGACGGTGGCGTCACCGATGCGGAAGAAGAGGATCGGTTCGAGCCCGACCTCATGGCGGGCGACCCACCAGAGGGCGAGCGCGAGGAGGAGCTGCAGGAGGATCTTCCAGCGGGCCGAGAG
>Ga0068853_100002006_pt1 | contig 15038 bp, 9 predicted proteins | sample KBSCornC32_FD_65655 | JGI IMG/M metagenome (GOLD analysis project Ga0068853, IMG submission 65655) | Corn rhizosphere microbial communities from Kellogg Biological Station, Michigan, USA - KBS Corn C3-2 | ecosystem: Host-associated > Plants > Roots > Rhizosphere > Soil ...
CCAGCGCTTCGCGCTTGCTGAGATCGGGATCTCTGTAGGGAGCCGTCGCCTCGGCCCCCGCGCTCACCGTGACGACACCCCCGCTGGCCGCGGCGGTGCGAAGCGCGGGCGAGGCCGCCGACGCCTGCGAAGGTTCGAGGGCGCTCGTTTCGGTGGCCCCGGCCTCGGCAGGAACCGCCACCGCTTCGAGCGGGTGGGACGGCCGAGCCGGCGCGACGCTGTCTGGCGGGCCTTCGAGCTCGCCGCCGTCACCGTCGATCCTGGGCGGGGGTGGCGGGGGCGGCAGGCCAAAGCCGCGCTGAGTCTGCAGCATCGAGGCCGGGACCTTGGGGGCGGCGCTCTCTCCCGACGAGGTGGCACTGTCGCTCGCCTGGTCGTTCGAGGGAACGGTCTCCGAGGTGGCACCGTGGATGGCTTGGTCGTTCGAAGGAGAGGTGTCCATCGAGGTCGAGCCGAACAGGGCGGCCAGCTCCTCGGGGCTCATCTCGTCCGACGGCGGCGATGCGCCTTCGTCGGCCGCTGACGATTCGATCTCTCGCGGCGAAGAGGACGCTCGCCCCTCCGTCGGAAAGGGAATCACGTTGTCGTCCGGGGCCCTCTCAAGGGAGACTTCTCGCTCCACCTCGTCGCCACCGTTCAGCAGCTCCAGGTTGGCCTCTCCGCGAGACGGACCGGATGGAGTGTCGCTTCTCTCGGCAACCGTCGACGGCGTGGCCAGCACATCGAGCTGCGGGAACCCCCGATCGGTCTTCGTCGTGGCGGGCGGAGGCGGGGGCGGCACGTCCGAAGGTGGCGTCGCCGGGGTCACGCGCGGCCCGGAGGTCTCCGCGGCGGTGCGCGCGACCGCTCCTCCCCGCATCCGATCTGCAAAGGACTGCCCCACCTGTCCCGAGGCCGCCCCCGAGCGGCCGCTCGAACGTTCGGCGCCGGTGCGCGCGCTGCCGCTGTCTCCCGATACGGCTCGGGGAACGGCATCGCGCGACGAGTCCGGCGCCCTGGGCTTGACCTCGGCGATGATGCCCTCGTCGCGAAGGCGAGCGAACACGGTCAGGGCCTCGGCGTCTGGAATCTGTGCGTCTTCGATGACCTGCGCCAGGGGTCTCGAACCATTGAACAATCGCAAAATGCCATTGACCTCGTCCGGGATCTCGGCGAGTCGGTCGGCCAGGACCCGATAGTTCACCTCGTACACACCGTCGCGAGCCGGGTTGTCGGCGGCGAGGCGGCTCTTCTGGTCGAGGCGCTTCATTCCCTCGAGCACGAGATCGCCCGTCGGCCTGCCGATGGCGTCGGGCCTGCGGATGTTCTTCCACTCGATCTCGAAGGTCCCCTCGGTCCACGAAAACAGGCGCTCGATGGCGTCCGCGCCGGAGAGCCGCCCCACTTCGGCGTCGATGACCGCGCCCTGACGAAAGTACACCGCCGCGGTTGCGCCTCTCGGTCCGCTCAGGTGGATGATGCCCGACCTCCGATTGGCGGAGAGCAACTCGAGGAGATCGACGACGGTGATGTCGCGGAGCTGCCCCTGGAAGGCCTCCGGAGGGGCGTCGTCGCTCGTGAGCTTGTCCCGTTCGCGTCGCTGGACGAGGGCGCGAACGCGGGCGATCACCTCGTTCACGTAGGTCGGCTTGACCAGGTAGTCGTCGGCTCCTGCCTGGAGAGCCCGGACCCGAGCCTCGACGCTCTTGTCGGCGCCGATGAAGATGAAGGGCACGCCGCGATCGCTCGCCTGCTGGCGGACCCGAGCGCAGAGCGCGAGACCGTCGAGCTCGGGCAGGTCGGGATCCGCGATGATGACGGCGGGAGCCTCACGTTGAATGGCGTCCCACGCAGCGGTGCCCGACCCAGCCGTCGAGACCTGAAAGCCGGCGTTGCGCAGACTGACCTCGAGGACCCTCAGGCTCTTGGGGTCTCCATCGGCAAGTAGAAGTCGATTGGGCATCGTGCGTTCGTGGCCGTACCCATGTCGCATTCCGAACGAGGAGACGCGGCCGAGCGCGGGGCGGGGCGGCATTATATCCTGACCGGCAGCCCGCCGCTCCTGAGCGGGAGAGCGTCCCCCTCAAGCAATATGTCAATATCAAAATCCGTGTCGTCCGCGAGCGAGCAAGGTCAGGGACGGGAACGGGGCCAGCCGGCTGCAGACAGCGTGGGCCGGCGACATGGGCTTCTTCCGCCTGACAGAAGCGGCCGGGGGCAGTTGCAATGAAGGAGGGCTCGTCGGCCGACGCAGTCCCCCTGAAGGCCCTCATTCGCGAGGAGGCCGAGCGCGGGGCCGTCGAGGTCGACGAGGCGGCGGTCCAGCAGCTCGAACGTTTCGCCGACCTCTTCTGGAAGTGGAATGAACGGATCAACCTGGCGGCGCTTTCGAATCGGGAAGAGCTCGTCGAGCGACACTTCATTGACTCTTTCATGGCGTCGCGTCTGGTGCCGCCCGGTTGTCGGTTGGTCGACGTAGGCTCGGGCGGCGGCCTCCCGGCCTTGCCCCTGGCGAGCATTCGCCCAGACATTTCGATCGACTGTTTCGAGCCGAAGCAGAAGAAGTGTGCCTTCCTCCGAACAGCCGTCAGAGAGCTCGCGCTTGGAGATCGGGTACGCGTCCACAGCGAAGCGGTCCACCATCCGGTTCCGACGTCCCTAGCCCAGCGCGCGGACCTCGCGATGTCCAGGGCTACGCTGGATCCTCGAGTCTGGCTGGAGCTGGGCCGGGCCTTGGTTCGACCGGAGGGCGGCCGCGTTCTCGTCTTCACCGCCGGCCAGTCAGACGGGACGTTGCCCGAGCCCGCCAAGGCTCTCGCATATGGCCGAAATCGACGGCTCCTTTGCTACGAGTAGGTCCCCTGCGTTTCAAAAGGAGGGGACTCCGGGAAGGGTGCTCCGTTCCTGGCTCTTCCCCGCTGCATTTCTTGGAACCTCCATGCCCGTGTTTGACTGGCCCTCAAGAACTCCCGGCCAGCTCAGTCGGCCGTCGGAGTAGCGTTTGCGTTTGGACATGGGTCCAAAAGGAATGCTCCGTCCCTTTTCTCTCTGGCTTTGTTCCACGTGGAACGTTCCACGGCCCAGTGTCTGATCCGCCCTGAAGAAGGTCCCTCACCAAGTACGCTGATTCCGTGCCCCACCCCGCCCGCCTGCAATGCGGCTGGTGAAGGCGAGGCGTCCCGCTTCTGCGTCCGGTTTCAGAAGGAAGACAGCCGGCTCGCGGGGTGGTGTCGACGGCAAGCGATTCGGGCGTCTCAATTCCCGGCGGCGCCGCGGCAAGCGCTCGTCGGCCTCCTCGTCGATCCTGCCTGCGACGCGAACGTTCCACGTGGAACGTAAGATCCTGGCCGCGCCGCCGACTTCGCTAGCACGATGAAGATTGATGCACCGGAAGAGGACTCCAGCCACATCATCGCGGATGAGCGTCGCCCATCCACATCGTTGCCCGTCCCCACGGACCTCATACCGTCAATCCCCGGCGACCCACTCCCCTCCTCCACTCCCGTGACTACCAAGCCTCGGACGCCACCCGGCCTCAGCGAAGCAGACGGGTCGCAGCGGAGAACGCGGCCGGGCGCTGGAAGCTCCACCTCCTCTCCGGAAGGTCACCAGCGCTTCCGAAGTTGGAGACCGGCGCTGAGCTTGCGAGTTGCGGGGACCCCAGGCCCTAAATTTCGCTAACGCGTGGGGCGCTTCGGTTGGACCAGACGGTAGCCCTGTTCTTGTCCGCACCACCATCAGCGAGCGGAGGATTGGCGGACCCGCCGAGACTCACAGATTGGCCGAAATCTACGGCTCCCCTGCCGCTGGGGACGGTCCCAGCGTTCAGAAGACGGGGCACCAAAACGGGATGCGGCGCTGGTCTCTTCCGGTGGGCATTTCCCGTGGAGGTTCGCGGCCCGCTTGTTGTCGCTCAATAGGCTGCTCCCGCCGGGTTACCCGGTTGGTCGCAACCCGTGCTCGAGCCCTCCACATGCCCGCCCGCCGCTGGCGGGTCCTGCCCCCATTCCCGCCTCCAATCAAGGGCAGGCGGGCCGAACGGCCGCGCCGGCCGAGTTGATCCGGCATGATGAAGAGGAGGTACTGTTCCACGTGGAACCATTGGGCACCGCCGTCCCCTTAGCGGCAGGCATACGCCGGTGGCGTACACCTTCCGAACCCGCTAGCCCATCCCACGTGGAACCTAACCATCCCACCCGCGCGCCTTCTCGTTCGCTAGGATGAGCTCCTCATGACACTGGAAGAGGAACTCCAGCACCACCTCGCGGGATTGGGCGCGGCCCAGCGCCTTCGTTCCACGCATCCGCTTGACGGTCCCGACAGAGCCCATCCCCTCCGATCCGGGCGACCCACCCTCGCCTTCTGTTCCAACGACTACCTCGGTCTCGCCAGCCACCCCGCCCTCGCGGATGCAGCATCGGCCGCTGCGCGAGAATACGGCTTCGGCGCGGGAAGTTCCCGCCTCATCTCCGGCGAATCCGGCCTTCACGCCAGCCTGGAGCGAAAGCTCGCCGCCTACACCGGCTTTGCGTCCTCCCTCCTCTTCCCGACCGGATACCAGACCAACATCGGCGTCATCACCGCGCTCGCGGGGCCCGACGACCTCATCGTCTCCGACGCTGCCAACCACGCCAGCATCATCGACGGCTGCCGGCTCACCCGAGCGCGCATCGTCGTTCACGCCCATGCGGATGCGGAAGCCGCTGCGCGAGCCCTCGCCACCCCCGGTCCCTTCAAGCGACGCCTCCTCATCACCGAATCCATCTTCAGCATGGACGGCGACCGGGCCCCTCTCCGCCACCTGGCCGAAGTTGCCCGTTCCGCTGGCGCGCTCTTCATCGTCGACGAGGCGCATGCCCTGGGCGTTGCCGGTCCCCAAGGACGTGGAGTTTGTTCCGAGCTAGGCGTCCACCCGACCGTCCTCATCGGAACGCTCGGAAAGGCCTTCGGCTCGTCGGGTGGCTTCGCCGCCTGCTCCCCGACCCTCCGGTCCTACCTCCTGAACACAGCCCGCACCTTCATCTTCACGACAGCCAGCCCCCCTCCCGTTGTGGCCGCCAGCTTGGCCGCCCTCGAACTCCTCACCTCGCCCCTCGGGGACGCTCTCCGCGACGCCGCATTCCAGCGCTCTAACCGCTTGCGAACCCGCCTCGCGCGGGCCGACCAACCCATTCCTGGGCACGACCTCATCCTTCCCTGGATCATCGGCGCCGACGCCGACGCCCTCCGCCTCTCAGCCAAACTCGCCGACGCTGGGCTGGTGGTTCCAGCCATCCGGCCGCCAACAGTGCCCGAAGGCACCGCCCGCCTCCGGATCACTGTCTCGGCGTCTCATACCGAACGCGACCTCGACCGACTCGCTGAGAAGCTCCTCGATTCCGACAACTCCCCATGAACCGCCCCCCGCACACCCCTTCCTCACCGTCGCCCCTAGCGGGCCTCATCCTGGCGGGCACGGACACGGGCGTCGGCAAGACCACCGTCGCACGGGCCCTCCTCCGCCTTGCAGCCCGACGCGGATTTCGCCTCATGCCCTTCAAGCCGGTCGAATCCGGTTGCGACGACAACCTGCCCCGGGACACCCTCCATCTCCTTCAAGCCGCCTCGACCACACTGATCACTCCGAACGAGGTCTGCCCCTATTCCTTCGCCGCGCCCCTCGCGCCCTCGGTCGCCAGCCGTATGGAGGGACGCCAGGTCGAGCTGGCGACGCTCCTCGCGGCTGCCCGCGCCCTGGCCGCAAAGGCGGACGCCCTGCTCGTCGAGGGAGCCGGCGGCCTCCTCTCACCCTGGGGTCCCCGCCTCCATCTCGGAATTTTCGCGGCTGAGCTTCAACTGCCCGTTCTCATAGTCGCGGCGAACCGCCTCGGAACCATCAATCATACGGCCCTGGTAGCCGCCGAATGCCGCCGGCGAGAGCTCCCCTGCGTCGGCTTCATCCTGGTCGACGTCTCGCCGACCCCGGCCCCCGATCACGACAGCAACGCCGAGGAGATTGTCCGGGAAACGGGCCTGCCGCTCCTCGGCGCCCTTCCTCACACCGAGCCCACCGATGTCGACATCCTGGCCGACCGGGCAGCCTTGACGCTTGATGTCACTGCCATCTTCCGAGCACTGCGGCCGCCGGCCCCTCGGGCCGGCTGATTTTCAGTGGACGGCTCGCGAGCCTCAGTCCACCGGCCCGGCCGTCTCACCCTGCTTCGGAAAGATCACCACCCGACGGAAGAGGCCCTCTCCCTCCGACTCCGTCGTCACGCCCTCGTGCTCCGCCAGGGCCATGTGAACGATTCGCCGATCATGAGCGCTCATCGGCTCGACCGGCACGGGCCTCCCGGACTTGACGGCCTTCTCCGCCAGACGCTGCGCCAGGTCCATCAGCGCATCTTCACGACGACCCCGGTAACCCTCGGCGTCCACGACCACCAAAGGTCCCTCGTTCGGTCGTTTGAACACAATGCGATTGACAACATACTGGAGGGCGTCGAGCGTCGCCCCCTTCTTGCCTATCACCAGCCCCGACTCCGCGCCGTGCGCGTCGAGAATGATGCGCTCCCCGTCATCGAACGCGCTCACCTCCGCGTCGATGCTCATGAAGTCCAGGATCTCTCGCAACACCTTGGCCGCCCGTTCACGCGTCTCGGCCGTACTGGTCTTTTCTTCGGACATTTTCTTCCTTGCTCGCGTCTCTTCGCTGGTGTTTATCCGGTCGGCCGCCTCACCGAGCGGCTTCGTCGTGACGGCCCTGCCGCGTTCCTCAGATGGTGAAGCTCGCGATCGGCACCGGGAGCTCGGCGGAGGCCCCCGCGTTGTGCTGGCCTTCGCTGGCTGCTACCGGCGCCGCGGGCGCAAATCCCTGAGCCGTCGTCTCGCTCGATCTTTCGCTCGCCGAGCCCTCGCTCGACGGGCGGTGCACGTCGGCAGCCCCCCCGACGGGGGTCGCAGGACGAGCTTCTGGCTTCCGCGCCGCCTTCGCCGGCACGCTGGGCCCGGGCCCCAACGACCCCGCGGAATCCGGTCTCGTCCCGCTGATCGCCTTCGCTCGGCTCGGTGAAACCTTGGGAGGGCTCCCGCCGGTCGTTTTCACCGTGCGCTTCACCTCGGCTGGCTTCGGGCTCTTCCCGGAGCTCGCCCGGACGGGCGGCGCCTTCTTGGAAGGCATCTTGCCCGTCGCCTTGCCTGCAGCCGCCTTCCGCGCGGCGGCCGCGCCCGCGCGAGCCGGTGCCTTCCCCCGCCCTGCGCCCAGCTTCCCCCCTGCCGGCCGGCCAGCCGACGACGTCCGCCTCGGCTTCGCACGGCGCTTTGCTTTCGCCATGCGCTCAAGGTACTTGCTCATCAAGCGCGATGTCAACGGCGCCGCCCGCTTCCCGTGCAAGCGGGATGGCCGCCGGAACCTCACCTTGACGGTCATCCTCTGCCCCTTACCATGGTGCTGGCCATGACCTTGCCCTCGGTGACCTCCGTCTCGGCCCAAGCGGCGGATGGACAGACGGACGTGCTGGCCTTCCTCACGTTCGAAGAAGACTTCCCCGAGCCCGTCGACCCCCTGTTGCGTCAACTGGACGTCGCCCTCGCCGGCAACCTCCGCCAGGCGTGTGCCGACGAGCGCTTCCGCGGAAAGCCTGGGCAATCCTTCCTTCTTCACACCGGCGGGGCTGTGCCCGCTCGGCGCATCGCCCTCATCGGAGCTGGATCGCGCGCCTCGTTCGCTCCGACGGAGGCGCAACACGCGGTCGCGAAGCTCGTGCGCCTGGCGACCGGTGTGGGCGCTCGCTCGCTCACTTTGCGTTCGACGTGGCAGGGTGCAGGCCCCGAAGACGAGCTCGCCTGGCTCGAAGCAGCCGCGCGTGGCGCTCGGCTCGGCGCTTACCGGTTCGAAAAGTATCTGGGCGAAGACGGGCGGCGCCCGAGCTCGCTCGTCGACGTACGAATCGCGCGCTCGACTGACCTGCCGGCGTCCCGGGCCGAGGCCGCCCTCGCCCGCGGAGCCCGCGTTTCGGCGGCCGTCGCGAATGCTCGGGATCTCGTCAACGAGCCCGCGGGTACCCTCACCCCTGCCGCGCTCGCTCGCATCGCGACCGATCAGGCCAAAGCCGTCGGCGTGGAGGCCACCGTCCTTGGGCCCGCGGAATGTCGAGCTCGGGGGATGGCCCTCTTCCTGGCCGTCTCCCAAGGCAGCGCGGAAGAACCCCGGTTCATCCATCTGGCCTGGCGTCCCACGTCGCCTGCGGGGGGACAGACACCGGTCAAACGCGTGGTCCTGATCGGCAAGGGCGTGACCTTCGATTCCGGCGGCCTCTCGCTCAAGACGAACGACGGCATGCTCGGCATGAAGGCGGACATGGCAGGCGCCGCCGCCGTCCTGAACGCCACGATGGTCGCCGCCGAAGAGAAGCTGCCCGTCGAGGTTCACGCCCTCTGCGCTTGTACCGAGAACATGCCGTCCGGCACGTCATACAAGCTGGGCGACGTGATCCGATCGATGTCCGGCAAGACCGTCGAAATCACAAATACGGACGCCGAAGGCCGCCTGACGCTCGCCGACGCGATGACATATGGCCTCGAGCTGCGACCCGACGCCATTCTCGACTTCGCGACGCTGACGGGGGCGTGCATGGTCGCCCTCGGACCGCACACGGCCGGGGTCATGACGAACGACGAGCGCCTCTCCGAAGCCTGGTTCGCGGCGGCTCGCGCGGCGGGCGAAGACATGTGGCCTCTGCCCTTGCCGGCTCGATTGAAGAAGCAGCTCAAATCCGAGATCGCCGACCTTCGCAACACGGGCGAGCGCTGGGGCGGCGCTCTGATCGCCGGGCTTTTCCTGAAAGAATTTGTCGGCAACGTGCCATGGGTTCACGTCGATATCGCCGGTCCCGCGACCTCCGACAAGGAATGGGGAATGTTCGGAAAAGGTGCGACCGGCTTCGGAGTCTCGAGCATTATCGAGTACTTACGCGGTATCGCCACGGCCGCAGCAGAATAACGCGGGCTGATGCAATCTCTGCCCCGTACGGGGATTGCGATTGCCGCACCCCCCCGCCCATGATAAGGTACGCGAGCTTTACAAACTGCCCCAAGCGAGGAGCTTTCGCAATATGGAGCCCACCTTCCGAGTTGGAGATCTTGCTGTTTACCCGGCTCACGGGGTCGCCCAGATAGTGGGCGTCGAAACGCGCGAGATCTCGGCCAACAAGCAGACGTTCTACATCCTGAAGATCCTCGAGAACGGGATGAAGATCATGATCCCGACGCGCAATGCCGGCGCGGTCGGCCTGCGTGAGCTGATCCGAGCGGACGAGGTGGACGAGGTCTTCGCGATCCTGAAGAGCCGTGAAGTGGCCGTCGAGGGACAGACCTGGAACCGGCGCTATCGCGAGTACATGGAGAAGATCAAGACCGGCTCGGTCTTCGAGATCGCCGAGGTTCTTCGCGATCTGCAGCGGCTGAAGGGCGACAAGGAGCTCTCCTTCGGTGAGCGCAAGATGCTCGACACCGCCCGCACGCTGCTCGTCAAGGAGATCGCGGTTGCGACCAAGAGCAAAGAAGTGAAGATCGAGGAAAAGCTCGATCGGATCTTCGCCTGCTAAAACGGGCCGGGGGGCATTGCCCCCCTACCATCCCCGGATCGTTCTGAGGTCAGCCGGCGCCACAAAGCCGCACCTCCCGTAGAGACCCGCTCGCTCCAGCGCTCCGACGCAGAGCCAGGTCGACGATCAATCACCCATCGTTGGCCTGGTCATTCCTCTCCCCTAAAGGGTTCTGCCGCAAGCTCCCTCGCGGGCTCCTGCCTGCGCAGAGTTCTCCTGCGGAGTGAAGCGAGCGTAAAACGCGAGCGGCGGGGGACGGAGGGGCGTGCCTGGCGAGCGCGCCCACATCGGACTCCGGAGCCGTCGAGGAGATCTCGGTGCGCCCGCGAGGACCCGAGAGAGCCGGGAGCGCCCGCTTCCTCCCCCGCCCTCCAAGGTCCACGCGACCGGAACGCAGCCCGTAGCTTACTCGTCCGCCTGCTGTCGCTCAGATATCGAGGTTGCGGACGTTCAGGGCGTTTGATTCGATGAACTCGCGGCGCGGTTCGACCAGGTCGCCCATCAATGTGGAGAAGAGCTTGTCCGCTTCGTACGCGTCCTCGACACGGACCTGGAGCAGCGTACGTCGCGCAGGATCCATCGTCGTCTCCCACAGCTGCTCCGGATTCATCTCGCCGAGGCCCTTGTACCGCTGGATGGCGAGGCCCTTCTTCCCCAGCTCGTTGACCCGGTCCGCCAGCTCATCGATCCGCTGGAGCTCCAGCAGCTCGCCGCCGTTGTCGAGGAAGTAGGGCGGGGGCCCGAGCGCCACGAGCTGCTGGTAGACCGCCTGCAGATCGATGAACTCCGGTGAATCGAGGAAAGCGAAGTCGATCGTGGTCACCTTCCGAACGCCACCCGCCTTCACCGGCACGGTGATACGAAAGCCGCCGTGCTCTGTGTCGGGTGCGACCTTGAATACGGCGTCCGACAGCTCCGGCGTGTACTTGTCGAGATACTCCTGCAGGCGGGCCAGCGTCTTCGTGACGACCGCCTGATCCCGCAGATCAGCCTTGGTCAGCGTCGACGCCTTCACGATCGCATCCACCAGGCGCGCGTCGCACTTACGGTCGATCACCGACAGGATCCGTTTGTACTTGGCGGCGGCGCGCGCGTAATTCCGCAGCTGCTCGCCGGCGATCGGCGGCTCGCCATTACCGCTCGGATGCCGGAGCGACAAGTTCTCCGCCGCACTCTCGACCAGGAACTCTTCCAGCGCCTGTTCGTTCTTGAGGTACAGCTCCTTCTTGCCCTTCTTCACCCGATAAAGCGGCGGCTGCGCGATGTAGAGATAGCCGCGCTCGACGATCTCGGGGAAGTGCCGGTAGAAGAACGTCAGCAACAACGTGCGGATGTGGCTGCCGTCGACGTCCGCGTCCGTCATGATGATGATCCGGTGGTAGCGGATCTTATCGACCTCTTTCTCCTTCTCCACCCCGCAGCCGAGCGCCGTGATCAGCGTGACGATCTCCTGGGAGGAGAGCATCTTCTCGAGTCGCGCCTTCTCGACGTTCAGGATCTTTCCGCGGAGCGGCAGGATCGCCTGGTCCTTCCGGTTGCGGCCCTGCTTCGCCGAGCCGCCGGCGCTGTCGCCCTCGACGATGTAGAGCTCTGAGCGCGCCGGATCGCGCTCCTGGCAGTCGGCGAGCTTGCCCGGCAGCGATGACGAATCGAGCGCGCCCTTGCGCTGCACCATCTCTCGCGCTTTGCGCGCGGCGTCCCTCGCGCGCGCCGCCAGCACCGCCTTCTCGATGATCTGCTTGGCCTCCCGCGGGTGCTCCTCGAGAAAGCGGCCGAGCTTCTCGTTCGTGATGCGTTCGACGATGCCCTTCACCTCGGAAGACACCAGCTTGTCCTTCGGCTGGTTCGAGAACTTCGGGTCCGGATGCTTGACCGACACGATCGCGGTCAACCCTTCGCTGATGTCGTCGCCCCCCAGACCGTTCTTCAGGTCCTTCAGCAACCCAGCCGCCTGGGCGTACGCGTTCACCGTGCGCGTCAGCGAGGCCCGAAATCCGGTGAGGTGCGTGCCGCCATCCTTGTTCTTGATGTTGTTCGTGAAGCAATAGATCGACTCCTGATACGAGTCGTTCCACTGCATCGCCAGCTCCACCTGCGTACCGTCCACCTCGCCCACCACGCCGATCGGCTTGTCGTGAATCGGTACCTTCGAAGAGTTCAGATCCGCCACGAACTCGAGGATGCCGCCCGCCGAATGAAACTCGTGAGACTTGTCCGCCCGCTCGTCCCGCAGCGTGATCATGAGCCCGCGGTTCAGGTACGACAGCTCGCGCAGGCGCTGCGACAGAATCTCGAAGCTGAAGTCGATGCCCTTGAAGATCTCCGGATCCGGATGGAACGACACCTTCGTTCCCGTCTTCTCCGAAACGCCGATCGCCTTCATCGGCGCGACCGGATCGCCCCGGCGGTATTCCTGATACCAGGTCTTACCTTCCCGCTTGATCTCGAGCTTCAGGAAGTCCGATAGCGCGTTCACCACGGACACGCCCACGCCGTGCAGACCACCTGAAACCTTGTAGTTCGAGTGGTTGAATTTGCCGCCGGCGTGCAGCACGGTCATGACCACCTCGGCGGTGGACCGCTTCTCGACCGGATGCTCGCCGACCGGAATGCCGCGCCCGTTGTCGTCGACCGAGACCGAGCCGTCGAAGTGGATGGTCACATCCACGCGCGTGCAGTAGCCGGCCAGCGCCTCGTCCACGGCGTTGTCCACGACCTCGTACACCATGTGGTGCAACCCGCTGCCGTCATCGGTGTCACCGATGTACATCCCGGGCCGCTTGCGGACGGCCTCGAGGCCCTTCAGGACCTGGATGCTCTCTTCGTTGTAGGTACCGGCTTCAACGGGCGGTGGCGGAGCGTCGCTGGCTGCCAAATTGTTCCTCGGGCCGAGCCCGCCTCCCGAACGGTCGTCGAGCTCGAAAAGCCGACCGCTGACGACACCAAAAAGTCCCCGGAGTGCGCGCGGCCGAACCAGAAAAAACTAAGGGTTCCGGATATCTAGCACTCACCTTCCAGGAAGTAAAGCGAAATCCGGACCACCCGGCGCCCGGGCGATTGCTCCTTCCACCACGTGAAAATCGGCCCGTCCCGGCACGGGGGGGACCACCGACCGGTCGGCCACCGACAGCACCGTCTGACAGCCCAGGGTCGCCAGCGTCTCGAAGAGAAATCGGCGGCGCTCGGGATCGAGCTCGCTCGGGACATCGTCGAGAAGCAAGACCGGAGCTTCCCCCCTCTCCGCCCGCAAAACGGTCAGCTCCGAGAGCTTCAGCGACAACATCAAGGATCGCAGCTGGCCCTGCGAGGCGTGCTCGCGCGCCGGCTGCGACGCCAGCAACAGGCCGAGATCGTCGACCTGCGGCCCGAACGTCGTGTGCCGCCGGCGAGAATCGACGCTCCGGCGACGCGCCAGGCCGGCGAGAAGCGCCTCCGCCACCGCCTCCTCGTCGGCCGCCGCCGCGACCGCCTCGTCCTGCTCATAAGCCAACGTCACCAGCAGATCGCCATGAAGGGCGTGGAAGAACGATCGCACGGGCGTCGCCAGGTCCGCTACCAGGCCCCGGCGCCGCATCACCACGCGGGCCCCCGCACGCGCCAGCTGCTCGTCTATCGTCTCCAACCAGGTCGAGGATGACGACCCCCCACCCGAGCTCACAGCGCCCCTCAGGAGCGCGTTGCGGCCTCGCAGCACGCGCTGAAAGGTCGCCAGCTCGCCGAAGTACCGCGGCGCGAGCCCAGCGATCGCCATGTCCAGGAACCGCCGACGCGCTGCCGGGGCGGCTCGGGCCAGCGCAAGGTCATCCGGCACGAACAGAACCACGCTGACCAGCCCGAACGCCGAAGACGTCCGGCGAACCAGCTTGCCGTCCACCTGGATCGTGCGCGTCACGGTCGCTGGCCTGGCCCCCGCGCCCTTCCCTGTGGGATCGCCCTCCCCACCTTCGACCGGGCGACCGCGCAACGCCGCCGCGCCCAGGGACACCTCGACCGTCCTATCGAGGTCCTTTGTCCTCCAGTCTGCCGAGACACGGGCCTCGCCGACGCCTCGCTGGACGAGGTCGGCGGCCTGAGACGTCCGAAAAGAGCGGAACGAAGCCAGGAAATAGAGGGCCTCGATCAGGTTCGTCTTGCCCTGCCCGTTCTGTCCGTAAAGGACGTTCAACGAGGCGGTGGGATCGAACTCCAGCTCGAGCGGCCGCAGATTCCGCCAGCCGTTCGCTCGAACGCGAGTGAAGACCACGGGCTGACCGAGCGACGACCCCGAGATCGGTCAGAGGCGCATCGGCATGACCACGCCCACGTAGTCACTGCCGTCAGCGGGTCGGACCACTCCCGGATCCAGCTCGCCCGCCAGCTCGACGCGCACGTCCGGCGTCTCGATCTCCGAGAGGATCTCGATGAAGTACCGGGCGTTGAACCCGATCTGGACGGCCCCGCCCTTGTAGTTGATGTCGATCTCCTCGCGCGCCGCGCCCAGGTCCGGGTTGTCGCTCTCGATGCGCAGCTTGCCTTTGTCGACCGCCACCCGCACCCCCTGGGTCTTGTCCGAGGACATGATGGCCACCCGCCGGAGGGCATCCAGCAACGCCACTCGTCCGACCGGAAACGCGCGCTCGTTGTCCTTGGGGATCACCTGGTCGTAGGGAGGAAACTGCCCATCGATCAGCTTCACGCAAAGGCTGACGTCGTCGGCCTTCAGGACGAAGTAGCCCTGGTGAATCCCGATCTCGCACGGCGCCTCGCGGGCCTCCAGCGCGCGGCGGACCTCGACGATGCCTTTGCGCGGAATGAGAACGCCCTTGTCGAGCTTCTGACCGTCCGGAAGAGCCCGGCCGACCTTGGACAGGCGGTGCCCGTCCGTCGACACCATGCGCGCGTTGGTCCCGTCCCACTCGAACAGCACGCCCGCCAGGTGCTGGCGCGTCTCGTCCTGCGACACCGAAAAAATCGTCTTGGCGATCATGTCCCGCAGCGTGGCGGAGTCGACCTTGAAGGTCGTCGCCTCCTTCGCGCTCGGAAGCTTCGGATAATCGCGGTCGGGCATCCCGACGACCTTGAACTCGACCTTGCCCGCCCGGATCTCCGCCCAGTTCTGCTCCGTGCGCCGGACTCGAACTTCTTCCCCCGGCAGGCCCTTCACGATCTCGTAGATCTGCCGAGCGGCGATGGTGAGCCCGCCCTCCTTCTCGACCCGACCGGACAGGTTCGCCATCGCGGTGACGTTCAGATCCGTCGCCCCGCACAAGATTCGATCCTTGCCCTCCGTGCGCAGCAGGACGTTGGCCAGGATCGGGAGCGTGCTCTTTCGATCGGCGATGCCGTGCGCCAGGTAGAGGCCCCGGAGAAACTCGTTCTTGTCGATCTTGAAGTCCATCAGATGCTCCTTGGCCGCGCCGGGTCCAAGTATTCACGGTCTCCGTATCTTAATAAAGTAAGATCTTTATCAGGAGTAGACGTAGGCGCTGTGGAGTT
>Ga0068853_100002007_pt1 | contig 15036 bp, 17 predicted proteins | sample KBSCornC32_FD_65655 | JGI IMG/M metagenome (GOLD analysis project Ga0068853, IMG submission 65655) | Corn rhizosphere microbial communities from Kellogg Biological Station, Michigan, USA - KBS Corn C3-2 | ecosystem: Host-associated > Plants > Roots > Rhizosphere > Soil ...
TCCGCCAAGCCCTACGTGCTGTTCTACACCACCAAGCGCGTCGGCGGCGGCGTCCAGGACTTCCAGGCAATCAAGCTTTTGAAGTTCGCCGTCTCCTAAGTATCGACGGCCGGTGCCGGTGTTCCTTCTCCCCTTGCGGGAGAAGGTGCCCGAAGGGCGGATGAGGGGAAAGCCACCAACCCGGCGCTCGCTGCGCCCCCCTCATCCGTCTCGGCCTACGGCCGATCCACCTTCTCCCGCAAGGGGAGAAGGTGAGCACCCATCCGGCTCTTGCTATTGCGACCCTCCGGCGGTCGCAACGGCCCCGGCGGCATGCCCCTCCCTCCTGCCGCCGGGGCCACCTTCTCCCTTCCCCAGGACAGTCCATGACCTGCTATCTCCTCAGCGGGCCGGCCAGCGAGCCGGTCACGCTCGATGAAGCACGCGCCTTCGTCCGCATGGATGACACGGCCGAGGATGCGTTGCTGACGTCCCTGATCACGGCGGCTCGTCTTCACATCGAAGGCGTGACCGGCCGGGCGCTCGTCAGCGAGAGCTGGCGCCTGGTGCTCGATTGCTGGCCGCCGACCAGACAGGTCCAATTGCCTGTCGCGCCGCTCGCGAGCCTCACGGCGATCACCGCGCATGCAGCCGACGGCTCATCGACCGCGCTGGCGCTCGATGAGGTTCAACTCGCCGGCGGCGACAATCCGGCAGCGCTCTTCCTGCCCACCGGCTTCGGCGACGGCATCATCCTCCGCGAGCGGCAGGGCATCGATATCGACTATGTCGCGGGCTACGGCGACGATCCCGCCGACGTCCCCGCGGCACTGCGGCAAGCGGCGCTGCTCCTCGTCGGTTACTGGTTCGAGAACCGTGACAGTCCGGTGATCAGCGAAGGCGGCAGCTCGGTGCCGACGGCGCTCGACCTGCTGCTCGCCCCGTACAAGGCGGTGCGGCTATGACGGCCTCGCTGCCCGACACTCGCACGCCGCCGCTCGGCGCGCTCCGCGATCGTGTCCAGATCAGGCGTCGCGACATGGCGGACGACGGGGAGGGCGGCTTCGCCGTCTCGTACTTCCCGCTGGCGACGGTCTGGGCCCGCGTCCGCCAGCTCGCCGGCCGGCCGGCATCGCTCGCCGATGGGCGGGTGAGCAGCATCACCCACAGCGTCGTGCTGCGCTTCCGCACCGATATTTCTCCCGGCGACCGGCTGGTGTTCGAAGGACGCAATCTCGAGGTGGTCTCGGCCGGCGACCTCAACGGCCGGCGTGCCTATCTGAGCTGCACCTGCAGCGAGGCGGTGGTGACCGGATGACCCACCCCATCGTTGCACTGCAGAATGCGCTCGTCGGCGCGCTCAAGGCAGACTCGACCGTCGCCGGTCTCGTTGGCGCCGCCATCTACGATGCGCCGCCCAAGGGCGCCGCGCGTCCCTATGTGGTCATCGCCCGCCACGATCTCATACCGCGCGACGCCGACGCTGCGCCCGGCAGCGACCATCGGCTGATCCTCCACGCCTGGCATCCCGACGCGAGTCGGAAGGCCGTGCTGGCTATCGTCGATGCGGTGCTTGGGGTGGCGCTTGGCCCGCTCTCGCCAGCCGGCCTTCTCGTCACCAACCGCAGCCACGAGCGCACCGACACCGCCATCGATCTCGACAGCGGCGCCGCACGCGCCGCGCTGACGCTCCGCTTCTTCACCGAACCCTCAGCCTAGGAACCCGCCATGGCAGCCCAAAGCGGCAAGGACATGCTTTTGAAGCTCGACGCCACCGGCTCGGGCAGCTTTACGACAGTCGCCGGCCTCAGGACGCGCTCGCTCACCTTCAACGCCGCCTCGATCGACGTGACCGACTCGCAATCTGCAGGCCAATGGCGCGAGCTCCTGGCGGGCGGCGGCATCAAGCGCGCGGCGGTCTCCGGATCCGGCATCTTCAAGGATCAGGCCTCGGACGAGGCGGTGCGCGGGCTCTTCTTCGGCGGCACCATCTGCAACTGGCAGCTCGTCATCCCGGGCTTCGGCGTGGTTGCGGGCGCCTTCCAGATCACCTCACTGCAATTCTCGGCCGACTATGCCGGCGAGGTGACCTTCGACCTGGCGCTCGAAAGCGCCGGCCAACTGACGTTCACGGCGCTCTGATGCCGAACATCCATCGTGGAGAAATCTCGGCGCTGATCGGCGGCGCGGAGATGACGCTGTGCCTGACGCTGGGCGCGCTCGCCGAGCTCGAGGCACGGCTGCAGGCGGGCGACCTCGTCGGACTCGCCGAACGCTTCGCCCGCGGCCGCGTTTCGGCACGCGACCTCACCGCCATCCTTGGCGCTGGGCTGCGGGGCGCCGGCCATGCGGTGTCGGACGACGACCTGGCCAGGTTATCGATCGAAGGCGGCCTCAAGGGCGCCGCCGAGATCGCGGCCCGGCTGCTGCGCGCCACCTTTGGCGAGGCCGAAGGATGAGCGGCTTCCCCTGGACCGATGCGATGCGCTTCGGGCTCGGCACGCTCCGCCTCTCGAGCCGCGACTTCTGGGGGCTGACGCCGCGCGAGCTGGCGGCTGCCTTCGAGGGGGTAAGCGGGCGGTCGCGCAGTCGCCCACCCGAACGCGCCACGCTCGATCGGCTGCTCGCGGCCTTCCCCGACGAGGAGAAACCCTTTGGTTGAAATCCCGGATAGCTTTTCCACCGAGCTCGACGGCACGTCCGACGAGCTGCGCCAGATCTCGACGCTCGCCGATGGCCTCGGGCGGTCGCTGACCAACGCCTTCCGCAGCGCCGTCACCGACGGCAAGTCGCTCAACAGCGTGCTCGGCGATATCGCGCTGTCCTTCTCCAACCTGGTGCTCAAGGCAGCGCTGCAGCCGGTCGGCAACCTTATATCGAGCTTCGTCGGCAATCTCTTTTCGGGCGCTGGCCCCTCCCTCGGCGGCGTGCAGGCCTTCGCCAAGGGTGGCGTGGTCGCAAGCCCGACCTATTTCCCGCTCGGCGGCGGTACCGGGCTTGCGGGCGAGGCGGGTCCCGAGGCGATCATGCCGCTGGTGCGCGGCGCCGACGGCTCGCTCGGCGTCGCCGGGGCAGGGGGCGGCGCGGTCACGGTCAACTTCAACGTCACCTCGCCGGATGCCCGAAGTTTCGCGGCCAGCGAAGCTGAGTTGTCGGCAATGCTGCTCCGGGCCGTGCGGCGTGGGGCGAGGGCGAGCTGATGGCCTTTCACGCAACCCGCTTTCCGCTCGATGTGGCGCTCGGCGCGCACGGCGGGCCCGAGCGGCTAACCGACATCGTCACCCTCAAGAGTGGCGCCGAGGAACGCAACTCGCGGTGGGCCAATTCGCGCCGCCGCTACAACGCCGGCTACGGCATCAAGTCGCGTGCCGACATGCAGGCGGTCCTGGCCTTCTTCGAGGAGCGCCGCGGCCGCTTCCACGGCTTCCTCTGGCGTGATGCGCTGGATTTTTCGTCGAACGGCGGCAGCGGCACGCCGACGCCGCTCGACCAAGCGATCGGCACGGGCGATGGGTCGACCACCGCGTTCCAGCTCACCAAGAAATATGGTGCGGCGTTCGACCCGTATTTTCGGCCGATCACCAAGCCGGTGGCCGGCTCAGTCCGCGTCGCAGTTGCAGGTACGGAACGGACGACCGGCTTCTCGGTGGACACGCTGACCGGGCTGGTCTCGTTTGCGGTGGCGCCGGCCGTCGGCGCGGCAGTCACGGCCGGCTTCCTCTTTGACGTACCGGTGCGGTTCGATACCGACCGGCTCGACATCGAGCTGTCGAACTTCGACGCCGCCGATGCGCCTTCCATCCCGCTCGTCGAGGTGCTGGAATGAGAACGCTCGATCCCGCCTTCGCCGCGCACATCGCAAGCGGCGCAACGACACTCGCGACCTGCTGGCGGCTGACGCGCCGGGACAGCGTGGTGCTGGGTTTGACCGACCACGATCGGACGTTGAGCTTCGACGGCACGGATTTTGTGCCGACCGGAGGCTTCGAGGGCGGGGAGGAGAGCCAGAAGCTTGGCCCGCAGGTCGATACCAGCGAAGTCGTCGGCATTCTAACCTCGGACGCGATCACCGAAGACGATATCGTCCTCGGCCGCTACGACGGCGCGAAAGTCGAGACGTTCCGCGTGAACTGGCGCGACGTGTCGGTGCGCGACCTCGTGCGCGTCTCGACCATCGGCGAGATCACCCGCGCCGATGGCCGTTTCACCGCCGAGCTACGGTCCGGCCAGCAGGCCCTCAACGTACCCAAGGGCCGGCTTTACCAGTCGCTCTGCGATGCGGCGCTCGGCGACGCGCGCTGCGGCATCGACCTGGCCGACCCGCGCTACACGGCAGCGGCCGCCGTCGCGGCGATCCGCGACCGCTACCGCCTCGCGATCGACGGGGCTGGCGCATTCGACGAGGGCTGGTTCGGCTTCGGCACAGCGGCATGGAGCACCGGCCGGCGCGCCGGCGTAAAAGACCAGATCATCAGCCACGCCCGCGTTGGCGGGATCGACATTTTCGGGTTCGCGGCCCCGGTTGGCGACTGGGTCGTCGTCGGCGATAGCCTGACGGCCAGCGCGGGTTGCGATCGCCGCTTCAAGACCTGCGGCGAGAAATTCGGCAACACCGTGAACTTTCGCGGCTTCCCGCACATTCCGGGCAACGACTTCGTGCTGAGCTATCCGACCGCCGGCGCGGTGCTCAACGGGCAGCCGCTCGTCAAATGAAGCCAACCGCGGATGACATTGTTGCGGCCGCGCGGGCCTGGCTCGGCACGCCCTATCGGCACCAGGCCGCGACCCTCGGCGCCGGCTGCGATTGCCTCGGCCTGCTGCGCGGCGTGTGGCGGACGCTCTACGGCGCCGAGCCAATGGCCTTGCCGCCGTATCGGGCGGACTGGCGCGATCTCAGCCACGCCGAAACGCTGCTGGCCACGGCACAGGCACTGCTCGTCCCCGCCGAGCCGCCGCTTGCCGCGGGCCAGATCGCGCTCTTCCGGCTCAACGGCCTCCCGCTGCCCAAGCACTGCGGCATCCTCGTCGCGCCCGACCGCTTCATCCACGCCCAGGAGCGGCTCGGTGTGATCGAGGGCAACCTCACCGAGGGCTGGCGGAAACGCATCGCCGGCCTCTTCTCGTTTCCTCCCGCCCAAGGCTCCTGAATGGCCACACTCGCCCTTTCCGTTGCCGGCGGCGCGCTCGGCGGCTTTGTCGGCGGTCCGCTAGGCGCAACCATCGGCAGGGCGCTCGGCGCCCTCGCCGGCAGCGCCATCGACAACGCCATCTTCGGCGAAAAGCCGGCGAGCGCGGCCACCCCCGGCAGCGACATCCGCCTCCAGGGCTCGGCGGAGGGCGGGCCGATCCCGCGGCTTTACGGCTGGGGCCGGCTCACGGGCAACATCATCTGGGCAACGCAACTCGAGGAAGCGACTCAGCAATCTGCCGGCGCCAAGGGCACGTCCCCGGCGCAGACCACGACCACCATCCTCGCGAACTTCGCCGTGGCGCTGTGCGTGGGCGAGGTCGCGCGCCTCGGCCGGATCTGGGCCGATGGCACGCTGCTCGAGACCGGCGCGCTTAACATGCGCTTCTACCGGGGCACGGACGACCAGCTCCCCGACAGCCTGATCGAGGCCAAGCAGGGCACCGGCAACACACCAGCCTATCGCGGCCTCTGCTATCTCGTCTTCGAGCAGCTCGACCTCACGCCGTTCGGCAACCGCATCCCGGTGCTGTCCGTCGAGCTCTGCCGGGTCGTCGGCGACCTCGAGCCGGCCATCAAGGCCATCACCGTCATCCCGGCCGCCACCGAGTTCGGCTACGACCCCACCCCTCGGGTGAGGATCGTCTCGCCGGGAGCAACGGCGAACGAGAACACGCACCTCTTCACGCGGACGTCCGACTGGACCTGGTCGATCGACGAGCTGCAGGCCCTTTGTCCCAACCTCGAGAACGCCTCGCTGGTCGTCGCCTGGTACGGCGACAATCTCGATTGCGGCGCCTGCACGGTCGCCCCTCGCGTCGTGAGTGCGAGCAAATCCGTCAACGGCGCGAACTGGGCTGTGTCCAGCCTGACCCGCGGCACCGCGCGCGTCGTCTCGAGCTTCGAAGGAGCGGCGGCCTATGGCGGCACCCCGTCCGATGCTTCCGTGCTGGCGGCGATCGCCGACCTCAAGGCGCGCGGTCTCAAGGTGACGCTCTATCCGATGCTGCTGATGGATATCGCGGCCGGCAATGCGCTGACCGACCCTTACACGGGCGCGAGTGGGCAGGGCGCCTATCCCTGGCGCGGCCGCATCACCTGCAGCCCCGCGCCCGGCCGCACCGGCACGCCGGATCAGACGGCCGGCATTGCGACGCCGCTCGGCGCGTTCCTCGGCGCGGCGACGGCGGCCAATTTCACGGCCGGCGGCAGCACCGTCAGCTACAGCGGTCCGACCGACTGGGGCTATCGGCGCTTCATCCTGCATTATGCGGTGCTCGGCCATCTTGCCGGCATCGACGCCCTTATTATCGGCTCGGAGCTGCGCGGGCTGACGACGCTTCGCGGCGTCTCCAATGCATTTCCGTTTGTGGACGCGCTCGCGACGCTCGCCACCGATGTGCGCGCTGTCGGCGCCGGTGCAAAGCTGACCTACGCGGCCGACTGGTCGGAATTCACCGGCTACCAGCCGGAAAGCGCGCCGGGCGACAAGTTCTTCCATCTCGATGCGCTCTGGGAGTCGCCGGCTATCGATGCGCTTGGCCTCGACAACTACCTGCCGCTCGCCGACTGGCGCGATGGCTCCGACCATATCGACGCTGGCCTCTTCGACGGTCCCTACGATCCCGCCTACCTCGCGGCGAACATCGCCGGTGGCGAGGATTTCGACTGGTTCTACGCCTCCGATGCCGACCGCCTTTCCAACACACGCACGCCGATCACCGACGGTGCTTACGGCGAACCGTGGATCTGGCGCTGCAAGGACCTCGTTGCCTGGTGGAGCAACGCGCACCACAACCGCGTGGGCGGCGTGCGCGCCGCGTCGGCCACGCCCTGGGTGCCGATGTCGAAACCGCTGTGGCTGACGGAATTGGGATGCCCGGCCGTCGACAAGGGCGCCAATGAGCCCAATGTGTTTCCGGACCCCAAGAGCAGCGAAGACGCGCGGCCGTATTTCTCGAGCGGCGCCCCCGATGCCCTGGCCCAGCGCCAGTTCCTGCGGGCGCATCTGGGCTGGTGGCGTCCCGATGCACCCGATTTCGTCGACGAGCACAATCCGCTGTCCCCGCTCCCGGGCGTCGGTCGCATGCTCGATACCGACCGCATCTATCTCTGGACCTGGGATGCGCGGCCCTATCCGGTGTTTCCGGCAGCGACCGACGTCTGGGCGGACGGCCCCAACTACGCCACCGGCCACTGGCTGACCGGGCGGCTCGGCGCATTGGCGACCGATGAGCTGATCAAGGCCGTGGCCGCCGACTACGGACTCGATGCGGCCACCGCGGATGCGGCGAGCCCGCTCGTCTTCGGCGTCGATATCGAGGGTGTCGTCTCCGCCCGCGACGCCCTGCAGCCGGTGCTCGACGCCGCAGCATTGGCGGTATCCGACGATCCCGCCGGTCTCGCGTTTGCCGCGGCCAAGCCCCGGCTGACCACGGCGATCGACGCCGGCAACCTCGTCGCCGCCGACGCCCCGCTCCTGAGCCGCACCCGTCCCGATCCGTCCGCCGCCGTCGGGCGCGTTGCCCTCAGCTATGTCGATCGCGAGCGCGACTATCTCACCGGCACGGTCACGGCGATGCATCTGACGGAAGGGGCGACCAGCGCCACGTCCTGGCCGCTGGCGCTCGACCTCGCGGGCGCCCGCGACTCGGCCGAACGCCTGCTGCAGGCGGGCAGCGGCAGCCTCGACACTCTCGAGACAACGTTGCCGCCGTCGCTGGCCGCACTCGAAGTCGGCGATGTTGTCGCCATCGAAAACGTGGCTGACGGGCCGTTTGTCGTCACCGCCTTGCGGGACGGAACGGCGCGCTCCGCCTCGCTGACCGCCATCGCGCCGACGACGAACGCCGCCATCGTGACCGACCGGCCGCTGCCCGCCGGCGACGCCGCGACGCCCGTCGCCATGCCGCTGGTTGTCGGGGCGCAATTGCCCGCCGACCCGACGACGTTCGGCGCCTCACGGCTGGCGCTCGCCGCGACTGCCGCGCCCTGGCCGGGCAGTGTCGAGATCGCCGAGGATGGCGGGACATCGCTTGCGACGCTCACACGCAGAGCTACCATCGGCGAGCTGACCGCCGCGATCGGGGCAGGGCCCGTCGCGCTGTGGGATGACGTCACGACTGTTGGCGTGACCCTCTACGCCGGACATGTCGCCTCCGCCGACGAAACGGCCGTGTTAGCCGGCACCAACCGCATCGCCGTCGAAATGGAAGGCGGCGAATGGGAAATCATCGGCTTTGCCAATGCCACGCTCACCGCGCCGTCGACATATACCCTGAGCCGGCTGCTACGCGGGCAGGGGGGCACGACCCACGCCATGGGACCCGCCTCGGCAGGCAACCGGGTCGTGGTGCTCGACGGGACGCCGAGTTTCGAACCTGCGGCCGCCGACTGGCTCGGCGAAACCATCACATTGCACGCCTACGCCGGGCGCAACGATCCGACTGGCGCCGAATTCTCGGTTGATGTGGGGCTTCCGCCCGAGCTGCCGCTGGCGCCGGTACACCTCTCGGCCAACCGCGATGGGGCCACCGGCGATGTCACGCTCGGCTGGTGCCGGTGCAGCCGCGCCGACACCGATAGCTGGAACATCGCGGAGGCGCCGCTCGAATATCTGCCCGAGCTCTACCAGGTCGGCGTCTTCAATGGCTCGACCGCCGTTCGGACGCTTTCTGCCTCGTCGCCCACCGTTCTCTATGCGGCGGCCCAGCAGACTGCCGACTTCGGTAGCCCGCCGACCAGCTTCACCTTCACCGTCGCGCAGGTCAGCTCTTCGTTCGGGCCGGGCCTCGTTGCCACCGGAGCCTTCCATGCCTGAGCCCACGCCGCCGGCATCGCCGCGCTTTGCTGCCTGCCTCGCGGAGGTCCTCCGGCAGGAGGGCGGCTTCGCCAACCATCCGCTCGATCCGGGCGGCGCCACCAACATGGGCATCACCCGCAAGACCCTCGCCCAGTGGCGGGGTGTTTCGCCCTGGTGGGAACTCGCTGTCGACGACGTGAAGGCGCTGGCGCCGGCGGATGTCGAGCCGATCTACAGGTCCCTCTATTGGGACCGATGCGCCGCCGACGCCTTGCCGCCGGGCCTCGACCTCGCTCTCTTTGACTATGCGGTCAACTCCGGTCCGGGTCGTGCCATCAAGGCGCTGCAGGCCCAGGTTGGCGCCGTTGCAGATGGCTTCGTTGGCCCCCTGACGCTCAGGGCGGTCGCCGGTCATGTCGCCCTCGAAGGCGTCGCCGGCGTCATCGTCGCCCTCTGCAACGGGCGCCTCAGCTTCCTCCAGCGCCTCGCCATCACTGGAACCTTTGGCGCCGGCTGGAGCCGCCGGGTCGCCGAAATCCGCGCCGCCGCCCTCAAGATGGCCGGCGCCACGCCTCCCCAGGCTCAACCTCAGAAAGGCAATTCAGCCATGAACCTCAACGTCCTTGCCGGCTATAAGACCTACCTCGTCGGCGCCGCCATGCTGGTGGTGGCCCTCGCCCAGCTCCTCGGCGTCGATATTCCGAGCTTTTCCGGCCAGTCGGCCGGCGACCTGCTGATGCAGGGCCTCGCCATCATTTTCCTGCGGCAAGGCATCACCAACACGGTTGCCAAAAGCTGACAACGCCTGTTCATTTTAGGTTCAGCCGAGGGGAAATAGCACTGCGAACATGGCTGCCTACCTGATGAACGTGTTTGCGACGATCGTCGTCACCGCGACGATGATTGTCGCCTTCTCCGCCCCGAGTGCGCGGGCAGCCGGGGCATGCCTCGAAAACCGGCTCGTCCAGGACATGATCTCCAAGCACGAGATCAAGACCTGGCCGGCCATCAAGGCAATGGCGGGTATTTCCGACGAGTATAAAGAAGTGTCCGCGGTCAGGGTTTGCGAACAAGGCGGCCAGCCGTATTATGTTGTCAACGTTGCCGGGCCCTCAGGCGAGTCCAAGCAACTGGTGATCAACGCTGTCGACGGTTCTTACTGACCGCTGACCGTCGACCAAGGGGGATTGAAGGCATGCGCGTCCTGGTGGTGGAAGACGACCAGAACCTCAACCGTCAGATCAAGGAGGCGCTGACGGAGGCAGGCTATGCCGTCGACGTCGCCTTCGACGGCGAGGAGGGCCATTTCCTCGGCGATACGGAGCCTTACGACGCAGTGGTGCTCGATATCGGCCTGCCGCAGATGGATGGCCTCTCGGTGCTGGAAGAATGGCGCCGGGCCGGTAAATCCATGCCGGTGCTGCTGCTCACGGCGCGCGACCGCTGGAGCGACAAGGTGCAGGGCATCGACGCCGGCGCCGACGACTACGTGGCCAAGCCCTTCCACATGGAAGAGATTCTGGCCCGCATTCGGGCGCTGGTCCGGCGCGCCGCGGGTCACGCCTCGAACGAGATCACGGCCGGCAGCGTGCGGCTCGACGTCAAGGCCGGCAAGGTCACCGTCGACGGCCAGTCGGTGAAGCTGACGAGCCACGAGCTGCGGCTGCTCTCCTACCTTATGCACCACAAGGGAAAGGTGGTCTCCCGCACGGAGCTGACGGAGCACCTCTACGACCAGGATTTCGATCGCGACTCCAACACGATCGAGGTTTTCGTCGGCCGCCTCCGCAAGAAATTGCCCGAAGAATGCATCCAGACGGTCCGTGGCCTCGGCTACCAAATCCTTGAAGATTGATCAGGCGATCCTGCGGCTGAGGGGCGCGGCAGTCGCGCCCTTCCTGACCGGCTCGATCGCGGCGCGCCTCTTTTGGCTGAGCGCGGGCTGGCTGATTGTTGCCCTCGTGGCGACGGCGTTTTTGCTGACCGAGCTCTATTCGCACGCGCTCGACACCAGCCTTTCCCAGACCCTCGACTTTCACCTCGAAACGCTGATCAGCCACATCCTCGATACCGGCGATCCGGCGAGCCCCGACATCTTCATCCCGGACCCCCGCTTTTCGCGCAGCGCCTCGGGCTGGTACTGGGTGATCACCGACGATGCGGGGCAGGCGATCAACCTCTCGCCCTCGCTGACCGGCAGCGTGCTCCCCATCATCACTGTGCCGTTCAACGCGGACAAGTATCGCACCGCGGCAATGACCGACGAGTTCGGCATCCGGATGCGCATGGTCGAGCGCGAGGTGACGGTTAAAGGCAAGACCTTCCACATCATCGTCACCGGCAGCCTCGATGAGATCTTCCGCCTCGTCGGCGATTTCCGTGGGCAAACGCTGATCGTGCTCGGCGCAGTCGGCGTCATGCTCGCCATCATGAGCTTCATCGTGGCGCGCATTGCGCTCAGGCCGATCGACAAGCTCGGCCAGGCGATCGAGCACGTACGCGAGGGCGAAAGCAGCAGCATCACCGGCTCTTTCCCGCCCGAGATCGCGCCGCTTGCCGAAGAGGTCAACGAGCTCCTGCGGTCGAATGCGCAGATCATCGAGCGCGCCCGCAACCAGGTGGGCAACCTCGCGCACGGTTTGAAGACGCCGCTCGCGGTGCTGCGCAATGAGGCGACCGGCAACAAGACCCGGCTCGGTGAGGTGGTGCTCTCCGAGACCGACAAGATGACCACCATGGTCTCGGGCTATCTCGACAAGGCCCGCATCGCGGCCCGAACGGCGGTGGTCGGCCGCAAGGCCGATCCGACCATCGTCATGCTTCGCCTCTCGCGGGTGATGCAAAAGATCAACCCCAACCGCACCGTAACCTTCGGCCGACCCGACGCGTCGCTGCCGTGGTTCCGCGGCGAGGAGGGGGATCTCGAGGAGATGGCGGGCAATCTCCTCGACAACGCCTGCAAGTGGTCGAAGACGCAGGTCGCCGTGTCCATGATGGCCGAGCGCAACGAATCTGCGACGATGTTGCTGATCCGCATCGAGGATGACGGTCCCGGCCTCACAGAGCAGGAAGCCGACAAAGTGTTGCAGCGCGGCGTCCGTCTCGATGAAAAAACGCCGGGCAGCGGGCTCGGTCTCGATATCGTCAAGGAACTGGTTGACGTTTATGGTGGAACGCTGCAGTTGAAGCGCTCGAGCCTGGGCGGGCTGTTAGCCGAATTACGGCTGCCAAGCGCCCGGCTCGGCCGCGGTTGACCCATTTTTGCCGCATTAACCAAACATGAACACCGCATTCGCTTCCAGGATTTACATGCGCCCGCTCTATTGCGCCCTTTCGGTTGCCGCTCTGCTCGCGCTTGCCGGCTGCGCCACCAACGACAGTGCCGGCTATAGCCAGGGGCCGACGCTCGGCATGACGCCGTCCTCGACGGACTGCGATCCTTCGGCAACCGATTGTAATGCAACGCCCGCCAGTAGTCAGGTCGCCAATACCCCGCCGCCGTCGCAGGCCGTGTCCAGCGGCGTCGCCAACCTCGACATTTCGACCTTCGTCGACCCGTCAGGCTATGGCCAGATGAGCGACGGTGCACGATCGCAGGCGTCGAGCGCGCAATACTATGCGCTGCAGTTTGGCCGCGTCGGCGCCGCTCGCACCTGGACGGGCGACGGCAACGTTACCGGGTCCGTCAATGTCGGCCCGTACGTCAAGGTCAACAACCGCGACTGCCGCGACTTCACCAACATCGTCAACGTCGGCTCGAAGAGCTACACCAAGCGCGGCACCGCCTGCCGCGGCGACGATGGCAGCTGGGCGGTTGGCTCAGCCGCTGCCGCAGCGCCTGCGATGACGCCCGCGCCGGCTGCCTCGGGCATCGGCGCCCAGGGCTAGCGCCATCAGGGAGCCGTCCGCGGCTCCCTTTGGAATTGCGCTGCAAGATTGCCGGCTAACGCCCTCGCCGGGCGCGATAATCTTTCTTTACTGTCACACAGCTAAGCTGGCGGGCCAACGCTCAGCCTTGCTCATGCTGCAACCCAAGCCGTTACAGTCCGCCGATTCGCCCATCCGCTCCGCTGCTCGCGCGCCCGCGCCGCAGCCGTTTTTCGGCGCGATGGGGGCCATCCTTGTCGACGACCGCGGCGAATTCAGCTTCGAAGGCGCGATCCGCCGTCGCGAAGCGGCCGCCGTGTGGCAATGGCTTGCTCGCGATATCGCGCCGGAGTCGATCGCATCGGCGGCGCAAAGCGACGACCCTGCCAAAGCGCTCGAGCTCAGCATCGCGTCGCTGTTGACCGCAGCCCGAGCGGCCGCTGCGGCAGCAAAGAGCGCCGAGGCCGAGCGGCGCCTGCGCGCCCAGCTCGATGGCAACGACAATGTGCGGCGCCTGCCGGCGGTGCTGAACGCGCTCCGATGCCTGCCGCTCTACGGCAAAGCTCAGGCGTTCGGGCGGGCCATCAACGGCATGCCCGATGATGACGCGCCCGTGGCCGCCCTCCAGTCGATGCCGCGTCAGGATGCGAGCGTCGCCGCGCTGCTGATGATGGCCGCCGTCGGCGAGGTGTTCGTGCCGGAGCGACTTATCATTCCCGCGACGAAAATTGCCGGCGAGGCAGAGGAGATCGCGCTCCAGCGGGCCGGCTTCGGGCCGCTCGTCGATGCGATGCTGGCGCATGCGCAGAATGCCTTGCCGCCGCTGCTCGATCGGGGCGTCTTTGCCGATGCCGACCTTATCTGCCGCGCCATCGAGCGCTTCCATCGGCTGGTCCGCGCCCTGACGGCGAACGTCGAGCTTGCGCCGCGCGGCGCCTGGAGCATGACCATCGCGGGGCTGACCAAAACCATCGCGGACCGCCTCGAGCCGCGCCTCCGGGATGTGCTGCCGAGCATCAACCAGGCCCTGCGGCTGCGCGAAGGCAATGACTGGCTCGACAGCGACAGCATGCTCGCTGCCCTCAACGGCCTCTACCTGCTGACGGTCGTGCGCGACACGCGCGACTCGCTCGCGCTCAACAAGGCCTTCGAGGAGACCTGGGAGCGTTCGGCGCAGGTGCTGGAGCTGCATCTCAACCGCAACCTCGATGCGTTGCGGCAGGATCCCGCCAATCGAGTGCTCGCCGCCCGCATGGAGTCCGGCGTGAAGATGGCCGAGATCCGCTTCGGCACTGAATACGCCGGCGTGCTCCGAAGCGCCCTCGAAGGTATCGGCCGCCGCGCCTCAGGCTGACGATGCGGGCGATGAGGTTTTTGGTGCGGCAGGCTCAGGAGTCGCCGCCTGGTCGGAATTTTCCGGCCGCTCGGCCGTCATAGCGCCGTTCGCGTGGGCGACGCCGTTCACCGGAACGGTTCCCTCGTGGACGCTTGGCCCGTTGGGCGTTTCGCTCGGGGTTGCGGCGGCCGGCGTGGCGCCAAAACCCTGTCCGGCGTCCACTTCGACAGGGGCGCGCGCGCTGGTCTCAATGGGCGAGTGAAGCACCGGCGCGTCAGAAGGTTCGACAGATGAGGCGGACACCGGCTCGAGAGTAGGCTGGTCGGGGGATGCTTCCGCTGGCGCTGCAGGGGGCAAATCCGCCGCCGCTTCGGTCGTCGAAGCCGGGATCGTGACCGGTTCGGCTGGCACCGAGGGCTCAGCGGACGGCGGCTTAGTGGCGGCCATTGCCGGGTCTGCCGGCTCGGCTGCAGCCATCTCAGCGACGGTGACCTCTGCCGAGGTAGCAGGCGATGCTGTGGCCAAAGTCGCCGCCGGTGCCGTGGGCCGTACGCCGCCGGCGATCATGTTTAGCGCCGCTTCGGCGGTGTTCGGCTCGGCCGATGCCGGTTTTGGCGCGGCGGCCGCCGCAGGTTCAATCTTCACCGGCGTGACCACGATCGGCGCCTCGACAGGGCGCAGCGGATCGACGAGGCGCACCGGTACCGACGCCGAGATGTCCTTGACTGACAAGGCATCGCCTTCGGCCACCGGCCATTTGCCGATCACCGCGAGACCGCCCTTTCGTCCGGCGGGCGCCGGCGCGAACACCACGCCGATGGCCGCGAGCGGGTCGACGCCATCGGCGTTGAGGTGAACGAGGCA
>Ga0068853_100002008_pt1 | contig 15027 bp, 8 predicted proteins | sample KBSCornC32_FD_65655 | JGI IMG/M metagenome (GOLD analysis project Ga0068853, IMG submission 65655) | Corn rhizosphere microbial communities from Kellogg Biological Station, Michigan, USA - KBS Corn C3-2 | ecosystem: Host-associated > Plants > Roots > Rhizosphere > Soil ...
ATCCCACCAGCGGCAGATACAACAGCCGCTCGGCCATGATCGTGCCGATCGGAAATAGCAGATTCGCTGCCGGCAGCAGATTCAGAAGACCGAAACACCCGAAGAAAAAAATCATCCGGTTGCGGCGGAATGCAAATCCAATCAGGCAAAGGACCACAGCAACGGCAATCCAGGCAATCCAATCCCGGAAGCTGCCGCGAGCGAGCGCGATCTCGGAATACGAATAGTCCGCGGAGAGCTTCCATGGCCAAATCGTCAGCCAAAAATAACGCGCCAGTACCTTGATCGCCGTCAGCCTCCCAATCCAGAAATTCGCCCCGGCGATCGGATTATCGACAAACGGAAATTCCGCTTTGGGCGATGCCGCGAGTACTACGGATCGCTGCCAAAGCATAAGACAGATCGGCAGAATCATCGCCGTGCATCCCCACAGCAATGCACTCAACCGCTGGCGCAGCTCCGCATAATGGCACACAAACTCGTACAGCACGATCACACCCGGCAGTATTACCGCACTCTCCTTCGAAAATACGCCGATGGCCGTCGTGCAAGCCAATCCCACGAGCCATCCGATACGGCGACGCCCGATCGCTTCGACACTCTTCAGGTAGATTAGGAACGCTCCGAGCACAGCCATTCCGGCAAGCAAGTCGGCACGTCCGACGATGTTAGTCACCGATTCAGTCAGCACCGGATGCACGGCCCACAGCGCGGCAACAAGTAATGGAATCCGAAAGCCGCCTAACAAACGCAGCATCAGGACAAAGACCAGCAGAACGTTCCCCGCGTGCAATAAAAAATTGATCCAGTGATAACCGGCCGGTTGACTGCCGTTCCCGAGAACCGCGTAATTAAAAAGATAGGAAAGCGTCGCCACCGGGCGATATATCCCCGCCTCGCCGTTGGGCCACCAGAACGTGTGCTGAAAAATCTGAGCAATGTTCTGGCCGGTCACCTCCCGGATGCGAGGATCCCCGGTGACAAGTATTTGATTGTCGAGCGTCAGCCCGGCGTGGAACGAATTGGAAAACGCCACGGCAGTCAACGCAACGAGCCCCAGGCCGGCACGCCAATAGGAGAGCGGCTTGGATACCGCGACAGCCGCTTTCTTCTTCGCTTTCATGAATTGCGCAGCATAACAAAAAAGCCCGGCTCTTTCGAGCCGGGCTATAAGTGACTTCGGAGGATTACATCTTAGAAGGTGAGTTTCACGCCGAACCGGAAGTATCGCGGATCGATCAGGCGGCCCACCGGCGTAACCGCCGAGATCGCTGAAAATCCATTCAAAACGACTGTCCCATCTGAACGGAACGTGGCGTTTGAAACGTTACCACCAGGATTCGCAAAGTGTGGCGTATTTGTGAGATTCAGAGACTCTGCACGAAATTGAAGCTTGATACGCTCAGTGATTGGGAAGGTACGGAAGATGGACAAATCCAGGTTTGTTGCGCCCGGACCGCGAAGCCTATAATAGCCCGCGCTTCCGAGGGCTCCGGCCGGCGCCGGCCGGAAAGCCAGCGGATTGAAATACGAGGCCGTAGTCCCTATGGCTCCTGGCTCCGCGACACTGCCAAGCACTTGGTTCGCGGGTACTGTCGCGACGCCGGGACAGTTGCAGGGGCCCGCGGCAGACGTCACATTATATGGCAGTCCTGAGAATCGGGTGAAGATGCCATTCAAAGTCCAACCACCGATGATCCACGAAACAGGCCCGCTCTTCACAAATTTCTTTCCTTTGCCAAACGGGAGTTCGTAAACGCTCGCGAGGCTAATGTTGAACGTCCGGTCGATAGCTGTTGTCGTGTCATTCAGACCGAAGTATTGCGGAAGCGAAATGTTCTGAGTCTGAATCCCAATGTCGTGCTGATACGTGAAGGCTGCGTTAAACGTCAGGCCACCGGCAAAGCGCTTTCGCAATGTAGCCTGTAGCGAATTGTATTTATCGCTCAAAACGGGGAGATTGATGTTCGCCGTGGCCGTGATGCCATATCTGAAGAGTTGCTGGCTGGCCGCCCCGCCGCCTAACTGGCCGTAATTGAAGTTATAATTGGCGTCCACGTGGACCGCGTGCGAACCGACATAACCCACCTGAGCCAGCAGGTCACCCGCAAACTGCTTTTCAATTGTGAAGTTGTACGACTGGAAGTATCCTCGAACAAAGTCCACCGGATTAGTGAACAAATTGCCCGTGTTCGCCGGAACTTGAACCATACCATTCACGATTGTGGGCTGGGGAATGACCGGTGCGCCGGTGACGCTGACAGTCCCTGCTGGAACGAAGGAATTAGGTCCGTTCAGGGTTGACTGCGCTTCGTTAGGATAGCTTTGTATCGCTTGCCTTCCCATGGAAGCATCCGTCTGCGGCGATAGTGCGTAGCCGGTTCTTATCACAAAATTTTCAAATGGCCGGAACGCGATACCAACGCTGGGAGCAAACAGTTTTTTCGAAACGTTGATCCCGCAGTTAGCGGGAATCGCCGCCGCGCCGCATATGCTAATGGTGTTGTTGGCGATGTTATAGATGTTAAGTCCTTTGTTGGCCTCACGTGGCACGGGATAATACTCATAGCGCACGCCATAATTAACGGTTAGCTTGCGATTGACCTGGTATTGGTCCCGGACATAGAACGCCAGTTCTGACGTCCTAAGAGTCAGAGGATAAACGTACTGGACATAATTGCCTAAAGTGGTCGCCGTGCCTAGCAGAAAGTCAGCCACTGAGTTGTATTGATTGGGGCCCGGCGCACCAGTTGCATTGAGAGCCGTCGCGTTTCCGGAGAACGTGAAGACGGTCGGTCTAACTTCAATGTGATTTTGATGCTCTCGCAGGATGTCGAGTCCAAACCGAATCGTATGCGACCCCATAGTCTTGGTTCCGTTTCCTGTCCATTCGAAGATGGGGTCCTTGTATTCAAGAGCCGGATAGGAGTATCCAAGGGTCACATAATTGGCAATGGCGAAGTTCGGCAAACCACCCGCCCAGGGCAGAGGCCCGGTGTTAGCACCCGGAATACCCAATTGCTGGCCTTGGCGTTGGTCTGAGCCGGTCGGGAATAGTAGTTGGTGCCCCTGAGTGACACCGAAAGTCGCGTCTACTACAAACGTAGGACTCACGATATAAGTCGCCGAACCAGAGATTGCCATTGTGGCGCCGTGCTGCAAATAATTGCCCGCGCCTGCCGATGGGAACCCACCTGAGCCACCCAGGAACGGACCGTAAATTGGCTGCTGCAGGTTGTAGTACGGCTGATATCCGTAACGGCCGGACACCCGCAGTTTTGAATTCGCTGTGTAATCTACCTTCGTGTCAATCTTGTGCAGATTGTAAACCTGCCCCTGGCTGACAAAATTGTTGTTCTGCGTAGCATTCGGATTGGATACCGCTGGGAACTGTGGGAGCAACTTCGCGACAACCGGGTCAAATCGGCTTGACGGGATGATGTTCCCCGCAAATGGCGTTCTGTTTTGCCCGGTCAGCTGATTGCCCGTATTCGGATCGTAGATCGGATTCGGCGAGCCGCTAAAATTACCGGAGAGCAATGTTGCATTCGGCATGGAGAGAAGACCGGAGACGGCCGCGCGATTATAGTCGCCTTCGTAGCTGCCGAAATAAAAGAGTTTGTCCTTGATAATATGACCGCCCACGAAGCCCCCGGCATTGTTGTCCACTAAATGCGGAAGCGGGCTCTTCACGCCCGAAGCATTCACAAAATATTCCTGTGCTCGGGCATACGAACCAATGTTGTATTCGTACGCTGCGCCGTGCGTCTCGTTAGTTCCGCTCTTCATACGCACGTTCACGGAAGCGCCAGAGGAGAGTCCCTGTTCCGCGTCGGCGGCATTCGTTGTAATGTTTACGTTCTCTATCGCTTCAATCGAGGGAACAAAGGTCGTGTACTGTACTACCCACGGATTGCGCGCGCTCACACCCTCGATTCGAACGTTCGCGGCGTTGTTGCCTTGCCCGTTAAACGAAAACTGCATCGACTTCGAGGGATTGTTCGTGCCGCCCTGGAGTTGTCCGTTCGGAGGAGTGACGCCCGGAACCAGTTGCAAGAGTCCTTGATAAGACCGGCTGGGTTGTGGCAGGTTCTCCAACTGGTGCGTAGCAACTTCGGAATGGATATCGGCGCGGTCGGTTTGCAGCGCAGCGGCCTGGGCTGAAACTTCCACTTTTTCTACCTGTGAGCCAACCTGCAACGCCGCGTCCACCCGGACCACATTGTTCTGGTTCACAAGGATGTTCGAAGCCACGAACGTGCGGAACCCGTCCTTCGTAACTTCCACCTGATAGGTACCGCCCGGCAGGTTAGCCACCGTGTAGTTGCCGGCTTCGCCGGTCGTTGAGTTGAACACGTTGTTGGTGGACGTTTCCGTGATCTTTACGGCCGCGCCTGGAATAGAAGCGCCGCTCGCGTCCGTGACGTTTCCGACCATAGAGCCGAACAGCACTTGGGCTTTCGCCGGCCCTTGGAACAACAGCAACAACAACGTGAAGACAACCGCTACTCCACAGGAAAACCGTAACTTACCAACCGGCACACTTGCCGTTGGACACGAGGAAAGACGTTCGCGCATGGAATGCCCCTTTTCTGACTTTTGCAAACTTGACCAAAGATTTGCGAGACGAGCGTGAGACTCCGTCTCAGAGGAGCATACAACGGCTAGCAGACGATGTCAAACATTTAGGCTATTTCTGATGCTCGTAGATGCGAAGAACACGGTTTACGGTACGCTGTCCTACGCTCATTCGATCTCAGTCGGGCAGCCCGAACGCATACATCGCATTATCCGCGCAAACCACCACATATTGCTGGCCGTTAACCAGGTATGTTACCGGCCCGCTGGCGACGGTACCGCCGAGATTCGTATGCCACAACAGCGCCCCATTACGCGCGTTTAGCGCAAAGAAATTCCCTTCTTTGCCCCCCGAGAATAGCAGGTCCGAAGCCGTGGTGAGAACGCCGCTTTCGGTGTAATCGACCATCTTGAATTCCCACTTCTGTTGCCCGGTTGACGGGTCGAGCGCTTTAACGGCTCCATAGCCTTCCTCTTCGGTTTTGAACGCCGGACTCGGGCCGCGGTTGGCGCCGCGAGGACGGCGAGGAGCGCCCGGTGGCCGTCCATTGCCGCTATACTTGCCGCCTGGTCTCCATTCTTCAATCAGACCTTTGCTGGTCGGAGCGTCATAGTTTTCCCAGCTCGAAACATAGAAGAGTCCTGTGTTCGGGCTGAAAGAAGGTGAGTACCAGTTAGTTCCACCCTGCGTCCCGGGAAGGACATGCATCCCGTTTGTGGGTTTGGGATCTATGCCCGGAGCCTTCATTGGCCGCCCTACTTCGTCAAAACCCACATTCCACGTCTGCTTCACGAACGCCTTCCCTAGTAGGAATTTGCCGCTCATGCGATCAATGACGTAAAAGAATCCGTTCCGATTGGCCCAGAGCACCACCTTGCGCGGCTGCCCTTGCCAATTGATCGTAGCCAGCACCGGAACCTGCACCGAGTCCCAATCGTACTCATCATGCGGCGTGAACTGATAATGCCACTTCAGCTTCCCAGTATCGGCGTCGAGAGCCACTACGCTATCCGAATACAGATCGTCGCCGGGCCGCTTATCGCCATTCCAGCCCGGATTGGGATTGCCGGTTCCCCATAGAGTCAGGTTGGTCTCCGGATCGTAAGACCCTGTTACCCAAATCGGGCTGCCGCCATGCTTCCACGAATCGCCGAACCACGTCTTGGCGGCAGGTTCGTCCGCCGACGTCGGAGCCGTATAAAAGCGCCACAGCTCATTCCCGTTTTTCACGTCATAAGCCGCCACCCAGCAATTGGCACCTTCCTCATTGGTCGCTGGCCCGAGAATGATCTTGTCCTTCACGACCAAAGGAGCAACGTTGAGCTGGTAGCCCTGATGCCAGTCGACCAGCATCTTGTTCCATAGGGCCGTACCGGTCGTCGCATCAATTGCGATCAAGTGCCCGTCATAGGTCGCCCAGAATACCGTGTTGCCGTGGATTGCCAGTCCCTTGACCACCATCACGTACTGATTCGATTCCGGCGGCACGGCATAGTGAAAGGTCCAGAAGGCTCTACCCGTGGCCGCATCCATCGCCACCACTTCGCTGTTCTGTGCGGTGTAGAGGACGCCGTCCACCACCAGCGGTGTGGCCTCCATTTTCTCCATGTACTTTGGCCGGTAAACCCATTTCAGTTTCAGATCCCTGGCATTCGACTGGTTGAGCTTCTTGAGGAGACTGTAGCGCTGGCTCGCATAACCGCCGCCGTACGTCAACCAGTTCTGCGGTTCGTGACTGGCGTTCACCAATCGCTCGGGCGTCACCTGCGCCGCTGCGGGCAGGCTGAGCAGGGCCAGCGCGCAAACCACTCCGAGAGGGGCCGTTTTGTTGCGATAAACCAAAGACATATTTTTCACCTCAATCCGCCAATCCGAAACATTGGGATCGAGACAAGCAAAAACGGGCGCAAAACGCCCGCTGTCAGGGCGCTTCCGTCCCCTTCAGCGAACTCAGGTAGGCCACGATGTCAGAAACCTGTTCTTCCGTCAGATTCGGCTTCGGCATCAGACCCTTGGTAAGGATCGTATATCCGCGAATATTTGCAGTCAGGAAAGACCGCAGGTCCTGTTTAGTATCGATGAGCTGCACGCTCATGGCGTCATGATTGAGAATCCGTCCCTTGACGGTGCTCCCGTCTTTGAGCGTCACCTCGACGTAGCGGTTTTCCGGGAGCACTTCCGCATCCGGATCTGTGATCGAGGTCTTTATTTGCTCGGCCTTGCGCTTGTCCCCGATTTCGGAGAGATCCGGACCGGTCCGGGAACCCTTGTCGCCAATTCGATGGCAACCGGTGCACCCGTTCGATTCGACTAGCGTCTTCCCTTTTGCCGCATCACCGCTCTGGGCAAACAACGGCGCCGCCGCCAGCGCCAGGACACAAGCACCGCGTCTTGCCAATCTGGCAGCCACGCGATGCTTGGTCCACACAGTCCAGAAATCGCCAAGCTCGCGCGCGGGCATTGCCGGGCGACTACCGTTGAGACTCTCGATCATTCTCTCGTTTACCTGCCTTTTCTTTTCAAAACTCGATGCGGTCCTTCTGAGTGGCCAATTTGGCCGTATCGATATTGGGGACCTTCGCGAGATCGTTCCAATCCTTAAATTTGCCCGTCGTGTCGCGGTAGTGCACGATGGCTTGGGCGTCCGCTGCCGTTAGCCCAAGAGTGGCCGTGAGATCTTTCTCGCTCGCCTGGTTTACGTTGACCTTGGCCGTCGCCGCCGGTTTCGTCGTGCCGCCCGGACTATTCGGACCGAAATTCGCGGCAAGGTATTTCACAACTCGATTGAATTCGTCATCCGTCCCCTGCGCCCCGCGCGAAACCATGTCGTCGACCACGGCGCTCCAGCCATCCTCGCTATTTCGCAGCCTCGTGACGACCGTAGTCGAATGGCATTGGGAACAAATCCGCGTAAATTCGGCTTTGCCTCGGCCTTCGGGCAGCGCATCCTGAGCGCTCGCCACACACCCAACCGCACCGAATATCAAGGTGGCCTTAACGATGTAATTTGTGGAGAACATACTAGTCCCACTATCCCAAACTATTTCTGGGACTGCGTCTCAGAGCATACATCTCTGGAGGCTTTTCTGTCAAACCAGCTTGAGCTATTGCTTCCCCAATCGTTGAAGCGCTCCGGCCGCTTGCTCCGCCACGCGCGGGTCGCGACCGTTCGCCGCTGTCCGCAGATGTTCGATCGCGCCCGGCATATCTCCCTGCGCCGCCAGTACGCTGGCCAGATCCAGATGCGCCCGATCAAAGTTGGGGTTCAATCGCAGTGCTTCCCGATACTCTCGAGCCGCCTCCGGCAACTGCTGCTTGCGAGCTAGCAGGCCGCCCAGTAGCTCGTGCGGTTCCGCCATCTTCGGATCGGCCTGAATTGCCGCCTCAACCTGCGTCTGCGACTGATCTACGCGCCCTGCGCTCAGCAGCGCTAATGCGTAGTCATAGAGGTGTGGACCATAACCGGGACGCAGTCGTGTGGCTTTTTCGAAAGCGTAAAGCGCCTCCGGCAACTGGCCTTTCCCGGCCAGCACTCGACCGGTGAGATCGTAGGCTGTCGCATCGTACGGGTCGATCCGGAGAGCCTCCTGCAATGCGGCCTGAGCGCGATCCAGCTGGCCCGTTCCCGCCAGCAATTCGGCAAGCCCGGTATGCTCGCCCTGCAATTCCGGATCGGCCGCAACCGCCTTTTCCATCTTCTGGATCGCCGCATCGATTCGCCCCAAGGCATAATCGACGGTCCCATACTGAAACCACGCCGCCGGACTCGTGCGTGCCATCTGTGTCGCTCGATTGAATGTTTCCTCCGCGCGCGGCAGGTCTCCTGCCGCCTTCCATGCGGAAGCCAACGCCAGCAGCCCTCTCGGAAAATCCGGCCGCAGCCGTAGTGCCTGTTGATACGCCGCGGCGGCCTCGCGCGGTTTTCCACTACTCTGCCAGGCATCACCTAGCACCATGTAAAACTCAGACTCACGCGGCCGCACGCGCGCCGTTTCGCGAGCCAATTCTTGCGTGCCCTCCACCAGATTATTTTTCAGCGTCACCTGCGCTACCGCGCGGTACAAGTTGTTTTCATCGGTCGCCGGCAGTGGCTTCGGATAGTACGGAACGACTTCTCCGTGATATTCCTCGGCTTCGGTAGGATGACGTTCCGACATCTCCGCCAGCAAGTCCCTCGCCGGCGGCCGCCGCTGGATCAAATGGTCCGTCATCACCACGTGCACCACATCTTCGGTGCGCCGCTTCGGCATATGGCAGGTCGCGCATTCCTCCGAAGCCGTATGCGCTCCCGCCGCCACCTTCGCCTGGAAGGCTGTGCCGTGGCATTGCCGGCAAGCCGCAGCATAATATTTCACCGCAGCTTGCCGACGCGGGATACTATGCGGGTCGTGGCACGTCTGGCACGTCATCGCGCCGTTGCTCTTCAAAAAACATTGGGATTTCCGAAGCCGGTACGCGGAACTACCTACAATTTCGAACTTGTCGTCATGTCCGGTTCCCGGCGCGTGGTCGAATGCCAGCAGAAAATTACTGAGCGGTTCGCCCGGCTTAAAAGAGAACGGCCCACGGTCGAACCTCCGGATGAGCGAAGGTATGCCGCCGCTGGTCGGCTCGAGATGGCATTGCAGGCAAAGATCCATCTGGAGCTTCGGCGAAAGCCGCGCCGGATTCACAATGCTCGCGCGAACGTCCTCCGCCTTTGGTCCCGCTGTTTGCATCAGCCGGACGTGGTTGCCGCCCGGCCCATGGCAGCGTTGGCAATCGATCCCCTCCGGCAAGTCGCCTGTAAATATTGGATCGCTTCCTGGGGCATCGTGCCCGGCCGGAATCTTGGGAATCGCGGTATGACAAAAAACGCACTCGTACGAAACAAACCGCCGCGTCGGGGGGTGCCGTGAATCGAATCCCGGACTCATGCCCCAATAGCTGCCCTTTTCCTGATACCAGCCCAGTGGAAGCTCGATGAAAGCACCATTCGCCATACGGTGGAAGTACGAACGGGCATGCGTCCCGGAGCCGATCACGTAATCGATCTTCGATTCCTCTACGTTGGTTTCCTTCCCGCCGAAGCCAATCTGCCAGCGCCGCTGATAGTACGTTCCGTCGCGAACGGTCATCGAATAATGCGTATCGGAAAGGGCGTGCTCGAATTCGTTCTTGGTTTTGTAGTCTTCAACCGTATTCGCCGCCGAAGGCCGGTAGAACGATCGGCTCATACCGGTCTGCCGGTAATTCGCGGCGATTTGCACATGGCAGGCCGCGCATTTTCTGGCATCGACATACTCGTTGGTCGGTGCCGCCTGCAGCAAACCCAAAAAACAACTCGCGGCAACGAGCGTTCCTATACGATACTCAGCCTTATATGGCCGCGCTTTCACGAAGACAGTTTTGGATCCGGAGCGGAGCCGCACTCGCCGCGGCTCGTCTAAACGCATTTCCCCTGAATCTCCCACTCGGCTTTCAAAGCTACGATATCAACGCCGCTCTCACCGAAAATTTCGACGCCGCTTGCCGCACCGTCGCCGGCTTCGGTTATCAATTGATCGATTACGTGTGGCTGCCGAAGGTCACGTCGAAAACCGGCAAAGAGGTCCGCCAATCCTTCGACGCGGCTGGCCTCGGTTGCCAGAATTGCCATTTCTCCTGGTCCGACTTTCACGACAACTACGCAGAAACCATTGAAACGGCACATGCCCTCGGCCTCAAAAGCGCTGTCTGCCAATCTCTGGCGAGCCAAAGCAAAACTGCCGATGGCTGGAAATGGCACGCCGATCATCTGAACGAACTCGGCCGCAAAACCAAGCGCGACGGCATTCTCACCGGCTATCACAACCACCCTACAGAATTCAAAGAAATCGACGGAGCGATCCCTTTCGATCTGCTGCTTTCCGGAACCGATCCTGAGCTAGTCAAATTCCAGCTTGACATCGGCAGCGTCGTGGTCGCCGGCAAGGACCCCATCGCCTACCTCACCGGACATCCCGACCGCTACTTCTCGATTCACGTCAAAGACGTGCGCGACGGCAAAATCGGCTTGGCCATGGGCGAAGGCACTCTCGATTGGAAAAAGATACTGACCGCGGCCAAACCCCTGCCGCTGCAAAACTACGCCGTCGAGACCGGTGCGCGCCCCGATGTCGTGATGGACAAACTCAAACAGAGCCAGATCTATTTGCGCGATCTCTTGCTCTGATGCATCTCGTTCCAAAAAATAAACGTACCCTTATCGGTCGACGTGATGATATCGACCGCGCCATCGTGATTCAGATCGACCGCCGCCAGATGCGAACCAACGCCCGAGCGGTTGTGAATTAGTTCCGGAACGAACTCCGCACCGCCGGGAGCCTTCTTGTCGCGCACCGTCCGGTACCGATACAGTACCGCCGGACCGTACGGATCGGGATCGGTGTAGCTTTCAAGATGTGAGAAGTGCCGCTTGCCTACGATCAAGTCGGGGATGCCATCGCCATCCAGATCCGCAAATGTCATTCCGTGCGGCTCAGTGAAGGTCACCCCGCCCGCATTTTTGTCGGAAAAGTCGCCCATGATCCGATGCTCGACGAACGAAATCTTGCCCGCCCCATCGCGTTTCTGTTCAAACCATGAGATTCCAAAACGGTGCGCCTGCAGACTAGTCACCACGTCATTCAGGCCGTCGCCATTCACGTCGTAGACACCCATTGCCGCCCCGCCACCACCGAAATTCTCGGCATGGTAGGTCCACGCCTTCGCATCGCTACCCGCAGCCGGCTGCTCCCACCAGCCGGTGTTCTGCAAAATGTCCTTGCGGCCATCGCCGTTGATATCGCCAACGCCGAGGCCATGAATGTTCACCGGCACGGATTTGTCCGAAACGGGATGAATTGTCCAGGGCGCGGTCGGATTCGCCGGATCGGGCTTCGCATACGCCAAAATACCGTCGCCTCCGTAAACCAGCTCCGGCTTCCCATCACCGTCTACGTCCTCCAACAGCACGACCTCAGTTGTCACCTTCGGAACCACCAAATATTTATTCCAGCGCCGCGATTCGTCTTTGGGATTCACATAAAGCCACATCGGCCTCGACGCGGCAATCAGAATATCGGGCCAGCCATCGCCCGTAAAATCATAGGCGAAATTCATCATGCCCGGCGCAAACTGCATGCCGGGATTGTACGTCTGCGCCTTCATGAATTCTCTTCTGACCGTATAGTCCGGTCCTAGATAATAAAGCGGCCCCGACGCGATGTCCGGTACCCCATCATGATTGAAATCGGCAACCGCCGCGCACCAGCCGTAGTAATAATCGCTGATCCGCTGCATCCGAAAGTGGCTCGATGTCTGTTCTTTCGGTTCCACTTTTCGCGCTAGATCCTTGAATGCAATTTCCTTGAACTGAACCTCGTTCGAAGGACCCACATAGAGTGCTATGGGGCCGAAGCCCTCCCCGTCGTCATCGGTTGAGCCAGTGTTACGTCCGGACGCGGAATTTACCGAAGCGCGCAGAATGTCCGAATCGAGAATAATCTGCACCGTATTCCAGTCATCCCCGTGCAGGCCGGCTCCATGACGTCCGCCTGCGCGTGCAGGAGGTGGCGGACCGCCGGGCGGCGGAGCGAATCGAACCATCTCCGCGCCCGGCCGCAGTTTCTCGCTCGTGAGCTGTTTACCTTCGGCATCGAGCGTCACTTTGTCGAGCGAAAGGTCCTCACCTGTCAATGAGACATATAGTCCTTTCATCCCGTCCGAAGTTTTCTCTGCCCGCAGCAGCACGCCGGTCTTGCATCCGCCCGTGCAGTGAAAGCTGGCAAAGAACCCGACATCCTGGTATGACTTATCGAGCACCAGCCAGCCGCCGTTGCCACCGGGTTTGGCCTTACCGGTCACTTCACCGTTTTGCGCGCTCCAGTCGGCTTGGCCGAGCGTATGCCAGCCGGTTAGGCCTGAGCCCTTGAAAATCGAATCCGGAATAAAATTCGGGCTTTCGGCAAGACCCGCCACTACTAACACTCCCGAGATCGCCGCAATCCCGCAGACCAAACGCTTGTGATTCATGGTTGTTCGCTAGTTAAGGCTACTTCGCAGCCGAATGCGGCTTGCCCCAGAAAATGAACGTGCCGCGATCGGTCGAAGTTATGATATCCACCGCCCCGTCATGATTGAGGTCGATGGCTTCTATCTGGTTGCCGGCCCCCGACCGGTTGTGAATCAAATCCGGCACAAATTCCGCGCCGCCAGGTGCCTTCTTGTTCCTCACAGTTTTAAACCAATAAAGCACCGGCGCGCCGTAAGGATCGGGATCGGTGTAGTCGTCGCGATGTGACCAATAGCGCTTGCCGACGATAAAATCCGGAATCCCGTCGCCATCGACATCCGCAAACGTCGAGCCGTGCAGCTCGGCCACCGTGACACCTCCTGGATTCTTGCTCCAGAAATCGTCCATGATCATGTGCTGGACAAATGAAATCTTGCCGGCTCCATCGCGCTTCTGCTCGAACCACGCCAGACCAAAGGCGTGCGCCTGTAAAGAAGTGACGACATCGTTGAGTCCGTCGCCGTTCACATCGTAAACCGCGATCTCCGCGCCCCCTGGTGTGGCATGGCCGGTCCAGCGGCCGAAAGCCTCCGGATGATACTTCCACAACTCCTGTGTGCTCCCGGCTGGTGGCTGCTCAAACCACCCGTACGTATCGATGATGTCCATCCGCCCGTCCCCGTTGATATCACCCACGCCTATTCCGTGGCCCATGCCCCACGGCCCCTGTTCGGAAATCGTGCGCACAATCCAAGGGCCGGTTGGATTCGCCGGATCCGGCTTCGCATAACGTAAATACCCGCCGCCGCCATATACAAATTCCGGCTTTCCGTCGCCATCCACATCTTTGAGTAGCGACACCTCCTTGTTGACTTGCGGGACGACGTCATATTTATCCCAGCGCCTGGCCTCGCCTCGCGGATTGACGTACAGATGCAGCGGCTGGCCGATGGATCCCATGTTCAAAACGTCAGGCCAACCGTCGCCGGTGAAGTCATAGGCAAAGTTGCCCATGCAATCGTTCGGATATTCGGTGGAAGGATTCGTCGTCTGCGCCAGGTAAATCTCGCGCCGCTGGGTGTAGTCCGGACCCAGATAATAATAGGGACCCGCGGCAACATCCATCACGCCATCGTGATTGAAGTCCGCCCCGGCCGCTGACCAAGCGTAGTAGAAGTCGTCGATCCGCTGCATCCGAAAGTGACTTGATACCTTCTCCTGCGGGAGTGTCTTCACGCCGAGGTCTTTGTACGAAACATCCTTGAATCGCACTTCGCCCGTGCCGCCTACATACAGCGCGATGGGGCCATAACGCCCATAAGCCTCTTCCGCCACACCCCCCGCTGCTCCGTGGCCGCCTTCGTTGAGAAATGGCCGCAGAATATTTGCATCCAGGATCAGCTCGATTTGATTCCAATCATTCGCGCGATAGCCGGAGGGCGGTTGTTGGATTGGCAGTCCCGCGGGTTCCGCACGCCGGTTACCGCCGCCACCCCCTGCACGTCCCGAAGCTCCCGGCCGTTCCGGTGGAGCAATCCGTATCTGTCCACCGCCGGGCCGCAGCTTTTCACGGGATGTTTCCGTGCCCTCCGCATCTGTCGTGATGCGGTAAATCGCTATGTCTCCTTCGTCCAGAGACATGAATACGCCCTTCATCCCGGTCGGCGTCTTTTCCGCCCGCAGTAAGATCCCCGCTTTCGCTCCGCCCGTTACCCGAAAAGAGGCAAAGACGCCAATGTCCTGATATGACTTATCCAGCACCAGCCATCCGCCGCCGCCTTCTTTTGCCTTTCCGATCAGTTCCCCGTTTTGGGCGCTCCAGGTCGCCTGCCCCAGCACATGCCATCCGGTCAGACTTGAACCCTTGAACGTCCAATCGGGGATGAAGACCGTAGGATTCGCCGCCAACGCCGCCGTCACCAGCAGAGACACCGCGGCTACGCCGATCGCGAACGCGCGTCGATAATACATGAACGTTACTTTCCTCTTTTCTCGGAGATAAACCGGCAACGGCGCCGATTAAGACGCAGTCTCAGGGAGTTTATACCGTGCTTCCGCCACTGTCAAGTTGCCTAATCCGTACCATTTATCGTTTTTGAGATTGCGTCTCACGTCACGGGCTGGATATACTCCACACGAGTGCCTTCATCTATCAAAATCCGCCTCGGCGTGATGATGTTCGTCAACTACATTGTCTGGGGAGCGTGGTACGTCACAATCAGCACCTATCTCACCACCACTTTGCATTTCACCGGCACGCAAGCTGGTGCTGTCTTCGGCACCGTCTCGATCGCGTCCATGATCTCCCCCTTCTTCATCGGCTTGGTCGCCGACCGCTACTTCGCGACCGAGAAGGTCATGGCCGTGCTCTATGCCATCGGCGCGGTTTTGATGTACCTGGTTACTCGAGCGACCACATTTCCCCAAGTCTATT
>Ga0068853_100002009_pt1 | contig 15023 bp, 8 predicted proteins | sample KBSCornC32_FD_65655 | JGI IMG/M metagenome (GOLD analysis project Ga0068853, IMG submission 65655) | Corn rhizosphere microbial communities from Kellogg Biological Station, Michigan, USA - KBS Corn C3-2 | ecosystem: Host-associated > Plants > Roots > Rhizosphere > Soil ...
AGCACGTCGCAGATGCTGGCCAGGATGCCGTCGTCCTCCGGGTTGTCGGCGAAGGCCGCCTCCAGCAGCTCCAGCGCCTCGACGCCCCCGCCGCGCGAGACGATCAACGTGGCGGCCTCGCGGCGCCGGCGGGCGCGCTCCTTCGGCTCCTGCACCAGCTCGATGAGCTGGTTGGCTGTGTGCGCGGCCGACTCGACGTCCCCGCCCTCGCGTTGCAGCTCGAGCAGCTTCTCGAGCACGCTCACCAGCGCGTCGGTGGGGCGCTCGAAGAGCCGCACCGCCGCCTCGTACGACGACCGGGCCCGCGCGGCGTTGCCCTCGTCGCGGTAGAGGTCGCCCAGCCGTTCCAGGATACCGAGGCGGTCCTCGCGGTCGCCGCCGCCGTCGACCAGCCTCTCCAGGTAGGCCCGCGCGGTCTCCTTGTCTCCGCGCTCGAGCGCCAGCTCGGCGAGCGCCCGCATCGACGGCACGTGGTTCGCCCGCAAGGCCAGGGCGGCGTCGTAGAAGGCCAGCGCCTTCTCCGGGCGGCGCAGCTTCACCTCGGCCTGCGCGGCGTGCGCCAGGCCGTCGGCGACCTCGTCGGCGTGCAGCGCGGCGTCCGGGTGGTCGGCCAGCGGGCCCAGGTACACGGTCGCCTCGCGCCACTTGCCGGCCCGGAAGCGGTTCTCGCCCATCGCCAGCTTGATGGGAAGCTGGCCCGGGGTCAGCTTGTCGGCCTCGACCATCTGCCGGAACGCCTCGTCGGTGCGGCCCAGGCGATCGTCGACCTCCGCCAGGCGCATGTGCAGGCGCGACGACTGCTCCGGGTTGTTGCGCACGCGGCGCAGGGCCTCGCCGAGACGCTTCTCGGCCGCCGCCCATTGCCCGTCCTTGTACAGGATGTCGGCCGCCGCCAGCACGGCGGGCAGGTGATCGGGCGCCAGCTCCAGCGCCTGGTCGACGTACTGCTGGGCCTCGGCCGTGTTCCCGGACGACTCCCAGATCGAGCGGGCCAGATCGATGAGCACACCGGCCCGTCCCTCGGGCGAATCGATGAGGGCCAGCTGCCGCTTCAGCTGCTCGCGGGCCAGGGCCCACTCGCCGGCCGCCGCGTGCAAGGCGCCGAGCGAGCGCAGCGCTTCGAGGCTGTCGGGGTTGCGCTGGAGCGCCTCCTCGAAGCAGCGACGGGCCTCCTCGGGCGAGGCGGCCTGGTCGCGGAACACGCGGCCCGCATCCAGAAACGCCGCGACGGCCAGCTCGGGGTCGGTCTGCACGCGCGCCTCGCGCCGGCGGGTGGCCGCGTACGCTGCGAAGTCGTTGTCCTTCAGGTCGAGCCGACCCAGCGCCGCCAGCGCCGCGGGGTCCTCGGGCGCGATCTTCAGGGCCTCGTCGACGGCCTGCCGCGCGCCCGCCGCGTCCTTCAGGTCGTCGACCCGCACGGCGCTCAGCTCCAGCAGCAGCGGTACGATCTCGGCGGGCCGAGCCCGCGCGGCGTGCGCCACCTCGATCTGCTGGGTCAGGGTGCGCGCGGCCTCATGCGCCAGCCCGGCGCGACGGAGGTTGCGCACCAGGATGGCGGACAGACCGGCGTCGGCCTGCGCCATGGGCCCGAGCGCGCGGACGGCCGCCGCCGCCTCGTCGGGGTTGCCCAGCCGCTCGTCGAGGATGCGCGCCCGCCGCCGCACGATCTCGATGATCTGGGCCTGGCGCTCGGTCGACGCGCTCGGATCGTCCTCGCCCGGCGCGGCCTTGGCCAGCAGGTCGGCGCGGTGGGCCAGGGTCTGCTGTAGCTGGTCCCATCGGCCCTGAGCCTCGTAGAGCCGGTCGAGCGCCGCCAGCGCCTCCGGGTTGTCCTTGTCGGCGTCGCGCACCGACTCGAACGCTTCGACGGCCTTGGCTGACTGGCCCAGCTCGCGCTCGTAGACCTCGGCGATGCGCAGGCGGATCGATCGAATGACGGCCGCGTCGCTCGTCAGGTCGGCCTGACGCTGCAGCGTATCGATGACCTTGCTCCACATCCCGACCCGCCCGTAGAGACGGGCGAGCGACTCGCAGGCCACCACGGTCTCGCCGCGCGCCGTCTCGTCGGACGACGTCCCCTCCTCGAAGGACGACGACACCAGCAGCTCCAGCGTGTCGATCGCCTCGTAGGGCTTCTCCAGCGCCGTCTCGTACAGGTACGCCAGCTCCGCCAGCTTCCCGCGGCGCGCCGGCCAGGTCAGCGGCCCGGCCGTGCCCGCCGTGCGCCGCTCGAGGATCTGCGCCAGATCGGCGGCGCGGCTCTGCTCGCGCGTGATCTCCTCCAGCCGGTCGAGGGCCGCGCTCTCGTCCGGCTTCAGCGCGACGATGGCCCGGTATCGCTCCTCGGCCTTCGTGGTGTGCCCCAGCGTCTCGCGCAGCCGCGCGACCTCGTAGTGGATCGAGACGGTCTGGTCGACGGGGGCGAAGTCGTCCACGCCGCCGAGGTAGATGTCGCACACGTCGTCCCAGCGATCGTGCTCGCGACCGATGCGCGTCAGCTCGGCGCGGACGGTCTCGTCGTCGGTGGACAGCCGGAACGCGCGCTCGAGGACGCTCAGCGCCTTCTGCACGTCCTTTTGCCCGCGCTCCCAGACCTCCGTCTCCTTCAGCAGATACCGGCGGCGCGTCTCGGGATCGGCGGCCGGCAGGTTCTCGTAGGCCTGGGCCAGCTCCTCCCACGGGGTCTCGAACGGCGCGCCGAAGGGGGTCTTGCGCCCCGGGGTCGGCGGCGGCAGCCGCGGCGCCGGCAGCGAGCGCGGCATCGGGACCGGCGGCGGCGCCAGCCGGAGCTCGTCGGCGACGTCCAGGTCATCGACCTCCAGCTCCTCCAGCGCCCCCGACGACTCGGTGTCGACCGCGACGGCGATGACCGCGGAGTCGTCGATGTCGACGGCGTGCTCCTCGTCCAGCTCCTCGTCTCGATCGTCGCCGAGGGTCGCGAACGGACTGGGCTGGGCGATGGTCGCGTCGACGTCCTCGGCGCCGCTTGGGCCGGTCGCGGCGCCTGCCGGGGCTCGCAAGCGGACGCTGGTCGGCGTCTCGTCATCGGAGCCGCCCAGACTGGCCCGGTCGGTCTGGTCGACGGCGGCCGGCTGGTCCTCGCCGGCGCTCGCGGTCGCCTCGTCCGTCGCCTCCGGGGTGGCCCGGTCGCGGCTGCCGACGGCCGTGATCTCGTCGTCCCCGCCGTCCTCGTCGTCGTCCGAAGGGGCGTCGCCCGAGTCGCCGGTGGCAGGCCCGTGCGTCCCGTTCGTGCCGTTGGCCGCGCGCGCGGCGGCCGCCGCTTCCTCACGGGCCTCTTCGACGGCGACCCGGGCCGCCGTCGCCGTCGAGGTGTTGCCGTCCTCGACCGCGTGCAGGGCCTCCTTGCCGCGCGTCGAGAGGGCAGGGGGGACCTGATCGTAGCGCCCGATCCGGCCCGCCAGCCGCCACAGGTGCCCGACGATGTCGGCGTCCTCGGGCGCGAGCCGGAAGGCGTTCAGGTACGCGCGGAACGCCCGGACCAGATCCTTGACCTCGTTCTCGACCAGGCCGGCCGCGTGGCGGGCCACGCCCAGCTTGCGCGGCAGGTCCTCGGCCAGCGCGAACAGCTGGGCCTCGACCTTGAGCGCGTCCTCCCAGCGCCCCGTGATGCCGGCCAGGCGCAGGATCTCCTCGTGGGTCTCGACGTTGTCGGGGGCCAGCGCGAAGCTGCGGACCAGCTCGTCGAGGGCGCCCGACGGGTCGTTCATGCGCTTCTCGCGCACCTCGGCCCGCAGGCGCAGCAGGTTCACGCGCTCGGCCAGGTCGGGGCGCGCGCGCGCCACCCGCGCATAGACGTCGAGCAGGCCGCTCCAGTCCTTCACGCGCTCGGCGATCCGTTCCAGCAGCGGCAGGAGCTGGCGCCCCGCCGGATCGGCGGGCAAGGCGTCTCGCAGCACGGCGAAGGCGCGCCGCGGATCGTGCAGCTGGTCCTCGCAGATCGAGGCGATCTTCCGCGACGACGCGATCTGCTCCAGCGGATCGCTCGCTCGATCGCGCGCCGCCTGATAGACGGCGATCAGCTCCTCGTACAGGCCGTGGCGCTCGGCGGCCGCCTCCACGCGCTCCAGCGAGTCGGTGTCCGGCTTCTCGACGTAGGCGCGCCGGAGCCACTCGAAGGCCCCCTTCGGATCTTGCTGGTGCTGCTCGGCGATCTCGGAGATGTCGAGCATCAGCTCGTAGCGCTCCTCCTGAGCTTCGGCCTGCTCCAGGATCCGCTCCGAGATCGCGATCAGCTTCTCCCAGTCGCGTGTCGACTCGTAGAGCGGCGACACCGCGCGCATCGCCTCGAGGCTCCGCGGATCGATCTCCAGCGCCCGCTCGAAGGCCGTGATGGCCTTGTGCTCGTCGCGCAGGTTGTCGCGGATGAGGGCGCCCAGCTCGAGGGCGCGGCGGAGGCGATCGTCGGCGGCGTCGACCAGCAGGAGCTGCCGCTCGGCGATCTTGATGACCAGCGCCCAGTTCCCGGCGCGCTCGTACAGCTCGCGCAGGCGCTCGTGGGCGTCCCACGACCGCGGGTCCAGCTCGGCGACCACCTGCTCCAGGGCGCGGGCCGCGTCGTCGGGCTTGTCCAGGTTCGTATCGAGGATGTCGGCCCGGCGCAGGGCCAGCTCCACCGCGCGCGCGGTGTCGCCCACGTGGGGGATCTGCCGCTCGAGGATCTGGACCAGGGTGCCCCAGTCCTTCCCCTCCTCGTAGATCCGGGCCAGCGCCTCCAGCGCCGGCATGTCGTTGGGGATGATCTCGAGCAGGGCCTCCCAGGCCCGCTGGGCCCGGCGCTTGTCCTGCAGATGCCCCTCGGACAGCTCGGCCAGGCGGCGCAGGTACTCGGCCTGCTGCTGCGGGTCCGCCGCCAGCCGCTCGACCTGCGCGTCCAGCACCCGGGCCAGGTCCTCGTACCGCTCGAGGCGCGCATAGATGGTGCCGAGTGCGTTCCAGGCGCGCGCGTCGTCGGAGTCGATGCGCGCGATCTCCTCCCAGTGGTCCGCCGCGCCCGGCGCGTCGTTCAAGGTGGTGTCGAGGATCTCGGCGGCGCGCGCCAGCACCTGGATGCGCTCGTCGGGAGAGCCGGCGTGCTCGGCGTGGTAGTCGAGCGTCTGCACCAGCGCGGCGTGGTCGCCCGAGCGCGAGAGCAGGTCCTCCATGCGTCCCAGGGTGTCGCGGTCCCCCGGGACCAACTTCAGGATCTCGCTGGCCGCCCAGGCGCCGTCCTCGACCGCGTCGAGCCGCTCGTCGTAGATGACCAGCAGCCGCCGCAGCAGGCTGACCTTCTCCTGCTTGGTGGGGGCGACGTCGACCTGATCGCGCAGGGTGGCGGCCAGGCCCACGAAGTCCCCTTCGCGCTCGTAGATCTCGACCATCGCCCGCAGCGCGATGGGGTCGCGCTCGGCCAGCTCCAGCACCTGCTTGTAGATCTCCAGGGCCCGCGCCGCGTCGCCCAGCTTCTCGCGGTGGATCTGCGCGATCCGGCGCATGATGTCGATGCGCTGGGCCGGGTCGGCGGCCTGCTCGGCCTCGCGCTCGAGGATCGGCACGATCAGGTCGAAGCGCTTGGCCTTGAGGAGGATCCGCTTCTGCACGTCCCGCGCACGCGCGTGGGTCGGATCGAGCGCCTCCACCTGGCGCCAGGCGGCGACCGCCCGCTGCGGATCGGCCAGGTTCTTCTCGCTGACGACCGCGATCTCCTCGAGTCGCGTGATCTGTTCCTCGGACGGCGCGCCCGTCGCACGCGCCTGCTCCAGCCCGAACTCCAGCAGATCGACCAGCGCGGGCCAGTCGCTCTTCTCGCGGAAGTGGTCGGCGTACGCGTTCAGCGCGGTCAGGTTCCCCGGCTCGAGCTGGAGGATCGCGTGCAGGTACACGGCCGCCTGATCCCGGTCGCCGAGCCGCTCGCCGTAGAGCTGCGCCAGGTCGGTCATCAGGCGCACGCGGCGCACGGGATCCTCGACCACGCCGAGCTGCTTCTCTCGCAGCTCGGCCAGCTTCCCGTACTCGTGCGAGGCGGCGTACAGCTCGGCCAGGCGCTCGCCCGCCGGGCCGCCGGGCTCCTCCTGAGACGCGATCTCCCCGTAGATGCGCGAGGCCTCGGCGGTGTCGCCGAGGTCTCCCTCGGCGAGCTGGGCCCGCTTGTAGAGGAAGTTGATCCGCTCTTCGGGCGTCGTGGCGGCGATGACCCGCTCGCGGTAATAGCGCTCGAGGTCCTGCAGCCGCTGGGCGTCGTAGTACGTGCGCTCCAGCAGGTCGGCGGCCTCGGCGTGGCCCGGAACGGCCCCCAGCGCCTTCCGGAGCGCGGAGATCGCGTTCTCGACGTCGCCGGCCTCCTGGCGGCGCCGCGCGATCTGGAAATAGATGGCGGCGGCCTTGTCTCGCCCGTCGGACGCGTTCCACTTCGGGTTGGCGTAGACGGCGGCCAGCAGCTCCAGCGCCTTCTCGTCGCGCGGGCGCAGGCGGATGACCTCGCCCAGGCGCTGCGCGGCGGTGTCGAGGTCCTCCAGCTTCTCCGCGTGCACGCGACCGAGCCCGAAGAGCAGGTCGGCGCGACGCTTCGGATCGGAGGTGGCCTCGAGCTCGAGCTCGTAGAGGCGGACGACGCTCCGGAAGTCGCCGAGCGCGCGGTAGATCTTGCGAGCCGACTCGATGGTCTTGAGGTCCTCGGTCGCGAGCTTGCTCGGGCGCTGGGCCGAGCGGACCGCCTTCTCGAGGCGATCGAAGTGGTTGACGAAGAGCTGAGCCATCTCGGCGGCCAGGTCCTCCAGGCGGCTCGGATCGCGCGAACGGGCGACCGCCGCCGCTTCCATCTCCAGCATCTCCATGTACTGGGTGGTGCGGCCCTGTTCCCGGTAGAGGTCCTTGAGGCGTGCCGCGGCGCGGATATGTCCCGGGTCACGGTGGACCGCGTTGGCCAGGTCGGCCTCGGCTCCCACCGCGTCGCTCAGCTGGTCGAAGCGGAGCTCCGCCGCCAGGTAGAAGAGCTCGGCGGCCTTGGGACCATCGGTGATGGCCTGCGCGCGCGTCTCGTAGAGCGTGATCAGCCGGTCGAATTCCTTCGATTGCCGGAACGCCTTTCGCAGTCCGATGAAGGCTTCCGAATCGGCGGGATTTTTCGCCAGAGCGGCTTCGTATTCACGAACGGTCGGCATTGGGTCCGCTGGTCCCCGGCGGCCAGGGAAGCGGCTGCCGAAATTAACACCTCACCCGGCCAAGAGAAAGGACCCCCCGTCTCCAGCCCGCCCAAAAAATCCAAAGATTCCTTACAAATCCCCCCCCTAACCCCGCAACATCCCACACCTCACCCTCTACGCACACCCTCCCTCAATTCCTTTCAGCCCCTCTCTCTCCAGATGGCCTCCAGAGCGAGCTCGCGAGCGGGTTCAAAGACGGGAGGCGCGGCTTCGCCGCGCCGGCGTCGGTCTGAGCTCTGATCCCGGGGGTCTCGTAGGGGGGCACCGCCCCCCTGCGGGTCTCGGGGGTCTCGTAGGGGGCATCGCCCCCCTGCGGGTCTCGGGGGGCTCGTAGGGGGGCACCGCCCCCCTGCGCGCCTTTAGTGGTACAGGAAGATGATCTCGATGCGGCTGTTCTTGGCGCGTCCCGGCGGGCTCCGGTTGTCCGCGATGGGCTCGTTCGGGCCCTGACCGCTGACCATCAGCCGCGTGGCGGCCACACCCTTCGAGACCAGGGAAGAGAAGACCGACTGCGCGCGCGCCTGCGACAGCGCGATCAGCTCGCCGGTCTTGCCCCGGTTGTCCGTGTGTCCGACCACCTGCACCGGGTAGCTCGGGTACTTGGAGATCAGGCGGGCGACCGGATCCAGGGCGACTTCCTTGCCGGGGCCGAGGGTGGTCTGGTTGCGCACGAACAGATCCTGCACGGCGATGACCAGCCGCTGCAGCTCTCCCCGCCGCTCGATGCGGACGGACACCCCCGGCAGCGAAGACGCGTCGCGCGCCAGCGCCTCGTCCCGGGCCTTGTTCTGCGTGGCCTGGGCCGCCTGCTCGTAGCTCGGCTTCGAGATCTCGGTGGCGCGATCGGCGCGGGACTTGGCCACTTCCAGGCTCGCCTGCGCCGCCGACAGGTTGCCCTGCTTGATCTCCTCGTCGGCCTTGGCCAGCATGCTGGCCGCCGTGTTGTACTCACCCGGCGCGTACTTGCCGGCCTCCACGGTGTCCGCCGTCCGCAGGGCGAGCTGCGCCGCCGCGCGCTTCTCTTCGGTGGCCAGCTGCATCGACAGCTTCTGGCGCTCGTCCTCCGCCCGCTTCTGATCGCTGGCGATCTGCTCGGTCAGTCGCTTCTTGTCGGCCTCGGCGGCGACGTTCTTCTCCATCAGCTTGACCTGCTCCGTCGCCGCGGTCAGGTCCTTGTCCACGCTGGCCAGGAGCTCGTCAGCCTTGGCCTGCTCTCCCTGGAGCTGCGACAGGCGGCTCTTGGCCTGCTCCTGCGCGTTGCGCGCCAGCGCCGTGCGCAGCTTGATCTCGGCGAGCAGGGCGGCCTTGGTCGAATCCTCGATGTTGTTCGACTGCCACTCCTTGATCGCGCGATCGCCCTGCTGATCGGAGGCGCCCACCAGATCGGGGAAGCGCTTGCGCGTGTCCTCGATGGCGGGGTCTTTCTTCAGATCTTCGTAGGCGACCAGCGCGGTCGGCTTCGGCGGGGTCGCGCAGGCGCCCAGCCACAGGGCCAGAGCGGGAGGCGCCGCGAGCCAGCGCACGAAACGGTGCTGGGAGAGGCCCATCTTCTTTGTCCGGTTTGTCCGGTTTGTCCGGTTCGTCCGGTTGGTCTCGGTCTTCGTCATCGCCTTGGCCACTGTCTTGTTTCCCTGCGTCCTCACGAGCCCACCGCGCTTTCCAGGGTGCGCTTCTTGATCTGAGCTTCCTGGAGCGCCTTCTTCTTCTTGTCGGTCTCGGCCTTGGTCCGGTCGAGAGTGGCTTCACGATCCGCGACCTGAGCCTTAAGCTGCGCGGCGGTGATGATCTGGCGAATGAGCTCGGCCTCGGCCATGCACCGCTCGAGGACCTCGCGTGCCTCGTCGGGCTCGTGCTTGTTGCGCAGGTCCCAGGCCTGCCCCAGCCAGTCCCGCAACCGCTGGATCTCCGAGGCAGCGGCGTGGGAGCGATCGAGGAGCTCGAGATCGGGCACGCCCGCCTTCTGCGCGTCGATCTGCCGCTGGATGTCGTCCTCCTCGTCGGCGTGCGCCGCGCCAGGCAGGCTCACCGACGCGAGCAACATCAGGAGCAGCGGGAACCCGAGCACCCGGGCGCTGCGTGAAGCCAGCGCCGACCGAGCTAAGCAAGTCCGGATCATTTAAAAGAGGCCTCCCCGTCTGAGCGAATGTCCGCGGTAGAACACGACTCGAAGACACGAGTCGTCGAACACGTATAAGATCGTCGTCGGGCAAGTTCAAGGGCCGCCGCGGACGCCCTCGCGCCAGGAGGGGCGACCGAGGGGACACGGCGAGACCGTTTGTCCCAATTTCGCGGGCCTCGTTTTGGGATAAGCTTGCTGACGTGGACAAGATGATCGAGGTTCGATATGCGGGTGCGGTGGTGAGCCGATCGGCCGTCGTGCGTGACCTCGACGAGCGCGGTCTGTTCATCGGTCTGGCCGAGCCGCTGCCCGTGGGCACCGAGGTCACGCTGTCCCTTGGCGACGACGCCATCGCGGCCAAGGTGGCGTCGGTGACCGAATCGCAAGAGCCGCTCCGCGCCGGGATGCGCGTCCTGTTGGCGGATCCCTCCTCGGCGGAGCTGTTCCGAGGGCTGGCCGATGCCACGCCCGCCGTTCCCATGTCCGGGTCGGGCTCGGCGAGGGTGATGACGTCGCTCTCCGCTTCGGGCTCGGGGTCGGCGCGGGTGGCTGTGTCCGCGTCGAGCTCGGGTTCGGCCCGGGTCGTGGCGCCCGCCACCCCGGTGAGCTCACCTCCGGTCGCTGAATCGAGGCCCGCCGCGCCCGGGCCGGTCGCGGTCGGCGCCAGCGCGCCAGCCGCCGCGTCGACCGGCGCGAGCCCCGCGGCGCCCGCGGTCGCTGCAAACGGGGCAAGCGGGACGATCGCGCCCAGACCGGACGTGGAGTCCGCGGCCAGCTCGGACGGGCCCGAGGACGTCGACGCCTCGGGGCCCATCGCGAGCGGCGGGGGCGGCACCGCTGGCACGGGCGGTGGCCCCGCCGGCGGAGCGGGCGCTGGTGGGGGTGGTGCGGGCGGTGGCGGTGGCCGCCGCAACCGCCGGAACCGCCGCCGGTGATCCGACCCGCCCGCCTGAAGCCAGGCGACGTGGTGCGGGTCGTCGCGCCCTCCGGGCCGGTCCCGCGCGACGGCTTCGTGCGTGGTGTCGAGCGGCTGGCGGCGCGCTACACCGTCCGCCACGAGGACGGGCTGTTCGCGCGCGAAGGCTTCCTGGCGGGCTCCGACGAGCGGCGACTCGAAGAGCTGCGGGGCGCGCTGGCGGACGTGGACGCCCGAGCCGTGATCATGGCGCGCGGTGGCTACGGGCTCACGCGCCTGCTTCCGTTCCTCGACCCCGACTGGTTGCGGGCACGGCCGGTCCCGATCGTCGGGTTCTCCGACGGCACGGCCCTGCTGGCCTACGCTCAACGAGCCGGCGTGGCCGCGGTCCACGGGCCGGTCGTGACCCAGCTCGGCGGCCTCGGCGACGAAGATCAGGCCGCGCTGTTCCGCCTGCTCGAGGAGCCAGAGCCGGGCGTCGTGCTGACCGACCTCGAGGGGCTGGTCCCCGGTCGGGCGCGCGGTCCGCTGGTGGGAGGGAACCTCGAGGTGTTCTCGCGCCTGCTCGGCACGCCTTTCATGCCCGACGTCGACGGCGCGATCCTCTTGCTGGAGGATCTCGGGGAGAGGCCGTACCGGGTGGATCGGTTGCTCACTCACCTCGACTCGGCGGGCATATTTTCGGCGGTGGCCGGGGTCGTGGTGGGCGATTTCTCCGGTTGCCTCGAGCCCGAGGTGACCCGGGCCTCGCAGCCCACCGCGGCCGAGGTCCTGGAGGAGCGCCTGTCCCGGCTGGCCATCCCGGTCGTCATGGGCGCGCCGGTCGGTCACGGGACCCGCAACCGGGCGGTGCCGCACGGCGCGCTGGTCGAGCTGGACGCGCGCTTCGGGACGCTGCGCGCGATCGAGGGCGCCGTCAGCTGAGCGGGCCGCCCGCCGGCAGCTCGGGCTCCTCGATCCGACCGAAGCGCTCCTCGTGACGGCGAATGTTCGCCTCGAGGGCCCGGGCCAGGCGCTTGGCGTGGCGGGGCGACAGGATCATGCGCGCGCGCACCCGCGCCCGGGGCGCCCCGGGCTGGACGTAGGCGAAGTCCAGCACGAACTCGTTGTCGTTGTGATTCAACAGCACGAGGTTCGAGTACGCGCCCTGGGCGGTCACCTCGTCGAGATCGATCTGAATCTGCGGAAGGCCTTCCGGTCCCGCCGGCTTCGTGGGGTCTGACATGGCGTCTATCTACCACCTGCCTTCTCCGCCCCGTCCCCGTCCTCGTCTTCTGGCCCGTCCTCCAGGCCGGCGCATCGGAGACGAGGACGGCGGCGAGGAGGAGGACGGGGGAGACAGACGGGGACCAACACTTCCCTTGGATGGCGAGCGGGGTTGCGGATATAACCCGTCGGGATGTCGAGACGGGTCGTCGCCGTCGATCTGGGAACGCGCCGTATCGGCGTGGCCGTCACGGACGGCCTGGGCCTCACCGCGCAGCCGCACGTCACGATCGCTCGCCACGGCGGCCAGCGTGACCTCGACGCCATCGCCGCGGTGGTGCGCGATGTCGACGCCGAGCGGCTGATCCTGGGGCTCCCGCTCGGTCCCGAGGGTGAGGTCGGCCGCCCGGCCCGCAGCGTCCAGGCCTTCGCCGAGCGGCTGCGAGCGGTCTTGCCCGTGCCGGTCGAGCTGGTCGACGAGAGCTACAGCACGGTCGAGGCCGAGGAGGTCCTGCTGCAGGCCGACCTGTCCCGCGCCCGTCGCAAGCAGGTCGTGGATCAGCTTGCGGCCGCGGTGATTCTGCGGCGCTGGATGGACGCCGAGGCCGCGCGCGGTCGGGGCCAGACCCCGAGCGTAGTGAAATGACGCGCGACATGAAGCGAGCGCTGGTCGTCTTCCTCGCCACCACCGTCATGGGAATCGTCGCCGTGGCGTGGCTGGTCTTCGCGGCCCTGCGCTACGGCGACACCCCCACCGGCAGCGCGCGCGGCAACGTGGAGATCGAGATCCCGAAGGGCGCCACGGCGGGCCAGGTGGCGGCCATCCTGAACACCGCCGGCCTGATCGAGCGGCCGACGGTGTTCCGGCTGTACGCGGGACAGCGCGGGGTGGCCGGGCGCTTCAAGGCCGGCCGCTACGTCATCGTCGCGCCCGCCACCCCCAAGCAGATGCTCGAGGTCCTGGTGAAGGGGGCCGCCGACGAGCTGGTCTCGATCACCATCCCCCCCGGCAAGAACCTGGTCGAGATCGCCGAGCTGTTCGAGGCCGCCGGCATCACCAGCAAGAGCGACCTGCTGGCCCAGGCCTCCGACCCGGCCTTCGTGATCCAGCTCGGGCTGCCGGGCTCGACGCTCGAGGGGTACCTTTATCCCGACACGTACAAGATGCGGCCGCACACGCCGGCAGCCCGGGCGCTGGTCCCCCTGGTCCGGCGCCACCGGCAGGTCTACGAGGAGCTGCGGACCTTGCACGCGAAGGGCCTGGCGGACCTGCACCGGACGCTGGGCTGGGACGATCCGCAGGTCGTCATCCTCGCGTCGATCGTCGAGAAGGAGACGGGGCAGCCGCAGGAGCGGCCTCGTATCGCCCAGGTGTTCCTCAACCGCCTGCGCTTTCCGACCTTCAAGCCGAAGCTGCTGCAGACCGATCCGACCATCATTTACGGCTGCACGGTCGCCATGCCGCGCTCGCCGGCTTGCCAGAAGTGGGACGGTCGCATCCGGCGCATCCAGCTGGACGACAAGGAAAATCTCTACAGCACGTACGCCCACGAGGGGCTGCCGCCCGGGCCGATCTCGAACCCCGGGCGGGCGGCGTTGGAGGCGGTGATGGCGCCGGACAAGTCTCCTTACCTCTACTTCGTCTCGCGCAACGACGGCACCCACGTGTTCGCGAAGACCGTGGCCGAGCACGAGGCGAACGTGGTCAGGTTCCAGCGGGGCGGCAAGCCGATGGGCGAGTAGCGCCTTCGGCTGTGGATCCTGATGGGAACCCTGGGAGGGCTCCCAAACCCTGGCCAGCGCGCTCCGGCGGGCGAAGCCCGGCTCCGCGCTGCCGTTGGAGGTTGCGAGGTGAGCCTCCCGGGGGCCTGGACCCGCTCGCTTCGCTCGCTCTGACGTCCGGGGCGCCTTCGAAACCGTTGTCGCGGATGGTTCAGTTGGACGTGCAGAGGTCGAGCCAGCGGGTGAGGGCCTCGCCTCGGCGCTTTTCCTTGTGCAAAAGGAAGAAGAACTGGCGGCGGAAGTCGCGGTGGGGGACCCGGCACGGGCACAGCCGGCCGCCCTTGAACGCCGGCTCGAGGGCGATGCGAGAGAGGCAGCTCACGCCGAGCCCTTGCTCGACTGCGCTCTTGATGGCCTCCGTCTGCTCCAGCGTGAGCGCGATCCGGAGCTGAGGCAGCAGTCCCCGCATCGCGCGGTCGAAGGCCTGGCGCGTCCCGGAGCCTCGCTCACGCACGATCCAGGAGGCCGTCCGCAGGTCCTCGTCCTCGAGGGCTCGCCGCCGCGCGAAGGGGTGGCCCGGGGCGCAGAAGACCACCATCTGGTCCTCGCGCCAGGGCGAAAGCTCCAGATCGGCCTGCTCGACCTCGCCCTCGACCAGGCCGACATCCAGCCTGAAATCGGCGACCTGACGGGCGATCTCGGTGGTGTTCGCGATGACGAGGGCGGGCGGGACGGCCTCCGGATGCTGTCGGATGAACCGCGCCAGCAGCGCTGGCGCGATGTAATTGCCGATGGTCAAGGTGGCGCCGACTCGCAGCGGGCCCGCCTCGGTCCGCCGCTCGAGGGCGCCCTCGAGCTCGCGCGCGTGCTCGAGCACATTCTCGGCGCGCGCCCGGATCGCCCGCCCGAGCTCGTTGAGGTGGAGCCGGCGCCCGCGCCGGTCGAACAGCTGCACGTCGAACTGGCGCTCGAGGTCGAGCAACGCGGCGCTGGCCGCCGACTGAGACATGGCCAGCGCGCGGGCCGCCCCGCTCACGCTCTCGGAGCGGGCAACGGCCAGAAAGACCTCGAGCTGGCGCAGGGTGTGACGCATGGGAAGGAAGAAAAGGGGCCTCGGACTCCGGCTTCATGCCTCAAAAGGCTGGATAAGGGACCTTTTCGAGGCCGAGGGCCTTATCGATTGTACCGATACATGTTACCTGAATATCCTGTTTTGCCGATGGGTCGACCTCGCGTAGATTTCAGGCATCCAACTCGTCGGTAGGTACACGGAAGAACCATGAGCCAACTCAGCCAAGAGCGCGTCCTCGACGTCCATCACTGGAACGACACCCTGTTCAGCTTCAAGACCACCCGCGATCCGAGCCTGCGCTTCCGTAACGGGCACTTCGTGATGGTGGGGATCGAGGTCGGGGGCAAGCCGCTGTTGCGCGCCTACAGCGTGGTCAGCCCGAACTACGACGAGCACCTCGAGTTCTACAGCATCAAGGTGCAGGACGGCCCGCTGACGTCCCGGCTCCAGCACATCCAGCCGGGTGACCCCATCCTCATCAGCCGCAAGCCGACCGGGACCCTGTTGTGGGATCACCTGCTGCCGGGAAAGCGCCTGTACCTGCTGGCCAGCGGCACCGGCCTGGCGCCGTTCATGAGCATCATCCGCGATCCCGACGTCTACGAGCGCTTCGAACACGTCGTCATCGCGCACGGCGTGCGTCGGATCAGCGACCTCGGCTACCAGGACTACATCGAGAAGGAGCTGCCGCAGCACGAGCTCGTGGGCGAGCAGGTGCAGAAGCAGCTGCTCTACTACCCGACCGTCACCCGCGAGCCGTTCCGCAACCAGGGCCGCATCACCGACCTG
>Ga0068853_100002015_pt1 | contig 15011 bp, 19 predicted proteins | sample KBSCornC32_FD_65655 | JGI IMG/M metagenome (GOLD analysis project Ga0068853, IMG submission 65655) | Corn rhizosphere microbial communities from Kellogg Biological Station, Michigan, USA - KBS Corn C3-2 | ecosystem: Host-associated > Plants > Roots > Rhizosphere > Soil ...
TACTGGCACCAGAAACAGTTCAAGGAACGCAACCCGTTCCCGACGCGGGTGTGACGATGGACAGACAGATGAAAATCCCCGGCCCCGATCATCCGATCACGATTGCGGCGAACGAGAAGCGCGTGACGATCTCCGCTGCCGGAAAGACCATTGTGGAAACGCACGCGGCGCTGACGCTCAAAGAGGCGAGCTATCCCGTCGTGCAATATGTCCCGCGCGGCGACGCCGACATGATGCTGCTGCATCCCAGCGATCACAAAACCTATTGTCCGTATAAGGGCGAGTGCTCGTACTTCCACATCCCGTCACTCGGCGAGAAGGGGCAGAACGCGGTGTGGAGTTATGAGGCGCCTTACGATGCTGTCGCCGCGATCAAGGACCACCTCGCGTTCTATCCGAACAAGGTGACGATCGACGAAGTTTAGGTTCGATCAGTTGTGCCAGTAGTCGATGTTCGCGCTCCAGGGAACCTCGACCGGCTGTCCGTCTTTTGTCGCGGGTTCGTATCGCCAAGCGGATGCGCATCGCACGGTGTATGCGTCGAGGTTCGCGTTGCCGCTTGAGACATCGACGACAACGTCTTTGACGGTGCCATCCGCAGCGACCTGAAAGGTGACATGCACCGGCACAATGCGATTGCTGGACGTCGAGAGCACCCAACTCCTGTCCGGCGAGATGCATATATGCCGCCGTCCGGTCGCTTTTGGATTTACGATGGAAGGATCCGCCGGACTTGCTGATGGTGCAGGACTTCCGGCAGGCGTATCCGACTTTGCGGGCAATGTGAGCAGGAGACCTGCGGCGGCCAGAATAAAAGCTTTCATGGATCGTCCTTCCACGCAGTTCGCTGCAATCTACGCGCGATATTGTAGCCGCGCTGAAAGCAAGACAATCTCTATCTCCTGAGTGAGGCCCTGCGATGGCAATTCCGTTCACCCTGAAGCGTCTCGATCACGTCGTCCTGCGTGTGCGCGATCTGGAGGCGAGCTTGCGGTTTTATCGCGATGTGCTCGGCTGCACGCTCGACAAGGTGCAGGAGAAGATCGGGCTGTGGCAGGTGCGTGCCGGCGGTTCGCTGATCGACCTCGTGCCGCTCGACGGCTTGCTCGGCCAGGCGGGCGGTGCGGGTCCCGCGCGCGAAGGCCGCAACCTCGATCACTTCGCCATCCAGATTGCCCCCTTCGACGAAGACGCCATCCGCGCGCATCTCGCCGCCCACAATGTCGCTGTCACCCAATCTGGCATCCGCTATGGCGCGGAAGGTTCAGGTCCCTCGATCTATGTCGAAGACCCGGATGGCAACACGGTCGAGCTGAAGGGCCCGCCGCAGTAAGTCTGTAACGATCCCTCTCAAGTGGGACGGATATCCAAGCATCTGGGACGATCCGGCAAGTGAAACCTTCCCGCGCAAATTGCGGCGCGCCTTACTCTCTGCGGGCTCGTGCGGTTGGTCGCGCGGCGTTGCGAGGGAAAGATGCTTTTGCAAATTCGAACAGCGCTTCTTGCGAGCCTGACGCTCGCGCTCGCGAGTACTTGCGCCGCGGATGCAAGTTCTCGGCATCTCCCTCCGGCCCCGGCCGGCGTCACCTATGACGCCGTTGTGACCGTGCATGGTGAACTCGCCCGGGGGACGGGCGCCACCTCCGTCAACAGGACAGGGAACGGCATCTATTTCGTCAGCTTCGACGCCGATCTGTCCGCGTGTGTCGTCGTCGCCGCGCTGGGCCGCGCGACCACCATCGGCGGATCGTACGAAAAGCCGGGCTTCATCTCGACCGGCCTTGCCGAGGACCCCAACGTCATCTGGGTTTCGACCGCGGGCGTGAACGGCCGCGGACGCGAACGCTCGTTCCATCTCATCGTCGGCTGCTGAACAAGGAACATCTCGATGTTGCGAATTCTTTTGTCACTTTCGATTGCGGCCGCGATCGTCGCGCCTCTTGCTGGACCTGCGCATGCGCGCCCTTCAGGCGGCGACGGTTTCATTGTCGTCAACGCGGATGGAACGGAAGCGCGTGGAAGCGTGAACTACACATCGTTTCTCTACCGGGCTCCCGGCGAGTATCAGATCAATGCTCCGGTGAACATTCGCGGCTGCGCCTACAGCGTGACGGAAGGGTCCAGCGATTCTTCTGCGCCTGCGCTCGGCTTTGCCAACACGGTCGGCATCTTCGAAGACGGGCATGTGATCATGGTCGCGACTTACGACGAGAACAAACAACTCGCGAACCGCGGCTTTCATCTCATCGTGCGTTGCTGAGGGAGTAGGGTGATGAAGAGCATTGGAATCCTTTCCGCCGCCGCATTGATGATCGCGGGTCAGTGCTTGCCGGTCTTCGCGGCGCCAGCACCACCGTCGGCGACAGCGATTGTCGGCGCGGACGGCACGCTTGCCGGCGGCCTTGGAGCCGCCAGCGCCGCGCACACCGCAACCGGCATCTACACCGTGACATTCAATGACCCCGACATTCCGACGGCGTGCGCGTACAGCGCCAGCATCGGGATGATGACGCTCGGCCAGGCCGTTCCGATGGGTCTGGTCAATGTCAGCGCTGGCACCACGGCTGGAACGATCATCGTCTACACCTACGACAAACACGAAATCGCTGCCGACCTGCCGTTCCAGGTGTATGTGGCCTGCTGAAGAAATATGTTCCCTATTTGTTCCAAATCTGCGATACTAGCGCCCGCAGATTTGGAGACCAGAATTGCCCGAGACCTGCACCAAGCGTGCACCGCAGCGAAGAAAGAGGATTCTTAAGCCGTCTCAGTCGGTTAGGCCGGGCGCGACCCATTCGAATTGCGAAATTGGGCAAAACTCTTCTTTGGCTTCTGTACAGCACTCGTCCCGCCAGCGCGGCGGACAGCCGGGCAACCGGAATGCCCTGAAACATGGGCGTTTCACGCAGGAAGCTTATGAGCGGCGGGCGCGGCGGCGTGCCTCGCATCGCGCGGCCCGGGAGCGGCTGGCGGAAGCGAATGCGCTGTATCGCGAGGTCCTCGCTGTCGAGGGACGGTTTCGGCTGATGGATACGCTCACGGCGGCCTGTCAGGTTCCGGGTCTGCGCGAAAGGCTGGAAGAGGCAGGACTCGGTTGGCTTTTGAAAGATATTCCCCGGGTGAGGCCTCAGGCGGAAATTGACGCCGAACTCCGGAAATTGGCCGCGATGGTGCGCAAGCTCAAAACGCAGAGCGCCGCCCGCGCGAGACAGAACCCTGCCGCAACCCTTGAAAAACCGGGTCCGGGGCGGCTATCTCACGGCCCGCTTCCTCACACAGATATAGAAGAAACGAAATCCGCCATGGCCGGTCATAGTCAGTTCAAGAACATCATGCACCGCAAGGGGCGCGTGGACGCCGTGCGCTCCAAGATGTTCTCCAAGCTCACGCGCGAAATCACCGTCGCGGCGAAGATGGGCATGCCCGATCCCGAGCACAATCCGCGCCTGCGCGCCGCCATCATCGCGGCGAAAGAACAGTCGATGCCGAAGGACAACATCCAGCGCGCCATCGACAAGGCGACCGGCGCCGGCGCCGACAACATCGAGGAAGTGCGGTACGAGGGCTATGGCCCCGGCGGCGTCGCGATGGTGGTCGAAACGCTCACCGACAATCGCAATCGCACCGGCGGCGATGTGCGCTCGACGTTTTCGAAATATGGCGGCGCGCTCGGCGAGCCGAACTCGGTGACGTTCATGTTCGACCGCATGGGCGTGATGGTCTATCCGAAAGCCACAGGCAGCGACGATGCGATGCTCGAGGCCGCGATCGAGGCGGGGTTCGACGAATGCGTGTCGGACGACGAGGGGCACGAATTCCTGGTGAGCTTCGACAATTACGGCACCGCGCGCGACGCGCTCGAAAAGAAGCTCGGCCAGCCGCAATCGGCGAAGATCGAGTGGCGCCCGAAGACGATGACGCCGGTCAGCGACAGCCACGGTGAAACGCTGATCAAGCTCATCGATACGCTTGTCGATTTCGACGACGTGCAGAACGTGTTCGGCAATTATGAATTGTCGGACGCGTTGATGGAGAAGATGGGGTAACTCTCCCAACTTCACCATGGCCGCCCTTGAGGCGGCCATCCAGTCACCGAGCGAAAAGATTTTTTTTGCGACCGCAGACGCGGTCGCGCTGGGTGGCCGGGTCAAGCCCGGCCATGGTGAGATGAGAGGGGTGTCCTATAAAGACGCATGCCTCACGACTCTCCCCTGATCGGCGTACTGGTTTTCGGCCTTGGCCTCGCCTTCGTGTTCGGCACGATCGCGAACCGGCTGAAGCTGTCGCCGCTGGTGGGCTATCTCGTCGCCGGCATCGCCATCGGGCCGTTCACACCGGGCTTCGTCGCGGACTCAAAGCTGACACTGGAGCTCGCCGATGTCGGCGTGATCCTGCTGATGTTCGGCGTCGGTCTGCATTTCTCGCCCAAGGACCTGATGTCGGTGCGCCGCATCGTCATTCCGGGCGCGATATTGCAGGTCGCCATTGCCGCGTCGCTCGGTTGCGCCGCGGCGCTCTGGTTCGGATGGCCGGTCGGCGCCGGCATCGTGTTCGGCCTCGCGCTCTCGGTGGCTTCGACGGTCGTCATGATGCGCGCGTTGCAGGAGCGCCGCTTGATGGACAGTGACCGCGGGCGGGTCGCCGTCGGTTGGCTGGTGATGCAGGATCTGATCACGGTCCTAGCGCTGGTGCTGTTGCCGCCGCTCGCCGGCGTGATGACGGGCGGTGCAGCTCTCGATATGGGCGCGCTTGCGCTCTCGCTGGCGCTGACTTTCGGCAAGCTCGCGCTGTTCGCCGGGCTGATGTTTGTGGTCGGTGGCCGCGTGATCCCGTGGATCCTGCACTACATCGCGCACACCGGATCGCGCGAGTTGTTCCGCCTCGCAGTGCTCGCCATTGCCCTCGGCGTCGCCTTCGCCGCAGCGGAACTGTTCGGCGTCTCCATCGCGCTCGGCGCCTTCTTCGGCGGCATGATCCTGAGTGAATCTCCGCTCAGCCAGCGCGCGGCCGAAGAGTCGCTGCCGCTGCGCGATGCGTTCGCTGTGCTGTTCTTCGTCTCCGTCGGCATGGTGTTCGATCCGCTAACACTTGTGCGCGAACCGTTGCCGCTGGCGATGACGGTGTTGGTGGTGCTGATCGGCAGCGGCGGTGCAGCGCTGCTGATCGCGCGCCTGTTCCGCCAATCATGGGCGACCGCCTTGCTGATCGGCGCCGGCGTCGCGCAGATCGGCGAGTTCTCCTTCATCCTCGCAGACCTCGGCATCGGCCTGAACCTGATGCCCGAACGCGCGCGCGATCTCATCCTCGGCACGTCGATCGTCACAATTTTCGTCAACCCGCTGCTTTTCACCGCCGCCGCGCGCCTGCGCAACCGTCTCGAGCCGCCAGTCCAGCCGCAACAGAAAGCAGAACCCGAACTCGTGCCGACGGCTCTTGCGAACCACGTCGTGCTCGTCGGCTACGGCCGCGTTGGCCGTCTGATCGCGGAAGGCGTAAAGCAACACGCGCTGCCTTTGCTGGTGATCGAAGACGCCGACGACGCCGTCGCAGCGCTGCGCAATGCCGGCATCGAACACATCACCGGCAACGCGGCCAACGATCCGGTGCTGGCCGCCGCAAACCTGAAGGCCGCGCGCATCTTGTTCGTCGCCATTCCCGAAGCCTTCGAGGCGGGTCAGATTGTCGAGCAGGCGCGCCGGATCAATCCCGGCCTCAAGATCATCGCCCGCGCCCATTTCGACGCCGAGGTCGAACATCTGCAAAATCTCGGCGCCACGCAGGTCATCATGGGTGAACGCGAGATCGCACAGGCGATGCTTGCCTATGCGTCTTCGCAAGCCTAGCGAAGCTTATTGCCTGTTCTTGCGGCGCTGCCGTTGTTCGCGGGCGTCTTCCGGCGCGGCATTGCGTTCCTTGCGCGACCGGCGGCTTTCATCTGCTGTATCCGTGACGCGCTGACGTTTCTCGGCCTTACGGTTCCTGCGATCAGTTTTTCCCTCACGCTCGCGAAGGGGCTGCTTTTCCTGGCGTTCCGCGCTCTGTGTGGGCGGTTCTTCGTGGAAGAAATCGACCTGCTCCGGTTGCTCGACGCTCTCCGTTGCGATGCTTTGAACAGGCTGGGAGGTTTCTGCGGTATCCGCGAAGTCTCCCGCGAACATGCCGAGATCGCCATCGAAGTGAAGGTCTTCAGTCGGCGACTCTTCAATGGCCGCTTCTTCAACGACGGGCTCCGGACGCTTTGTCTCGAATCTCACCGGTTCAACGGCGCGCATATTCTTCGCGCCCGCGAACGCCAGGCTGATCTGGCCTCGCAACGTTTCGAACAGAATGACGAAAAAGATCGCCGCCAACCCCATGACGATCATTGCCACCACGGCCGGCATCACTTCGGAGAAATAGCCGGTCATGCGCGCTCAGCCTGTATCAGGGTGTGAAAGATCACTTCCGGCGCGCTTTCCGGCGGGGCTTCGGGGTATCGAGCCGGAAGATGCCGCGCGCGCCGCCGGGCTTCTGCACCTGACCCTTGCGGACCATGCGCCAGAGTTTGTTTTGCAAGAAGCGGCGCTTCTGCACGACCTGGAACTTGCGATAGAGCCCGATGAGGATTTGATCGAGATCGCCGCTGCCGCCGAGCACTTCAAGGATAGTGAGAATCTGCCGCTCAAGCACATCGGCGTCTGAGAAGCTCAGCTCCTTGAGCAACTCTTCCGGCAGGCCGGAGAGATCGGTCGGATCCAAAACATTCCGCCCGGTGTCGGCGACGAGGGTAAGGGTTTTTGGGCCAGATTTGCGCATGATTTTCCCCGGCTTTTCCGCTGTCTATCCGTAGATTTCCAAAAAGTCACGAATATTCTTCAATATTTCGTTTCCAATTTGTTGAGAGCTGGTCCCGACGGCTTTCGATTGCGCCGCGTTGCGGGAATGCGGAAACTCTAGGAGAACGAATCTGGCACGCGCATGACCGTGACGATCCGCATTCTCGGGCTCGACCCCGGCCTTGCCCATATGGGCTGGGGCGTGATCGACGTTGCGGGCACGCGTCTTACGCATGTGGCCCACGGAACCATCGCGACCAAGGCGATCGACGGGTTGGGCGTCCGGCTGATGCGGCTGCACCGCGAACTGGAAGGCGTGATCGCGGAGTTGCGGCCTGTGTCGATCGCTGTCGAGCAGGCTTTCGTGCACAAAGACCCATCCGCAGCGCTGAAGCTCGGTCACGCGCGCGCGGTTGCGCTGCTGGCCGCGGCGCAGGCTGGCCTCGAGATCGCGGAATACACGCCGAACCACATCAAGAAGTGCGTCGTGGGCAACGGTCACGCCGGCAAGGAACAAGTGCAGGCGATGGTGCGCCGCCTCCTGCCGCAAAGCCGCGTGGAGCAGGCTGATGCGGCGGATGCGCTCGCGGCCGCGATCGCGCACGCGCATCTGTCCGGAACCCGCGCGCGGATCATGGCGGCGCTGGCATGATCGGAAAGCTCAGCGGCCGCATCGACACGGTGGCGGACGACCATGTTCTGCTCGATGTCGGCGGCGTCGGCTATCTCGTGAACTGCCCGACCTCAACATTGTCGAAGCTTGCGCCCGGCGTTGCCGCCTCGTTGATGGTCGAACTGCGCATCACCGATGAGACGATCAAGCTCTATGGATTTTCATCGCCCGAAGAGCGTGAATGGTTTCGCTTGTTGCAGACAGTGCAGAATGTAGGCGCGCGTGTTGCATTGAATGTTTTATCGGCGCTGAGCCCGCGCGAGTTAGAGCGTGCGCTCGCGCTGTCTGACAAAGCGGCTATCGGACGCGCGCAGGGCGTTGGCCCGAAACTCGCGCTGCGCATTGTGACCGAGTTGAAGGACAAAGCACCGTCGATGATGCTCCGCGGCCATGCGGAAGATGGCGTTACGCTCGCCGCCCCCATTGGTCCAGAGGCCGACGCGGTCGCGGCGCTGGTCAAGCTCGGCTATTCTCAGGGCACCGCGGCGGAGGCGGTTGCAAGAGCTTCGCGCGATCTTGGCGATGGCAGCGCCGTCGATGCGCTGCTCCGCGAGGCGTTGAAGGGTATGGGACGATAGATGGCGAAGGCCCAACCTGACCGTCTCGTCACGCCGGAACGCGCGGAAGAGGATTCACTCGAGTCGAGTCTGCGTCCGAAGGTGCTGGCCGAATTCGTTGGGCAGCAACAGGCGCGCGAGAACCTCTCAATCTTCATAAAGGCTGCGAAGGGACGACAGGAAGCCCTCGACCATGTCCTATTCTCCGGCCCGCCCGGCCTCGGCAAGACGACGCTCGCGCAGATCGTGGCCCGCGAACTCGGTGTGAACTTCCGTTCAACATCGGGGCCGGTGCTGGCGAAGGCTGGCGACCTCGCCGCAATTCTCACCAATCTCGAGCCGCGCGATGTGTTGTTTATCGATGAAATCCACCGCCTCAATCCGGCGGTCGAGGAAATCCTCTATCCGGCAATGGAAGACTTCGAACTGGATTTGGTGATCGGCGAGGGGCCGAGCGCGCGGTCGGTGAAGATATCGCTGTCGCCGTTCACGCTTGTCGGCGCAACGACGCGCTCCGGCCTCATCACCACGCCGTTGCGTGATCGCTTCGGCATTCCGGTGCGCTTGAATTTCTATACGCCCGACGAGTTGTGTTCCATCGTCGAGCGTGGCGCACGCGTGCTGTCGTTCGATCTTACAAAAGAGGGGGCGCGCGAGATTGCAGGGCGCGCGCGTGGCACACCGCGTATCGCCGGTCGGTTGTTGAAGCGTGTCCGCGATTTTGCGTCCGTGGGTGGACATAAGACGGTTGATGCGAAGATTGCCGATGCGGCGCTGACAAGACTCGAAGTGGACTCGCGTGGCCTTGATGCGTTTGACAAGCGTTATCTGCAAACCATCGCGGAGAGTTTCGGCGGTGGGCCTGTTGGCGTGGAAACGATTGCCGCAGCGCTCGGCGAGGCGCGCGATGCAATCGAGGAGATTGTGGAACCATTCCTGATGCAGCAGGGTTTCGTGCAGCGCACGCCTCGCGGACGCCTGCTGACGGGTCAGGCCTTCGCGCATCTGGGATTGCCCACGCCGTCGCGGGATCCGGCGCAGTTCGGGTTGTTTGCCGAGGGTGATGATGAGTGAGATCAAAGGCCTCGGGCACTTCGCCGGCAAGACGCATGTGCTCCCTATCCGTGTCTATTACGAAGACACCGATCTCTCCGGCATCGTCTATCACGCGAACTATCTGCGCTTCATGGAGCGCGGGCGCACGGAGTTCTTTCGCTGCGCCGGCATCTGGCTCGCGAAACTCGATGATGCTGAGCCCATCGCTTGGACATTGCGCAAGGCCAATCTCGAATATCTCCGGCCCGCGCGACTTGACGATGCGCTGGAGGTGCACACGTCATGCGGTGGACTGACAGGTGCGCGCATGACCGCTAAACAGAAAGTAATGTGCGAGGGCCAGGTTCTGATGGAAGGGTCCGTCGAAGCCTGCATCATCACGCTGAGCGGAAAGCCGCGACGCATCTCCCAAGAAGTTCGCGAGAAGTTGCTTCCTTATCTAGACGAAACAAATACTTAACGGACCGGGCCCAAATTCGGCCATGTTCACAGTGTGATTTTGCAAACGGCCCTGCATAATCGTTTCCTGATTGGGGGAACTCGCGGGTTCGTCCGTGAGTGAGGGAATTGATTCATGAAGATGTTGCGTGCGTTGTTCGCCCTGTTACCGGCGCTGGTGATTTGTTTTGGTATGAGCGGCAGCGCCACTGCACAGAGCGCACCCGCTGCGGCGCCGACCAGCGATGCAGCCGAGAGCGCGCCGCTTGCAGCGCCGACAACGAATGTTGATGTGACTCAGACTGGCGGCGAGAGCACACCGTCGGCAATCGGCAGCATCTCTGTCGTGTCGCTGTTCATGCGCGCTGACATCCTGGTCAAGGCGGTGATGATCCTGTTGCTGATCGCGAGTCTGTGGTCGTGGACGATCATCATCAACAAGTCGATCGCGCTCAGCGCCCTCAAGCGTCGGGCGAGCAAGTTTGAAAAGATCTTCTGGTCGGGCCGCTCGCTGGACGATCTCTATCAGCAATTCTCCGCCAAGCCCGATCATCCGATGGCAGCGGTGTTCATCTCCGCATTACGTGAATGGCGACGGGCGTTTGAAGGCGGCGCTCCTAAGGAAACCGTTCTCGCCGGCGTGAAAGAGCGTATCGATAAGGCGATGTCGGTGACCATCACGCGCGAGACCGACGGCATCGAAAGCCAGCTCGGCTTCCTCGCGACCGTCGGTGCGACCGCGCCGTTCGTCGGTCTGTTCGGCACGGTGTGGGGCATCATGAATTCTTTCTCCGCCATTGCCGCGCGCCATGACACGACTCTGGCCGTCGTCGCGCCCGGTATCGCGGAAGCGTTGTTCGCCACGGCGATGGGTCTGCTCGCGGCAATTCCGGCGGTAATTTTCTACAACCGCTTCGTCAATGAAATCGGGCGCTACACCAATCGCCTTGACGCGTTCGCGGACGAGTTTTCCGCGATCCTGTCGCGTCAGCTCGACGAAAAGGCGCGTTGATGGCCGCTGGCATACAGGCACGTACAGGCCGCGGACGCGGCCGCAGACGGCCGATGGCGGAGATCAACGTCACGCCGTTCGTCGACGTCATGCTCGTGCTGCTGATCGTGTTCATGGTGACAGCGCCGTTGCTCACCGTCGGCGTGCCGGTCGATCTGCCCAAGACCAAGGCGCAGGCGCTCAGCCAGGACCGCGAACCACTATCGATCACGATCCGCCGCGGCGGCACCATCTATCTCCAGAACACGCCGATCCCGGAAGAGAACCTCGTCGACAAGCTCACGGCGATTTCGCAGAACGGCTATGACCAGCGCATCTTCGTGCGCGGCGACAAGTCCGTCGATTACGGCCGCGTGATGGAAGTGATGGGGATGTTGAGCGCCGCGGGCTTCACCCATATCGGGCTCGTCACCGATGCCGCCAAGCACAAGCCCGCGCAGGAGTAGCGCCGCGCGAGCTGAGCGCGCTGCGTCGCCCGCCGGATGGATCGGCGCGGTGGTGCTGCATGTCGGCATTATCGCGGCGACGCTTTTTACCTGGTCGCACAGTCTTGACATCGCCGATCAGTCGCCGCCCGTGGTTCCAGTCGATCTCGTGACCATTGGTGCGAAGACGAACATCGCACCGATGGTGAAGGTCCAGCCGAAAGAGCCACCGAAGGACGAAGTGCAGCCGCCTGCACCGGAACAGGCCCAACCGGCACCGACGCCCACGCCACAACAGCAGCAAGAGTCTGCACCGCCACCCCCGGAAGCAGCCAGCAGCGAACCGCTTCTGAAGAAACCGCCCCCGGTGGTCGAACAAAAGCCGAAGCCGCAGACGGAACAGAAGAAAGACAAGTTCGATCTCGATGCAGTGTCTGCGCTGCTCGACAAGCGTGCTCCGGCACCGTCAGCATCGCGGAACACGAAGGTCGGCGATCGCACTATCAAAGGTATCGGTCAGCAGAACGCGATGACGATGGATCTCGTGGACTCCCTGCGCAATCAGATTGCGCAATGCTGGAGCCCGCCGGTCGGTGCGCCGAATGCGCAGGAACTTGTTGTGGACTACGACTTGTTCCTCAATCCCGACGGCAGCATCGCACAACCGCCACAATTGGTTGGAAACTCGGCATCGGCGAGCAGTCCTTACGCGCGCGCCGCCCAGGAAGCGGCCCGTCGTGCGATTTACACTTGCCAGCCTTATAAGCTGCCGGCGGATCGTTACAGCCAATGGCGCGAGATTAATCCGTTCCACTTCGACCCGCGCGGGATGATGGGACAGTAGTTTGGAGAACGGCGTATGAGGAAATTCGCACTCGCATTTTTTGCATTGCTCGGATCGGCAGTCGCGACGCCGTCGCTCGCCGCGCTGCAGGTCAACGTCAACCAGGGCAATGTCCAGCCGCTGCCGATCGCCATTCCCGATTTCATCGGCGACCCATCCGGTCCGAACATCGCGAAAGTCGTCAGCGCCGATCTCGAACGCTCGGGTCTCTTTAAGCCGCTGAGCCCGAAATCTTTCGTCGACCAGATCAAGTCGATCAACACCGCACCGACCTTTGCCAACTGGCGCGTGATCAACGCGCAGGGTCTTGTCACCGGGCAGGTGACGATGCAGCCGGATGGCCGCCTGCGTGTCGATTTCCGCCTGTGGGACATCTATGGCGAAAGCCAGATGCTGGGCCTGCAATATTTCACGCAGCCGGAGAACTGGCGCCGCATCGCGCATCTGATCTCCGACGCGATCTATGAGCGTATCACCGGCGAAAAGGGATATTTTGACACCCGCATCGTCTTCATCTCGGAATCCGGTCCGGCCCTGAATCGCAAGAAGCGGCTCGCCATCATGGATGAGGACGGCGCCAATCCGATCTTCCTGACCAAGGGCGATTACATGGTGCTGACGCCGCGCTTCAATCCGACGGCGCAGATGATCGCGTATATGTCCTACATCCAGGGCAAGCCGCGTGTGTATCTGTTCGACATCGATAGCGGCCGTCAGGAGATGCTTGGCAACTTCCCGAACATGACGTTCTCGCCACGCTTCTCGCCCGACGGAAACAAGATCGCGATGACGCTGGAGAACGGCGGCAACTCCGACATCTATGTGATGGATCTGCGCACACGCTCCACCCAGCGTCTCACCTTCGATCCGGCGATCGACACGGCGCCGTCGTTCTCACCGGACGGCAGACAGATCGCGTTCGAGTCCGATCGCGGTGGCAGCCAGCAGATCTATGTGATGAACGCCGATGGCTCGAACGTGCATCGCATCTCGTATGGCGGTGGCAAGAACGGCACGCCGGTTTGGAGCCCGCGTGGCGATCTGATCGCGTTTACCAAACAGGGCGGCGGATTCCATATCGGCGTCATGCATCCCGATGGCAGTGGCGAGCGCATCCTCTCCAATGGCTGGGAAGATGAAGGTCCGACCTGGGCGCCGAATGGCCGTGTGCTGATGTACACGCGCACGCTACAGGGCGGACGCGGCTCACAAATTTGGTCTGTCGATATCACCGGCCGCAACGAGCGTCGCGTGCAGACCCCGACCGACGCATCCGACCCTGCATGGTCGCCCTTGATCCAGTAAATGACAGGGTCATAATGCGTTCCGATGCCTTTTTTGGCACGATTTTGCCGCAAAGGCGTTACAACGTGAGTTCCCGGTTGGTCTCGGTTTCTGAGGCCGCGCTTTCCACGGAGTTGCGATTGCCATGATGAAATTTTCGACTGGATTGAAACTCGTTGCGCTCTCCGGCGCGCTGATCCTTGCGGGTTGCGAAAGCAAGCCGAAGGAAGCCGTCGACAACGGTCCTCCGGCGATGACGTCGGGCTCATCTTCGTCGTCTGCGCCAACGTCCAATATCGTACCGGGCAGCGCTGAAGATCTTCGCGTCAACGTCGGTGACACCGTTCACTTCGACTACGACAAGTACGACATCATGGATTCCGACAAGGCCGTGCTGCAGCGTCAGGCAGAGTGGCTGAACAAATATCCATCGGTGCGCGTGACCGTCGAAGGCAATTGCGATGAGCGCGGCACACGCGAATACAACCTAGCGCTCGGCGCGCGCCGCGCGAACGCTGTGAAGGAATATCTCGTCAGCGTCGGCGTCTCGGCCGGCCGTCTGGAGACGATCTCCTACGGCAAGGAGCGTCCGACGTGCACGGAGTCGAGCGAGTCCTGCTATGCGCAGAACCGCCGCGGCGTGACCACGATCTCGGGCGGCGCGAACTCCTAAAGCTCTTTAATAAAGACGCGGAAAGGGCGCTCATCCGGGCGCCTTTTTTCGTTGGGCTGAGGCGATTCCGTCCGGCCCCAATTTCGGCTAAGTATCTTGCGACCATGAGTTTTCCCGATCAGCGGTGACGAGAATGAGCAACAGGCATTTGATCCGTGGCTGCATGGCGGCGTTCCTCGCGCTGAGCGCACTCTCCATCGCGCCTGCGCATGCCGGCCTCTTCGGCGAAAGTGACGAGGAGAAAGCCGCGCGCCAGCATGAGAAGGATCAGGACGCGTCGATCGCAGACCTGACGCAGCGCGTACACGATCTCGAACAATCCCTGAGCCGTGCAACGGGCGACAACGAGAGCCTTGCGCATCAGGTGCAGGTGCTGAACGACAAGCTCGAACGCCAGAAGCGCGACTTCGAATATCGCCTGTGTACGGTTGCGGGCCAGCAGCTCGGCGCCGGGCAGGGTGACGATCAAGGCGGTGGTGCGCTGCCTTGCGCAGGCGGTTCAGGCGGCGGCGCATCGATGACGTACAACGCGCCAGTTCCACCGCCGCCCGCCAACGCAGCGGCGCAGTCCAATGTGGTGCGACTTTCACCGCCGCCCGGTGTTCTGGGCACGCTGGCTGCGGGTAGCGGCGGTGCTGCACCGGCGCCGATGGGCAACCCCGTGACGAAGGGGCAGTTCAATGCCGCTTTGGATCTGCTCGCCAAGGCGCGTTACGACGATGCGCGCGCGGCGTTTCGCAGCTTTGCCGATTCCAATCCGGGCGATGAACTCACGCCGCAAGCCGTCTACTGGATCGGCGATATAGCCTATGTGCAGAAGGACTATGCCGGCGCGGCACATACCTTTGTCGAACAGCTCAAGAAATATCCGACAAGCACGCGCGCACCCGATAGCATGCTCAAACTCGGCCAGTCGCTCGTCGCGCTCGGTCAGACAAAAGAAGGCTGCTTAACCCTTGGCGCCATCGCGTCGAAATACCCCGCCGCGTCGAAGTCGATCCTCGCCCAAGCCACGGCGGCGCGTAAAACCTCCTGCAAGTAAAGCACTCGCGGCGCAGTTTGCGGAGGCGATGGAGCGGCATGCTCCGCCATGGCCCGGCACTGTCGCGGTTTCTGGCGGTGGTGACTCCCTCGCCTTGATGCATCTGCTGCGCGACTGGGCGAAGGCACAGCGCCGCGCACTGCCGATCGTCCTAACCGTCGACCACAAACTTCAGCCGCGCTCGACCGCGAA
>Ga0068853_100002018_pt1 | contig 15006 bp, 13 predicted proteins | sample KBSCornC32_FD_65655 | JGI IMG/M metagenome (GOLD analysis project Ga0068853, IMG submission 65655) | Corn rhizosphere microbial communities from Kellogg Biological Station, Michigan, USA - KBS Corn C3-2 | ecosystem: Host-associated > Plants > Roots > Rhizosphere > Soil ...
GTTTATCATTGGAGGTCAGTCTCTGGGCGGGCACAGGGCGCTATTTTATGCCGAACAGGCTTACAGGGCGAACAACGCGGCGATCGTGAGACCAAACGGTGTATTTGGCGTCGACCCTCCTCTGGATATGAAACGATTGTGGAAGAGCGTTACATATGGGGTCGCGATCAATTTTTCGCCGGTCAGCGTTGAAGAAGGCAAAGAGATGCTCAGGCGTTTCACCATCATGTACGGAGGCGGTCCCGATCAGTATCCAAAAAAATATGAAGCCGCCTCGTCCTTTTATACCGAGGCAAAAGACGGCGGCAATGCCCAATATCTAAGAACTGTAGCCCTCCGGCTGTACTGCGATCCCGATATCAATTGGGTGATAGAGAACAGACGGGGCACTTATGAAACGATGAATGCGACCGATCTGGCGGGATGTATTTCTCAGTTGAAGCTGCTGGGCAACAGGAACGCCGAATTCGTCAACTGTTTGGGGAAAGGGTTCAAGCCTGACGGCACGAGACATCCCCACTATTTTTCGATGCTGGATCCGGAAGAGTTTGTCCGGTGGGCGGATCAGTTGCCGGCGGTTCAATGACGATCCGCCGGGAGAGCTTTCTTTCCAAAGTAAGCGATCAGATAGAAGGACGCGCCAAGATTGATAATATCCTTATAAAGGAACAGGCCCAGATTGTTCATGTAGGCCATTCCGTTGACGTGGATGAGGGCTCCGGGAGTAGTGATGAGCATGGTGCTGGTGGTGAAGAACATCAGCACGCCAATAATGCCGCCGACGATGCCGGCTTTGGGTTTGAAGAGGCCGATTATGATGAGCACGCCGCCTATCCACTCGGTAAGTCCTATCAGGTCAGCCCCGACATAAGGGCCAAACAGTTTATAGTCCCAGCTGATAAAGGGGCTGTTGGTGACCAGCGGTATAATGCCTTCGGCGCCTGGCGCCGTCATTTTAAAGGCGCCTGCCCAGAAGAGCATCAGGACCATGCCAATGGCTATAACGAGGAACGGAACATTACGATTGATTACCCATGCGGCGAGACTGGTCAGAGGAGTTGACTTTTTCATATTTCTTGAGTTTAGATTGATACCACAAAGATCGGCCACAGGGGAGGGCAGAAAAAGGGTAATATTTCCTGAGTACCTGCCAGTTTTTCCCGAAACCGTTGTGGGTGTCAGGGGCAGTTAGGAAATTTTTCCCGCCAGGCTGCCGAGTTGTCTGAGTTTGACCTTCAGTTCCTCCGACCAGGGGAGGCCGGTGCATAGGCGCATGCAGTTGTGAAATTGGTTTTGAAGCGTAAATATCCTTCCGGGGGCGATGCTTATTCTATGTCTTATGGCCCTGTCGTATAGTATTGCGGTGTCGATGCGCCTGTCAAACTCTACCCAAAGCGCCAGACCACCCTGCGGGCGGCTTGTTTTGGTCCCGGAAGGAAAGTATTCGGCAATGGCGTGTACATAGTGCTGACAGTTGTTTTGCAGGGTCCATCTCAGCTGCCGCAGGTGCTTTTCGTATTTGCCGGTTCTCATGAAATTGCCTACTGCCTCCTGGACGATGGATGTGGATGAGATGGAATGCGCGAGTTTCAGACGCAGCACCTTATCCCTGTATTTCCCGGGCGCGATCCAGCCTACGCGGTATCCCGGTGCGAGGGTCTTCGATGCCGAACTGCACCAGAGCACGGTTCCTTCTTCGTCAAACGCCTTGCAGCATTTCGGGCGCTGTGTCCCATAGTAGAGGTCGCCGTAAACATCGTCTTCGACCAGGGGAATACCATGCTTCGATAAGAGGGATACTACTTCCTTTTTATGTTCATCCGGCATACAACTGCCCAACGGGGTATTGAAATTGGGTACGAGCAGGCAGATATCGATCTTCGGGATCGCCTTCTTCAGCGCATCCAGCTCGATCCCGAGGCTTGGATGGGTCGGGAGTTCGAGCACTTTGAACCCAAGACTGATGGCCAGCTGATAGATACCCGGGTAGCAGGGACTTTCCACGGCTACTGTGTCGCCGGGACTGCCCAGGGCCATGAGGCAGTACGAAAGAGCGTTCATTCCGCCACTGGTAGTAATAATGTCGTTTTCGTGGAGGTTGCCTCCCCAGCCGGAAGAACGGATGGCTACAGACCTTCTTAATTTATTGTTGCCCTGAAGCGACTCGTATTCCGTGCCGGCATCTTTTAGTTGCCGGGTGGCCTGCACGATCTCCTTCTTAAGCTTGGCCAATGGCAATAAACCGCCTGCGGGCGCGCTGATAGATAAAACTGTAAGGTCGGGGTTGCCCATGCTGGAGTAGACCCTGGTGACGAGCTCGTCGGGTTCCTTGTCGCTGGCGATGGATCTGGGCCGGCTGGTCTCCGGGAGCGGTAATTTCAGGTAGGGCAGCTTGCTGACGAAATATCCCGACTGAGGCCTGGGTTCGACCAGGGACTGGGCCTCCAGTTCCAGATAAACCCGTTTGGCTGTATTCATGCTCACGCCGTGTTCGTGACAGAGCATGCGGACGGATGGCAGCTTATCACCCGCTTTCAGGACACCGTTCCTGATGCGGGCGGCGATGCCTTCTGCTATCTCGTTGTATAAAAACTCTTTATCCATTTGGCTCAACTGTGTCTATTCAAAATTACAAAACTGTAACTGTATTTATCTGATGCACAGAGTTATTTTTGTTCCGTCATTTTCAAACTTTGAACAGAATGGACAATACTACTAAGCGAACGAGCAGCGGCTGGATCAACGGTTTTATTGGTGTAGTGCTCTTCAGCGGCTCGATGCCCGCGACGCGCGTCGCCGTGCTCGATCTCAATCCATTGTTTGTAACTGCCGCGAGGGCTTCGATTGCGGGACTGCTTGCACTGATCTCGTTGTCGGTCTTCAGCCCGGAACGCCCGACCCGAAAGCAACTGCTTCCGCTGGCTGTCGTGGCTCTTGGTGCGGTGGTGGGCTTCCCGTTGCTGAGCGCCCTGGCGTTGCGGTATGTCACTTCTGCGCACTCGATCGTTTTTTTAGGGCTGTTGCCGCTGGTGACCGCGGCGTTCGGCGTCATGCGGGGCGGCGAGCGGCCGCGTGCTGTCTTCTGGCTTTTTGCTGCGATCGGAAGTCTGTTGGTGGTCGGCTATGCGGTATGGCAGGGGATCAGGGCTTCGCCGCAGGGGGACCTGCTGATGCTCGGGGCGATCGTGTTGTGCGGGCTTGGATATGCAGAGGGGGCAGCGCTTTCCCGGAAGCTGGGCGGCTGGCAGGTGATCTCGTGGGCCCTGGTAATAGCGATGCCGGTCACACTGCCCCTCGCGATAGTCTATCTCCCGCCTTCTGTCGATGCGGTCAGCGCGGGTGCGTGGGCGGGTCTTGGCTATGTGTCCCTGTTCAGTATGTTCATCGGCTTTATATTCTGGTACCGGGGTCTGGCTCAGGGTGGTATTGCGTCTGTCGGGCAGGTGCAGCTGCTGCAGCCGTTGTTTGGTCTGGTGCTTGCAGCGACCCTGCTTCATGAAAAGGTAAGCATAGGAATGCTGGCGGTTACCGTTGGTGTCATTCTTTGTGTGGCCGGCTCGAGGAGGTACTCTCAGCGCGCCGATGCCAGGCGTTGAAGCGTCACGATCAGGGCGTCGATATCGGCGCAGGTGTTGTAGAGCGCCAGCGATGGCCGGACGGTGGACTCCTGGCCAAACCGGCGCAGGATCGGCTGGGCGCAGTGGTGCCCCGAGCGTACGGCGATTCCTCTGGAATTGAGAGCGGCGCCTACCTCTTCGGTACGATAGCCGTCCAGCACGAAGGAAAGTACACCGGCTTTGTCGGGGGCGGTCCCTATCAGGTGCAGGCCGGGGATCTCTTTCAGCAGACGGGTGGCATACTGCAGCAGATAGTGTTCGTACCGGAAAATATTTTGCATGCCGATGGTCATGACGTAGTCGAGGGCGGTGCCGAGACCGACGGCATCGGCGATATTGCCCGTGCCTGCTTCGAATCTTGCTGGCGCCTGCTGATAGCTGGTATGTTCGAAGGTGACGTCTTTGATCATGTTCCCGCCTCCCTGCCAGGGTTCGGTTGCATTCAGCAGGTCTTCCCTGCCATACAGCACTCCGATACCTGTGGGGCCGAAGACCTTGTGTCCCGAGAATACGTACCAGTCGGCGTTGAGGTCGCGCACGTCAACGGGCATATGGGAAACCGCCTGGGCGCCGTCGACCAGGACTTTTGCACCGGCGGCGTGCGCCATCTCCACGATCTTTTTTGCGGGCGTTATTGTACCCAGTGCATTGGACACCTGCGTGAAGGAAACCAGCTTTGTGCGGTTGCCGAGCAGTCGCGAAAACTCGTCCAGCAGTACCTGGCCGTCGTCGTCGACGGGGATGACCTTGAGTTTCAGGTTTTTTTTCGCCGCCAGTTGCTGCCAGGGGACGATATTGGCGTGGTGTTCGAGGTGAGAGACGATGATCTCGTCGCCGGGTTCGGGAAACTGCCGGCCCCAGCTGTGTGCAACGAGATTGATAGCTTCGGTGGAACCGCGGACAAATATGATCTCGTTGGGGCTCGCGGCGTTGAGAAAGCGTGCGACCTTTCCGCGTGCACCTTCGTATGCGTCTGTCGAGCGGGCGGCGAGTTCGTGCGCTGCGCGGTGGATATTGGAATTGTCGTGCCGGTAGTAGTTGCTGATGCTGTCGATGACGGCCTGCGGTTTTTGTGTCGTCGCGGCGTTGTCGAGCCATACCAGGGGATGGCCGTTGACGTATTGGTGCAGGATGGGGAAGTCGCGGCGGATCTGATTTACGTCGAATGGCGGCGAGGAGAGCGCGTTCTGTGCGGGCTGTGTCGGTCGCGAATGGACGAATGGCCGGGGATCGGTGAGGAAATAGAAAGCCGGGTCGGTCGTGAATGTCGCCGGCTGGATGCTTTTGTCCGATGCGGCTTCGCGATCATTGTGACGGGGCCCTTTGTAGGATCCTGCGGAAGGCGAGATGCCGCTGCCGGCAACAGACGACGGAACGTGTCCCTGGCCTGCAAAATGGGGGTCAGGCAGACTCGTCTGCGGGTCGTCGATGTTGACGCCGTTGCCCTGGTTGATGGCAGAGGGCGAGATGCCGCTGCCGGCGACGGAAGAAGGCACCGCACCAGCGCCTGATTGGGTAGGCGAGGGGATGGGCGGCGACTTGAAGAATTGATTGGCGAGCTCCTGCAGCAGGCTTTCTTCGGGGAAGCCGGGGATGTCGGGCAGGCCTGAAAGGCCGGGGAGGCCGTCAGCCTGTTGATCGGGTGAGTTGCTCATGACGGCTATTTATATTCGTGATACTTATCGACTGCGACATTGTCCAGGACGGCGAGCGCGTCGTCAACGAGCACTGCCAGTGAACAGTAAAGGGATACCAGGTACGACGCGATGGCCTGGTGGTTGATGCCCATAAAGCGCACGGAGAGGCCGGGTGACTGTTCGCCGGGCAGGCCGGGCTGGTAGAGGCCGACGACGCCCTGTCTGCTTTCGCCGGTTCTTAGCAGCAATATCCTGGACTGGCCGTTCTCTATCGGTACCTTGTCAGAGGGGATCAGCGGCAGCCCGCGCCAGGTGAGGAACTGAGAGCCGAACAGCGATACCGTCGGCGGCGGGACGCCTCTGCGGGTGCATTCGCGGCCGAAGGCTGCGATCGCTTTCGGATGCAGAAGGAAAAAGCCAGGTTCCTTCCAGACTTTTGTGATGAGTTCGTCGAGGTCGTCGGGGGTGGGCGGTCCCGTGCGGGTATTTATGCGCTGTGAAGCGGCGACACTACTAAGAAGGCCATATTCGCGGTTATTGATCAGTTCGCTTTCCTGCCGCTCTTTTATGGTCTCTATAATTAATCGCAGCTGTTCGCTGATCTGGTTATAGGGTTTACTATAGAGGTCGGAAACGCGTGTGTGGACGTCCAGCACCGTATTGACTGCGCTGAGGTTGTATTCCCGTGGATTTTCAATATAGTCTACATAGGTCTGGGGAAGAACGCGTTCGTCGCGGGCGGAGCAGTCTACTTCGACCTGGCTGGCGTCTTTGACCTTGTTCAGGCGATATACCCCCGATTCCACCGGTATCCAGTTGAGGAGATGGGTAAGCCAGCGCGGCGTAATTGTGATCATCTGTGGCACAGTGCGGGTGGCGATGGCCAGCTGTCTGGCAGCGACGTCACCCAGTGCCGTTTGTCTTCTTGTTTCTTCTGCCATAGATTAATGTTTGAGTAGTGAATGGAATCCGGGTTTCTGGTAGTCCTAAGTTATGGAAATTTTATTGTTATCTTCTTCAAAAGGTCAATTTTTAGAAGTCTACTAATTTTGTAGATTTATTAACCTGGAATATATTAGCATATGAGTACAACTATGCGGTGAGGTCCAAAATATTTTTGACGACGGCATTCTCTTCGTCCTTGCGCCAGTGCAGATACAGGGGGATCTCAAAGGGTAGTTTTATGAAGCGAACGCCGGGATGGTTTGCATAGGAATAAGAAAAAGGGATGATCGAGATCCCGAGCCCTTTCTCTACCGCACTCATTATTACGGAACCAAAATCGGATTCGAAGCGGACATCCGGTTCGATGCCATAGTGTGCGAATACCTGGTCGATCTTCATCTGATAGGTCTCTCCATCCGTAAGGGTTGCAAGAATGAATCGTTCGTTTCGAAGGGCGTTCGGTGTGATCCGGGACTTCGTGACGATTGGGTGGGAACCGGGAACAACAAGAGCGAGGCTGTCATGCCGTATCAGCCGGGAGGCCACGGAGCCGTCTTCGTGTAACCGCCTGCTGTAACACAGGTCCACTTCAAAACGCTTCAGCATCTCCATTTCCTGTGTGTGTTTCATCTGCAATAGTTCAACCCGCACTTCGGGGAACGTCGCCGATATGCGCATGAGCAGATCGGGAAGGAGGTCGTAGCTTACAGAGCCGGGGTGGTTAATGACAATGCGCCCTCTTTCGCCCGATTGGATCTTGCGCGCATACAATGCCGATGCGTTTAGTTGTTCGAGCAGGGGTTGCCATTGCTGCCGGAGAAATTTACCTGCGGGGGTTAACTCTACCTTTCTGTTGGAGCGGTTGAACAGCTGCACTTTTAACTCGTCTTCGAGCGCCCTGATCTGACGGCTAAGGACCGACTGGGTGGTGTTTAGTTTATAGGAAGTCCGCCAGTAGTGCAGTTCTTCGGACAGATGCAAAAAGTAGTCGATCTGTTGGGTTGTCATATCGGTGATTGATGCATTTTTGGCATCATTCCAGTCAAATTTAGCATTTTTCGGCATCGATTGAAGCCCTAGTTTTGTCGCCATATATGGAAGCAATAAGAATAGAAAGGGTCAGACCGGCAGACATGGACGTCCTGCAGGCGATCGGAAAGCAAACCTTTCAGGAAACCTTTGCGCCGCATAACAGTGAGCAAAATATGGTCCGGTACCTGGATGAAAGTTTTACGGCGCAGCGGCTTGCCGCCGAGATCGGCAATGAAGCCTCAGAGTTTTATTTCGCGCTGCTGGGCGACCGGGTGATCGGTTATATGAAGCTGAACTCCGGGGCGTCCCAGACTGAAATGCAGGAGAGCGACGGGATCGAAATCGAACGGATCTATGTGTTGAAGGAATATCACGGGAAGCAGGTGGGGCAGCTGCTTTTCGAGTGGGCGATGGAGATTGCGCGCGACAGGCGATTCGGCTATGTCTGGCTCGGGGTGTGGGAGCACAACAAGAGGGCTATCCGGTTCTATGAAAAGAATGGGTTCGTACCGTTCGATAAGCATGTATTCAGGCTGGGGGAGGACGTGCAAACGGATATTATGATGAAGAAGGATCTACGGTAGTCATGTCGCGTGATTCGCGGCGATAACAGGAAGAAAAGATATCGGGGTATCGGAATCAAAAAACCCGCCGTTGAGGCGGGTTTTTGAATTTTGGTCGGGACGACAAGATTCGAACTTGCGACCCCTTGCACCCCATGCAAGTGCGCTACCGGGCTGCGCTACGTCCCGAAACTTTGTTCGGAGGAAAAAGGTTTACGGATAAGTCCATGATCCTCTTTCCGGTGGGGTGCAAAGGTAAGGAAAAAAGCTTGGAAATGCCGGGAAAATTCCTTAACTTTTTTTTGGCATGATTTTTTTAATAAGAGACCTATATATCTCGTTAAACCAACGACTTTAAATCACTTCTATAGTAAAAACTTCTACTTACGTATTTCCTCCCCCAACCGTAGAGATCCCTTTTAAATCCACCCTACAGTCAAGCCACACGGTTAAAAGCTATTTCTAATTAATTCAACCAAGAATGAAAAAACTCTTGCTAGTAGGGGTTTTATTCCCGCTATTTACCCAGGCCCAGTGGAATCTAAACTTATTTGGAGGCTTTTCCAACTACATCGGGGACATGCAGCACCGGCCTTACAGTACCAAGGAGGCCAACGGCTCGTTCGGGCTGGGTCTTCAGTACGATCTGACGGGGCATATTTCTTTTCTTACCAACTTCACTTATGGCAAGGTTTCGGCGTCGGACGCCCAGGACAATAAGACCAACAACCGGGCGCGCAACCTGAGCTTCGAATCGAAGATCACGGAATGGAACGTCCTGGTGGAATACAATCTGCTCGACCTCAATGAACATCGGTTTACGCCCTATGTATTTGCGGGTGTGGCCCTCTATCATTTCGATCCTTATGCCTTCGATAGCCTTGGGAAAAAGGTGTATCTGCATATCCTCAGCACGGAAGGGGAGGGGTTGCCGCAGTATCCTGGCAGGAAGCCGTATTCCCTGACGCAGTTTGCCATTCCTGTTGGCGGCGGGCTGAAGTTCAGGGTATCGCAGGGAGTGACGATCGCCTACGAGATCGGACTGAGAAAATTATTTACGGACCACCTCGACGACGTGAGCACGACCTATGTCGACCGGGCGATATTGCTGGCTGACAGGGGACCGAAAGCGGTGGAAATGGCCTATCGCGGAGGCGAACTGAAGGGCGGGGCTCCCTATCCGGGGCCCGGTGGATACCGGGGCAACTCCAACCACAAGGACTGGTATTATATGTCCGGCATAAGGGTGACGATAGCGTTGCCCTCCAATACCTTTGCCATTCACGGGCGGCGCAACGGCATTATCGACTGTCCCAAAAAAGTTTACTGACGGCGCCACAGGTGTTTTACTTTTGTGATAAAATACCGCATGGCGTATAGAAACCAGCAGGAATTTATCCAGGCTCTGGAAAAAGCAGGGGAATTAGTTCGTATTCACAGTTTTGTCGACCCAAGGCTGGAAATAGCCGAGATCACCGACCGGATCAGCAAGAGCGGCGACGGGGGAAAAGCATTGCTGTTTGAAAACACCGGGACCGATTTTCCGGTGTTGATGAATGCCTATGGCAGCGAAAAGCGCATGTGTATGGCGCTGGGGGTAAAACAGCTCGACGACGTGACCGGGGAGATCGAAAGTCTGTTCCGGCTATTGTCCGCCCCGAAGGAGGGGTTGCTGGATAAATTAAAATTACTTCCCAAACTCGGGCAGTTTGCCAGCTGGATGCCTACGGTCCGCAGCGGACGTGGTGAATGCCAGGAGGTCGTCATGACCGATCCTGATATCGGCCGCCTTCCGGTGATCACCTGCTGGCCTAAAGATGGCGGTCCCTTTGTCACCTTACCCATCATCCATACCAAGGACCCCAATACCGGGTCGCGTAATGTGGGTATGTACCGGATGCAGGTCTTTGGCCCGACGCTGACCGGGATGCACTGGCACAAACACAAGGTCAGCGCGAAACATTTTTCCGAATACAAGAAGACCGGCAGGAAAATGCCCGTCGCTGTCGCGCTTGGCGGCGACCCGGCCTATGCCTACAGCGCTACGGCGCCACTGCCGGAGAACGTCGACGAATACATGCTGGCGGGCTTCCTGCGCAAAAAGAAGGTGGAACTGGTCCGGTGCATCACCCAGCCGGAGATCGAAGTGCCGGCCGACGCTGATTTTGTTATCGAAGGATGGGTCGATCCTACAGAAGAGCTCATCTGGGAGGGGCCGTTTGGCGACCATACCGGTTACTATTCGCTTCCCGACTGGTATCCCAGGTTCCATATCACGGCCATCACTCACCGAAAACAGGCCGTCTATCCCGCGACCATCGTCGGTATCCCTCCCCAGGAAGACGCCTGGCTGGGAAAGGCCACGGAACGCATCTTTCTGGCGCCGATCAAGATGACCCTGGTGCCGGAGATCGTCGACATGGATATGCCGGTGGAAGGTGTGTTCCACAACCTCGTCATCTCCCAGATACGTAAGGAATACGCCGGGCAGGGGTTGAAGGTGATGAACGCGATGTGGGGCGCCGGCCAGATGATGTTCAACAAGATACTGGTCCTCGCCGATGAAAAGGCTTCGATCAGGGACTACCGTCGGCTGGCGCAGGTCGTATTTGAAAATCTCAATCCCGCCACCGACGTCTATTTCTCGCAGGGACCCATGGACGTGCTGGACCATAGCTGCAGCAAGCTGGGTTTTGGCGGAAAGATGTGTATCGACGGGACGACAAAGACCGAAGAGGAGACCGATGCCGACCTGTATCAACTGAAGGCAGGGGCATACGGCGCGCTCACGGAGACATTCCTGACCGGCAGCTTCCCGGAGATCGCCGGCGCGAACCTGAGCCTGCTGAAGCAGGATATTCCCTGCATCGTACTCGCCGTCAAAAAGCAGCGGCCCGGGCATATCCGGGAGTTGCATGAGCAACTGGTGAAGCTGCCTGCGATGGAGGGTGTCAAAATGATCCTTTATGTCGAACATACCGTGGATGCCGGCGACCTGGCGATAGCGCTATGGCGGTTCTGCAATAACCTGGACCCCCGCCGCGATCATTTTCTGACTACTACGGCTTCGGGTATCGAACAAGGAAAGGTTTTCGCTTGTTTGGGTCTGGACGGCACCCGTAAAACGAAGGAGCTGGATAATTTCCAGCGGGACTGGCCCAATATCATCGTGGCGGACGACGCGACGATCCGGGCGGTGGATGAAAAATGGAAGGACCTGGGACTGGGCGCCTTTCTTCCTTCGCCGTCTCTGAAATTCAAGGATCAACTATACGGCGAGGAGGCCGTGGTATCATGAAACGAAAGCATATAGCCTGGATAACAGGATTGCTGACGGCCGCAATTGGAATCGGCTGTCACACTCAGAAACAAGCACAGACCACCGCTCAGTCGCCCGTCGCGCATTCCTTGTTATGGCGCATCTCCGGCAAAGGCATTACGAAGCCATCCTATTTGTACGGGACTATGCACGTCCTCTGTGCGGACGACGCCGCGCTGAGTGACAGCCTCAAGGCAGTGATCGCGCACTGTGACGAACTCTATTTCGAGATCAACCTGAGCGATATGGCGGGTATGCTCGCCTCGATGAAGTATATGCGGATGAACGACAGCAAACGTCTGTCCGATCTGCTGAAACCCGACGAATACGCAAAGGTCAGGGACTATTTTTCGAAACACGCGTCGATGCTGCCGTTTGGTATGCTCGAACGGTTCAAGCCCATGCTGATCAGCGGGCTCATCGAACAGCAGGGAATGGAGTGCCAGACGGCCGACGGGATGGAGCTGATGATCATGAAGGAAAGCCGTCCCTATCACAAGCCGGTCAGGGGGCTGGAGACGGCTGAATTCCAGGCGGGTCTGTTCGACAGCATCCCTTACGAACTGCAGGCGAAAGAGCTGGTCAACTATATCGACAGTGCGGACGAGAACGGCAAAATGATGCGGCAGCTGGTGGAGCTGTACAAGCATCAGGACCTGGAGGGCATCGACAGGCTGAGCCAGAAGGACGACAATGGCATCAGCGGATATATGGACATGCTGCTTTACAACCGCAACCGCAAATGGGCGAAAGAGCTGGATAGCCTGCTGACGAAAAAATCATTGCTGGTGGCGGTAGGGGCGGCACATCTGCCTGGTATCAACGGGGTGATCGAGTTACTGAGAAAGGAGGGCTATACGGTAGAACCTGTAAAAAATGAGGCTCCAAACGGATCGCAATCCATTTGAAGCCTGTAGAATAATTTATTTTCACTAGAACTGCTCGAGGCCGCTGAAGAAGAAATCTCCTTCAATCTTTGCATTCTCGTCGCTGTCGCTGCCGTGGATAGCGTTCTCTCCGACGGAGGCTGCGAAGAGTTTGCGGATCGTTCCCGCGTCTGCCCTGGCGGGATCCGTCGCTCCGATGAGCTTGCGAAAATCGGCTACGGCATTGTCCTTTTCAAGAATGGCCGCGATGATGGGGCCGCTGCTCATGAAATCGACCAGCTCTCCGTAGAAGGGTCTTTCCTTGTGGACGGCATAGAATTCGCCTGCCCTATCTTTGGAGAGGCGGGTAAGCTTCAGGGCTACAACGCGAAAGCCGCTGCTGATGATCTTGTCGATGATGGCGCCGGAATGGCCTTTGGAAAAAGCGTCCGGTTTGATCATGGTAAAAGTTCGATTGCTCATAATTTCCATTCTTTTTTGGCACGCAAATGTAGGATTTTCTTGGGATTTGGAATTAATTCCGCACCTTTGCAAGCATTTTCAATGTTACGAATAGAAGAAATATATCCATTGCTGAGTCAGCCCCGCCGGGTGGTCATCATCATGCATCAGAAGCCGGATGCGGATGCCATGGGGTCTTCCCTTGGGCTGTTCCATTTTCTCCGGCAGCTGGGGCACCAGCCAACGGTCATCTCGCCGACGAACTGGGCGGAATGGCTGCGATGGATGCCGGGGTGTGATGACGTTATCGACTATGAGTTCAACACCGAGAAGGCGATTGCGGTGCTCGAGAAGGCAGAGTGGGTGTTTTGCCTGGATTTCAACACGATGAGCCGTACCCGGCATATGGCTGCGCGGTTGCGCAAGCTGCCGGTGACGCGGATCCTGATCGATCACCACCAGCAGCCAGAAGTGGAATGTTTCGCCTATGGCGTCAGCAATACCGCTAAAAGTTCGACCAGCGAAATGGTCTATGATCTTATCGTCGGTTCGGGTCATGCGGACAAGATCAACCGGGACATATCTGAATGTCTCTATGCGGGGGTGATGACGGATACAGGCTCGTTCCGGTTTCCCGGCGCTTCTGCAGACGTGCACCGCATGGTTGCCGTACTTAAGGATACCGGTATCAACCATACCCAGATACACGAAAACCTGTTTGATAATTTCCTCGAGAACCGCCTGCGTTTTACCGGCTATGTCCTGCAGAACCGGATGGAGATATTTTACGAGTACAATGCGGCGCTGATCGCCATTCCCTGGAAGGACCTGGTCCGGTATGAGATCAAGACGGGGGACACGGAAGGCCTGGTCAACTATCCCCTGAGCATACAGGGTATAAAGATGGCTGCGCTGATCATCGACCGGGACGAGGAAGTCAAATGTTCCTTTCGCAGCAAGGGCGATTTTGACGTCAATGTCTTTGCCCGTACTTACTTCGAGGGAGGCGGCCACGTCAATGCCGCCGGAGGGCGTAGCACCGACACGCTCGACCAGACAGTACAACGCTTCGTACAAGCGCTAAAAGAGAATTCTTCACAATTACAATAAGTCAAAAGAATGAAAACGATCGCATCTTATTTACTGGGTGGTCTGGTGTTGCTGTCAGCGGCATCCTGTAATCACTCAGAGTTTAAGAAGACCAAAAGCGGCCTGCTCTATAAGATCTATTCCGATGGAAAGGGAGAAACTGCCAGGCCGAAGCAGTTCCTGAAAGCCAGCGTAACGGAAAAGGTGCGGGATTCCCTCCTGTTCTCTACAGACGGCAAAATGCCCATGTATGTTCCTGTTGACTCTCCAAGGCCGATATACAGCCCGATCGAAATCTTCCCCATGCTGCGTAAAGGGGATAGTGCTGTGGTCATACAGCTGGCCGATACCCTGTCGCGCAAGATGCAGGGTCAGTTGCCGCCGTGGCTGAAGAAGAAGGACAAGATCATGGTCACCTTTAAGGTACTGGACGTGTTTGCATCCGAAGAAGCGCTCAACAACGACCGCAACCAGGAAATGGCCAAACAAAAGGATCGCGAGGTCAAAGAGGTCGAGAACTATCTGACAAAAAATAATATCCGCGCTGAGAAGCGGGAGCAGGGCACTTATGTTGTCGTTGCATCCGAAGGTTCGGGCCCGAAGGCCGATAGCGGCAAGCAGGTGTCTGTTCGTTATACGGGCAGGCTGATCCCTACCGGCAAGGTATTCCAGTCGAATATGGACGATACGGCTGCGAACTCAGTTTATAAGTTCGTGATCGGGACGCATACCAGTATCCCGGGCTTTGACGAAGGTCTCCGCAGCTTCAGGAAAGGCGGCACCGGCACGCTTTATCTGCCGGCCTTCCTCGCCTACGATGCTCAGCGCGGACCCGGTGGGGATCAGTTCGAGAATCTGATCTTCGAGGTGAAGGTAGTCGACGTTACGGACGCTCCGCCGCCTTCTCCGACGCAGATGCCGATGGCTCCGCAGTCGCACCAGCCCGTTCAGGGTCAGCCGCAGAGGTAGTAGTTCAGGTAAAAGATCTTTAGGCCCCGGTCACTGACCGGGGCTTTGTTTGTTATAGGCATTGATGAGCGTGATCGCCTCTTTCGCCTCGCGCACGTCGTGAACCCTCAGGAAGCAAGCTCCGTTGAGAAGGGCAATCGTATTCAGGACGGTCGTCCCGTTGAGGGCTTCTTCGGGAGTGATACCGAGGGTTCTGTAGATCGTGGATTTCCGGGAGACCCCAACCAGTAGCGGCCGGCCTGTGATCGCAAAGACTTTCAGGTTACGCAGGAGGGTAAAGTTATGCTCCGAATTTTTTGCAAAGCCAAAGCCCGGGTCGAGGATGGTGTCGTGGATGCCGGCCAGGCGGCAGTCCTCTATGCGGCGGATAAAATAGTCGAGAACTTCTTTTGTTACGTCATCGTATAGTGCCTCCCGGTTCATGGTTGCCGGCGATCCCTTCATGTGCATACAGACATAGGGTACTTTCAGGGCGCCGACAGTGCCGAGCATGTCAGGGTCCAGCCG
>Ga0068853_100002019_pt1 | contig 15006 bp, 16 predicted proteins | sample KBSCornC32_FD_65655 | JGI IMG/M metagenome (GOLD analysis project Ga0068853, IMG submission 65655) | Corn rhizosphere microbial communities from Kellogg Biological Station, Michigan, USA - KBS Corn C3-2 | ecosystem: Host-associated > Plants > Roots > Rhizosphere > Soil ...
GATGCTGCATTTGGGAGTTATTCTGCTGGCCGCGTGGCCCTTCCTTCCGGTGTAGTAACGCGGGCGGTCGCAGGCGAAGCAGCACCGCCAGCTCGATTTGATCCCCGAACATGGCGAGAAGCCATCCGCTTCTGGCCTGGTGGGCTGGTATCGGTTCCTTCGCAAAGCGTATCCGCACATGCAAAGGTTGAACCTTACGAGGTGTTGCCTAGCCAGATGGGTGTGTCACAGCTTGTCGGGTCCGGAGCAATTGTGCCTATTGGCGAAGAGAAGTTTCGAGTTGTGCGACCAATTGCGCATATGCCTCCGGGTATGGGTGGCGCGCATGCCGTTACCTTGGTTTTTGCCAAAGGTGTGGAGGTGCCCCCCGGAGATCCGGGTCACAGTTGCATAATTTCGGAGGATACCGGCCAATCTCTGGGCACAACATGTCGTATGATCGAGTAGTTCTACATCGAGGGAAGGCGTGCCATCGTGCGCCGCACCTGTTCCTCGTACCAGATGCCACCCGATGGCGACGGGATAGCACGCTCGTTCAGCGCAACGGCGATGGCACGGGAACCCTCAATCCCCGACGCCACCACATCCCTGATCACCTGTCCCACGGCATCCGCACGCTGAGATGCCTGCTCAGTCCGTCTCAAGCCGCTCTCAAGCGCCGCCTGACCAGCATACGCCACAAGCCCTGCCGCCCCGTTAGGGTTGCCCAGTCGTCTCCCTCGGGCTTTAGCGGCTTGCAATGCAGCCTTGGTCCGTTGCGAGATCATTTCCCGTTCGTGCTCGGCAATGGCAGCGAGCAGATGCAGCGTCAGCCTATTTGCATGGGGCATATCACACGCGACGAAATCCACGCCGCCATCCATCATGTTCGATATAAAGGCGACGTTACGCGCCAGCCTGTCCAGTTTCGCTATAACGAGCGTGGCCCGGTGCAGCTTGCACGCGGCAAGTGCGGCGGCAAGTTGAGGCCGGGCGGCTTTTGCGCCCGACTCCACTTCAACATATTCGGTGACCAGTGTGTGACCGCTGGCGGCGATGTGCGCCGTCACTGCTGCCCGTTGTGCTTCAAGGCCAAGCCCCGAAACTCCTTGCCGGGCCGTCGATACGCGAAGGTAGCTGATGATCTGCAACTCACACTTCCCTTAACGTCAAGTGCGACACACCAACCCTAACGGTGGTTAGGGTTGGTGTGTCCGTCACCGGTTACTGATTGCCCTCGGCGGCCGGCACGATCTCAAGGAAGGCGTTGCGGACGCATCCCGAAATGTATCCCGTGCACCATTGCGGGTCCTTGGGCTGCGCCTTCGGATGTGGGAACGTGCAATCCGCCATGTCGGCGATGAGATCGCGCCGGGTTACCTCGCCCTTCAATCCGACGAGCGCCACCACCGACGCCGCCACCGTGTTGGGATTGGGGCTGATCCGGCCGAGCTTGATGATCTGGCCACCGACATCCCGGCTCGGCTTGCGATATCCGGCAGACTTACGACGGGCCAGCAATGCGCGGAGGTCGGCTTCATCGTCTTCGGTCCAGCGCAGGACGGGACCGTAAGCCTCAGCCTTCACCGTCGCGTTGGGTGCAGGTGGCCCGTAAATCTCAGCCTTGGCAGTTGCATCAGGCGTGGAACCGACCCGTGACGCGCTACTCTTACTCTTCGACGCCTTGCCCTTCGCCTTCGCCGCTACCCTGGCGGGCGTGGACTCAGCTGCCTCAGCAAATGCCTCAGTCGTTGGCTCAGCAACATTTAGTGACGTAATAACGTTTTCCATCGTTCGTCTCCATGTCATCATTGACGACGATTCGATGGCAGGACGCTTAGAGATCGCAAGTGACAGCGCTAGCTTATTCGGTCTACCGTAGATGGCTATTGCTCAGTCCCCACCCCTTCAATCGGCCTAGACCACCTGCAAGTAGGAAAATCTACAAGGAACAGGCATAGATACGCAAGTTTGATGGCAAATGATCTTTACAAGACGCAAATGGGTGGTACGGATCGAATCAGGCTTTCTCGGAGGTCGCATCTTATTGATCGATATCCGATAAATTAGGATAGTTTATGTCTGTAAAGGATTTGGTTAAGAAGATTCCCGGCGCAAGCCGCATCTACCATCGATTAAAGCCTCGCCCTCGGTACGTCGAAAATCGCGAAACTACGAATCAGCAACTTCAGCAAATATTGTTGTTTCATTACCGGAGCGCCTTTCGGGAAGCTGGAAGGCCGCTCAATAATATCGCTGATGCCGGATTTCGGTGTCATTCCCAATTCGAAGAGGATGGCATTATTTTATACGTCCTCGCGGCAATAGGTTTTGGAAATCGATCAGTGGTCGAAATGTGCTGCGGGGATGGTGCCGAATGCATGGCTACTAACCTGATCTTGAACCATGGGTTCAAAGGGTATCTGTTTGACGGTAACGATCGTAATTTTGTAGCTGCACAAGCGTTCTTCCGATCGAAGAAGGATTGCCTGCTGAATATGCCCAGCCTCACCAAGGCTTGGATCACCAAGGCCAATGTGAACGAGCTGCTGCGTAACGCTGGGGCGACAGGCGAGGTGGACGTGTTTTCACTCGATATGGACGGCAATGATTATTGGATATGGGAGGCCATTGAAGAGATCAGTCCGCGCCTGTGCGTCTTTGAGACCCATAATCTGATCCCCGGCGATATGAGCTTAACCATTCCCTATTCTGATACCATGGATTATCTTTCGAGCGAGGGCGACCGGCAATGGTTCCGCTCGGTCTCGCTGGAAGCGATGCGCAAATTGTCCGCGAAGAAGGGCTATCGCCTGATCGGCGCGCACAAGCACGGCTTCAACGTCTTTTTCCTGCGCAACGATATCGCGCCCGACATCTTCCCCGAAGTCCCGATAGAAAGCATCCAGCAGGCCCGCTGGACCAAGGAGCAGATCAAGCGCTGGCCTGCGATCAAGGACATGGGCTGGGTCGAAGTTTAGGCCCACCAAGCGTTATATGGGTTTTAGCCACGTCAATCTTCACGGCTTGGCTAATAACTCACAACCTTACCTTACAGAAGGCAATCTCAAGCGTTCAAGCCTATCGCTCGTACTGGATTAGCAAAAAATGTGCACGGCAGTCATACTGCCGGCACATGATAGGCTTTTTGCTATGGATGGTGCAGCCAGAGCGGCCAAGGTAAATACAATAGCCGCCACTGTCCCTCCTTAAAGTTCTCTTTCCATTCGGATGAACGTCGGTCTTATAGCGCCTGTGGTTGTCGCCGCGCTCCGGCTGAACGGTTATAAGCTCTTGCTCGCCCCTACAGCAAAGTGTGCAATCTCCGCACTTCAAAGGGGGGATGCTGCCTTCTGATCTCCTCATACTTAGCAGGCGGACCATAGTCGAACGCCGGCTCAATCACAGGTCGAACTGCCCAAAAATGTAAAGCCCGTGCGCGAACCGATTGCGGTCGTACAAACGCTGTCCACAATATTCCAGTTGGTAGGGGTCATCGAATCTCCCGGCATGATGGCTGTCGTAAGATTCAGATTCCAGACAAAGACATTATCGTTTGTGCCCAGAGCGTCAAATTGCCATCCCGCGCGGTTAGAACTGTTATCATCTATCGTAACGTCAACAAACGCGGCATCTGTGAGAATGCCCGAGTTGCTCGAAAAGAGCCCCGCTTGATTGATACTATTGACTGCCGTCAGGCCGTAAACAATGTGACCATTTCCGCCCTGAGCATTTGAAGACTGGTTCAAATCTGGGTGAGCGCCGCAGCAGTACTGCACGTTCGTCTCAAGTCCGTTAACAATAAACCTAACATTCTGACCATAGTCGGAATTGATGAGATCCATGTTTACATTTCTAAATAAAACGGCGTTTGCGTCTATGGGATTATAAAGATCCGACCAATTCACGTCTGTCGCGAATAAAGCGTGACTATTAAATTGGTTGATAGCTACGCAGGTATTTACCCCACGACATCCACCAGCCCAGTCTACATTATCAAGCCAAAGGAAGGACGTGTCAGGTGGGTCCGCTGCGGTAACGCCTGATACCGTAACCTCCTGTATTCGCGATCGATCAACGTAGACACCGTCGTTGCTTATACCCCATCCGTTAATAATAACGCTAGACTTGGACACGCCGGGGCACGGCCTAACCGTGAAGAAGCCCGTTGCTGCGGGTCTTTGCGTGCTTCCGGAATCAAGATTATACGTTCCCGCACCCAAGCACACCTCGATGTTCGAGTAGTCTATGGCACCGAGTACGGTTTTTACTCTAGCAATGGTCTGGCAAGGAGATCCGGAATTTGTACAGTTATTACCCGAATCACTTCCCCCATCGTCAACATAATACCGTGTGGGCGAGTAATTTCCCACGACGAACAACGAATAGTATTTGTCAAAGAAAGGGAGGTCATCGTCGCCTTGTAAGACAACTGGTTGTCCCGTTGTAGGATAACCAATGGCTCGAATTTCGACCGTTGCGTTTGACCCGAGTCCGCTTTGGTCCAGGCCGATGCAATATTCAGGTTTTCCCGATCGATTGGAGGAGGTCGGGGTCATTACGTCTACAGCCGTGCCATTATTGGCGATAAACGTCACCTTCTCCACCGCATTTCGAGCGCCGCCAGAATATTCCGTGGGAGTCGGCGCATGGAATGCCATCACACACACTTGGTTGTCAGCACTGGTAAGCGGCTGACGAGGAACCATGTCCCATGCCAGTATAATATTGGTATTGTACAACGGTTCGCCGCTGTTTCCCTGTTTCCCGGGTGTTGATGTTGCGGTCCATGAACCAATAGGTGTCGAACCCGGAACCAGAGCAGCCCCCGGCGTGGGCGTTGGGGAGGGAGTGCCGAGCGATTGTATCGAGCTACCTACGCCCCCTTTCAGGCCCATTATCTCCGGTGATGCATGAGCAGGAACGCATAGCGTTACGGCTGCAATTGAGGAGAGCATTTTCTTCATTATCAATACTCCACCACGATCAATCCATCGGTGCCATTACCGCCCGCTCGCGAGCCACCGCCGCCGGCACCGTATCCGCCACCGGAGCCACCGGTCGCACCTGTTGCAGCGTTTGTGGCACCTCCGCCACCACCCGCACCTGGCCCTACCGTGCTGCCGTTTAGTGACCCGGCGTTGATCGCCCAGATGCCGTATTGAGAACCAGCGCCTCCGGCACGAAGAGTATTGGAACCACCGCCGCCGCCAGAACCGTTGCTACCAGAGCCAGCAGAACTGGAACTAGCTATTGCTCCAGCGCCGCCGGCTGTTCCTGTCGGTCCTGTGCCACCATTCGTGCCATCGGCTCCACTGGTTTCATCCACGCCCTGGGTCGACGATCCACCGTTTGCGCCACCGCCGCCGGTTCCACCGGCGCCGCCAGCATTATTGCCGCCGCGTTTCCCAGCGCCCCCCGGTCCAGCGGCTCCGCCACCGCCAGTGCCGCCACTGCCGCCGGAAGTCCCTCCATCGCCACCGGCAGACGTGACATCTCCGACGCCAGATGCGCCGCCAGTGCCCCCTCCGCCCGCAGTACCATTGGCACCCGCGTTCGCCAGCAACGTGCTATTGCTAACCCAATAGGTCTGCGAGCCTGATCCTGCTGCAGCTACTTGAACAGTGATAGAGGCAGCTGGAATGGTTGCATAATTGTTCAATTTTGCAAAACTTCCGCCGCCGCCTCCATTTGCGATGCCAGAACTGGCACCTCGCCCTTGTCCGTTTCCTCCTGCTCCTATGGCATAGACGGTGACACAGTTTACACCTGCTGGAACTGTCCAACTGGTTGTTCCCGTCGTTATCGCATAGCGGTTAGTCGTTCCAGGCGTGCAGCCGCCGCCACCTCCAGCGCCAAGATTGCGGATACTGGGTACGGAAAGACCGGGTATGGGCGGTGTTGATGCCGCGAGGCTCGACTGTATGCCTGCAATCAACAGACAAATTGGCGAGATGCCAGCTTTGCGCCAATTCATCTTATTGCCTCAGTTTTTGGATGCAGACCACGATGCCGGCCGCGCCATAAGCGGTAATGGCATTGGTGTTGGGTACGGGCAGAGTATAAAGCAGGCCCGCCGTGTTGAATGCTAAATCAGGTGTGGTTCCCGCCGTCGTACCCACCGCTGCTTGAGTCAGCGTCCCGCCCGTGAGCGAGATACCTACCCCGGCGGTGGAAAAATAGATTTCGGTGGTGACAGGCGCTGTTGCCGTGGGGCACACGGTAGTTGACGTGTTCGCGGATATGTTTGTTTTTGTAATCACCATGTTGGAGGTTCCAACTCTGGGAGAATCCAAAACACCTGTTGAAGAACTCTGGAGAGTTATCTGAGCGGAAGCCGCTTGGAAAAGGAAGCATGATGCCCCAATAAAAAGGGCAGAGATATATTTCTTGTTCATATAACCTCGCATAGATTAATATTCTTAATGTGTAACAATAATATCCAATTCACACTTTCCTGCCTTCATAGACATAGTCGCGCAGACGCCGAAAGACGTCAATTTTGCAAAAAGATTTAATTGAGATCGCTGTTAGTCAGCGATTCCCCTGCGACGTTCACTATGCCTATGAAACGAAATCCTACATTGCAAGCCGGATTCGTCATGACTGATATTTTAGGATTTGGCAGTTAACATGGTTTAATTGTAAGAGATCAGCAGTCCGTCCGTTTACTACGGTATCCCCCAACGCATTCTGCCCGTAAACACCGCACGCACCGGATTGCCCTTTGCATCCTTGGCCGGCTCAAATCGCGCACGTCTTGTGAGCAGCGTGCATGTCCTTTCGTCCAAGTCCGCATGGCCGCTGGATGTCGTGATTGAGCAGGCGATTGGCATGCCATCCGTCCCGACGTCCAAGGCATAGGCTACGACGCCTTCCCTCCCTTCACGCAAGGCGGCACTCGGATAATCCTCAGTCATAACCCATGGCCCCGAGCCGAGAATGGGGATGGGCGAGCCCGGCGGGTAGGTACGCTTAGCGGGGCGAACCGAGCCTTGATCGGAGGTGACATATTTGGGCGATGGCGGCTGCAATTTCGGCGCAGGATTTGGATCGAATGGATCGAACTTGGATACCTTCAGCCGTCGTGCGGCACATTCCGCAGTCTTTGTATAAGCTGCTGCAGATCCCCTCAACGTATAGCCCGCAACCATCTTCCCTTGATAGCGGAGGATAAAGCTGGTGGATTGCCGCCAATTTTTTGCAAACTCATCCAGTTCAAAAGGGGCATATAGGGATGGCCCAAGTTCATTTCTCGACCCTTTAGCATTGACCTTTCCTCTCACGCCGGAGGGTATGAATTCGATTTCGACCGGGACGGTTTGTTTTTCGCTGATGGATTGCCATCGTTCGTCTGAGAGCACCAAGGCCGCAGAAGGCCGGCTCAAGTCCACCATGAGAGCTACTGTTCCGCCGCTCTCATAACTCGCGGCCATCGTGCAGTTTATTTCGCCTTCGACGATCGTCCATTCGCCGGACTGCGCAATAATGGCTGCGTTGGCCGGCGGCGCTGCCGCGTTCAAGAACAGGGAGGCAGCCAACATCCCTTTCGCCCTGACGGGATGGCGCGGAGTGAACATCAGTGCGCCCATTCCAGCCCCGACACGTTAAATTCGAACTGTGGCCTGCCGCCTTCGTAGATTTCCAGTTCAACCACCAGCTTCTTCGCCTTCTTGAGCTTGGCGAGGAACTGATGATCAGCATTGACGAAAACGACATCGTTGCTGTGGTCGGACGCCTCGTTCAGACTGAAGCGCTGGGCTGGGCCTTGGTCGAACCGCACCGTGGCGTGACAGTCACGATTGCTGTTGCAGACCAGTTGGCCGGAACTCAGCTTGAATACCACGTCCAGTCCCCACGCCGGCGCCCGCCGCACCGTCAGGGCAACGGTTGACCCACCTCCATACGGGAAATTGAGGTTGACGGAATTGGTGCTGGTGGTCTCGGCGAAATAGCTGGTCCCACCCCGCACCTTGTCTTCCGTCGATCTGTAGGTCCAAGGCGATCCTGGCGGCTGAATACCGGCCTGCGCGTCTGCTTCCGCTGCTGCTGCATCCATCGCGTTGTCGGCTTCGGCATCGAGAGCATCCGCTGCATTTTCCAAACGGTCGTATTCGGCCTTTTCGTTCGGTGTGAGTGGATGCGGAATGGTCTTAATGAGCATGCCGAAGACCATGAAAGCGACGATCGCTATCAGGATTGACACGATGGAGAGGATGAAAACCTTGTCGCCGCTCGCGAGGCCGAAACTATGTCCGCAGTTGGGGCAGACCTCTGTGCCCGCTTCCTGCGCCGTCTTGCATTTCGGGCACAGCCGCGCTTGCGCGTGCACTTCACTATTCTGATCCACAATCGCCCCCATCCGATAGGGCGGTATTCGCTCGACCATGCCGCCCGTATGTCCACTCGGGGCGACGGCCGAAGCCGGATGTTAGTAACCTGGTCAAAGATCAGGCGCATGCGCCTTTACCGTTGCCGGCTGGACATACGCGCATGCCACCCGGCCTCCGAATTGGCGACCGAGTATCTTTGACGGGGTTACTACGCCCCACTTCCCGGCTTTCACGGGAAGCAGGCGGTGTTTACGGCGGGATCAGCGGGGTTGGCAAGTGATCGAGCGCGGCAGTCGCCGGATATAACTGCGCCGCTGAGTGTTAGGCTTAGCACGGAGATTTGCATGCGCCTGTCGACCGAGACATTGTTTGGACGACGCCAGCCGAACCCAACTTCGTCGGCGGTCGCATGACCACGGGGCCGATCACCGTTGAGATACCGCACAAGCTGGGCCGGGAGGATGCCAAACAGCGCCTAGATAAGGGCGTGTCGAAGCTCACATCCTTCATTCCGGGATCAACGGTGACCGAACATCATTGGGACGGCGACACCTTGTTATTCACCGTGCAGGCGATGGGCCAGAAGGTTGGTGCGAAGCTCGATGTCTTCGATGATCGGGTCCGGGCTGTGCTGGATCTGCCGCCGATGCTGGCCATGTTGGCCGGCAAGACGAAGGAGCTCTTTCTCGAAAAGGGTACTAAGCTGCTGCGTTGATTGCTCCAGGCGCACTGGCCCCGGCCAGCCGACGCCAAATCGTGCTTAACGAGCGATAGACCGGATCAAGATCTGATTTCCATCGTTATGACCCGCAGAAATCAGGGAGATCGACCATGGCCCTCGTTCAGCGTTTGCCTCATGATCCCAACGCCATCGACATTGCAGCCATTCAGCGTCGCGAACAACTGAAGATCTGGAACCGTCAAAGACAGGAGCGGCCTAACGAACGCCCGCCATTCTGGCGAGCATGGCTACAACGCTGACAGGCGCCGCCATGACCACGTTTATTGAGATTGCGCTCTGGTATCTGTGGCTGTGCTGTCTTTGCACCGGGTTGGTGGGCAGCATCATGGTTTGGGAAATCAGATCGGAACGGAGTCAAAGCAGCAGGCATCCTGCGCCAAATTCCACAATCTTGACGACCGCCGAACTGACAAGCCAGTCTTCCTAAAAACTCGGCGCCTAATATGGCCCTGCTGCGCCGACACCCAACACTGCTTCCATTCTTCATAGGGTGTACGTGTCGCTCTAAGACCCTTGGATCAGGTACGCGCGACCATCCGGATGATATCGCGTTCGCAAGCCCAGACGCTTCATCAGTTCATTGCTCTCGGGCACTTCATGCGCCGGGATGCGGTCGTCGCTGATTGGCGCTTCGGAGTGGTGACGTGCTATAGGCAGCCTGAACTGCCGGACACCAGGGCGTCGGTCACCCCAATGCCTTCCAGGTGCTCCGCCCCAATAGCGGTCTAACTCGTCGATCATGGTGCGACCCTCACGACTGTTACAACGATGCAACGAACTGACAGGGTTTTGGATGCGCGCTTGTTAGTCACGCCCGGAAATTCGGTGTGGATAGTATCTGGCTTTGTCATCGGTCGGCCTATCAACTGTGCTTGCCACATTGTTCCCTTTTTGTTCTTATGTCCAGCCCCTTGGTTCGAGATGCTTGAGCAAACGATAGACCGGATATCCTCGGCGGTGTGCAGCGCCGAAGATCACCGTCCCTCGTAGGATAGTTGTCCTGCGGAACCTCCGCCCGTCACAATCGCTCCATCGCTATGCCCAAGCTCAAGGTATTCCGGACACCGATCGGCTTTCACGATGCCTATATAGCAGCGCCAAGCCAGAAGGCCGCGCTGGAAGCATGGGGAGCCGACGCCAACTTGTTTGCGCGGGGCGTTGCCGAGGTCGTCACTGATCCGCAGCTGACCAAGGAGCCGCTGGCCAAGCCCGGCGTGGTGATCAGGAAACTGCGCGGGAGCGCGGCTGAACATGTCGCGGCCCTGCCAAAGTCCGTTAAAAAGCCCAAAAGCAAGGCGGCGGAGATAGAGGCTGCTCCATCGAAGCGTCGCCCGAAAGCACGTCCTCCTTCGCGGTCCAAGGTGACAGCTGCCGAAAAGGCTGTGGCGGAGATGGAGGCCCGGCATCAGGCGGCAGAGGAAGAGCTGGCAAAGCGTGAGCGGGCTTTGGCACGTGAGCGGGAACAGCTCGACAAGCGGCATGGCGTGAAGCGAGAAAGCTGCGGCGCGCTGCTGACGAGGCCCGGGACGCGTATCAGGGGGCGCTTGATGAGTGGGAGCCGTGATGGCGATCGAAGCACCTATCTCACGTGGGCTGGCATTATCCTCGATACGTGTCGTCAATATCTCCGCATCGGCGCCAACCGTGCGCGCACCAACATTGCGACCAAGTCCCCACCCATACGCATCATAGCCCAGCCGCTGTAGAAAGCGCCGCATTACGAAGTTGGATCGATCGCTGTTGAGCAATCCCGGAAGCAGCATGATCGGCCGGCCGTCTCCATGGGGTGCGGCGGCCAAGGTTCTGCGGTGACGTGGCCAGGTTGCCACCGTCCAGACCGCACGCGGCAACTCCGCCGCCCATAGCAGCTTAGACGGTGCGGAAGGTGCTCTGGTCACTGAGCTTACAGTGCAGGCAAAGCCTGCATCTCCGCTCTCTTGGCACCAGTGGCCGCCACGAGCGCTTCAAGGCTTGCAGAGAAAGCTTCAGCCACGCCGCTGCGAGACACTTGCAATACCTCATTAAGGCCGTTGTTGCTGGTCAGATGAATCGTCTCGTACAAGCAAACGGGAATCTGAGGATTGTTTGCAAAGCGCCTATCAGGACCACCGCTTTTATTGGGGTGCTTCCATGTGTGACCTAAAATTGTCGTGTCTCTCGGGACCGCACCTTCTTCGATAAAACGCGAATCCTGCCATCGAATGCTAAGCGCGTCATATGCAACGGCGCCAACTTTTTGATCATGCACGACTAACAGCACATCAGGCAGAAAATATAGCTTTTCCTTACCAACTGCCATCATCGGCGGGGTGATGTTGGTCTTGAGCACCCGTGGCAAACCATATGAAAATTCGGTGGCGCGCCTATCGAGCACGTGGCTGGCACCGGCATTTCGCTTCCAAGCGTGAATGTCCTGTACCGCCCCGCCCGAATCCACATGCCATTTGCAGGAGCAGGCTACCAATCTATCGAAAGCCTTGGTCACTTGCTCATAAGCAGCGGCGGCTGCAGGCTCCAAGTCATATAAGATGACAGCTGAGCGTTGAGCATCGTCTACCCTGGCGCCGATCACCCAGCCGATGCCAACCAATCCCAAGCCTAATGCGATACCCAATGGGACTAGCAGCAGCGTGAGCAGCAATCCCGTTGCGCCTGCCAGCAATGCCAACATGAGGGCCAGCGATGAAGATTTCTGCTTGTCGTTAAGCTCGGTCAAAAGTTCAGAGAAACGTTCGTCCTGGATCTCCGTGACGCTCGCCGAAGACACGGCCATCATCAGTATGGAGGGATCACCACATGTTTGCGGTGCCCGAGGTTCAGTGCGATTATCGGTCCTTAAAGGACGTGACCGCGCTTGCTGCGGATTAAACGTCCGTTGGTATCGAAAGCCACCCACGCCCGCGCGCACATAATGACCACGTGGTCCGATGCCGAACCGTAGGCCCTTTACGCCTACTGAAAAGCCAACGCCGCTAGTTGATAGATTGAATCGGAAAGGCCCTGCTTTGACGGACCTAGAAAAATGAAATGGCATCGCTTCCCCCTTCGACTTGGATGCCATCTCGATAATATCTCGTCAATTATCCATCCCGCCAGCTATGTCATCGATCCATTTTGGCACTACCGTCCTGCAAGGGCCGAGGACAATGTATCTAGGAATGTGACCTAGAATTGTGGAATAGACTGCCGCAATGGACATGGACATCAAGGCGATCTGCTACCCCGACTATGATCGTCCCGCTCTGCAGAGCATCACCGTCATTGGTGAATCCGGCGACGGCAGGCTAATGTGTACGCTAGAGGCCGTACGTTGGGCCGAGACCTGTTTCGAAATTTGGCAGGCCGACAATCTCGTAGCCGCATTCGACGAACACACCGCATTTGCCTATGGTCTTGCTGAGGATGTCCGAAAGTGTAAGCGTGCGATGGCAACGCGCTACGGTGAAGCAGACGTATTTGCTCAAGGTTTTGTCGGCATCATCACCATACGGACAGAGCCCAATGCGGCGGGCAATCGATGCGGACTGGAGTTGATCCACTTCCTGAAAAGAATGCACGCTGGCATGAGGTGGTATGTCGGCCTCCAGGCCGCGCCTTTCGATCTTGAACATGAAAGTGTAGTCTGCCGGGATCTGGGCCGGCGGTTGGTCGCATATTACGCGTCCGACAATGGATTGGGATTCGAGGAGGACGCGCCCAAATTATCGCCGGGGCTCATGACGGCGTTCTGGGATCAGCAGTAGGGGCGCTTCGTGGCATCAGAGCCCTGACAATGTCGCCAGGCAGGCGAGCATCGCCAAATTTCATATTTGCAGATTGCGGCGCGGGACCGAAGCTAGTGGGCGGATTAGCTCGATCATGGTTTACCGGCGAAGGACGTCCATCAGGAATGGCTGGCGGTATTGGAGGGTGTGGTGCAGGTTGGATAGGAGCGACTTCAGGTGCCTAAACTCATCCCTCTCAGCCAAAAGCGCATAACCTACGCCGTAACTACAGACGGCAATTGCAGAAAAATCTTTCAGAGTATATTCTTGCGGGATGGTTCGCTTACCGTACACTTCCCGTATTTTCGTGATTCGACAGGTTATCTTGCGGTGGGCCGGATACCTCCGGGTAAGAGCTTCTTAGCAAAATTGACGCTTGAGAGAGAAGATGCCCGGTGTACCTCCCATCGGGTTAAATACAGCCATCATTTAGATGGCCGCGCGCACTTCTCCCAGGACGGACGGGTCTATACAGCTATTAAAAGGAACGCAGTTCCGCTGCGAAATGCTAACGGACACTTATTCACGTTGAAGGCGCAGCATATTGGTGAGTTTTCGGCCGCTCCAAAAAAGGATATCAACTCCCCTCAGAAGGTACGGGGCCTGATTGATTTCGTCCTACCAACTGATGCTTCAGCTGTACAATTCATCGGTTGGATTTATAAACGTGCCGATTTTGAACAGCGATTTAGTCCTTTAAGTTCCAAGTCTGTCGGCCCAATTGTAGATATCATGCATCCCCAACGTGGCCAAATCAAAGGGGTAATTTCTCGAAACCCAGACAGCAGCGATGGCACAATCTTGTTAGTGACAGCAGAGCCAATAGAACCCATGACCACTAGTGGTGCGGCATCGTTGTCATTTGTTGGTGGCTTTGATCCGCCGGAAATTGCATTCGATCATTCCCTGCCCTCGGAATTTTTGTTCATGGGTTGTCCGTATCCGGATGCGGATACCACAATGATGGTGAAAAGTGCCGATTTTACCAAGCCTGCCAGATCTACGTAGACGATTGAGCTATCGCAGCCTCACATGCAGTCCGCGTGCCTTCTCCCGCAGACGTTCGATTATTCACGGGGCTAGCCTAAATAACCTTTAGCTCCGCTATGTCGCTCTCAGTCTTTAACAAGATTAATCCAAAGCAATCGTCGCAACAACGGCGCACGCTTGAATAGGCTCCCCCCAACTTAGGAATTTCTATGCATTGCGTGCCGGATGCGAGCTCGGCGCCACAACGATAACATTTCGAGCGTCGCGTTACCGTTGCTCGCCGAGGTCGCCCATTTGTTCCTCCGATTAAGGAAGGCGTAGGTCCTCTAGGAGTTGATTTTGTCATATTCCGCCTTTGCTTTCCGCACGCGACGGACAAGTGTCTGGAGAAGCTCGTCTAGGTTATCCAAGACCGCTCGAAACTCTTCGGTGGACGCGGCCTGGCGCTCCTTCCCAAGCCTTTTCTCAATTTCCTTATTTACCATCATTAGAGCGCACACGTAATTGCTCTTTCCTGTCAGCTTGAGCGAGCGATATTTATAGACCATCTCGGTTCCGGCTTGGGTCAAGCCGACGTGATTCAGGAGAATATTGGCAAGTCGCTTTGCTTGCTCCTGCGTTCGACGTCGCGCCTCTTCCCACTCGCGCTGAGGCTGGACGACAAATGGCTCGGCTGCAGATCCTTTTCGCACAGGTGCCTGCTGGGCAATGCGAACCATTTCCTCAGCCTTCGTATCATCGAGGCCAAGAAGTTTGAGCCGCTCACGCAAATCCGCAACAATCTGCTCATCTTCCACCGAGGTGAAGTCTTCCTCCCAGAGACTGTCGACGATTTCGTCATGAACTACCACGCGCTCACCGGCGCGCAATCTTGTGGTGCCATCCAAAACTGACTGCGGGACATCTGGTTCTTCACCGCCGATTACCTTGTCCCAGAAAGCCTGATCATCATTCTCGAATTCTCTGAATTCCTTGAGACGTTGATCCAAGTTCATTCCAAGATGCGTGACAATGTGTCCGACATTGTCGGGATGGCCTGGATCGTTCTGCACCACCACGCGCATGATCCGGCCGACGAACTGGATATAGGGAGCCAAAGATCGGAAAGGCCGAAAAATTGCAGCCACGCTAAGCTTAGGATGGTCAAATCCCTCGCCGAGCATTTGAACTTGAATAACACAGTCGAGTGAACCATTGC
>Ga0068853_100002024_pt1 | contig 14993 bp, 13 predicted proteins | sample KBSCornC32_FD_65655 | JGI IMG/M metagenome (GOLD analysis project Ga0068853, IMG submission 65655) | Corn rhizosphere microbial communities from Kellogg Biological Station, Michigan, USA - KBS Corn C3-2 | ecosystem: Host-associated > Plants > Roots > Rhizosphere > Soil ...
GCCACAACGGACGACGGGCTCACCTGGACACGACAATCATCCGGTGTCGCGACGACACTCTACAACGTAGATTTTAATGACAACGACAGCGGCTATGCCGTCGGCGAAAAAGGTGTCATCCTCCGCACCGAGAATGGCGGCGGCACGTGGCTAAAGGTAGATTCGCCGGTGCGCTCGAGCCTCCTGAGGGTGGACTTTGCGGACTCTAAGAATGGATGGATCACGGGCCGTGGCGGCGTTATTCTCCGCTCCGGTGACCGCGGCCTAACATGGCTGCAGCAAAACAGCGGCACGACCGAAAACATCTATGGTCTCTTCATGGATAAAAAATTCGGCTGGGCCGTCGGCGAGAAAGGTCTCATCCTTAAATACAAAAAATAATCGCTAAATCCTCTTTGCTCTTGTAACACTTTGGCAACTCTGTGTTATATTCCCCGCAATCATCGGTAATGTCCCATCCGGGGCAAGTTTCAAAAAATTCAGGATCTGCGGAGGGTGCATGTTAAAAAATCTTCGTCGTCTCGGTCTAGCATTAGCGTTTATCGCAAGCGTTTCTCTTGTCGCGTTTGCCCAGGGAACAACTTCCCGTGTGACGGGCGTTGTCACGGATTCGGCAGGCGCTCCGGTATCGGGAGCGACCGTGACACTCCGTCACGAGGGCACCGGCGCAACTCTTACAACTGAGACGAGCGACAGCGGCACCTACACATTTGACCTGGTCCAACCCGGCACCTATGAGGTGGGCGTTGAGAAGACAGGATTCAAAAGATTCGTGTCCCAGCACAACCAGGCGATCGTCAACCAACCGGCGACGGTGAATGTCAGCTTGACGCCCGGCGACGTGTCGGCGACGGTCACTGTCAGCGGCACCGCTGAGCAGGTGCAGACAAGTACATCTGGAAATCTTGGGACTACCGTCGATAAGCGGAACCTTGAGGCATTGCCGATCGTCGGACTCAGGGGACGCAACCCTCTCGACCTTCTCAATTTCCAACCGGGTGTGGTCGTCGGCAGCAACACTGGTGGCGGCGTGAGCGTTAACGGCTCACGCGACCGGTCGTTCAACTTCACACTCGACGGCATCGACATAAATGAGTCGACAGCCGGCGGATCGAACTTTACTCCGCTTCGCCCGAATCCCGATTCGATCCAGGAGATGCAGGTTGTCACCGCAAACGCGACGGCCGAGCTCGGACGCTCGAGCGGTGCGACCGTCTCGTTCGTCACGCCGTCCGGCACGAACCACATCCACGGAAATCTGTTTGAGTACTATCAGACACCTCGCTTCAATGCCAAGAGCTATCCGATCACGATCGCGAAGTTGCCAAAGGACCAGTTTGTCCAGCACATCTTTGGCGGCACGTTAGGCGGCCCAATCCCCAATCTGTTTCCGGAAGGGAAATCAAAAGACGCAAATCACGGCGCATTCTTCTTCGTCAATCTGCAGTTGCTGCGAGCATACGACACGGCTCTGGTGACACGCACGGTTTACACGCAGTCCGCAAGGGCTGGCTTGTTCCGTTATGTGGTTGGACGAGCGAATGCTCCTTCAGGATCGAGCACGGCGGCCGTGGACGCAGCGGGTAATCCGATACTGCCTGCGTGCACGGGCAATCCGCCGACGAATTCGCCGTGCATCTCGTCGTACAACGTAGCGACACAAGCTCCGACCTCTCGCGATCAAACGCTGCTTGGCTACATCAATCAGCAGCCTCTGCCGAATAACTTCTCCACCGGAGACGGGCTGAACACCGCCGGGTTTAACTTTGCGTCGCCGCAGCACGAAAAGCAGTACGACCTTTCGACCAAGTTCGACTTCAAGATCAACGCAAAGAACGCTTTCTATGCGCGTTGGTCGATGGGCAACCAGACCAGCCTCGGCGACTCAGCGAATGGCGGCAGGCCGATCTTTCCGAATACTCCTAACTTCGTTGATACGGCAAGGCTGCCGCGCAATTTGGCGATCAACTGGAGATCCTCGCCAACCTCTACTATCACAAACGAAGCTCTCTACGGATACAGCTACTACTTCTTCAGTTTCGCGACGCCACAGCCAGATCCGGGTTTACCTTTTGCGTTCCTAACGATCGCGACCCAGAATACGAATTTCTCGTATAACGCGCGCGGCGTGAGCACGCATCAGTTCGTCGATAATCTCACTTGGGTGCATGGTTCGCACACCGTCAAAACCGGCATAAACTTCCGCTTCAATCTGCACACCGATGATCGTTCGTCGGTTGCAGGAGCGGCGATCGAGCCGGGAGTAACATTCGCATTTACCTCGTCCTCGGCCGGGTACAGCAGTTTTGGCCTGCCGACGGCCGGCTCAACGAGTATCAATTCGTCGGACCTCACAACTCTGCAAAGACTCGTCGCCAACGAGATCGGCCGGGTGAGTTCCGTAAGTCAGGCATTCATTTCGGACCCGAATAATCCTAATGCCTTCCAGCCGGCCGGTACACGGTGGATAAATAGAGCGAAGTACAAAGAGTACGACTACTACGGCCAGGATAGCTGGCGTATGCGTCAGAATCTTGTCCTGGACCTCGGTGCCCGCTATGAGCGGCGTGCCAGCCCCGAAGAGCTGGGCCGTCCAATACTCGTGCCAAACGCGCCGGTAAAACTCGGAGCCGCACCGAGCAACAGTCTTCAGTGGGTGACAGGCAAGCTCTTCCCGTCCCGTGGTATGTGGGAGCCGTCTGTAGGTTTTGCGTGGGATCCTTTTAAGACAGGCAAGACCTCGATCCGCGGAAACTATCGTCTGGCATCGGACCGGTTTGCTACTTTCCTTTTCGGGTCAAACATCTTCCAAAGTGCCCCGGGTAACGCTTTGGGGGCGACTAACACGGCCTTTGGACAGGCTGGCGGCCTCTATCGCGACCTCGCTAGCGTTTACCCAACATTGATTCCGGGCCAAACGCCGGCACAGGCAAGGACGCCGGCCGCGTTCGGCCCTGGTTCGACGAGCGTGATCGATCCGAACCTTAGATATCCGGAGATCCACTCGTTCTCCTTGAGCTTCCAACGCGAGCTTTTCAAGGGGCATGTCTTCGAGTTCAACTACATCCGCAAGCATGCTGTGCATCTGCTCGGCGGGTATAACGTGAATCAGGTCAACGTCTTCGCGACCGACCCACGCTGTGGAAGCCAGACTTTTGTCCAGGCCTTCATCCAGGCGCAGAATGCAGCGAACGCGGCGAACACGAACTGCCTGGCGTCTCTATTGGCGGGTGGCACCGCGACGGGTGACTCGACGGCTTTCAGATCGACGTTTAGCACGGATCTTACGAACGGCGATGCCGCGGTCACCGCTCAGACGCTCGCACGCAATACGGGCAGCTCCGCTCTCACCGCGAGAGGCTTTAGCCCATTTTTCTTACAGCCTTACCCGCAGTTTGCAGGCGGCATAAACGTCTTCGACAGCAACGACTTTTCAAACTATACCGGCTTCGAGTTCATCATGAGACGCGGGATGCGCTCGGGATTCAGCTACCAGGCCTCCTACACGTGGTCCAAATCAAAGGACAACCGTTCCTGGGACCCGTCGCTTAGCACGATCAATACCGGAAACTCGCAAGCGGGTTCTGCAACTCCATTCGATCTGAGAGATCGCACTATCAACTACGCATATTCGGACTTCGATCGCCGGCATGTTGTCCAGGCGCTGTATGTCTATGACCTTCCATTCGGCAAAGGTCAGATGTTCGCACCAGGCAGTAATGTACTGAATGCGATCGTATCCGGTTGGCGGATCTCGGGTACGACCCTGTGGGAAAGTGGACGCCCATTCACCGTGTACTCGGGCCGTAACACGATCAGCAACATTATCCAGTCTCCGGCAAACTGCACAGGCTGCTCGCCAAACATGGGCCACGTCATTCTCGAGAGTGGCGTCAACTACTACTTCTCGGCGGCGCAGCGGGCAATGTTCTCCGATCCAGCGCCGGGGACTCTTGGAAACCTGCCTCGTAACTTCTTCAGGAATGCTCCGTATTTCCAAACCGACGCGTCCCTCTCGCGTAAGTTCAGGATCAGCGAGCGTTGGGGATTTGAGGTGCGGGTCGATGCCAAGAATCTGACGAATACCGTGGACTTCGACATCTCGGCGGCAAATGCCAATATGACACTGCATCAAACGGCCTTTGGTAAGGTTCTCGACGGCGTCGCTAACTCCGCTCGACGACTGCAGTTCTCAGGCAAGATCACCTTCTGATCTCAAGCCGAAGATAAACTCATGGCTCGCTTGCTTCAGGTGAGTGGGCCTATTTCTTTGCCGCAGCAGCGGCACGTGCGAGGTCCGCTGCTTGAGGCAGGAGTGTGACGGCCTTTGCGACCTGAGCGTCACCCTGGACGAGTACCGCTTGAGCGGCTTTTTCGCCGCCTGTCGCAAGCGCGAGCTCGTAACGGAGCCGCAGCCGGATGAAATCAGCATTCGCCTTTACGGCTTCAACAGAGAGTTTGTCACCGGTCTTTACCGCGTACTCATTAAAGCTCGCGATCAGTTTGTCGTCGACGATAGCACTCGTAAACGCGACGGGCTGGAAGATGCTGTCAGGCCGGCGCCCATTCACGATCTCGCGGGCAAAAAAGAATAGAGGATCGAGCAGCTTTTGCTGGTCGGGCGTGAGCTTTGGTGCTTTGACCACCTCGTCGGGCTGAATACCGTCGCCGCCATAGACGCGGCGGTCGGTCACCGTACGTGCTTCAAAATACGGCTTGTCGATCTCCGTCATCACGCTCTTGTGATTGTAGTAATCAAAAAAATCGAGCTTAGAATAATCCCGCTGTATCGAGCGGCCCGACGGCGTGAGGTAACGAGCCGTCGTGAGGGTCAAACCGGTCTTATCCGGCAGGTCGATGACGCTCTGCACAAGTCCCTTGCCAAAAGTCTTTTCTCCCACAAGCAGCGCGCGATCATTGTCCTGCAGCGCTCCCGACACGATCTCGGACGCCGAGGCCGTGTTCTCGTTTACGAGGACCACCAGCGGCATCGTCTCAGGATTTGTATTCGACGACTGCCAAACGCGGTTGTCCATTCGCGAACGCCCACGCTGGGTCAGGATGAGAGTGCCGGCGGGCAAGAACCGCTCAGCGACCTTCACGGCCTGATCGACAATGCCGCCGGGATTTTCGCGCAGGTCGAGCACGAGCGATTTCATTCCCCGCTGCTTGAGCATCTGCATTGCGGTCTCAAATTCCTGACTCGTGGTGTAATTGAATCCCTCGGACAACTGAATGTACCCGACGCCCGGCTGCAGAATATACGCATCGGGTATTGACGGCTGGGCAACTCGTGCGCGGCGGATCTCGACCGTCTCGACACGCCCTGTCGCCGCTCGCTCGACAGTCATTCTAAAGCTCGTCCCGGCAGTGCCGCGGATCTGATCGCGGACAATATCGTCGTCCCGTTCCGTCATCTTGATGCCGTTGATCGAGACGATGCGGTCGCCAAATTTCAGTCCCGCCCTTGCCGCCGGCGATCCAGTGAATGTCGCGACAACATAGGTATCCGTGACGCCATCGTGCGAGTAGTTCGCGATCGTCGCGCCCATTCCCGTGTAGCCGCTGTCCTCCTCATCAAGGAGCTCCTGCCAATCGCGTTGGTCAAAATAGCTCGAATGCGGGTCGAGTGTCCGCAACGCTCCCTCGAGCGCGTACTTCGTCAGGTCGTTGTTGTCGACCTGCTTGCCCGAGACGGAATTAGCCCTGATGATCGCCTCCGCCTCGACAATATCGGATGCGATCTTTGACGCCTTAGAGCTGCGGATATCCGCCGAACCGCCCGATGCGGCAAAGCTGCTCCCCGGTCTGATCGCAAACGGCTCGGCCGCGTTATTCAGCGGCGATTTTTGCTGCGAAAAAAACGATACGGCCACGAGGCCCAAAAACACGGGTAGTACGACAACGCGGCTCAAGATGCGCATAAAAGCGGTTTAGATGCTGGTTTTTACAGGCCTTTGCCTAAAAAACACGATTGGCGTGAAAATGACGGCACTCATTATCCCGCCGATCTCATTCGTTCAAGTTTCGCTCTTTTATACACGCAAAAGGGTCGGATTTCCAGTCCAAAACGCACAAGACCTGTTTTTGATTTTTCAGGGTCGAAATGTTCTCATTAAACCTTGGCAAATATGTCTGAAACCTTTAAATTACAGCCCCTCGAGCTGACGAGTTACACGCTCGCGAATGGCCTCCGCGTCGTGCTAAATCCCGACAGCGCGATTCCCGTGGTCTCGCTCGCCGTCTACTACAACGTCGGATCTCGCAATGAGAGGGAAGGCCGCACCGGCTTTGCGCACCTCTTTGAGCACATGATGTTCCAGGGCTCGGCGAATGTCCCCAAGGCGGGTCATTTTCAGTTCATCATGAAGGCCGGCGGCACGATGAATGGCACCACGTCGAGCGAGCGCACAAATTATTACGAGACGCTCCCGGCAAATCAATTGCCGCTCGGATTGTGGCTGGAGTCCGACCGGATGCGTTCGCTCGCGGTCACGCAGGAGAATCTCGACAATCAGCGCGATGCCGTCAAGGAGGAGAAACGCCTCCGCTACGACAACCAACCTTACGGCCAGATATTCGACCTGATCAACCAAATGATCTATAAGAATTTTGCCAACGCGCACTCGACGATCGGCTCGATGGAGCATCTCGATGCGGCGACCGTCGGCGACGTGCAGGAATTCTTTAGGATCTATTACGCACCGAATAACGCCGTGCTCGTCCTCTCGGGAGCGTTTGAGATCGATGAGGCAAAAAAGCTCATTGAGACGTATTTCGCCGATATTCCATCGCAGCCGCTGCCGCCAAGTTTAGATGTGAGCGAACCAAAAGATGTCGCGTCCACATATCGAGAGTGGGAAGACAAGCTCGCGCCTTTCCCCGCGTTCCTCATCGGCTGGAAGATACCTCCGCGCCGCTCGCCCGAGTTTTACGCGCTTTATCTTGCCGGCAAGATCCTTTACGACGGCGAAAGCTCGCGCCTATATCAGAAACTCGTAAAGGGCGAAGAAGCCGTCATCCAGCTCTTTGGCTTTACTGACGAGCGTCGTGGTCCATCGAGCATCTTTATCGGAGCTATACCAAAGCCGGACAAGGACCTCAGCAAGATCCGCGAGACGATCAACAATGAGATCCGCGACCTCGCTGCTCACGGTCCATCGGCCGAGGAGATGGAGAAACTCGAGAATCAACTCATAAACGACGCCGTTCGGATGCGCCAATCTTCCATGTCGCGTGCCCAGGCGATCGCCGAATTCGCTCTCTACGACGGCGATCCAGGTCTCGTGAATCATGAGCTGGAGGCGCTGCTCGCGGTCACACCGGAGCAGATCCGCCACGCGGTCGGCACGTACCTAAACACCGATAATCGCGCTCTGCTCGATGTCGTCCCCGCAGGAAAAGGATAGATGGATACAGCCGCAAAAAAACAGTCTCCGCCGGCTCCGCTAGCGCCGAGCGCCTTTGACATTGCGCAGCCGTTTCGGACAAAGCTCGCGAATGGCCTTGAGCTCGTTCTATTCGAGAACAAGCGGCTGCCACTAGTCAGCTTTAGGCTCGCCTTTCGCTCCGGCGACATCAACGATCCCACCGGGAAGACCGGCCTCACCTCCGCGATCGCATCGATGCTGACCGAGGGTACGCTAAATTACACAAGCAAGCAGCTCGCCGAAAAAGTCGAGCGCCTAGGAGCCAATCTCGGTGCCCATTCGTCGGATGATTTCACGACCGTTTCGGCGTCGGCTTTGTCGCTGTATTCGCTAGAGGTTTTGGACCTCTTGGCTGAGGCCGTTCTAAGACCAACATTCCCTGAAAATGAACTCGATCTTTATCGTCGAAACACTGTCGAGCACCTAAAGTTTCAGCGCTCGCAGTCGTCGTTCCTGGCCGGCGAGCAGGCCGCGAGGCTGATCTACGGTAAGCACCCGTACGCGACCGTCTCGCCGAATGCGGCGGACGTCGAGGGTCTCGAGCGCGAAGCGTTAAAGTCGTTTCACGCGCGCACCTACATCCCGAATAATGCGATGCTCATCGCCGTCGGTGACGTCGACCGCGATGAATTTATCAAAGAGGTCAAGTCGCAATTCGGCGGCTGGCAGCAGGGAAGCGCCACATTCGATAACTACGCTCCGCCGCCCCATAGAGACACTCGGACGTTAACAATAGTCGACCGCCGCGGCTCCGCGCAGTCTAATATCGTCCTCGGCAATCTCGCCATCGACCGCACCTCGCCGGATTATTTTCCGGTGCTGGTGATGAATCAGGTCCTCGGTGCTGGCGCGTCGTCGCGCGTTTTCATGAATCTGCGAGAGGAGAAAGGCTACACCTACGGTGCTTATACTCGGCTGAATACCAAAAGACTCGCCGGAGATATCGAGGCCACTGCCGAGGTCCGCAACGACGTTACCGGTGTCTCTCTAAAAGAATTCTTTTACGAGCTTGAGCGGATCCGTGACGAGGATGTTCGCGACGACGAGCTGGCGGATGCTAAGAGCTTCCTGTCCGGCGTTTTCCCGATCCGAGCCGAGACGCAAGAAGGCCTTACAAACCTCATCGTAAACCAGCACCTCTACGGCCTGCCAGACGATTACCTCCAGACCTATCGCGAGCATGTCGATGCGATCACAATCGCCGACGTCCGCACCGCCGCCGAAAAGTACGTCCGACCCGCCGAAATGGCCATCGTCATCGTCGGCGATGCTTCCCAGATACTCGACCAAGTCAAACCCTACGCCCACTCCATCGAGATCTACGACACAGAGGGAAATAAGAAGGATTAGCCCGCTAAATACGCGAAAAGACGCTAATGAGAAGGCATCTCCTTATTAGCGTCTTTTCGCGTATTTAGCGGGCTATTCCTTACGCTGGTGGTGTGAATTGGATGATCGCGAATGGTGCTCCCGCAGGGTCCATGCACATTGCCATTCGGCCGATATTCGGTGCGTCGAAAGGGCCATGGTTGATCTTGCCGCCCTCGGCTTTGATCTTTTCGCACGTCTCGTCTGCATTCGCGACCGCTACGTAGCTCTGCCAGTGCGAGGGAACGTTTGGTGGCCAGTTCTCGTCGATCTGCATCATGCCGCCCTGAGCTTTGCCGTCAAAATGGATCTCGCGATAAGCCATCGGCGTTGCTTTTGATTGCTCGATAGTCCAGCCAAACATCTGTCCGTAAAAATCCGCAGCTTTATCAACATCCTTTGTCGCCAGCTCGCGCCAGCAGATCGTTCCCGGTGCGGGTACTGTAAATTCAGCCATTACTTTGCACCTCCCATGTTTGGTTTGAACGTTGCGATCATTCCGCCGGTCGGGTCCTGAATGATCGCCATCCGGCCGACGTTTGGAATGTCCATAACCTTGTGAACCTGTCCGCCCAGACTTTTCGCCTGCTCTGCGCTCGCATCGACGTCGTCGACCGCGACATAGATCATCCAATGTGCCGGCGGCGGATTGCCGCCAAACCACGCCGGATCGATCTGGTAAAGTCCGCCGACAGGATGATCACCGCTGGTCGAGAATTCGCGATAGTCCATTCCCCCGGCATCACCCTTCTTAAAGCTCCAGCCAAAAACATTCTCGTAAAACGCCTGAGCCTTGTCAGCGTCCGTCGCCGCGATCTCGCTCCAGACAAACTCGCCATGTTTCGGGACGTCCCGAACCGCCATCTCACTCGCTTCTTGTGCCATCAATTAACCTCCTTAATGTAATGCCGAACATTGCCGGCAGCTATGGAACGCCGGCATCTTGCCGGCAGATTTATCAAGACTATAGAACCGTATTCTCTTGCTGAATACGGTTCATACGCAAATCGAGGGAGACGAGTTTAGGGTTTGAGCTGCGATGTGAGAACTCCAGGGTTTTTGTGCAGGCGGCATGGAGATCGCGGCTCAAGCTTTCGGATCGATTCGTGCATTCGTGGCTTATGTTCTAAACACAGAGCAAGCCGCGAATGCACGAGTAAATTTATGACTTAGCTGGCCATTCGCATCGGCACCGCTATTGGGGTCTCTTGCAATCGGTCGATCAGGTCCGACGCCGCTCGCTTACTGATCTCCTCGATCCGGCACGCGAACATCTCGCCGCAAATCGCTTCCGCGTCGATATTCTTCTCGCGAGCGATCGCACGGATCATGTTGAGCTGCTTCGACGTGACCAAGTCACCGAGATTCCGCGCGATGGCGTCCACCGGTGCGGTTTGCTGTTGACGCGGCTGCGGAGGCTCAACGACCGTTTCGTCGTGATCGATCGAATCGAACTCCTTTTTATATAGTTCACGTGCGATGCCAAATTTCACCGCCGCACGCTTCAACGCGTCGTGCTCGGCTTTCTTGATCCCGGTCTCGCTTGCCATCTTTCCCGTTCCGATCCCCTCGCGGGTGACGCCGTCGATCGTGATCGCGACCGTCACCGTGATGATGTCGCCGATCGCGCGAATGTCCTTTACCGTGTGTCCCCAATTCGGAGCATTCTCGTCGAGAATGTCGGCCACAGTGTGCCATTCGACATACTCGACCATATGCACATTCCCGTTGCGGTCGCGTCGTCCCGCACGTTGACGAACGAGATGCGGATCGACGTTCTTGCGAAGCTCCGCAAGGGTCGAAGTGAAGTTGAGAACATTGTTCACCGGCTGCTCTGCGTCGAGAAGCTCCGGCTGCTGCGTCGCGGGTTGTGTTGCGGTCTGCGTTTCGTGTATGTTGCGTTTCATGTGTTTTCTCCAGTGTTTTGTCTAATGCAGATGCCCTTGAACGTTGCATCCGTGAAACAATGTAGCACAAGAATATTTCTGTTGCAAGAGCGAAACAAAGTGTTGCATAAAATATTTTCGTGTGTTATGTTTTACACGTGAAATGGCAAGTGCATCAGTGACACTTACATTTTCAGGAGGAAAACAAACCTAAAATGGCATTCAAAAACGACAGTCTGATAAACACCGTCGAGCTCGGCCGAGCGATCAAGCGTCGCCGGGAAGAGCTTGGCCTGAGTCTCCGCGATGTCGCGGACGTGACAGCCGTTTCGGCATCGACGCTCTCGCGTATCGAGAATGGCACGGGCCGTCCCGACGCGGACAACATCGCCCGCCTCACGCAGTGGCTCGACATGCCCGTCGATCGCCTGATGAGGAATCCGGGACAAGACGTCGAGCCCGTCATCTATTATCCGCACGAGCCGACGACAGACATCGTGTCGGCCCATCTTCGCGCTGACAAGAATCTCAACGCAGAGACGGCCGAGGCCTTGTCCGAGCTATTTCGCGTAGCTTATCAGCAGTTCAGCAAATCGAGCGGGAAAAAGAAGTAAGCCTGCAAGACAATTCCACGTGAGGTAACGATGAAATACACAGAACATACAACCAACAGGTCCGCAGGCTTTGGCGTGGATACTATCTTCGTCCTGTTTTTTCTGGGCCTCGAGATCGGCCGCACCGTCGATCTGTTTTCGGTAGACGGCATGCTCATGTCGACGACGCTCATGATGGTGCTGGTACTTCCGTACTTCCTTCCATCACGCGCCGCTCGTCCATCGATGACCACCTGGCTCGCGGTCCGCGGCACGGTCACGCTCGCGGCGCTTGTACCCGGCGGCATCTACGGTCACGGCATCACAGGCTCACCCGTCGGCTTTCGAACGGTCCCGATGACCTTCCTCATCCTCGCCTCAATGGTGAGTGCCTACATTCAGTTTTACAGTCTCATGAGGCTCCGCCCGGCAAAATAGGCAAAAGGCCCGGTCGGAGAAACAAAGAAAGGACCCGCCGCGCTTCGGGAAACGCAGCGGGTCTTTTTCTCATTTATGTGTAATAACATATGTTATAATATTATTGCTATGACTGGAACACTGAAGATCACAACTATCGGAAACTCGGCCGGCGTTATATTTCCGAAGGACGTTCTCGCCAAGCTTCGTGTTGAGAAGGGTGACACTGTTCACTTCACCGAAACTCCTGACGGGATCGAACTTCGCGCATTTGATGAGAAGTTCGCGCGTCAAATGGAAGCGGGCGAGCGAGTTATGAAGCGCCATCGTGACGTTCTGCGAAAGTTAGCTGAGTATGACGCCGGAGATTGAGTGGATCGGAGTCGAGGTCACGCTCGCCTACCATCGCAGACAGATAGCTGAATACGGCGGCAGCGACGGTGTGAGGGATCTTGGCTTGCTGGAATCTGCGTTGGCCCGGCCGCAGAACCTACACGCGTACGGCTTTGGTGTAGACATAGCCGCTCTTGCTGCTGCTTACGCGTTTGGCGTCGCTCGAAACCACGCTTTTATAGATGGGAATAAGAGGACCGCACTCGTCGTGGCGACGGCTTTTCTCGATATCAACGGATACGAACTCGTGGCGGACCGTGCCGACATATTCGATCATGTCCTGGCGCTCGCCGATAATAGAATCGACGAGGCTGCACTAGCCGACTGGTTTCGCCGCAACACCGCTAAGTACTAGTTGCCACCGCCGCAGGCGCCGCGACAAGATCGTGAAGTGCCTGCACCTGCTGCACAAGATCCAGATACTGTCCCGGCGTCAGCGCCTGAGCACCATCGCAAAGAGCCTCCTCCGGACATGGGTGGACTTCGATTATCAATCCGTCCGCACCGACGGCGACACCTGCTCGAGCGAGTGGCGTGACCATGTAATTGTGTCCGGTACCGTGTGACGGATCGACAATTATCGGAAGATGACTGATCCGCTGCACGGCCGGAATGATGGAGAGGTCCATCGTGTTGCGAGCGTGGGCAGCAAAGGTGCGGATACCGCGTTCGCAGAGGATCACATCGTAGTTGCCCTCGGCCATAATGTATTCGGCGGCGAGGAGAAGTTCATCGAGCGTTGCCGAGAGCCCACGTTTTAGAAGGATCGGCTTCTCGACCTGTCCGGCGTACCGCAGCAAGGCGAAATTCTGCATATTGCGTGCGCCGATCTGAATGCAGTCGCCGTATTTTGCGACAGCGTCGATACCGTGCTCGTCCATCGCCTCGGTGACGATATTCAGGCCAAACTCATCGCGAACACGAGCGAGCATTTTGAGCCCGTCAACGCCCAAACCCTGAAACGCATAAGGAGACGTCCTCGGTTTAAAAGCTCCGCCGCGAAAGAATTTCGCACCGCTCTCGGCAACCGTTTTCGCGGTCGTAAAGACCTGATTCTCATTCTCCAGCGCGCACGGGCCCGCAATGATCGCCAATTCGCTGCCGCCGATCGTCGCATTGCCAACGCGAACGACAGATCTCTCCGGCTTGAGATCTCGCGAGATCAGCTTGTACGGCTGCGTAACGCGGATCGCCTCCGCCACGCCCGGCAAAAACTCAAAATGTGCCGGATCTATCGCGCCGGGATTCCCGGTAATGCCGATGGCCGTGCGATTCTCACCCGGCATCGCGTGAGCGCGAAACCCGAGATGCTCGATAACGTGGAGTACCCTTTCAATGTCCTCGGTCCGTGCATCGGACCTCATTACTATCAACATAAATTTACAACTCTAAAGTTCGCTCCCAGCCTTTGCAAACGAAGGCAGGAGCCTCGAAACGAATGATCCGACTGCCGCGACAGTGTCTGCCGGGTGCTTTTCTATCTCTGCAACGATCGCCGACCCGACCACCGCCGCATCCGCAAACCGCCAAACGTCGGCGACCTGCTCCGCTGTCGATATCCCAAACCCGACCGCGATCGGCAGGTCTGTGAATTTGCGAGTCCTCGCGACCAACTTCTCAGCCGCGTCACTCACCGTCTCTCGTGCACCCGTCACGCCGGCACGCGAGACCGCGTAAATAAATCCCCGAGCATGACCACAGATCTCCTCGAGCCTCGCGTCCGTAGTTGTCGGAGCCACAAGCGAGATCAGATCGATATCATATCTGCCAAGTTTCTCCGCAATCGCCGCGGCCTCCGCATCGATCACGTCCGTCAGGAGCAAGCCATCAATTCCTGCATCAGAAGCCGTCCCCGCAAACTCATCCAAACCCATCGACATGACCGGATTAAAATAGCTAAACAGAACAACCGGCACATCCGAGGCTGCTCGAAAACTCCTCGCCAGATCCAACACATCTCGCAAAGTGACGCCATTCTCCAACGCCCGCTGCGACGACCTCTGTATCGTCGGCCCATCCGCCATCGGATCCGAAAAGGGAACTCCTAACTCGATCACATCCGCGCACAGTTCAGAGAGCTTCAAACAGATCGCCAGCGATGTTTCCAGATCCGGATCACCCGCAGTGACAAACGGCACAAAGCCCTTTGTACCGGCTGCCTTCAGCTCCCTAAATCTATCCTCAATCCTGCTCATCGAGTTTTTGTCCTACCTTCTAGGCCGTTAGCTTTTGCTCCTGGCTGCAGCTAGTAGCTAGTATCTTTCCCCTCCGCCAATCAGCTCCGCGACCGTATGCACATCCTTGTCCCCGCGGCCAGATAAATTAACGATCATCACCGAATCTCGCGGCATATCCGGCGCGAGTTTGATCGCGTGAGCGACGGCGTGCGACGACTCTAGCGCGGGAATGATGCCCTCCGTTTTCGCGAGCGTCTGAAACGCGGCGAGAGCCTCCGCATCGGTACACGACGTGTATTCGATCCTGCCGTCATCATGCAGGAACGCATGCTCCGGTCCGATCGAGGCATAATCAAGACCCGCCGAGACGGAGTGTGTCAGAGCGATCTGGCCGTTTGCATCTTGAAGAATGTAGCTCCGAGTACCTTGCAGCACGCCCGCTCGTCCGCCGGTCATGAATCGCGCAGCATGCTCGCCGAGTGATTCCCCGCGGCCGCCGGCCTCGACACCGATCATCCGCACATCGTCATTCAGAAAAGGATGAAATAGACCGATAGCATTGGATCCGCCGCCGACGCATGCGACAAGAACCTCAGGCAATCGTCCCTCGTGCTTAAATATCTGCTCGCGAGCCTCGCGGCCGATCACAGATTGAAAATCTCGTACCATCAGCGGATACGGATGCGGTCCCAACGCTGAGCCGAGCAGGTAATATGTCGTATCGACATT